>ERZ773186.2-NODE-2-length-347611-cov-8.306699_pt1 | contig 347611 bp, 335 predicted proteins | sample MGYA00581000_ERZ773186 | MGnify/ENA primary metagenome ERZ773186 (study PRJEB29015, sample SAMEA2737752) | human gut metagenome | biome: human gut; feature: human-associated habitat; material: faeces | place: China | collected 2012 ...
ACGTCGTGAGACAGTTCGGTCCCTATCCGTCGCGGGCGTAGGAAATTTGAGAGGATCTGCCCTTAGTACGAGAGGACCGGGGTGGACTTACCGCTGGTGTACCAGTTGTTCCGCCAGGAGCACCGCTGGGTAGCTATGTAGGGAAGGGATAAGCGCTGAAAGCATCTAAGTGCGAAGCCCACCTCAAGATGAGATTTCCCATTCTTTATGAATTAAGAGCCCTGAGAGATGATCAGGTTGATAGGCTGGAAGTGGAAGTCCTGCGAGGGATGGAGCGGACCAGTACTAATAGCTCGAGGACTTTACCAAGTAATAGAACATATGAGTTCAGCTTTACTTATTTATCAAGAGATTGTTATTTAGTTTTGAGTGTTCAATACATTCAGACCATGATTTGGTATTCATTGCATAGGAGATACACCTGTTCCCATGTCGAACACAGAAGTTAAGTCCTATAACGCCGGAAGTAGTTGGGGGTTGCCCCCTGTGAGATAAGGTAGATGCCAAGTATTGCGGATTAGCTCAGTTGGTAGTAGCGCATGACTGTTAATCATGATGTCGTCAGTTCGAGTCTGACATCCGCAGTCCCAAGACAATCTAAGGGTTGTCTTTTTTTATTTTATATACTACTGATGAAACCGCTAACTCTTTTACTTGAAAAAGACCTCGGAACATGTTAGTATATGTATATAGAAAAGCACTGGAATGTGCGAGTTTACTCAAATTTTTGACCGACTATATTTGTATTGCATAGGGGTTCAAGAGACATTCGATAGCGTTAAGACTCTGAATAAAGTAAGAGCAGCTGATCTGAAGCGAGAACACCCACCTGGCTTCTTGGCGGGTTCAATACTGGAGTAAGCATACGGCATTCAATCAGTGTTTTTTTTGTGTATTTATAAATTTTTTTTACAAATAAAGTCATTCTCTTAGTATCTTTAGTTATTAACTCAAAAGGCTATAAAACACCATTGTGAGCTTTCTTAACTTGTTTCACATATCTTTTTACTAAGGTTCTGCAAAAGACGCTAAAAGAGCTCATATGGAGCCTTGAAGGATGAGAGAAATAAATACAAAAATTCTTGCAATTTTTACTGAAAGTGCTATACTAATAAAGTAAGTTATTACATGTGAATAGCCTCCTTAGCTCAGTTGGTAGAGCAGTAGACTCTTAATCTATGGGTCGCAGGTTCGAGCCCTGCAGGGGGCACTATAAAGTAAACAGTCTCATCTTTAAGATGAGACTGTTTTTTATATCGAATTAAGATGATATAAGATGTTGAAGCTATTTTAATAATAGTAATACTATCTTGCTTATCTGAGTAACAGCCTTAGCTGTAGGTGCAATAGGATAAGTCTCTTGACAAAGATAGACCTCTGGCTTTACAATATAAGAATGAAGAGTGTTGAAACCCGTGGGCTTGTCCTGTATACTAAAAATTATCGTGAAAAAGATAAGTTGGTCAAGATTTTTACTGAGTCTTTTGGCAAGCGTATGTTTTTTGTTAAAAATTTTGCACGTTCTAAATATGCCAGCAGTTTACAAAACTTTACAGCTGCAAGTTTGATGGGAACAATCAATGAGGAAGGTTTTTCCTTCCTTGATGATGTAAGTGAAGCCGTAACTTATAAGCGTATCAGTGAGGATATTTTTCTTAATGCTCATGCTTCTTACATTATTAGTCTAGCCGATGCAGCAATTCCGGATAACCAATATGATTCTTCTCTTTATGCTTTCGTGATTAAGTGTATGGACTTGTTGGATCAAGGTTTTGATAAAGAAATCATTACCAATATTTTTGAAATCCAAGTTTTAAGTCGTTTTGGAGTTGCTCTAAATTGTACGGAATGTGCTTTTTGCCATAGTAAGCAAGGTCCTTTTGATTATTCCTATAAATTCAACGCTTGCCTTTGCAAAAATCATTTTGATGAGGATATGCGTCGCTTACATCTGGATCCTAATGTTCTTTATTTGGTCAATCTCTTTCAGGAAATATCTTTAGAACAACTCGAGAAAATATCTGTTAAAAGAGAGATGAAAGAAAAGATACGTTTATTTATTGATGGTATCTACGACGAGTATGTCGGTATTCATTTGAAATCTAAAAAGTTTTTAGATGGAATGAAAGATTGGGCCGACATAATGAAAGAATAAAAAAAGCATTCAGATGAATGCTTTTTTTATTCTTTTAAACGTGGATAGGTAATCCATCAGCAATTTCAGCTGTATCCATGATTGCTTCACCAAGTGTTGGGTGAGGCTGGATAGTCAAGGAAATATCTTTTGAAGTCAAACCGTTTTCGATCGCAAGAGCAAGACCTGAAATCAAGTCAGAAGCTCCAGGACCAACGATTTGAGCACCAATAACGGCTCCTTCTTTGTTCTCTGTAATTAAACGAATGAAACCTGTCGTATCGTCCATTGAGATAGCACGTCCGTTAGCTGCAAATGGGAATTTGCTGATTTTAACTTGATCCATACGATCTTTTACAGATTCAGGTGTTTCACCTACAGTAGCCAACTCTGTTGTTGTATAAGCAACAGCAGGAAGAGCGATATGCAAGTCCACAGCATCTTCTCCGCCCGCAATGGCAGCCGCCGCAATCTTCGCTTGGAATGATGCTTTGTGTGCGAGCATTGGTCCAGGAACAACGTCACCAATAGCATAGATGTGTGGTACAGAAGTTTGGAATGAGTCATCGACTTCGATGAGGCCACGATCTGTAAGCTTAACGTCAGTGTTGTTAAGACCTAACATGTCAGTATTTGGACGACGACCTACGGATACGAGTAAGTAGTCACCCGTAACAGTTTGTTCTTTACCATCTACTTCGAAAGTTAAAGTAACATCTGTATCTGTTTGAGTCGCAGATTTTGCCATAGCAGAAGTGAAGATTTCTGAACCAGCAGTTTTTACACGGTTAGCAATGATGTCTGACATTTCTTTGTCAAAACCATTCAAGATGTGATCTAATCCTTCAACAATAGTAATTTTAGAACCTAACATACGGTAGGCGCCACCAAGTTCAGAACCGATAACACCACCACCAACGATGATCAAATGTTTAGGGATTTCCTTCAGATTAAGGGCACCTGTTGAATCAATAATGCGTCCGCCGTAAGGGAAACTTGGGATTTCAATTGGACGTGAACCTGTAGCAATAATTGCATTTTGGAAGTTCAACAATTGGAAGCCGTCTTCTTGCTCCACGTTAATTGTTTCATTATCGATGAATTCAGCTGTTCCTTTAATCAACTCAATTTTATGCTTTTTCAGGAGCATTGCGATACCGCCAGTGAGTTGCTTCACAACTTTTTCATCTTTCCATGATTGAGCAGCGGCCCAATCAAGATTTACTTCACCGTTAGAAAGTCCAAAGGGACTTTTGCCTGCTTCTTGTTTAAGAGCGTCTTGATAGTGGTGTCCCACGTTAATCAAGGCTTTTGAAGGGATACAACCAATATTAAGGCAGACCCCACCTACGTTATCTTTTTCGATAACAACAACTTTTTTACCAAGTTCAGCCGCGCGAATCGCCGCAACGTAACCGCCAGGGCCTGATCCGATGACAACTGTATCTACTTCAGTGGCTTGTGCACCAACAACCATAATTATTCTTTCCTCTTTTCTTCTTAAACTTCCATGAGCATGTAAGCTGGATCAGCTAAAAGACTCTTAAGATAGTTCAATGAACCTTGTCCGAGCATACCATCGATGAGACGGTGGTCATAGCTTACAGAAAGCTTCATGTTTTGACCAACAGCTAATTCACCTTCAGCGTTAACGATTGGTTCTTTAACGATTGAACCAAGGCCAAGGATCATAACGTCAGAACCATTGATGATTGGTGTAAACCAAGTGCCGCGGGCAGAACCAATATTTGAAATTGTGATTGTTGAACCGCGCATTTGGTCTGGTTTGATAGAACCAGTACGTACAGCTTCAGCAAGTTCAGAAATTTCTTTAGCAATAGTAAAGATTGATTTCTTATCTGCATTTTTAATCACAGGTACATAAAGTCCGCTTGGCGCATTTACGGCGATACCAATGTTTACATCATTATGGTAAACAATATCCGTACCGTCGATAGATGCGTTAATTTCTGGGAATTTCTTAGCTGTAGCAGCCAAGGCTTTAGTCACGTAAGCAAGGTAAGTAAGTTTAACATCTTGTTTAGCCGCAATTTCTTTGTATTCTTTACGGTGAGCAACAAGTTTAGAAACTTCCACTTGGTCAAAGTTAGTAACCGCTGGAATATTTGCATTTTGTGTGCTCATCGCGTTTGAGATGGCTTTACGTGTTGGCGTCATTGGCTCACGACGATCACCTTCAGCTGCTTGTACAGGAGCTGGAGCTGGTTTAGGAACAGCAGGTTTAGCTGCATCAGCCTTAGGAGCTGGCTTAGCTTCCGCAGGAGCAGCGGCTTTAGGAGCAGCTGCGCCAGAAGCAAAGGCTTTGACATCTGCCAAGGTTGTGTGTCCATGACGACCTGTAGATTGAACTTGAGTCAAATCAATACCGTGTTCACGCGCATAGTGACGTACAGATGGCATCGCAAGAACGCGACCGTCTGCAGTAGTACGTGTTGTAGCACCACCTTCAGTTTTAGGAGCAGAAGGTGCTGTATCGGCAGTTGTTGTTGGAGCAGCTTTAGGAGCTGGAGTAGCGGCAGCTGTAGAACCATTACCATTGTATTCGATAAGTGGAGCGCCGACTTCAACAGTTGTTCCAGCCTCAACAAAGAGTTTTGTAACTTTACCAGAGTAAGGAGACAAGATCTCTTGCATCAATTTGTCGTTTTGTACTTCAGCAACAGGATCATCTTCTTTGACGTCGTCTCCGACTTTTACAAGCCAGTTGGCGATATCGCCTTCGTGCATACCTTCACCGATATCAGGCATAGTGAAGATTTGAGCATCACCTGAAGGAGCTTCAGAAGCAGCAGCGGGAGATGCTTCAGTAGTACCAGCTTCACCTGAGCCATCTCCATCATATTCGATAAGTGGAGCGCCAACTTCAACAGTTGTTCCAGCTTCAACGAAAAGTTTTGTTACAGTACCAGAGTAAGGAGACAAAATTTCTTGCATCAATTTGTCATTTTGTACTTCGGCTACTGGATCGTCTTCTTTAACGACATCTCCGACTTTTACAAGCCAGTTGGCGATATCGCCTTCGTGCATGCCTTCGCCGATATCAGGCATTTTAAAAATTTCAGTCATAATCTACTACCTCTTTCACTTTTTTCACAATATCGTCAGCTTTAATTGCCCAGTCATTTTCGGCTTGAGCAAATGGGAAGATAGAATCTGGCCCCGCTACACGGCCGATAGGTGCTTTAAGTGACAGAACGAAACGTTCTGAAATTTCCGCCATAACGTTAGCAGCAATACCAGCTGTACGTTGAGCTTCTTGAACGACAACAACACGTCCAGTTTTTTCAACTGTTTCACCGATTGATTTGATGTCAAGTGGTGAAACAGTACGCAAATCAAGAACTTCAGCGCTAACACCTTCTTTTTCGAGTTGTTCAGCAGCCTTGATAGCCAAAGGAACTGTACCACCATAAGCGATAATTGAAACGTCTGAACCTTCTTTAGCAACCACTGCTTGGTCTAAAGGTGTTGTGTAATAACCTTCTGGAACTTCACCCTTAACAGAACGATAAAGGTGTAAGTTTTCAAGGTACATTACAGGATCATTATTTTCAATGGCTGCCAAAAGGAGACCTTTAGCATCAGCCGGATTTGAAGGCATAACAACACGAAGACCAGGAATTTGAGCAAAGAGCCCTTCAATAGAATCGGCATGCATTTCAGGTGTTTTTGTACCGATACCATAAGGTGTACGGATAACAATTGGGTTATGACGTGTGTTATTAAAACGGTAACGTGTACGAGACATTTGTCCAGCAATTGAATCAAAAACTTCATACACAAATGTGCCAAATTGGATTTCCATAACAGGGCGGAAGCCTTGAGTTGAAAGACCAATTGCTAAACCACCAATACCAGATTCAGCTAAAGGTGTGTTGAAGACGCGATCTTCTCCGTGTTTGGCTTGGAGTCCGTCGGTTGCACGGAATACCCCACCATTTTGTCCAACGTCTTCACCGAAGATCAATGTGTTTTCGTCACGTTCAAGCGCCAAGTCAAGCGCTTCTGTGATTGCTGCAATATAAGTTTTTACTGCCATGTTTACTTGCCCTCACTTTCAAATTTTGCAATTTGTTCTGCCATCACTTGGCTAGGTACTTCAAGTGTGTTTTTCAAGAAGCTTGAGATTTTTTGTTTTTCAACATTATTTGCTTTCTTGATGTCTGCATCGATACGAGCATCAAGTTCTGCGATGTAAGCTTCTTCTTGAGCATCATCCCAGATACCTTTTTCAGTCAAGTAAGTACGCATACGGAGCAATGGCTCTTTTGCCCACCAAGCATCAAGTCCTTCTTGGCTACGGTAACGAAGTGGATCATCACCAGCTGTTGAATGTGGCTCTAAACGGTTAGTAAGAGCTTCAATAACTACCGGCCCATTACCAGCAACAGCCCAAGCACGAGCTTCTTTAGCTGCCAAATACATAGCGATTGCATCATTACCGTCTACAACGATAGATGGTGCACCAGCTGCCCAACCTTTAGCAGCCAAGTGAGGTGCTGCTGTTTGGAGTTCACGTGGTGTTGAGATTGCATAACCATTATTTTGGATAAAAGCAACAAGAGGAGCTTTGTAAGCAGAAGCAAAGTTGATACCTTCATAAGTATCACCTTGAGAAGAACCACCATCACCTGTGTAAACAAAGGCAACTGCATCTTTTTTACGTTTTTTAAGGCCCAAAGCAACACCAGCAGCTTCAACATATTGAGCACCAATGATGATTTGTGGGAACCAAGATTTTACTTCCGCACCTTCGTCTGTTGTATATTCGTTACCGAGTTGGTGACCACGAGACCAGAGGAGCCCCTTCCAAATTGGCCAACCTTTTGCGTAAATTTGTGGCAAGTCACGATAACCTGGGAAAAGCCAGTCTTCATCAGTGAATGCAAAGGCAGAAGCCATTTGAGAAGCTTCTTGACCTGCAGTTGGTCCAAAGAATCCCATACGTCCTTGCTTAGCAAGCTTCATGCAACGGATGTCAATTTGACGACTAAGAAGCATGTTTTTAAAGAGTTCTACTAAATCTTGATCTGAAAGATCGGCACGTTTAAGGCCTTCTTCGTCAACGATTTTTCCATTTTCGTCTAAGATTTGAAGCGTTGGAAATGCGCTATCTTGTAATTCTAATTGTTCTTTGAAATCGAGGATTTTTGTGCTGTTTGACATAAATATCTCACTTTCTTCTTCATTCTTGTTTTTAAACTAATTCATCAGCTCTAAAAAGCTGTGAAAGTTCTTTGTTTTCAATTGTTCCAAAATACTGACCTGCTTTGTTTTTCTCTAAAACATCATAGACAGCATCTGGATTAAACGGAAGACCGATAAAATCTTGTTTGATATCACGCCAGTCACGGACACCAAGGAAATCCCCCAAGAAATTAATATCAGTAATCAAACCATTATCAACGTCAACTTGGATATCAATTGATCCACCAGTAAATTTGGCATGGTTATTGAAACTGAATTTAGGGCTTTCACCATAATTCCAATCCCAAGTTGAAAATTGTTCATCACGTGCAGCCTTTATACCAGCCAGCTGTTCATCGCTCAGAATATATTCACCATCTTTACCTTGGTCCGTCAAATAGTATTTGAGGGCATCGATAAAAGTATCTAAGTTTAAGTCAGGGGCAAAGTCTTTAATGTTCCCGACACGTGCGCGAACAGATTTAGCAGCCTTAGAGACAAACTTTTCGTCAGAGACATTCAGTGAGCGGATCATCGCCTCCACATCAGTATCCCAAAGTAAAGTGCCGTGGTGCATAAGGTAACCACCAGCGTAACGTTGAGCGTTCCCTGAAACTTTTTTCCCCGAAATTTCTAAATCATTTCTTCCAGTAATTTCGGCTTCAATACCAAGGGAGCGAAGTGCATCATACATGGGTTTCACGAATTGATGAAAGTTGACCTGGGCTGAACTGGCTACGGGAACAAAAAATGTAAAACAAATATTTCCCTCATCATGATAGACAGCACCACCACCAGATACGCGACGTACAACTTGTACATCATGTTGATCAATATAATCTTGGTTTATCTCAGCAAAAGTATTTTGGTTACGTCCAACGATAACAGCGCGCTTATTTTGCCAAAGGGAAAATACAGGCTCGTCTGCTTTCAGATTGTTTAATAACCAAGAATCCATCGCAATGTTAGTATAGGCATCCTGCCCGAGATAATTGATATATTGCATAGATTCTCCTTCCATTAAAAATATATGTCAAATGTCTTTGACATTGAACACATATAGTTTCATTATATCCCTTGTGAAATAGAAAGTAAAGAAAAATGACTCCGCTATCATAATTGAATATTATGCTATTTCTTTGAAAAATTTGTGAAGTTATGGATGTAAAAAAACATGCATTGGCATGTTTTTTTATGAGTTCAATAATTTTTATAAATGTTGTCTGATTTGTCGTGCTTTTTCAGGAAAATCTGTAAAAATTCCAGCTATATTATGCTGAAAGGCATAGCGCATGTCCGTTTCCGAATCAATCCCCCAGAGCCGGATTGGCCGATAATCAGAAGCTAGAAGTTCGGGGTACTTTAAAACATACTTTTTTTTCAAATGAAGACTAGACATAAAGTTCTCTACTTTATTTAGGCTTACCTTCTGTAATTTTTTACCTGCAAGGTAGGCTATTTCATCTTTTACACCGAGAGCCTGAAGCCGCCGAAGTGTATTGACATTAAAAGAAGAATAGATGATTGTAAATGGAAGAGTTTGTTGAGCAACCAACTCTAATACTTTTTCTTCGATATCTGGGTAGTCAACAATGTCGGTCTTTAACTCAATGTTTAAGAAGCCTGTAAAGTTCTCTTTTGTCAGCAGATTTATAACTTCCTTTAATGTAGGAATACGTTCTCCCCTGAAACGGCTATCAAACCAAGAGCCAGCATCTAATTGTTTAAGTTCTGCCAGTCTTAAGTCACGGACACGTCCTTTTCCAGAGGTTGTCCGATTGACTTTTTCGTCATGAATGACGACCAATTGATTATCCTTAGACAGATGGACATCGAGTTCAATACCGTCTGATTTGACACGAAGAGCTTCTTGGAAGGCGGCTAAAGTATTCTCAGGTCGGTTACATTTGGAGCCACGATGAGCAAAAATAAGACAAGTATTCTGATTTTTCATATAAGAATCATTTTTATCTAAGTCCATATCTTTTCCTTCTAAATATTGTATTCATCTTTGATAGCCGTGACAAAATCATGCATAATTTTATCTCTTTTCTCAGCTAATTTTTTAGCATGTGCTGTGTTCAATAAATCTTTGAGTAAAAAGAGCTTTTCGTAAAAATGATTGAGTGTTGTCCCTTGGTTTTGGTGGTAAGTATGCTTATTCTCAAACTTTTCGGGTAATATTTGTGGGTCGTAAAAGGTGCGACCTTTGGCCCAGCCGTACTCTAAAGTCCGCACAATGCCCCAAGCGCCCATCGCATCAAGACGGTCGGCATCTTGGACGATTTGACCATTGATGTCAAGTTCTTTTTTCTCCAAAAGGTTAGTAGAGTAACTCATATTGTCAATGATGTAAAAGATTTTATCCTGATTCTCTTTGGAAAAATCTAAGGAAGTTAAGAAGGCTGCAAGGTCCTGTTTTTGTTTGGCAACATTGGCACAGAGCTTTTCATCATAGATATCGTGCAGGTAGGCCGTAGCAATAACTAAATCCGAATCTGCAAGGGGCTCAGTAGCAAGAATTTGCTTTGCGAGCTTGACAACGCGATTGACGTGATCAAAGCCATGTCCATCATTGTTATTCTCATGGATTTTCTTGGCAAATGCGGCAATTTTTTCTTGAGTTGTCATAAGTTCTTGCCTTCTTTTTATTTAGCATCAAAGTAGTTAATACCCATCGCTGATTTTACTTCAGATAAGGTATTTGCAGCAACAGCGCGTGCTTTTTCAGAGCCCACTTGAAGCATATCATAAACAGCGCCCATGTCTTTAGCGAATTCGATGCGGCGTTCACGAATAGGAGAGAGTTCACGGTCGAGAATGTCCAATAGATAGCGTTTAGTTTTTACATCTCCTAAGCCCCCAGCTTGATAATGCTCTTTCATCTCAGCAATAGTAGTAGCATCTTCCTCACGTCCAAAAACATCAAGATAATGGAAGACCATATTGCCCTCAATTTTACCTGGATCCTCAACCTTGATGTGGTCGGGATCTGTGTACATACTCATCACTTTCTTTTTGAGCGTATCCATATCATCAGCCAGATAGATGCCGTTACCAAGTGATTTAGACATTTTTGCATTCCCATCAAGGCCAGGAAGACGTCCTGCCGCTTCATTTTCTGGATAAAGTCCTTCAGGTTCAACTAAAACGTCACAGTCATATGCATTATTGAAAGAACGGGCGATTTCGCGACATTGTTCAATCATTGGTTTCTGGTCATTTCCTACAGGAACCAGATTGGCTTTAAAGGCTGTAATATCTGCGGCTTGAGCGATAGGATAAACTAAGAAGCCAGCAGGAATAGATTCACCAAAGGCTTTTTGAGCAATTTCTGTTTTAACTGTAGGATTACGTTCAAGTCGTGCTAGAGAGACTAAATTCATATAATACATTGAAAGTTCAGCCAATTCAGGAATTTGGGACTGGATAAAAATGGTTGATTTTTCTGGATCGAGGCCAGCAGCCAAATAATCTAAAGCAACGTCTCCAACAGATTGGATAATTTTTTCTGGTTCTTTAGCATGATCGGTGAGTGCTTGTTGGTCGGCAAGGAAAACAAACATGTTGTATTTTCCTGTATTTTGTAGAAGCACACGATTTTTAAGTGAGCCAACATAATGTCCGATATGGAGTTTGCCCGTAGGGCGATCGCCAGTTAAGATTGTAGGTTTATTCATGATAGTTCTCTCCTTCTTGATGTACAAATTTTTATAACAAAAAAACCCGTAAAGTATTGTAAAAATACTTTACGGGCGTTAACACGCGGTACCACCGTAATTCGAAATTCCTTAAGAATTTCCTCTAGCTCGTCCTAGGAACGAGTGCTTTTTTAACGGGAGCAGCCGTGATTTATATTGCGTAAAATCATTTTTTGTTATTATCAGTCCATTCACTTTTCTGAAAACATTGACTTGCACAACCGTCAACTTCCTAAAGAATTCTTTGAAAAGCTACTCTTCTGATAGTACAAATTCTACATTTATTTTCAAATAATGTCAAATAAGTCTGAGCCCAATCTCTTGAAAAGGCTATAATAAAATCCTATACTGAGAATATAGGCAAACTAACTATTTATAACATAAAAAGGAGAAAAATATGGCAAATGTATCCACAGCATCAGCACAATGGCAAGGAGATTTAGAAAATGGTTCAGGTACCATCAGTCTAGATTCTTCACAAGTATTTACTGATACACCTTATAATTTTGAAGCGCGCGCAGAGCATTCGGCATCAATAACAACCCCTGAGGAACTTTTGGGTGCAGCACATGCTGCTTGTTTCAGCATGGCATTCTCATTGCTTTTAAGCGAAAAAGGTTACAAGGTCAATAATATCTATACCCAAGCAGATGTTACTTTTGCGGTAACAGCCGATGGTCCTGCGATTACAAAAATCCATCTGAAAAACCAATCTAAAATTGCTGGAATTTCTGATGATGAATTTCAAAAGTTAGCAAAAGAAATCGAAGCAACATGTCCGGTTTCTAAAGCTTTAGCATCAGTTCCTATTGAACTTGATGCGGAATTAGTAATTTAAACTACAGTTATTAACATGTGGAAAGGTGCCTCCATATCTTTCCACATGTTTTTTTGTACAAAAAATAAAGTTGTAAACATGTGTATAAGCTTTCGAGCAAGACAAGAGGAGTTGTCAAGAAAGTGTCAACTAAGTTTACATGTGGTTCATCTAGTTTTTGATTACAAACATAACACTAAGAAGTGAAGTGTGTTCATGTATGTATAATAAATTACTTTATAATTTCGATTAAGTAACTTCATAGGACTATCCTATAATTTGTAGTAGAATAAAGAGAGGAATTTCGCAAACCACACCATAATAAAAGAAAAGTAGGCCTTCAAAGGTTTACGCCCTAGAAATGAGGGAGGTGCAAGTATGCAAAAAATGAAAACAAACAAAAACGATGTGCTAAAAGAGTTGGCACAGTTGAATCGTGACGAGCTTTTTGAACGTTTAAACACGAGTTTTACGGGTTTGAACGCTGAACAGGCTGAGGAACGCTTAGACGAATACGGACCGAATGTGGTTGCAAGTCAGCAACCCGTTCCATGGTATATTATTCTGCTCCATGCTTTTAAAAATCCATTTGTTTTTGTTCTTGCTTTTTTGGCAGTTGTTTCCGCATTGACAGGAGATATGGAGGGCGCACTTTACATGTTGCTCATGGTTACCGTATCTGCTGGTGTTAGTTTTGTACAGGAATACAAGTCACAAAAAGCTTCAATCGCTTTACATGAGATGATTGAAAATACCACAAATGTTAAACGTGGAGCGGAAAATTTTGAAATCCCAATGGACGAAGTTGTTCCAGGAGATATTATTCAACTTCAAACGGGAGATATGATTCCAGCAGATGCTATTCTGCTCTCCCACCGAGATCTCTTTATCAATCAAGCCTCTTTAACCGGTGAATCTTTCCCAGTCGAGAAACGTTTACCGGAGGATTTAGATGAAGATGAGCAAATTGATTGGGAAGTTACGTCAGCACTTGATGCTCCAAATGTTCTCTTTATGGGAACTGATGTCTTATCAGGAAATGGTGAGATTTTAATCGTTAAAACTGGTGCTTCTACCATGTTCGGTGATATTGCCAGTAAAGCTACAGCAACAAAGGTTGAATCCGCTTTTGATAAAGGATTGAGCCGTGTAAGTCGCCTTCTATTGACTTTAGTTGCGATTATGTTCCCAGTTGTTTTGGTTTTGAACTGGGTAACAAAAGGCGATTTCGAAACATCATTCTTCTTTGCCATCGCCGTAGCTGTCGGTCTTACACCTGAAATGCTGCCCATGATTGTCAATGCGAACTTGGCTAAAGGTGCAGTGGCTCTCAGTAAAGAAAAAGTCATTGTAAAAAATCTATCTGCTATCCAGAATCTAGGTTCGATGGATATACTTTGTACAGACAAGACAGGCACAATTACAGAAGACCGTGTCGTTATGGTTGAATATGTAAATTCTCGTGGCAATAAGGCAGATGAAGTATTAAATTCCGCTTTTATCAATTCTAACTTCCAAACCGGTTGGAAAAATCTGATGGACGTTGCTGTCATTGACTATTTCAAAAAATTGGGCCGTGAATTGCCTGATGAAAATATTACAAAAGTAGATGAGATTCCTTTTGATTTCTCACGTCGTCTTTTATCTGTCGTTGTAAAAACCGATAATAAAAATTTAATGGTCACAAAAGGTGCCGTTGAGGAGATGCAAGCCATCTGTACACATGTAATGGAAGACGGGAAACGTGTTGAAATTACGGAAGAACGTTTAGCGGAGATGAAAGAAGTCAACCGTGAAATGAATATGCAAGGCATGCGTGTCTTAACTATTGCTGAACGAATCATTTCAGATGATGAACTAGAAGACTTTGACTCTGATAGCGAGCGTGATATGACACTTGTCGGATTTATCGGTTTCCTAGATCCGGCTAAAGAATCTGCTGCTAAAGCAATCAATAGTTTACAAAATCACGGTGTAACTGTAAAAGTGTTGACAGGTGATAATGCCATTGTAGCGCAAAAAGTTTGTGAAGATGTTGGAATTCCGGTTGATCGTTATTGTATCGGAAGTGAAATTGATCTTATGGATGATGAAGAACTGTTCAATACAGCTATGGAAGTACACCTTTTTGCAAAATTAAATCCAATGCAAAAGGCACGAATTATTGAACTTATTCGTAAGGTTCACACGGTTGGTTTTATGGGAGACGGAATAAATGACGCCCCAAGTTTACGTGCGGCAGATATCGGGATTTCAGTTGACACTGCAGCTGATATTACTAAAGACGCCTCAAATATCATTCTGCTCGAGAAAAGTTTACAGGTTTTGGAAACTGGTGTCACTGAAGGACGTAAAGTCTTTACAAACATGATGAAGTATATTCGTATCACTTTATCCTCAAACTTTGGGAATGTCTTTTCAGTCTTGGTGGCTAGCGCCTTTTTACCTTTCTTGCCAATGCTCAGTTTACAAATTTTAACTTTGAATCTGATTTATGACATGAGTCAACTTTCAATCCCTTGGGATAATGTTGACGAAGAAGACATTGCGCGTCCAGTGAAATGGCAAACTAAAGGTCTTGCCCGTTTTGCATTTATTGTTGGACCCGTGTCTTCTATCTTTGACATCATCACTTTCCTTGTATTGTGGTATGTCTTTGGCTTCAATACAGTTGCCCATGCTAACCTTTTCCAAGCAGGTTGGTTTGCAGTCAGCTTAGGTACACAAGCTTTGGCTTTCCATATCTTGCGTACCAAAAAAGTCCCCTTCTTGCAAAGTCGTCCTTCATTGCCAGTCATTCTTTCCACAATTGGCGCATTTGTCGTTGGCTTTACATTGATTTTAAGTTCATATGGATCAATTATTGACTTAGCACACTTGCCTGTTCAATTCTTCTTCTACTGGGGTCTAATTATCCTTGCTTATCTCTTATTGTTACAGTTTGTCAAAAATGTGTACTATAAGAAATACAACTAATAAAAAAAGCTTTACCATTATGGTAAAGCTTTTTTTATTAGTTTTTGTCTTCGAAATGTTTCACTAGTTGGCCAGTAACATCCGTTTCTAGCATCCGATGGATTTGACGAATCGTTGAAACAATGGCCTCAGGACTAGAATTACCGTGAGCCTTGATAACAGGAGCTTTGACACCTACTAAAGCTGCACCTCCCGCGCTATCGGTACTCATCGTGTCTTTGAGTTTGCTGAGTTCTTTTTTCACAAGAGCACCACCGATTTTAGTGGTGAAGCCTCCATTCATAATACCGTTTTTGATTTGACGCATCAGAACACTTGCAGTACCTTCGATAGCTTTAAGCACAGCGTTTCCCGTGAAACCATCAGCGACAACGACATCAGCTGCTCCAGTCAAGATGTCACGCGATTCAATATTACCAATAAAATTAATATCTTCAATATTTGAGAGTAAAGCATGCGTTTCTTTAATCATCGTTGAACCTTTTGATTCTTCAGAGCCGTTGGAGAGAAGTGCTACACGAGGATTTTTAACACCACGTACATTGGCCGCATAGTAGCTTCCTAAAATAGCAAAGTCAGCCAGATGTTCAGGTTTATTTTCAGCGTTAGCACCTAAATCTAACATATCGAAACCTGTACCATCTGCAGTAGGAAGTGTACTCATAAGAGCTGGCCGGTCTATCTGTTTGATGCGACCGACAATAAATAAGCCAGCAGCAAGCAGAGCTCCAGTGTTTCCTGCAGAAAGAACAGCATCAGCTTCACCATCTTTGACTGCTTTAACCGCACGGACGAGAGAGCTATCTTTTTTCTTGCGGATAGCTTTTACTGGCTCATCGTGGAAGTCGATAAGCTCAGTTGTTGCGATGATTTTTACGTTTTTTTCATCCTCTAAATGTGCTTTAATTGCTTCAGGTTCTCCATAGAGCTGAAACTCAATATTTGGAAATTCTTTTTTTGCTAAATTAATTCCTTTAACGATTGACTCGGGTGCAAAGTCGCCACCCATAGCATCAATTGCGATTCTCATAGTGTATCCTCCGATAATTTCTCTGTTCAATTATAACGAAAATCTTTTGTTTTAGCCAATATGATTGAGGCTGAAAACAGTCAAAAAAGTATGAGGCAAGGCTCATACTCTTGATTAATGTGCCAAAATGGCTTCGAGCTCAGTTAAGACAGCTGCGTCGCGATTGTGACCGATAACCTTATCGGAAATTTTCAAAACCTCCGGAATAGCATTCTCAACGGCTACAGCGGTACCTGCTAATTCCAGCATTTCTAAGTCATTGCTTTGATCTCCAAAAGCTGTAAGTGACTCTGGACTTGATTGGAGGTGTGTGAGCAAGTGTGAGAGGCCTGTAGCCTTGCTGATTCCAGCTGACATGATGTCAATAGAGCGGAAGCCGGTCGTTGTTGCACGAATATCGGTCATTTGTGCATTTATCCAGTCTTCACATTCGCGGATTTGTTCTGGTGGAAACTCCACACAGACTTTTAAGATTTCATCTTCAATATCATGAACTGATTGTACCAATTTTAAATCAGAATAATAGAGATTGGCAAATTCGACAAATTGTGGATCGGCTGTTTGAAGTGCATAAGCACCGTTGAGTCCTGAAAAGAGAACAACATCACGATGCATGTGTGGATTTTGACGTACAAGTTCAACGAGTTTGCTGGCCTTATCTTGACCTAAGATACTGCTGTAGAGAATCTCGCCTTGGTATTTAACCAAGGCGCCATTTTCCGCACAGAAGGCGACTTGGTCTTGGAACTCATCAAAGAGTTCTTCTAAAGCCAAGAGTTGACGTCCGCTTGCTGCACAAAAAAGATAATTTCTTTTTTTAAATTCTTTTAAAATATCACGTAGACGACTTTTATCGTAGGCACGGTTTTCGTCGAGAAAAGTGCCATCCATATCTGTCGCAAATATTTTCAATTGATTACTCATCTTGTCCCCTTATTAAAAATACTCCGCTTCAAGATAGTCTTGGCGGAGCAACAATTTATTCTTTTAAAGTTGATCTTAATCTTCAGACCAAAGTTCTTTCACTTTAGCTTGGACTTCGTCATTAGCCAAGAAGTCATCATAAGTTTCTCCAATACGATCAATGACACCGTTCTTAGAAATAACAACGATATGATTTGCTAACGTATTGATAAATTCATGGTCATGTGAAGCAAAGATAATGCTGCCTTTGAATTTTTTCAGTCCGTCATTAAGTGCAGAAATTGACTCCAAGTCCAAGTGATTAGTTGGATCATCAAGAACTAAAACATTTGCACGTTGCAACATCATTTTAGAAAGCATAACACGAACTTTTTCTCCCCCTGAAAGGACAGAAACAGACTTGAGAGATTCTTCGCCTTTGAAGAGCATACGTCCCAAGAAACCACGGAGGTAAGTATTGTCATCCTCTTCTTTAGTTAAGACAAATTGGCGGAGCCAATCCAAGATAGATTCGTCTGTCGCAAAGTCACGGCTGTTATCTTTTGGAAGATAAGAACGTGATGAAGTAACACCCCATTTAATTTCACCTGTGTATTCGATATCGCCCATCAAGGCACGAATCAAAGCAGTTGTTTGGATATCATTTTGACCGATAAAGGCAGTTTTGTCACCAGGAGCTAAGATAAAGCTGATGTTGTCAATGACTTTTTCCCCATCGATTTCGACGGACAAATTATCTACACGGAGTAAGTCATTCCCGATTTCGCGTTCTTGATCAAAACCGATGAAAGGATATTTACGAGAAGAAGGTACAAAGCTTTCCACTTCGATTTTATCCAACATTTTCTTACGTGATGTGGCTTGTTTTGATTTAGAAGCATTGGCCGAGAAGCGGGCGATGAAATCTTGCAGCTCTTTAATTTTTTCTTCAGCCTTACGATTTGCATCTCCTTGCAGACGAAGGGCAAGCTCGGAAGATTCTTTCCAAAAATCGTAGTTACCAGGATAAAGTTTGATTTTACCGTAATCCAAGTCAGCCATATAAGTACAAACGTTATTGAGGAAGTGACGGTCATGGGATACGACGATAACGGTGTTTTCAAAGTTGATAAGGAAGTCTTCAAGCCAGTTGATCGCTTGAATATCCAAACCATTAGTTGGTTCGTCCAAGAGAAGGACGTCGGGTTTACCGAAAAGAGCGCGTGCCAGAAGGACCTTAACGTGTTCGCCAGAAGTCAGATTTGCCATGAGATCATAATGTTGCTCAGTCTTAATGCCTAAGCTTTGAAGCAGTTGAGCTGCTTCGGCTTCGGCTTCGTAACCGCCCATTTCACCAAACTCCGCTTCGAGTTCAGCAGCACGCATTCCATCTTCATCCGAAAAGTCTTCTTTCATGTAGATGGCATTTTTTTCTTGTGCGATGGCATAGAGCTTTTCATTACCCATCATAACAACATCAAGCGGTGTTTGATCTTCATAGTCATAGTGATTTTGACGGAGGACAGACATACGCTCGTTTGGTCCCATTGAAACGTGACCAGTTGTGGGTTGGATTTCGCCATCCAAGATTTTTAAAAAAGTTGATTTACCGGCACCATTGGCACCGATTAAACCATAGCAGTTTCCTGCCGTAAACTTGATGTTAACGTCATCAAAAAGCTTGCGGTCAGAAAATTGTAATGAAACATCAGAAACTGTAAGCATGGATATATTTTTCTCCTAGAGTATATTGATTTATAAAAGTTAACTTTTATAAAGGTTATCGCCCTATTCTATCATATTTTAAGTCTTTTTGAAACAGCATAATTTGGGATAAAGTGCACTTTTAGTTTTATTTCAGTGTGGCTTTAGCCTAGCTTAAGTCGTGTCCATTATAATATCTTTATTCCAATAAAATTTTTCATAAAACCTACTCCTAAATGCAGAAAATGTCTGAGTGAACTCAGGCATTTTTTGTTTTTTTGATTATGATATAATGATGAAGAAATGGATATAGAACATTATAAAGATTTGGCTCTGCAAAAAAAGAAGGAGCATAAGAAATTTTTGGGCAACTTAAAAAAGAAAGCACCCAAAAACCTAGATTACATTGTAAAAGAAACACATGATGAAGTTTTTGCTGAAATCGATTGTACGGCTTGTGCTAACTGCTGTAAGAGCTTAGGTCCGCTTTTTACAGAAGCTGACATTACCCGTATTTCGAAGTATCTGCGCATGAAGGCGGCCGATTTTGAAGCCCAATATTTACGCATAGACGAGGATGGTGACAAGGTTTTTCAAACGATGCCTTGCCCCTTTCTTGGAAGTGATAATCTTTGCAGTATTTACGAGGTTCGTCCTAAGGCCTGCCGTGAATTTCCCCATACAGATCGAAAAAAGATTTATCAAATCAATAATCTGACCTTGAAAAACACAGTGACCTGTCCAGCGGCTTATCTTTTTGTAGAAAAACTGCGGAAAAAAATAGAATAAAAAAGCCTTTGGGCTTTTTTATTTGTAGTAATTTTTTATTGCTTCTAAGAAATACTCTGGAAGTTGTGCGTGTTTTTGGTTGTAATTGCTACGGAAGCGAGGATCCTCAACATACATTTGCCCTAAGCCAATATGTGCTTCCGGAGCGATAGTTTCTTCGGGCCAAAAGAGTTCCAGGATTTCTTTATGGAGGGTAATAGCTTGTTTGGCGAGATTATCATCATTGTTTTCATAAGCTTCTTCCAACATGTGAATCATTTTTTCGTGGGATTTTTGCCAATGTTTGATTTTGGCTTGATCGGCTTGGGCATATTTTTGATATGACTTATCGACGCGCTCACTGCCCCATTTTAGACGGATTTCAGCGCCATATTTATCTTCGTTTTCTTTCAGTTGCGTACTCTTGAGAAGTTCAAATTCTTGTTCATTCATGTGGTAATCTCCTTTTTCTAATTTGTATGACAGATGCTCAATCAATTTTTCAAGGTGCTTGAGTTGATCATTTAAGCGCATCAAATGTTGGCTTAAAGTTTTCTTTTCATCTTGATTTTGTGAGAGGATATTTTTGATTTGATCAAGCGGCAAGTCCAACTTTCTTAAGCTCATGATATAAAAAATTTGGGCAATATCTTGTTCAGAATATAAACGATAATCGTTTTGGTCTCTCGCTGGGGCCAGAAGTCCAACAGACTCCCAATGGCGCAAAGTTTTGGAGGTTAAACCTGTCATTTTCGTGATAGCTTTAATATTTTGCATAACGCTCCTTTCATTGATACTAATATTATATATCTTGACCTTAGGTCAAGGTCAAGGAAAAAATAAAAAAACTCATAAAAATATGAGTTTTTTATTTTGATTAGTGGAAGAGATGGCTCCGTTGGGTCATTTCTGAGATCTTTTTAGAGGTTTTTTCGAGATGGGGGAAGAATATAAGCCCAGCGACTAAAAAGACAATAGAAACGGCTACGAGGATGATGATGGCAAGCCAAGCATTTGGCCAATAAATACCACCAGCAGATTCTCGTAAGAGGTTGACCGCATGGGTAAACGGCAAGTAAGGGTTAATCGCTTGGAAGAATTTACCAGAGACTTGAATAGGGTAGTTCCCGCCCCCACCGGAAATAGAGAGGACCAAGATAATAATGGCAATCCCTTTCCCGATATTTCCAAACAAAGCTACTAGAACATAAACCATGATCATAAAGGTTATAGCAATCAGTAAGGCAAATAAGACACTATAAACAGGATTACGTACGTCTACACCAAGGCCGAAATAGTTCCCAAGGGTAACGATAAGTGCTTGTCCCAGTCCCATCACGATGAAAGTAAGCATACGTGCTGAGAATTGTTCACGTTTAGAGTAAAGCAGTTTATCTTTGCCTTCTAAGTGGAAGCCGGTGACAGCGACACTAGAGAAGAGGACAGCGCCAACCCACAAACAAAGGGCGGTATAGAACGGTGTGCTGGCTGAACCGTTATTTGCGATTGGATAGACTGCATTTTCTTGGACCTCAACAGGTTGTGTCAGGAAGTCACTTTCTTTCGTCGCATCAAGTTTTAGTAGTTTTACAATTTCGCCTAAATCAACTTCTTTTTCACCTTTACGAATAGCATCAGCGGCTTTACGAATTCCTGTTTTGATTCCTGGCCAGTCATTGACGATAAGGTCATTTGCTTGGTTCAAGGCTTTTTCAAGATCAGGCATTTTTTGATTGACTGTACCCAAAGTTTCTGTCAAATCTTTACGAATACCCGGGTAATCATTTTTGACAAAATCAGCGGCTTTATCAAGTTTTTGCTCCACAACTGGCAATTCATTTTGATAAAGTGAAGCACCTTTATTAATCGCGTTGACAATAGTGTTCATATTGCCATTAAGCATAATGTTGGCATCGTGAACTTCTTGCTTAATCGCAGGCATTTCTTTTTGATACTTTTCAAGCAAGGTAATCGCATTAGAAACCGTCTTACTTGTTGAGCTGAGCAAGGATTCAAAATCAATAGCTTGGGCTTTTGTTAGGAGACCTTGGGCATTTTTGATGGTATCGATAAGTTGGGTGAGGACGTTTTGCACTTTTGCGGTTATATCTTGAACATCTATTTGGCTAACAAGACCAGAAATGTTTTTTGCTAGGTCATCAATTTGATCTAAGTAGGCCTTAATAGAAGAAATATCTCCAGCTTGAACAAATTCATTAACTTTACCTAATCTAGTACTGATGTCTCCTAATAGCGCACTTAAATCGTTCAAGTTTTTAATAGCGGCATCAAATTCATTATTACCAGCACTCTCTTGGGCTTTTTGTAGAAAATCAATGAGATTTCTGATTGCCTCTTGTTGTTGGGGAACGCTTGCTTGATAAGCTTTGACTAGACTATCAATTTTGGCCTTTTCATCATCAGTGAGTTGCCCATCCTCAATAGCTTGTCTTATAGTAGTAACAATAGAAGAAGTACTGTCAGCCACATTTTGCAAAGCTTTTAAAGTCACTTCTACACTACTTGTAATACTTGGCAAAGCATTTTGAAGTTGCGTTGCACCGTCCAAAGTAGTAGAAGCCAGCTCATTGGCTTGATTGCCAAGTTTACGAATATCTGGCAAGGCAGTTTGGACTTGTTGAATAATAGTCAAGCCTTGTTTGGCTTCTTGGATACCCTCATTCATGGTTTGCTCAACAGAGGCAAAGTCATTGTCAATCATTGCGATCTGTTTACCAGCATTTTGAATTTCAGGGATTTTTTCTTGCAAGGTCATAATAATTGCAAGCTGATTTTTCACAGTTGGCATGCTGTCGTCCAATTGGACCACTTTCTGACCAAGTGCATCAACCTCAGGCAAATAGTCAATAAACTCATTTGCCTTAGCGAGCTTCGCTTTCAAATCAGGCATTTTGCCATGTAAATCAACGACTTGCTGAGTATATTGGTCAATTGTATCTAAATTATCGTTAGTAGATAAGATAGTATTTTTAATTTTCTGGATGCTGACCATGTTTTTATCAATGTCATATCCGATATCATTAAAGGTTTTAAGCAATGTGCTACTTGCCGTTTTAATAAATTCTTCGGAAATTTGACTTTGTAATGAAGACGCACCTTTCGAAGTAATTTTTGGGGCAATAGCATTTATTTTTTCATTGATGGAATAAACGATTTTAGGCTTCTGGATATCCCCTGTGGTAAAGCTAAGCAAATTTTTAGAGAAATCCGCTGGCAGATAGATACCTGCGTAGTACTTACCAGATTTGACACCCTTATCCAACTCTTGTTTAGAGTCAACGAACTTCCAACCGAGTTGTTTATTTTCTTTAAGATTTTTCAGGACTTCATCACCGATATTAATCGATTTGTCTTGGAATTTCTCTGTTCGGTCATCACTATAAACCGCTATTGGGAGCTGTGAAGTATTCGCATAAGGATCCCAAAGGGCTTTAATATTAAACCAAGCATATAAGGATGGAATAAACATCAAAGCAATCACTAAAAAGATTGCTATTGGATTTTTAAAGATACGCTTCCAATCCAGAATAAATAGTTTCCCAGTATTTTTTATATGTTTCACATATTCTCCTCTTTTAGTAAATCTAAGGCAGTTTTAATTTTTGTTATCAGCTAATCAGAGCCATCAACAGTTCAGAAATTTGTTCTGGTGTTTCTTTCCGTTTACGACGAATCCAAGCTTGAGTTAAACCGAAAATGGCATTAGCATAATAAGTTGTGGTGTAGATACTTTCCAACTTGTCCAGCTTTTCACGCTTAGGGTTTTGTGGCAGGATTGAACGTGCCAAAATATTTTTCAGTTGGGCTTGCATGAACTGATGGATTTCTTTACTGCCATTTTCTGAAAATAAAGCAGCATAAATCTCATTGTTATCAAGGAACTCATAAGTTTCTAACATGGTTTTATGAAGATCGCCATTATTTTTTTCAAAGACATACTCGATCGTATTAAACAAGGTTTTTTGGTATTGATCAATCATATCATACTTGTCTTGGTAATGCGTATAAAAGCCGCTTCGGCTGATTTTAGCAACCTTCACAAGCTCAGTTGTTGTGATATGATCGAACGATTTTTCCTGTAAAAGTTGTGTTATTGCGTCGCGAAGTTTTGATTTCGTACGTTCTTTTCTATTTTCCATAAATCCTCCTCTATTACTAAAATATAAAAGAACAACGTGTCTATAATTAGCAAAGATTATCATTACAACCCTTATTGAGTTTACGATATGCAATTATAGCACAAAATGGACGGAGCGTCTATAATTTTGCGTTAAAATTTTGATTTTTTTTAAGAAAGGGATTTCATTTAAAGAATATTATTACTATAGAAGAAAAAGAGCAAAAAACCGCTTGAGGCGGTTTTAAACTAATCAGGAAATGGATAACTTATGATGGAAAGAGAATCATAAGTTTGAAAATATAAAGTACGGCTATTCAAATCTACCGCACTGCGATAAACAGTATAAGTATCTGAACGTCCATCAGACTTGGGCACAGTGACAGCATTTAAAATGTGCCAAATTTCACTGATATTCTGTTGTTCATCAGCAGGCAGAATTGCACGTTCTTTAAGAATTGTGGCACGGATGAAGCGCGAGGTTGGGGTAAACCCTCCTGGAAAAACAGGCTTCCCACTGAAATCCCCAGTTGAAATACGGTTAGGTGCTAAGGGTTGAGTAGTTAGATCCATATAATCTTGTAACTTGAGGATTTCACGTTCAAATTTAGGAGCATTTGTGACCACACCGATTGTATTTTCGATAATCTCAAAACTGCCATTGCGCGGTTCAATATTAATCATACGACCTGTTGGATCGACAGCGGAGAAGTGCAAATCACTCCGGCCAAATTTATAATGCGAAAAGGTGTCGCTCATGAGTTGGACACTTTCAAGTTGGTTTATCAAATCGGCTACTGAACGACAGTTTCCTAAAGCCCAAGTGACAAATTCAAAAGGCGCGAGCTGTAATTTATCCTCATGAGCATATTCAGCGTATTCTGAGTGGTTAGAAAAAGTAAGTTTTTGGACAGAAAGTCCAAAATCATTAACGCCATCTGAGATATCCGCATGCAAATCCGGAATATTTCGTCCTACTCCTAATATAGTATAAACATTGGAGATATTCCTGTTATTATAGACACTTTTCCACTGGTAATTTTGTGGTAGAACGAGAGCTTCGGGGATAAAGCTATGCCAATCCATTGTTCTTGCGAAGATGATGCTTTCATCAGCAGCTTGCATTTTTATACTTGTACACATATTTCTATTCTAGCAAAAAAAATTTCCTAGCTTCGGATAAATGTCTTATTGACGGGCTAGGAAATATAGTTCTTCGTGTTTTCTTAGAATAAAGATAAATTATAGCAAAAGCCGAACATTTGGTGATTTAGTTTCGTGTAAGGTTGGCTGAGCCTTGAATCACAATTTTTAAAGTGATAAACTGTCTAAAAGCAAATAAAGTCAGGCAGAGATCTGGCATTTGGAGGAATTGAATATGAGAACACACACATCGGCACATCCCAAGGCTGTGAGCGCCTATCAAGTCAAGGTAGGAACCTTGGTTTCTGCTGGATTTGGTTTAGAAAACATGGATATCATGTTTCTTTCATTCGCACTATCGTCAATTATTGGTGAATTTGGTCTAACGACGACCGAAGCGGGAGCAATTTCTACAGTAACTAACTTGGGGATGTTGCTGGGCGGAATTCTTTTTGGGATTCTGGCCGATAAATTTGGACGTGTAAAAATGTTATCCCTTTCGATTCTCATTTTTGGTCTCGCAACGGGCGCGATTTATTTCTCACACAGTGTTACCTCGCTTTATATCTTACGTTTTATCGCAGGAATTGGTGGCGGTGGTGAATATGGGGTCGGAATGACTATTCTCGCTGAGAATTTCAGTAAGAAAAAGCTGGGTCGAACTTCTTCGATTGTTGCCGTTGCGGGACAAGTTGGCGCGATGTGTGCAGCAATTTTGTCAATGAGTATCTTACCCACTTATGGATGGCGTTTCTTGTTCTTGTTTGGACTTGTGCCAGTAGTTTTGACAGTCTTTATTCAAAAGCACCTGAAGGAAAGTGATTCTTTCAAAGCCATAAAAACTGAAAATAAGGGAAAAATTTCCGACTTGTTTAAAACACGCCAATTGACACACCAAACACTTGTTCTAATGTGGATGGCTATCGTTCAAATCGCTGGTTACTTTGGCTTGATGAACTGGCTCCCAACAATTATGCAGAAAAAACTGAACTTAACAGTCGCTGGCTCATCCTCATGGATGATTGCGACCATTATCGGGATGTCTCTAGGTATGTTGACCTTTGGTCAAATTTTGGATAAACTTGGTCCGAAGGTAGCTTTTGGTCTCTTCCTTATCGCTTCATCCTTGGCTGTTTATGTCTTGACCATTCCGACAACACTCGCATCACTGACTTTAGTTGGTGCCGTCGTTGGTTACTTTTCAAATGGGATGTTTACAGGATATGGCGCCGTAGTTTCTCGCTTATACCCACCAGAAGTCCGAGCCACAGCCAATAACGTGATTATGAATACGGGACGCTGTATTGGAGGCTTCTCTTCAATAGTTATTGGCTTTATCTTAGCGCATTATTCTATCATGACTGTTATGCTCTTCATCTCTGTACTCTATATTTTAAGCTTCTTGGCGATGCTTACGGTGAAGAACTTACGTGCAGGTGTTTACTGGTCGCTTTAATAGTGATAATACCGAAAAATTCAAGAGCTTTTGATATATGTTTTATTCAGTAAATGTATATAAATAATGGTTTTAAGTTTAGTAGTTTAACCTTATAAAAACCCGTAATAAACTAAAAAATAATAGAGTATTTAAACACTCTATTATTTTTTAGTTTATTTTAGTTTCTGCTATAGATTCTGAGAATTGAGGGAGATAGTCAGGAAGTAGAGAAAGAAGAATATTAGTAAGCTCATCTGATGAAATATCTGATAAATCAATTTTTTCTGTTATAACCAAGCTCATTAATTCAATATAAGCGCGTCCAAGAGCCCCAGTAATAACCATACCTACACCACCTGAAATCAACCCTCCACCAAGTGTACCAAGCCCTGGCAAGAGTTTACTTATTCCACCAACTAAGCTTTTACCAGCAATCAAGGCACCATAAATACCGAGCATACTTGAAATAACAGTTTCTATTTGATTTTTCTTAATATCTACTCCAAATATTGCAGTAATCCTAGCAATCATTGCTGTTTGGGCGCTCATCATTAGTGGACCATCTGATCCCGGTACTGGTGAAAATCCGATTCCAAAATTTGCTGCCATACTAGCTGTTACAACTTTTAAGGATTCACTTTTCTTCAAATCGATAGAAGCAGATTGAGAATGTACAAAGGCAGTATTAACACTTTCGGGTAGGACATCGAATGTTTTGTGGATCATGTCGTCTATTCCGAAAGCATGATTGGTATCAGAATCCTCGGCTAAAGTAATTACGACATCCACAATTCTAGGAACAATATTCAAAATTTCTTGTTTTAGTTTCTTTGCTTCTGTTTGATCAAAACTCTTCGTAAGTACGATAATTACAGGAATTCCTTGATCTATAATCCAATTGATTAAGTCAATTTCAACATCTTCAATCCTCGCACTATTACCTGAAATAGCATACCACGCAATGTGAATATCATCATCTAATTCTTTTGTAGACTTAGTTTTTTGTATAAGTTTTTTGATATCATTTTTCGCAATTGATTTTACAAGAGAGTGAAGATCAAATTTTGTTGATTTTAATTCAAGACCAACAGTATCATAGATTTGTATGGGGTAACCCTCTTTAGCAATTAAATTAATTTTATCAGTAATAGGTTTACCTATTCCCGTTTTTGTAAGTTCATCTCCAAAAACAGAATTAATAAGGGTAGACTTCCCAACTCCGCTTTTTCCACTCACTAAAATAGTCATTTTAGTGAGATTATTGTTTTCTTCTTCAATTTTTTCTAAAGTCTCTGAAAACAATGCTTGATATTCTTTTTTGTTATCCATAATTCTCCTTAGTTAAATAAGCAATTATTTTATGAAATATAGTTTCATATTACTTATCTACTGTATACCATGTAAAACTTGTGCATTAATAGATATCTTTTATAATTATACCAAAATGAAGTAGATTTAATACAACTAAAATAAGGTGAATAATTATTATAAATCTAATTATATATGACTTTTATAATTTAAAAATTAATAACTTAAAGTGAAATTCAAGGTATGAAAAATTTTATAAATGCTGATGTTTTTACTTACGGAGTAGCAGATAAAATAGAAATAGATTAAAGTAGGAAATAAAATAAACAAAAAAACCGCCACAGCGGTTTAATATTATTTAACTTCTTTAAAAATAACGTGTTTACGAAGTTTTGGAGAGTATTTTTTCAATTCCAAACGGTCTGGGTTGTTACGTTTGTTCTTTTGAGTAAGGTAAAGACGTTCACCAGATTCTTTGTGTTCAAGTGTAATATTTACGCGCATAACTGTTCCTTTCTGACTTTTTTACTGTTTTTATTTAGCGTCTTTTACTTGGCGGCCTTTGTAGTAGCCTTTAAGTGAAACACGGTGTGAGTGACGGTAGTCACCAGTAGTTTCGTCAAAAGTAACAGTTGGAGCTGTCATTTTGTAGTGTGTACGACGTTTGTTTTTCTTAGATTTAGAAGTGTGACGTGCAGGTACTGCCATGGTTTGATTCCTCCGTAGATTTTTTCGTTTTGGATAAGCCCAAAAACGTACTTTACTATAATACACTAATCTTTTTCAAAAAGCAAGCTTTGTAAAGTATTTTTACTTGACGTTTTTTTAAGGTGGCTATTGGGTGAAAAAGTTCTATAGATAAAGTGACAAAGACTTTTGACAGTTGTCTGGTTGGGAATATTCCCTGTTTTTTGCTAATATATAGTTAAGAATGTTGTAACTTATAAAATAAAAGCTCAGTTCTTCGGAATCAAAGTGCGACAAGGATTATTTTTCTATCCCGAGCAAATCAGTGTTCGATGAAAACTATTTTGAGTCAAACAGGGCAAAGTTTCAGGAAATTTATTTTATAAGGAGAAAACATGAAAAACTGGCAAAAACTTGTTTTAGTATTTTTCATAGCAGCTGCGTCTCTTTTGGCTCAGTTTGCTTTTAACGCACCTCTGATAGCACGATTTATCATCACTGTTGCAGGTGGTATTTTAGCACTGTCAATGTTTATTGAGATGGTTAAAACACTGCGTAAAGGAAATTATGGTGTTGACTTACTCGCAATTACTGCGATTATTGCGACACTATTGGTAGGAGAATATTGGGCCTCATTAATCATTATTTTAATGTTGGTTGGAGGTGAAACGCTTGAGGATTACGCAGCGGGACGTGCCAATCGTGAATTGTCTGCCCTGTTGCAGAAAACACCAGATATTGCCCATGTCATGCAAGAGGGTAAAGTCGTCGACATGGACTTAGATGATGTTGAGATAGGGGCACATCTCTTGATTAAGCCTATGGAAGTTGTGCCTATCGATGGGGTTCTCCTTTCAGAAGCAGCTATTCTGGATGAATCCTCTGTAACGGGTGAAACTAAACCGAATGAGTTACAACAAGGGGATGAAATTCTTTCAGGTGCAATTAATGGTAGCTCCAGTATCGAAATCCGCACAAGTGTTGCAGCAAGTGAATCCCAATTTCAAAAAATCGTTGCTCTTGTTCGTGAAGCAGAAGCAACGCCGGCAAATTTTGTACGTTTAGCAGATCGTTACGCTGTGCCATTTACGATTATGGCCTACATCATTGCAGCTGTTGCTTACTTTATCTCTGGTGACCCTGTCCGTATTGCAGAAGTATTGGTGGTCGCAAGTCCATGTCCTTTGATTTTGGCTGCGCCCATTGCTTTTGTCTCAGGAATGAGTCGTTCCTCAAAAAATGGTTTTTTAATTAAAAATGGAACCATCATTGAGAAACTTGCAACAGCCAAGGCAATTTTCTTTGATAAAACGGGAACAATTACCGATGGTAAAATCGAAGTAGATGCCATTGTTCCAGCAGAAGGAATATCGCAAGAAGAGTTACTCAATATTGTTTACACCATCGAAAAATCTTCCACTCACATCTTGGCCAAGGCTGTTTCAAGCTATGCAGAGTCACATAATGTCCAAAGTCTTGCTTTAGAAAACCTCAGTGAGGTTGCAGGATTAGGTGTGACAGGGCAAATCAATGGTCAATTAATTAAAATCGGGCGTGCAAGTTTTGTGGGCGCACCAGAGGGGTTAGATTTTGAAACAGCTTTTTATGTGTCACGTGATGGCCAATATATCGGTGCAGTAACCTTCTCAGATACTTTACGTGCCAATGCTCCCGCTGTGATTAAAGATTTACGTCAAACAGGTTTTGAGAGCATTACGATGCTGACAGGGGATAATGCTCGTGTTGCCGATAAAATTGCAGCACAAGTAGGGATTACCGAGGTTTACAGTAGTATGTTACCAGAAGAAAAGCTTGCCAAAATCCAAGCTTCAACTATTCATCCAACGATTATGGTTGGTGACGGTGTCAATGATGCCCCAGCTTTAACGCTTGCGGATGTTGGTATTTCTATCGGGACAGGAAACAATACTGTCGCTAGTGAAGCAGCTGATATTGTACTCTTGAAAAATGATTTGTCCTCTGTGACAAAAGCAGTTCATATTAGTCGTGATACATTAACCATTGCGAAACAATCGGTTTTGATTGGGATTATCATTTGTGTCATCTTGATGTTAATTGCTGCTACAGGGCTTATTCCGGCAATTATCGGTGCTCTTTTCCAAGAGGTTATTGATGTTGTTTCGATTCTTTATGCTTTAAGAGCCTTGAAGGGATTTAAGAATAAGTAATAAAAAATCGTCAGTTTTGACGATTTTTCTTTTGGTTTTCGATCCATTTCTTACGTTCATTTAAGGCCCATTCGTATTTGCCCATCTTATCAGGGTGGAAGTAATCTGCTTTTCGCAGTTTATCGGGTAGATAATCCTGCTTCACCCAATGTTCTGGGAAATTATGTGGGTACTTATAACCCTGACTTCGCCCAAGATCCTTAGCTCCCGCATAGTGCCCGTCTTGTAAGTGCGCAGGAATGGGAAGATTTCCGTATTTTCCTAAGTCTTCTATTGCCGCATCCAGAGCCATATAAGCGGCATTGGACTTAGGGGAGAGGGCAAGGTCAATTATGATATTTGCTAGCGGTATCCTTGCCTCAGGAAACCCTAATTTTTCTGCAGCTTGTAAACCTAACATTGTATGAACAGCGGCTTCTGGATTGGCAAGACCGATGTCTTCATAAGCCATTACTGTCAATCTTCGTGCCAGACTTTGAAGGTCTCCGCCTTCAATTAGACGTGCAGCATAGTGTAAACTTGCGTTTACATCAGATCCGCGGATTGATTTTTGTAAGGCACTAAGCAAGTCATAATGAGCATCGCCATCTTTATCAAAACTTAGTGCTTTACGTTGAAGTGAGTTTTCCATATCTTCCAGGGTTACATGATGGTTTTCGGAAGATAAGACGGCAAGTTCCAAAGCATTGTAAACCGCGCGTAAATCACCGTTGGTTGAGTGTGTGAGAAAGTAAAGAGCATCATCGTCAAGAGTAACATGAAAGTTAAAGCCTCGTTCCGTATCTTCAAGGGCAAGGTTTACAGCATTCTGTAAATCATCACTTTCTAGAGGCTTTAACTCAAAAATCTGCACACGACTACGGATGGCAGGCACAACACTAAAATAAGGGTTTTCCGTAGTAGCGCCAATTAAGATAATTTGACCATTTTCTAACAGAGGCAGGAGAAAATCTTGCTTAGGTTTATCCAGACGATGAATTTCATCTAAGAGAAGAACTAGTTGTCCAGAAAATTCCGCCTCAGCGGCAATTTCTTGCAGTTTTTTCTTGCTGTCTGTTGTTGCATTAAAACTACGGAAAGCGGCATTCATCGTGCCGGCAATAGCAGAGGCAATGGAAGTTTTACCAATTCCCGGAGGGCCGTAAAGAATCATGGAAGTCAAAAGTTTTGTTTCGACCATCCGGCGAATGATTTTTTTAGGGCCAACAAGATGAGATTGCCCAATAATCTCGTCAATATTACGCGGTCGCATTCGGCGGGCTAAATTTTGATGTGTCATATAAAGCGGTTCTCCTTACTACCTAGAGATAATAGGCGTAAATTAAGCTGTCAACATAGAGACCATCAATGAAATACTCTTTTTTGAGTCGCCCTTCAAGTTGAAATCCTAGATGCTCGTAGAGAGCTACTGCTTTAGGGTTGCTTGACATTGCATTGATGGTAATCTTTTCATATTTTTCGGTACGTGCTTCGTGGATAAGATGTTGGATAAGCTGAGTCGCCACACCTTTTCCTCTTGCTTCTTTTACAGTCATTACACCGAAAGTAATTACATGTGAACCAAATTCAGACTTATTGCGGGGACCGTAATCTAAAACACCCAAAATAACACCCTCTTCTTCCGCAAGAAGATAACGTGTTCCCTTCAATATTTTCTTCATTATTTTCTCAGCAGAGCTGTTGATGACAAAGGGTGTGGATTTTAAAGTCCAGTTTTGATTTTCGATTTTAGCCACATAAGCGAAATCATGGGGTTCGATAGGTCTGATTTTCATATATTTCTCTCTAGAGATAATTTTTATTTCTGTTATAATTATAACAGAAAAGTATTACGACGTTTAAACTCCCAATTGCTATTTTAATTCGAAGCATTGGAGAGGAAATTGCTTGTAACAGAAAAAAGAGGTAGAAAATGGCAAAGTACGGTTTTTTAGATATTTTAGATGAAGAATTGAGCAAGAATTTCAGTTATGATTTTGAGATAAATTGGGATAAAAGAAATTTCGCTGTCGAAGTCAGCTTCCTTTTGGAAGCTGCAAATCCAGAAGGCGTTGTTCTTTCGGATGCAGATGGTGTCGAGTCAGAAGAAAATGTACTTTATGAAGATGCTGTGATTTTTTATAATCCGAACAAGTCGAAGTTTTCAGAAGAAGACTATTTAGCAGGTGTGGCTTATTCAGACAAGGGCTTATCTCGTGAATATATTACTTACTTTGTTGAGTTCTTACAAGAAACAGCGGATGAAGGTTTAGATGCTTTGATAGATTTCTTAAATTCCGATGAAGAAGAATTTATGCTTGAATTTGATCAAGAAAAATTTGAAAAAGGTTTGGAAAATCTTGAGGAGACAACTTTTTTCAAGTATCCTCGTTATTAATATAAGGAAGAGAATAGCAATAATATGAATAATTGGAACAGTATCACCGTACGCATCATTCGTGCAGCGGAAGAAGCAATCAGTAATATTTTAGTTGAAGCAGGATCAGCAGGAGTCGAAATTAACGACAGTGCAGATTATCTTAATCACAAGGACCTTTTCGGAGAAGTGCTTCCTCAGGTAGAACAGTCAGAAATGGTGGAAGTGACTGCTTATTATCCGGAAAATATGCCAATTACTGAGCTCAAGTCAGATATTGAACAAAAGGTAAATGCTTTAGCAGGAAGCTTTGACGTGACCAACGTTGAAGTACGTACAAATAATCTTGCAGAACAAGATTGGGCAGATGCTTGGAAAAAGTATTTTGAACCAGCTCGTATTACTCATGATTTGACGATTGTCCCAAGTTGGACAGATTATACTCCACAATCTTCAGCGGAGAAGCTGATTCGCCTTGATCCAGGGATGGCTTTTGGTACAGGTACGCACCCAACAACAAAAATGAGTCTTTATGCTCTAGAACAAATAATTCGCGGTGGCGAAACGGTCTTGGATGTAGGTACAGGTTCCGGTGTGCTCTCTGTAGCTAGCGCTTATCTTGGCGCAAGTGAAATTCATGCCTATGATATTGATGAAGTTGCTGTGCGTGTAGCACGTGAAAACATCGAGCTTAACCCAAATACGGATAAAATTTCAATCTCAGCCAATAATTTATTGGAGGGTATCGAGCAACAAGCAGAAGTTATCGTAGCAAATATCTTGGCAGATATTCTTGTACTTATGACTGACGACGCTTTCCGTCTCGTCAAAGATGAAGGTTATTTGATTATGAGTGGTATCATCGCTGATAAGGCAGATAAAGTTATTGCATCCGCAGAAAATGCTGGTTTCTTCCTTGAAACGCGTATGACTCAAGGTGAATGGAACTGTGTGATTTTCAAAAAGACAGAAAACCGTGAAGGGGTAATTGGCGGTTAAGTATGGCAAATCAATATTTTGTGTTCAAAAAGCAACCAGAAATTGGTGAAGACTTTACTATTGACGATAAGGCAGCTGTTCATCACATTTTTACAGTCATGAGGACGAGTGTGGGGGAGAAGATACAGCTAGTTTTTGAAGAGGGGAAAGTGGGCCTTGCCGAAGTTGTTTCTAGCGAGCTATGTACGGTACGTTTATTAGAGGTACTGGAAGTGCAAACGGAACTTCCAGTTCACATTACTGTAGCGCTTGGTTTCCCTAAAGGCGATAAATTAGAATTTATCAGTGAGAAGGCAACGGAACTTGGCGCAAGTGCAATCTGGGCTGCGCCCTTCAAATGGTCTGTGGCCAAATGGGACAGCAAAAAGCTTGCTAAAAAGAAGGAAAAATTAGATAAAATTGTATTGGGTGCTGCAGAACAATCTCGCCGTCAAATATTGCCAGAAATCTGTTTTTTTGAAAAACTGTCTGAACTGGTTGCTACATTTTCTCAATTTGACCAAGTTTTAATTGCTTATGAAGAATCTGCTAAAGCAGGGGAGCAAGCGAAGTTGGCTCAAAGTATGGCGAGTTTAAAACCAGGCCAAAAAGTTTTGCTGCTTTTTGGACCAGAAGGTGGTATTGCACCGGAAGAGATTGCGCTATTTGAACAAGCAGGTGCAGAGATTGTCGGGCTTGGACCGCGTATTATGCGTGCTGAGACAGCACCGCTCTACGCCTTGTCGGCCTTTTCAACTTACTTTGATTTGTTGAAATAAACCGAACAAAGAGACGAAAACTCGCGCTTTAAGGACTAAAAGCGTAAATTTATAGGCAGAAATGTGTTAGAATAGTAAAAATATATCAAGGAGGAAAGTGGAGCTACTTCACAGGAAATAAAATATGCCCTCAGAACCAAATCTTACCGGAGATCAAGTGGTTAAACTTGCTTCCGCATACATGAATGAAAAAGATATCTTGCTGGTACGTAAAGCTTTACAGTGTGCATCAATAGCTCACGCTGAACAGTATCGTGCTAGCGGAGAACCTTACATTATCCATCCTATCCAAGTGGCGGGAATTTTAGCTAAACTACAGCTTGATGCAGCAACTGTATCGGCAGGCTTTTTGCATGATGTTGTTGAAGACACTAACTTTATACAGTCAGACTTGGTGGAACTTTTTGGTGAAGAGATTGCGAATATTGTTGATGGAGTAACGAAGCTTGGTAAAGTAGAATACAAATCGCATGAAGAACAACTTGCGGAAAATCACCGTAAGATGTTGATGGCCATGAGCAAGGATATTCGAGTTATCTTGGTCAAACTTGCCGACCGTCTTCATAATATGCGCACTCTCAAAAATCTCCGACCAGACAAACAAAAACGTATTTCAAGTGAGACTATGGCGATTTATGCGCCGCTTGCACACCGCTTGGGTATTGGAAGCATTAAATGGGAACTTGAAGATCTCTCTTTCCGTTATCTTAATGAAACAGAGTTCTATCGTATCCGTGGCTTAATGAACGAAAAACGTGCAGCGCGTGAAAATTTAGTTGAAGAAGTGATTGAGAAGCTAAATGAGCGTATGAAAGATGCACAAGTTGACGCTGAAATCTATGGGCGACCAAAGCATATCTATTCTATTTATCGTAAAATGCACGATAAGAAAAAGCGTTTTGATGAAATTTATGACCTTATTGCCATTCGCTGTTTGACAAACTCGACAAGCGACGTTTACACGACACTAGGGTATATCCATGATTTATGGAAACCGATGCCTGGGCGTTTCAAGGACTATATTGCTAACCCTAAAGCTAATGGTTACCAGTCTGTTCACACCACGGTTTACGGTCCTAAGGGGCCGATGGAATTCCAAATCAGAACCCATGAGATGCATCAGATTGCTGAGTACGGGGTCGCAGCACACTGGGCTTACAAACAAGGGCGTAAAGCTAAAGTTGACGTTCATGAGATTTCGGAAACACTAAACTGGATTAACGAATTGGTGGAACTTCAAGAACAATCAGGTGACTCCGCAGAGGAATTTGTTAAAGCAGTTCAGGAAGATATTCTTGGCGACAAAATTTATGTGTTTACACCAACAGGAGCAGTTCAGGAATTGCCAGCTGGCTCCGGTCCTATTGACTTTGCATATGCTATTCATACGCAAGTGGGAGATCATGCAACAGGTGCGAAGATTAACGAGCGGATGCAACCGCTGAATTATGTTCTGAAAACAGGTGATAAAGTAGAAATTATTACTTCCAAAACGTCATTTGGACCAAGTCGTGATTGGATTAAGCTCGTTAAGACCAATAAAGCCCGTAACAAGATTAAGCAATTTTTCAAGAGTCAAGATAAGGAACTCTCTATCCACAAAGGTCGTGAAATGCTGCAAACGGAACTTGCAGAGAATGGTTTCACACCGAACCAATATTTGGATAAAAAACATTTGGACGAAGTACTTGAAAAATTAAGTTATCGGGACAGTGAAGCCCTGTTTGCCGCAGTTGGTTTTGGGGAAATATCAGCAACTTCTGTATTCAATCGTTTGACAGAAAGTGAGCGCCGTAAAGTTGAGAAAGAAAAGCTGAAAGCTGAATCTGAACAACTAATGAAGGGCGAAGTCAAACGCGAAAACAAAAATAAAAATGTCATGAAAATTCGCCATGATGGTGGTGTGAGTGTTTCTGGCGTTGATAGCATGTTGGTGCATATCAGTAAATGTTGCAACCCTGTGCCAGGGGATAAGATTGTCGGCTATATCACTAAAGGTCGAGGGGTTTCCATCCACCGCGCAGACTGTAAAAATGTTCGCAGTCAAGAAGATTATGAAAAACGTCTGATTGATGTAGAATGGGATGATTCACAACACCTCACTAAAGAATACGTGGCCAATATCCATGTGTATGCGTTTAATCGTCCAAATCTGCTTAATGATATCGTTCAAGTGTTGTCTAATACAACAAAAAGTTTGATCTCAATTAATGCTCATCCAACAAAGGATAAAAAAATGGCCAATATCCATCTTTCTATTGGAATAAAAAATCTATCTGATTTGACTTTGATTGTTGATAAGATTAAGATGACACCAGATGTCTATAGTGTTAAACGGACCAATGGTTAACATAAAATAGCAAAAAACTGTCCTTTTGGATAGTTTTTTTGTTAAAATGAAATTATGAAAATAGTAATCCAAAGAGTTAAAGAAGCTTCAGTAAAAATTGAAAATAAAATCAGAAATCAAATCACATCTGGCCTATTACTTCTCGTTGCAGTAGAAGATGCAGATACAGATTTTGACTTAGATTATGCCGTACGCAAGATCAGTAAAATGCGTATTTTTTCAGATGAAAATGGCAAGATGAACTTATCTGTACAAGATATCTCTGGCGAAGTACTTTCTATCTCACAGTTTACACTCTATGCGGATATTCGCAAAGGAACACGCCCAAGCTTTTCGCAAGCCGGGAATCCAGCATATGCAGAAGCGATGTATCTTAAATTTAATAAAAAGCTTAACCAGATTGTTCCGACTAAAGCAGGAGAATTCGGTGCAGATATGGAAATCAGTTTAATTAATGATGGGCCAGTAACAATAATTATTGATACAAAAAGTGCACGAAAATAGAAAGCAGAGGACAATCGATGACAGTTAAAAATATCATTTTTGATCTCGGCGGTGTGATTCTTGATCTAGATTTTGAAAGAATGATACAGCAATTCCACAAATTAGGTATTTCAGATTTCGAAGATTATTTCACCTTGAAAAAACAGGCGGATTTTTTCGAAGCTTTGGAGTTGGGACTCATTACACCAGAAGGATTTTGTGACCGCCTTCGAGAAGAAGCAAAAGTCGATGTGGATAATGAGGCGATAGAAGAAGCTTGGAATCTTATTTTGAAAGATTTCAGTTCAGAGCGGATGAATTATTTTGAAAGAATTTCTGAAAAATATAACATTTTTCTCTTTTCAAACACTAACAGTATTCATGCAAAATGTTTTGAAAAAAGATGCTCAGAACAAACGGGAAGAACTTTGGAGTCTTACTTTAAACAGGTGTTTTATTCACATAGTTTACACCTGAGAAAACCAGATATGGCTGCGTTTAAAGAGGTTTTAGAATGCTCTGGTTTACAGGCGGCGGAAACTTTGTTTATAGATGATAATTTAGCTAATATAGTGGGAGCACAGAAGGTGGGGCTCCAAACAATTCATCTCCAAAAGCCTCAGACCATTCTCGACTTAGAAATTGATTAGCGTCAAGTCAATTGATAAATAAAAACTCCAGAAGGAGTTTTTTTGCTTTTCTGACTAGCCAAATTGAAGTAAATAGTATAAAATTTATAAAGCTAAATATTTTTAGGAGTATTCTACAGTTATGTTTTATATATTTTTACGCGGTTTAGTTCGCTTTTTACTTTTCATATTTAATGGTAAGGCTACATACCATCACACGGAACGCATTCCAGACAAGTCTGAGAATTATATTTTGGTAGCGCCACACCGCATGATTCTTGATCCTGTTTACATGGCTTTTGCGACACGTCCAAAACAGTTTATCTTTATGGCCAAGAAAGAGCTTTTTAAAAATCCTTTCTTTGCGTGGTGGATTAAAAAATGTGGGGCTTTCCCAGTCGATCGTGAAAATCCTGGACGTGAAGTCATTCAGTATCCAGTAAAGATGCTAAAAAAATCAGATAAATCTCTCATCATGTTTCCAACAGGTTCACGACACTCCAACGAACTCAAAGGCGGTGTTACGATTATCGCTAAAATGGCAAAAGTTCGGATTGTTCCTGCTGTTTATCAAGGTCCTTTATCAATGAAGGGTATTTTTAAGCGTGAAAAAGTACAATTGAATTTTGGGGAACCTATTGATATTTCAGATATTAAAAAAGCAAATGCTGAAGGTATCGAAGAAGTAAATCGCCGTTTGGAAGCTGCATTTGCTCAACTCGATAAGGAAATCGATCCAAATTACAAATACGTTGCTAAATAATACAGCTGTATTTATATTTTTGAGGTAACTATTGGAAAAAACCTTTAAAAATGCTAAAATTAAGGAAATATCCCTTATTGGATAGTAAACGGAGAATACATGGCAAATATTATTAAAAAATTAGTAGAAAACGACAAAAAAGAGCTCAAAAGATTACATAAAATGGCTCAAAAAGTCGAATCATACGAAGAAGAAATGGCTGCCCTTGCAGATGAGCAACTGCAGGCCAAAACAGAAGAATTTAGAGAACGTGCAGCTGCCGGTGAGAGTCTTGACGACATGCTGTATGAAGTTTTTGCTGTCTGCCGTGAAGCAGCAAAACGTGTCCTTGGTCTTTTTCCTTTCCACGTGCAAATTATGGGGGGGATTGTCCTCCACAATGGTGACGTTCCGGAGATGCGTACTGGTGAAGGTAAAACTTTGACAGCTACCATGCCAGTTTATTTAAATGCGATTTCTGGCAAAGGTGTACACGTAGTAACAGTCAACGAGTATTTGACAACACGTGATGCAACCGAAATGGGTGAATTATACAACTGGCTCGGTTTGACTGTTGGACTTAACCTTAACTCTAAGTCACCAGAAGAAAAACGTGAAGCATATAACTGTGATATCACTTATTCGACATCATCCGAGCTTGGTTTCGACTACTTGCGTGACAACATGGTCACTCGTTTTGAAGATATGGTACAGCGTCCGCTCAACTATGCTCTTGTCGATGAGGTTGACTCCATCTTGATTGATGAGGCGCGCACACCATTGATTATTTCAGGTCAAGCAGAGGGCTCTTCTGCGCTTTATTACCGTGCAGATCAGTTTGCTAAGACTTTGGTTGGTCGTGAAGATTATGAAGAGGGCGATGACTATAAGATTGACTTGCAATCTAAAACTATCTCACTCACAGATGAGGGGATAGATAAAGCAGAACGTTTCTTTGATATTGAAAACCTTTATGACATGGAAAATGTTGCCTTGACTCACTTTGTGGACAATGCACTCCGTGCCAATTATATCATGCTTCATGACATCGATTATATGGTTGATGATCAACAAGAAGTCTTGATTATTGACCAGTTTACAGGTCGGACAATGCCTGGTCGTCGCTATTCTGATGGTTTACACCAAGCGATTGAAGCCAAAGAAGGTGTGCCGATTCAAGATGAATCTAAAACCATGGCTTCAATTACGATTCAAAACTACTTCCGTATGTACAAAAAATTGTCAGGGATGACTGGTACAGCGAAAACGGAAGAAGAAGAGTTCCGTGAAATCTATAATATTCAAATTATCCCGATTCCAACGAACCGCCCAATCCGACGTGTGGACCATTCAGACTTGCTTTATCCAACCCTTGAAGCAAAACTAAATGCTGTCTTGGATGACGTGAAGAAACGTCATGCTGAGGGACAACCTATTTTGATTGGTACTGTGGCTGTTGAAACTTCTGAGATTATTTCGAAAAAATTGGTCGAAGCTAAAATCCCGCATGAAGTTTTGAATGCGAAAAACCACTTCCGTGAAGCACAAATCATTATGAATGCCGGTCAACAAGGAGCGGTAACCATTGCGACCAATATGGCTGGTCGTGGTACAGACATCAAGCTTGGCCCTGGTGTTAAAGAACATCCAAATCCAGAATATCAAGGTCTTGCGGTAATCGGTACTGAACGTCATGAAAGTCGTCGTATCGATAATCAGCTCCGTGGACGTTCTGGTCGTCAAGGGGATGCTGGTGTCTCTCAATTTTATCTTTCACTTGAAGATGATTTAATGAAACGTTTTGGTTCCGAACGCGTTTCTGCCTTCCTTGATCGTATGCGTATCAGTGGTGATGATGCCGTCATCAAATCTGGCTTAATCACACGACAAATCGAAGGTTCACAGAAACGTGTCGAAGGAAATAACTACGATTCACGTAAACAAGTCTTGCAATATGATGATGTGATTCGTGAACAACGTGAAGTTATTTATGCACAACGCCATGAAGTGATTGTGGCGACTGAAGATATGACACCTGCTCTGTATGGTATGTTTAAGCGTACAATCGATCGCCAAGTTGATGGCCATGCAGCAACAGGGGATCTTCAAGAAGAAGCAAATCTGCTCAATCTTTATGAAACTGTTGAAAATACAATGCTTTCAGCGGATGTCTTTAGCATTGAAGATCTTCGTGGTAAAAGCCCACAAGAAATTAAAGATTTTCTTTTTGAAAAAGTTAAAGAACATTATGCAACACAAATGGAACGCTTGGGCGATAAAGAGCGTCAGATTGACTTCCAACGTGCTGTTATCCTTCGTGTAGTAGACAACAATTGGTCTGAGCATATCGATCATTTGGATCAAATGCGTCAGTCTGTAGGCTTACGTGGTTATGCACAAAACAACCCGATTGTTGAATATCAAGAAGAATCACACAAAATGTTTAATAACATGATTGGAGCTATTGAGTTTGAAGTAACTCGTTTGATGATGAAAGCTCAAATTCATCCGCAAACCGCTGTTCAAGAACAAGCACCGCGTGTAACTGTAACGGCTTCACAAGAAAACTTGACAAATGTGGGACAATCCTCTGCAGAAGGTATTGATTTCAGTAAAGTTGGCCGTAATGACATGTGTCCATGTGGTTCAGGTAAAAAATATAAGAACTGTCATGGTCGCGTTCACACAGCTTAGATAAAAAAGTGATAAAATAGACGAAACACCCTAACTTAGGGTGTTTCATTTTTCTAAGTTGATAAATACAAAAGATATCAATAAATTGAAAGGAGAAAGATGTCTTTCAAAATAATAAGCCCAGAGATAAATGTTGATGCAGTCAAAATGCTGGGCCACCTTGATAGCGAACAACATCAGCGAAAAGAAGCAAGAGACAGAGAATTAGAAGCAATTATCAAAGGTGAAGATTCCCGGCTTTTATTAATTATTGGTCCTTGTTCCTCGGACAATGAAGCAGCTGTTCTGGAGTACGCACATCGTTTGGCTAAACTCCAAGAAAAAGTAAAAGACAAGATTTTCATGGTAATGCGTGTTTATACAGCGAAACCGCGAACAAACGGGGAAGGTTATAAAGGAATCATTCATCAACCAGATGCAGCAGGTGAAGCTGATCTTATTAATGGTATTCGTATGGTACGTGATCTTCACTATAAAGTTATTACACAAACTGGACTGACCACTGCTGATGAAATGTTGTACCCGGAGAACTTGCCTTTAGTAGATGATTTAGTTTCTTATTATGCAGTTGGCGCCCGCTCAGTGGAAAATCAGCAACATCGCTTCGTGGCTTCTGGTATTGATGCGCCAACGGGGATGAAAAATCCAACTTCTGGTAATATCAAAGTCATGCTAAATGGCATTTACGCAGCACAGCAAGAGCAAGACTTTCTCTTTGGCCGTGCAGAAGTTCAAACTGCAGGGAACCCTTTGGCACATGCCATTTTACGTGGGGGGCAGGACGAGCATGGTAAAAATCTTCCCAATTACTATACGGATAATTTGCAGGAAGTCATTGCAAATTACGAAAAAATGGGCTTAAAGAATCCCTTTATCATTGTGGATACCAATCATGATAACTCTGGGAAGAAATATATGGAGCAAATTCGAATTGTACGACAAACGTTAGTCAATCGTGATTGGGATGAAAAAATACGCCGTTATGTACGAGGCTTTATGATTGAGTCGTATTTAGAAGATGGACGTCAAGACCGACCGGAAGTGTTTGGAAAATCAATTACAGATGCTTGTCTTGGTTGGGAGAAAACAGAGGCCTTGATTCAGGAGATTTATCAAGCGGAAATATAATAATTTCAGAGGATAAATAAAAAAGCCGAAATGATGAAGATAATTTAATGAAAAAATGATTGCAAACCTTTTCACTTTGTAGTATAATGTTAAAATAGATATGCTGAACAAAAAGGCATTATCGAATAAAAATTGAAATAAGGAGATTCCAAAAATGGCATCTAAAGAATTCCACATCGTTGCAGAAACTGGTATCCACGCACGTCCAGCTACATTGCTCGTTCAAACAGCTTCTAAATTCACTTCAGAAATTAACCTTGAATACAAAGGTAAATCTGTAAACCTTAAATCAATCATGGGTGTTATGTCACTCGGTGTTGGTCAAGGCGCTGATGTAACTATCACTGCTGAAGGTGCTGATGCTGATGACGCATTGAGCACAATCGCTGAAACAATGGTTAAGGAAGGTCTTGCTGAATAATGACATCTATGCTTAAAGGTATCGCTGCATCATCAGGTGTAGCCGTAGCGAAGGCATACTTGCTTGTTCAACCTGATTTGTCATTTGAGACAGTGACTGTTGAGAATATCGAAAATGAAGAAGCTCGTCTTGATGCAGCTCTTGCTGCCGCTCAAAGCGAGCTTCAAATCATTAAAGATAAAGCAGTAGATAGCCTCGGAGAAGAAGCCGCAGCCGTATTTGACGCACACATGATGGTTCTTGCAGACCCAGATATGACCGCTCAAATCAAAGCTACTATTGAATCTAAAAAAGTTAATGCTGAAGCAGCCCTTAAAGAAATCACTGACATGTTCATTGCTATCTTTGAAGGTATGGAAGACAATGCTTACATGCAAGAGCGCGCTGCCGATATTAAAGACGTTACAAAACGTGTAATGGCAAACCTTCTTGGTGTTAAATTGCCAAGCCCAGCTTTGATTAACGAAGAAGTGATCATTGTTGCTGAAGACTTGACACCATCAGATACTGCACAGCTTGATAAGAAGTACGTTAAGGCCTTTGTTACAAACATTGGTGGACGTACATCTCACTCAGCAATCATGGCACGTACGCTTGAAATTCCTGCTGTATTGGGTACAAACAATATCACTGAACTTGTTTCTGAAGGTCAACTTATGGCTGTATCAGGTTTAACAGGTGAAGTTGTTCTTGATCCAACTCCAGAGCAACAAAGCGAATTCCACGCAGCTGGTGAAGCGTATGCGGCACAAAAAGCTGAATGGGCTGCTCTTAAAGATGCTGAAACAGTAACAGCTGATGGTAAACACTTTGAGTTAGCTGCAAACATTGGTACACCTAAAGATGTTGAAGGTGTTAACGACAATGGTGCGGAAGCTGTTGGTCTTTACCGTACAGAGTTCCTCTATATGGATGCTCAAGACTTCCCAACGGAAGAAGATCAATACGAAGCTTACAAAGCAGTACTTGAAGGCATGAATGGTAAACCAGTCGTTGTTCGTACAATGGACATCGGTGGTGACAAAACATTGCCATACTTCGACTTGCCAGAAGAAATGAATCCATTCTTGGGTTGGCGTGCTTTACGCATCTCACTTTCTAATAGTGGTGATGCAATGTTCCGCACACAACTTCGTGCACTTCTCCGTGCATCAGTTCACGGTACACTCCGTATCATGTTCCCAATGGTTGCATTGGTTACAGAATTCCGTGCTGCTAAGAAAATCTACGACGAAGAAAAAGCTAAATTGATCGCCGAAGGTGTTCCAGTAGCTGAAGGTATCGAAGTAGGTATCATGATCGAAATCCCAGCAGCAGCAATGTTGGCTGACCAATTTGCGAAGGAAGTTGATTTCTTCTCAATTGGTACTAACGATTTGATCCAATACACAATGGCTGCAGACCGTATGAATGAACAAGTTTCATACCTTTACCAACCTTACAACCCGTCTATCCTTCGCCTTATCAACAATGTTGTTAAAGCTGCGCATGCAGAAGGCAAATGGGCTGGTATGTGTGGTGAAATGGCCGGTGATCAAACTGCTGTTCCACTTCTTATGGGTATCGGACTTGATGAATTCTCAATGTCAGCAACATCTGTACTTCAAACACGTTCATTGATGAAACGTTTGGATTCAACTAAGATGGAAGAACTTTCAAACAAAGCTCTTACTGAATGTGCAACAATGGAAGAAGTTGTCGCACTCGTTGAAGAATATACAAAATAAGAAAAACGCGAAGAAATTCGCGTTTTTTTGTATTTTAAGAATAATCAAAGTCCCTATTTTCGAATTTTTTATTCTAATTAATAAGAAGAATAAAATAAAAAAGCCTTCAGAGGCTATTTTATTAGAAGGGGAGTCCTTTAGAGAACTTACCTAGTTTTTGTTCAGTAGTTTTTTCGATTTGAGTGAGAGCATCGTTTACAGCATCTGCAACCAAATCTTGCAATGTTTCAGGATCTTCAGGGTCAATCACATCACTCTTGATTGTCAAGTTTGTTAATTTACGATCACCAGAAAATTCAGCGATTACTAAATCTTGTGCTGCTTTACCAAAAAAAGTAGTGTTGGCAATTTCTTCTTGTGAAGCTTGCATTTGTTTTTGCAATTTTTGTGCTTGCTTCATCATGTTTTGCATATTCATCATCGTGGTTTATTATCTCCTTGTTTCAAGACTTAAGTGCCTTGAGTATTGCAAATATATAGTTTCTTGATGTCATTATTATACCATTTTTGTGAATGATTTTGAAGCAGATGAGAAAACAAAAAAACGTCTAATTACTAGACGTTTAAATAATATGCGGAAGGCGGGACTTGAACCCGCACAGCCAAGATAGGCCACAGGATCCTTAATCCTGCGCGTCTGCCAATTCCGCCACTTCCGCGAATTGGTACTTTAATATAATACCATTTTAGGAAGGGGAATGCAAGAATAAACTGTAATAGGGTGTTTAGCACTGTAAAATAATCAACCGTTATAGTTTTTCAGAAATTTTTCAACAGATTCACGGTAAAGCTGAGGATTTGTCTCAAAGGCCTTGGCATGTGCAGCGCCTTTAATCAAAAGCATTTCCTTTGGTGTTCCTGTCTTGACTGCTTGGTAGTTTTCCTTAAGCATTGACGTAGGCACATAAGTGTCTGAATCGCCGTGGATAAGGAGGATAGGGCGATTGTTTTGAGAGAGTGCTTGTGTCGCACTTGCTTCTTTTAAAAACCAACCTTGGCGCACTTTATTCATAGCGGATAAACTATAGACAAGGGGAAATGGCGGAATATTGTAGGTCGACTTGGCTTGATAGGTGATTTCCGACCAAACATCAGTATAGCCACAATCTTCGATAATACTGTTGACAGAGCTAGGTAATTCTGTCTCACTTGATGCCATCATAACAGTTGCAGCTCCCATAGAAAGTCCAAATAAAGTAATACGACTTTCAGGGTTTTCTTGTGTTAATTTTTTTGACCAGGCGATCACGTCTTTTTTATCGTAGTAACCATAAGTAATGAGCTGACCTTCTGAGGATCCAGCAGCACGATTGTCAGGCATAAGCACATTATAGCCTAAATCATGGAAGAGTTGTCCATATTGGCGCATCGCTTCTTTATTTTGGCGAAAACCGTGGACAACAATAACTGTTTTATTTGTCTTATGTTCCGCTGGGATGTACCAAGCATTGAGCTTTAAGCCGCCATTTTCCATGGTAAGTGTTTTTTTATTCAACTTATCAAATTGTGTGACGAGAGGATAATTTTTACTTGAGGCTTGAACTTGGCCCACGGGAGCGTCATTACGGACATAGGCAACGGAGTAGAAATAATAAGTAATCCCCAAATCAACGAGCAGCAGTAGGCTTATGATGCTAATTGTCCATAAAGCGAAAATTTTCTTTTTACGTTTTTTCATCGCATTATTATACCAAATTTTTTAAAGAAAATAGGAATAATATTACCTAAGAGACATAATGCTTATACCAATAAATATGATTTTGTATGAAAAAACCTTCCCACAAGAGCCAACAAATGTGTGGGAAGGAAAAGGAGTAGTCGGGAATCAAAGGGGATTGATTCTTTGAGCCATTATGTTTAGGGAAGCGAAATGAAGATCACTTTATTGGCTCTTGGCTACATCTATCTTTTATTTACCTTTATTCTAACATGGTTTTGAGCTTATAAGTAATGATATGCAACAAAAATTAAAGCTAAAAAAGCGCTTTCTTGGAAAAAAGTGACTTTTCCTCTACTTTGTGTTAAAATAATGGAGATAATTTTTAGTATGGGAGAGAGTGGCTTGGCTATAAAAAAGACCTATCGTGTAAAACGCTCGAAAGACTTTGAACAAATATTTTTAGCGAAAAATAGCTTTGCCAATAAGAAATTTGTTGTATATAAACTCGATACTGAGCAACAGCATTTTCGTACAGGGATTTCAGTAAGTAAAAAGATTGGAAATGCGGTCACACGGAATCGTGTGAAGCGACTCATTAGACATGCAGTAGCAGAGTTTTCTTCTCATTTAGAAGACGAAGATTTTGTGATTATTGCACGTCCAGGAGTCGAAAAACTCAGTTTTGATGAAGTAAGAAAAAATCTCAAGCATGTATTGAAATTGTCTAAAATTTATAAAGATGGAGAAAAGAATTGAAAAAGAAAATAACTTTGCTTTCGATGGCAAGTGCTTCTTTACTCTTATTGGCTGCCTGTGGACGTTCTGAGGTCACACAACATTCAACAAACTTTTGGGAACAGATAGTTTATGGATTTGCTCAGGTTATTCGTTTCTTGTCATTTGGTGGTATGACAGCTGTTGGTATTATTTTATTTACCTTGATTATTCGTGCGGCACTTTTGCCTTTGATGAATATTCAAATCAAGTCTAGCCAAAAAATGCAGGAAATTCAGCCTGAAATTAAAAAAATACAAGCGCAATATCCAGGTAAAGACGTGGATTCGCGTCGTAAAGTTCAAGAAGAAACACAAGAACTTTACGCTAAAAACAAGGTGAATCCTTATGCAGGATGTTTACCACTCTTAGTGCAAATGCCAATATTATGGGCGTTGTACCAAGCTTTGACACGTGTAGATTTCTTAAAGCACGGAACTTTCCTCTGGTTTAATATCGGAGATAAAGATCCAACATTTATCTTGCCAATTTTGGCAGCACTCTTTACATTTGCTAGCTCATGGTTGACAATGAAATCAGCCCCTGAGAAAAATGCAATGACAAGTACGATGACATTTGCTATGCCAGTGATGATTTTTGTTTTTGCGATCAATGTCGCAAGCGGTGTTGCTCTTTACTGGGTAGTATCAAATGGTTTCCAAGTCTTACAAACTTTGCTTATTGCCAATCCCTTCAAAATAATCGCAGCGCGTGAAGCTAAAGCCCAAGCGGAAAAGGATAAAGTAAAAGCACGTGAGAAGGCATTAAAGAAGGCGTTGAAAAATAAAAAGTAAATCAGGAGATAGGAGTTTTAAATCATGACTATTTTTACTGGGAGAACAGTTGAAGAAGCAATAGAACGCGGCTTATATCGTTTAGGTGTAAAGCGTGAGAATGTGCATATTCATGTAAAACAAAAAGAAAAACGTGGTTTTTTAGGATTTGGTAAAAAACGAGCCCTCGTAGATATAGAAGAAATCAAAGAAGAAACCATTCGTAAAGCGGATCGATTAGCAGAACGTGGTGTGGAAGATATCAACCTTGGTGTGCCTAAAGCACAGTCTGCTATGGAAGCAACTCTTGAGTTAAGCCAAATTGTTAAAGCTGTACGTGCAGCTGAAAAAGAACAAGAAGGTCAATTAACTCCAGAAGAACGTGAAGTTATAATTGAAGAAGTTAAAGCAGACATTGCTCAAAGCAAAGATCCGCTTCCAGAAGTTGAGGTTCCTGAGAAGGTAAAAGAAAAAGCTAAGGCTGTACCGATGGAATTAACTGCTGAGGAAACAGAGTTTGCGGATAAAATTTCGACTTACTTAACAAATATTACCTCTGAAATGGGTATTGCGATCACTGTAAATGTAGCAAAAGAAGGCACTCTGATTGTTTTTAACTTAAATTCGAATCAAGATGCTTTACTCATTGGTAAACATGGGAAGATTTTGCAAAGTTTACAAACCTTGGCTAAAGCTTATGCTAACAGTATTTTAAGTACCCGTATAAATATTGCTGTCAATGTTGGGGATTATCATGAAAAGCGTAAAGCATATATTACCAGCTTGGCGCATCGTGCAGCAGAACGTGCTCGTTCTGGTGAAACTGTCTATATTAATGATTTACAGTCGAATGAACGCAAGATTGTGCATACAATTATTTCGAAAGAAGAAGGTGTTTCTAGCCATTCTGAAGGTAATGAATACAATCGTTATATCACCGTTACAAAAGAAATTTGACATTTGCGATGATTTGGTGTAGAATATTTTAGTATGCTTTAAGCACAGAAATGAAAGAAAGGAACACCGCAAGAACGGTGGAGCTACTTTCCCAAGTGAAGTAGCCCAGGGATTTAACAAATGAAACGTACTTACCAACCACATAAAAAACCTCGTAAGACTACTCACGGATTCCGTGCACGCATGGCAACTAAAAACGGACGTCGTGTACTTGCAGCTCGTCGTCGTAAAGGACGTGCTTCACTTACAGTTTAATTGTAAAAAAGGATTCTCACCCTCGGGTGGGTTTTTTCTTTTGGAAACATGATTCATAAAAAGGAACAAAAATAACTCTTGGAAAAGTAAAGCGTTTACTTTTATTGTGATATAATGAATTTATTGTAAAAGAAGAGGAGTTTTTGTTAATGAAAAAAATTCAAATTGCCGATATGCAAGCTTCACAAATTATCTTAGGCTGTATGCGTATCATAGAACCAGGAAAGAACCCTGTCAAAGTTATTGAAACAGCTTATGAAAATGGTATTAACTTTTTTGATCACGCGGATATTTATGGTGCTGGACAGTGTGAAACGGTTTTTGCCGAGGCTTTGGCGCAAACCTCTATTCGACGGGAAGACATTTATCTCCAATCGAAATGCGCTATCCGCCCAGGGGTTGCCTTTGATTTTTCAAAAGAACATATTATCAAGTCGGTAGAAGGCTCTTTACAACGGCTACAGACGGATTATCTCGATACCATGCTCTTGCACCGCCCCGATACGCTAATGGAGCCAGAAGAGGTCGCAGAGGCCTTCTACGAGCTCGAGAAATCTGGAAAGGTTCGCTATTTTGGAGTTTCCAATCAAAATCCGATGCAAGTGGAGTTACTTAAAACAGCAGTGAAGCAGCCGTTACTCTTTAATCAGCTTCAATTTGGCTTGAAGCATACTGAAATGGTTGATGCAGGTCTCAATGTGAATATTCCTAATCAAGCCAGTCATATGCAAGATGGTTCAGTACTAGAGTATTCCCGGATAAATAAGATGACGATTCAAGCTTGGTCTCCTTTCCAACATGGATATTTTGATGGTCCTTTTGTTGGTAATGATAAATTCCCAGAATTAAACAAAAAGCTTGAAGAATATGCTGAAAAATACAATCTTACCCCTTCAGGGATTGCTATAGCATGGATTAACCGCCATCCAGCGCGTATGCAAACAATAATTGGTACGATGACGGAACGACGGATCGAGGAAGTAACAAATGCCAGTGATCTGGTTCTCAGCCGTGAGGAGTGGTATGACTTGTATATGGAAGCTGGAAATATTCTCCCTTAAGCCGGTAAATTTATAGTTTAGCATTGAGTGATAAATGGTCGTCTAGAGGGCCATTTATTCTAGCTACTAGACGAAATAGATTGAATTAGTGTCAGAAATGATGTATAATTAAAGAGCATTATTAGAAAAAATTAATTAAAAGGATTTTTAAGCAGTTTGCTTGAACCTACCCCAAAGGAGGTACATATTATGAGTTTTACAGATGAAACAGTCCGCTTTGAATTTGATGATTCAAGTAAAAAAGAAATCGGCGAAACACTTGTAAATGTTTATCGTGCACTTGATGCTAAAGGTTACAATCCTATCAACCAAATGGTAGGTTATGTTTTGTCAGGAGATCCAGCTTATATTCCACGTCACGACGATGCACGTAACAAAATCCGTCGTTTTGACCGTGATGATATTGTTGAAGAACTGATTAAAGAATACTTAAAAGCACACGGTGTACAACTTTAATGTACAGTAGAATTTTAGGTTTGGATGTCGGTACGAAAACTGTTGGTGTAGCTGTGAGTGATTTATTGGGAATGACGGCTCAGCCTGTTGAAACAATAAAGATTGACAGTGAAGCTGGTGAATTTGGTTTTGAGCGCTTAGCAGAACTAATAACAGAATATAAACCTTCAAAAATTGTACTCGGTTTACCCAAACATATGAATAATGATGAAGGTATTCGTGCAGAGGCTTCAAGAAACTATGGTGAAAAAATTACTGAAACGTTTGATGTCGCTGTAGAATACCAAGATGAACGCTTGACGACAATGCAAGCAGAAAAAGTATTAATTGATGGTGGCGTCCGACGCAAGGACCGTAAAAAATCAATTGATAAACTCGCCGCTGTCTTGATATTACAAAATTATCTTGATGCGCACAAATTATTTTAGAAGTAGGAAGTATTATGTCAGAACATACACATGACCATGACCACGAAGACCGTTTTATCACTCTGATTGATGATAACGGTAATGAAAGCCTTTTTGAAATCTTGATCACTATTGATGGCCAAGAAGAATTTGGTAAAAATTACGTCCTCGTTATGCCTGTTGACGGTGCAGAAGATGATAATGGTGAAGTTGAAATCCAAGCTTATTCATTTACTCAAAATGAAGATGGCACTGAAGGTGATTTACAACCTATCGCTGAAGATTCAGATGCTGAATGGGATATGATTGAAGAAGTTTTTAATAACTTTATGGAAAATCAAGACGACGAAGTTTATTGATAAATCAAGAGGCAAAGCCTCTTTTTTTTATTGCATCAATATTGAAATATTATAAATTATTACATAAAATTTTTAGCAAAAATTGAGTACTTCGAAGAAATTTGTTATAATTTAGTGATTACTCTTTGAAGGAAAATTAAATGAAAAAAAGATATGGTTCACGTTCACTTAGGCATGAACATAAAAAACAATTAGAACAATCAGAAGAAATCGAAGAATTCGAGGAGCTTGAGGTCAATGAAGACCTTGATATTCCTGCGGAAGAGACTGGGTTTTATTCGCGTCGTCATAAATCAGAAGCGAGTTTTGTACCAACTCGAGAAAAAACACCACGGCTTATGCCAGCTGACTGGTTATTTATTGGGCTCGTGTCCTTGGTGCTTAGTCTAAGCTTCTATGCTTTCCCTATCTTCAATCTTCAACCTACAGGTGTACAGTCGCAATACCTCTATTCGGGAATGGCAATGCAGGCAGGATTGGTCCCTTACAATGATTTTTGGGGTGCTGGCGGAATTGTCTTTTACCTAATTAACTGGCTCGGTCATTTTGGTCAAACAACTTGGCTGCTTTACCTTTTCCAAATGCTAGCTTTATTTATGAGCGGTGTGCAAGTTTATCGTTTAATTTCACAACGTACTCGTAGCCGTTTGGCAGCGCGAATTACCACAGGTTTCACCTTGGTTTCGATTGCAGGATTGGCTCAAGGTGGTACAGCGCCAACCTTAATCGCCTTGCCTTTTGCATTATGGGCATTACAGTTCTTGGATCGTTATCTACGTCAAGATGCACGTGACGAAGCTTTTATCTTCTTTGGTATGAGCGGAGCTCTTGTGTTTGTCATATCACCAATCATGACCATTTTGTGGCTTCTTTCTTGTCTCGCTTTGCTTGTCTTTAATATTCAGAATAAAAGAATTGGGCGGGGTATTTATCAACTTTTAGCAATTTTATTTGGTTTATTGTTGGTAGGTTATACTGTTGCTTTTTACTCCTTAAATGCTCAAGTACTGTATACATCCATCGAACAATCCATTATCATTCCGCTTACGACACTAGGCTTTACAGATAATTTCTGGATGTCACTTCTGAAAGCTCTCGTTTTTCTTTTGGTGTTTGGTCTTGCGGCCAATTTCGTACATGGCGTACGTAATATTAAAAGTTCGGGTCAAACATTTATCTGGCAACTTTTACTCTTATTGGGTTCAATTCTTGTGTTAGGATTTGTTGTTTTTTCTCAAGTATTCGAAAGTTCAAACTTGCTTGCCATCTTGCCGTTACTTTTATTATTCGTCAGCGATACTATACAAGATGCGGTGGATCAACGTCAGAATATCCTACAAGATTATATGAAGGCCAAGCTTTTTGCGCCAATTTTAGCTCTGCTCTTTGTGATAGGAGCTCCGATCGTTACCCAAACGATGCATCAACAAGTTTTCTCAGAAGAACAACAAGTTGCACAGTTTGTGAAAGCCGATACAACAAAAGAGGATAAAGTACTGGCTATAGCATCGGATAAAAACATTAACTTGCGATCACAGCGTGTGGGTGGCATAGATGACTTCCCTCGCCATTATCCAGTGAGATTCCATCAGAACTTTGATTTGCTCTTTGCTAATGCAGGCAACAAGTATGTCGTAGTGCAAAGTGGACAGGATCTTTCAGATTCAGTAAAAGAAACACTTAAAGATTCTTACAAAAAAGTGGAAGTTGGTAATGTTAGTCAATTTTCTGTATATAAAAAGAAATAAGATATACATAATTGTATATCTTGTTTTATTATAATGAAAAAAGCGAATTTTCTGACTATTCCTGTTGTTTTTTGAATTTTTTTGTGTTATAATTCATTAAGAGTTTATTTAGAAAATAATATAATAGGAGAAAACCGTGGCTACTTTACTAGAAAAAACCCGCAAAATTACATCAGTTCTGCAAGATGGAGTAACTGATTTAAAGCAGGAGTTACCCTATGATAACATGACAGAGCGTTTAGCCAACGTTATTGACTGTAATGCTTGTATCATTGATACAAAAGGGAAACTTTTGGGCTATTCACTGCCATACGAAATTAACAACGATCGTGTTAATGAACTTTTCCATGTACAAAAACAATTGCCAGAAGATTATGCACGTGCGGCTATCCGTATCTACGACACTTTAGCAAATATCACAATTAACGAGCCTTTGTCAGTATTTCCTGCAGAACTTTTAGGTGAGTATCCTAATGGTTTGACAACATGTGCACCAATCTATGGTAGTGGTATGCGCTTGGGAACCTTCATCTTATGGCGTACAGACGGAAAATTCAGTGATGATGATCTTGTGCTTGCAGAGCTTGCAACAACAGTTATCGGTGTTCAACTTTCAAATCTTAAGCTTGAACAAATGGAAGAAAATATCCGTAAAGACACGATGGCTAACATGGCAGTCAATACACTTTCGTATTCAGAAATGAAGGCTGTGAAAGCAATTCTTGAAGAACTTGATGGTGAAGAAGGACATGTTATTGCTTCAGTCATTGCCGACAAGATTGGAATTACACGTTCAGTAATTGTTAATGCACTACGTAAGCTTGAATCTGCTGGTGTTATTGAAAGCCGTTCGTTGGGAATGAAAGGGACTTACCTCAAAGTTCTTAACCAAGGTTTATTTACAAAGCTTGAAGGTCGTAACTTCTAACCTTAAAAGTAATAAAAAAACTTCTCGTTGTGAGAGGTTTTTTACTTGTGGTAAAGGCAGTAGGCAGTAAAGCCTAGCTGTATCAGTTTTTAAAGATTTTTGCTATAATTGAGAATGAAAATCTTTAATAGTTAGGGAAAATAACATGAGCAAGATTACAAAAGAACAAGTGGAGCATGTGGCAACTTTGTCAAAGCTTAAATTTGAGAAAAATGAACTTGATGCTGTGACGGATAAACTCGATAAAATTATCGAAATGGTGGAGCAGTTAGAGGAAGTCAATACGGAAAATGTAAAATTTACGATGAGTGTTGCGGATAACTTAAACCGCATGCGTGAAGATATTGCTGTACCGGGTGATGACCGTGATGAATTAATGCGTAATGTACCAACGAAGCAAGATGGCTTTATTAAGGTTCCCGCAATGTTGGCTGATGGAGGAGATGCATAATGTCATTGAATAATAAAACAATTAAAGAGTTGCATGACCTCTTGGTGAAAAAGGAAATCTCTGCTGTTGACTTGACACAGGCGACATTGGATGATGTGCATGCACGTGAAGCAGCAATGGGCAGTTTTATTTCTGTATTAGGTGAAGAAGCATTAGCGCAAGCAGCTGCTATTGATGCGCGTGGAATTGATGCAACAAAACTTACAGACGGTATTCCCTTAGCAGTTAAAGACAATATTGTTACTAAAAATATTGAAACAACTGCAGCAAGTAAAATTCTTTCTGGTTTTATCCCACCTTATGATGCGACTGTCGTTGAAAAGCTTTATGACAATGGCATGGTTATTATTGGTAAAGCCAATATGGACGAATTCGCAATGGGGGGCTCAGGGGAAACTTCTTCTGTTAAGCCAACATACAATGCGTGGGATCAAACAAAAGTACCTGGTGGATCATCTTCAGGTTCAGCTAGTGCTGTTGCGAGTGGACAAGTACGCTTGTCATTAGGATCCGATACAGGTGGTTCGATTCGTCAACCAGCTTCGTTCAGTGGTATTGTGGGTCTGAAACCAACTTACGGACGTGTTTCTCGTTATGGTTTAATTGCTTTTTCTAGTTCACTTGATCAAATTGGTCCCTTTTCAGCTACTGTTGAAGAAAATGCACAACTTTTAAATGTTATCTCAGGTAGTGATGCTAAAGATGCTACAAGTTCAGAAGTAGCTGTGCCAGATTTTGGTTCAAAAATAGGTCAAGATATTAAAGGAATGAAGATTGCTTTGCCTAAAGAATACTTTGGTGAAGGCATTGATCCAACAGTCAAAGAGCAAATTATGGCGGCAGCGAAACACTTAGAATCTTTAGGTGCTATTGTTGAAGAAGTGAGCTTGCCACATAGCAAGTATGGGGTAGCTGTTTACTACATCATCGCTTCTTCAGAAGCGAGCTCAAATCTCCAACGCTTCGATGGTATTCGTTATGGTTATCGTGCACAGGATATCGAAAACCTTGAAGATGTCTATGTGAAATCACGTTCAGAAGGCTTTGGCGATGAGGTCAAACGTCGCATTATGCTAGGTACATTTAGTCTTTCTGCAGGTGCCTACGATAAGCACTTTAAAAAGGCCGGTCAAGTGCGTACAATGATTATCGAAGACTTTAATAAAGTATTTGCGGATTATGATTTGATTCTTGGCCCAACGGCTCCAACGGTGGCCTTTGGCTTCGATGAAAAATCAAAAGACCCTGTTCAAATGTATCTCTCAGATATTTTAACTATTCCAGTCAACCTTGCAGGTTTACCAGGAATTTCGATTCCGGCGGGTTATGTCGAAGGTCTACCTGTTGGGATGCAATTGATTGGTAAACGCTACGATGAGGAGACAATTTATCAAGTCGCAGCAGCGTTCGAAGCAACGACAGATCATCATAAGAAAAAACCAATTATCTTTACAGAAGGAGGGGCAAAATAGGATGAACTTTGAAACAGTCATTGGACTTGAAGTCCATGTTGAGTTAAATACGAACTCAAAAATTTACAGTCCAACTCCAGCTGAATTTGGCTCTGAACCAAATGTCAATACGAATGTTATTGACTGGGGAATGCCAGGTGTTTTGCCAACATTGAACAAAGGTGTTGTCGTTGCTGGGATGAAAGCTTCTCTTGCCATGAATATGTCGATTCAAAAGAGTATGCACTTTGATCGTAAAAATTATTTTTACCCTGATAATCCTAAAGCTTACCAAATTTCGCAGGCAGATGAACCTATTGGTTACAATGGTTCTATTGAAATTGAACTTGAAGATGGTACAAAATCGACTGTTCGTATTGAGCGTGCACATATTGAAGAAGATGCCGGTAAAAATACGCACGGAACAGATGGCTATTCTTATGTTGACTTGAACCGTCAAGGGGTACCATTGATTGAGATTGTTTCTGAGCCAGATATGCGAAGCGCTGATGAAGCTTATGCGTATTTGACCGCCTTACGTGAATTGATTCTCTATACAGGTATTTCTGATGTGAAGATGGAAGAAGGTTCCATGCGCTGTGATGCCAATATTTCATTGCGTCCTTATGGCCAAGAAGAGTTTGGTGTTAAAACAGAAGTGAAAAACATGAACTCTTTCAGTAATGTGAAGAAAGCCCTAGCCTTTGAAATTGATCGCCAAGCGAAAATTCTTCGTGCTGGTGGTGAAATTCGTCAAGAAACACGTCGTTTTGATGATAAAACAGGTGAAACAATCTTGATGCGTGTTAAAGAAGGTGCGTCTGATTATCGTTATTTCCCAGAACCAGATTTGCCACGTATTGAAATTTCCGAAGCTTGGATTAACGAAGTTCGTGCGGAACTTCCTGAGTTTGCAGCAGCACGCCGTGTACGTTATGTAGAGGAAATGGGCCTCAGTGAATACGATGCGCGCCAGTTGACAAGCTCAAAAGATGTCTCTGATTTCTTTGAAGCAGCTGTTAAATTAGGTGGTGATGCCAAATTGGTATCCAACTGGCTTCAAGGTGAAGTTGCTCAGTACTTGAACACAGCACATCTGGAACTTAAAGATATTCACTTAACTCCAGAAAATCTCACAGAAATGTTGCGTTTGATTGCAGATGGGACTATTTCATCGAAAATTGCGAAGAAAGTCTTCCTCGAATTAGCTAAAAACGGTGGTTCAGCAGAAGCTTTCGTTAAAAAGGCCGGCTTGGTTCAAATCTCTGACCCAGCTGTACTCTTGCCTATCATTCATGAAGTATTTGCTAAAAATGAACAATCTGTTGCTGACTATCGTGGCGGTAAGGAAAATGCAGCTAAGGCATTAGTTGGTCAGCTCATGAAAGCTACAAAAGGACAAGCTAATCCAACAGTAGCGCAAAAACTGCTCTATCAAGAATTAGATAAAGACTAATATAAAAAAATCGTTCAATTTAGAACGATTTTTTCTTGTGCATTTTCGCGGTTAAAACGACGCACCATTCGGATGGTTGTGGGAATCAGAATAGCGGTTGACCCCAACCAAGCAGCTGGATTGGATGAAATAATCACGGTGTAATTTAAGAGGTTAACTCCGATGATGGCCACTGCGGCACGCATGACCAGTTCTGCCACACCACAAATTGTTGGAATGCGCGCATTGCCCAAACCCTGTAATGTTGAGCGCGTAACGAAGAGGATAGCAAGCAGCCAGTAGAAACCACCATTCACAATATAGTAATGTCTAGCCATATCAATAACAGCTGTTTGGCTTGGTGAGATAAAAGCCGTCGTGAAGTAATAGTTCAAGCTTACCAAAAGAATGGCAAAGCCAATCGCCCAGGAAACAGCTATGAGGAGAGATTGGAAAAGCCCTTGATTTATTCGGCGGTATTGTTTTGCACCATAGTTTTGGGCTCCAAAGGTAGCCATAGCAAGTCCGATCGACATCATTGGCAACATCGCGATTTGGTCAATCTTAGATACAATAGCTTGAGTGGCGACAGCGTTTGTTCCCATAGTGTTAAGTGCTACTTGAAGTGTAATAGAACCAATAGCGATAATACTAGATTGAAATCCCATGGGAATACTCAGTCGTGCATGTGTACGTATTTCTTGGGTATCGTAAACAAGGAGTTTTCGATTAAGGTGTAACTCAGGCACTTTGCGTTTAATATGTAAAACCAGATAAAGCACAGAGATACATTGGGCCAAAATGGTGGCTGCACTTGCTCCCGCTAAGCCTAAATGGAGAACGAGGATTGCGAAATACTCAAAGCCGATATTTAAAATACTGGCGACGATAAGTGCATAGAGCGGTGTCTTGGAATCACCTAAGGCGCGGAGCGCGTTCGAATAATAAGCATATAGTGTGGTCGCTGTAAGTCCACCTAACATAATACTTAAAAAAGTGTGTGCACCTTCGTAAATCTCAGCTGGAGTCTGCATAAGTTGTAGTAATTGACCCACAAATAGGACAGACAAGACACTGAGCAAGAGGGAGATAGCTATCGTAAAATACAGCCCTGTCACAAAGGACTTTTTGACAGCATGTGCATCTTTGGCACCAAAGCGTTGCGCAGTAATAATCGTGAGCCCTGCGGTCATTCCCTGAGCAAAACCAACGATTAAAAAGTTGATGGATCCCGTAGCCCCCACTGATGCAAGTGCATTTTTTCCTAGCGTTTGACCAACAATCAGTGTGTCTGCAGTATTATAGAGCACTTGAAAAAAGTTTCCCAAGAGCAGGGGAAGTGTGAAGGTAATTAAACCTTTGAGAATGTTTCCTTTTGTTAAATCTTTCATAATATTCCTAAATTCTTTGCTTTATACATTGTAAACTTTTTATATCTATAAAACAATAGCATAACGGCTTTTATTGTGGTGTTTAAACAAAAAGAAAAAGCACCGTAAAGGTGCTTTAATTACCAATTATTTAGTAACGTTGATTGCTTGAGGTCCACGTGGGCCTTCTTCAAGATCAAAGCTAACTTTTTGGCCTTCATCAAGAGTTTTGAAGCCATCAGTTTGAATAGCTGAGAAGTGTACGAATACATCGTTGCCTTCTTCAGTTGTAATGAAGCCAAAACCTTTAGTAGCGTTAAACCATTTTACAGTTCCTTGTGCCATTTGAATACATCCTTTCTTTAGTTTGGTAAATCTTATCTTCGGAAAGCGTGTAACAAAAAGCATAAACGTTAACTTGAAAAAAACTTACAGCTTTATGATACCATATAAAGTATGGAAAAGAAAGCGCTAATTCGAAAAGAAATGATAAATTTACTGAAAAGTTTTGATTTTGCTGACAAAAGCCGTCAAAGTCAGAAAATTATTGCAGAGCTGCTTGCCTCAGAACAATGGAAAAAAGCTAAAACCGTGGCGCTCTATATGCCGCAAGAATTTGAATTTGATTTGCAACCCCTTTTTGAGCAGGCAGATAAACAAATAGTTATACCAAAAACCTTGGCTGATCGCCACATGATTTTTGTAAAATACGACAAAAATGACTTAGAACGTACAAAATTTGGTATACTAGAACCTAAGTCGAAAAACGAAGTTGTGCCTGATTTGATTTTGGTCCCCGGCTTGGCTTGGAATAAAGAAGGTTATCGGATTGGTTTTGGCGCGGGATATTATGACCGTTATCTGGCAAGCTTTTCTGGACAGACAGTTAGTCTATGTTATGATTTTCAGCACAGAAATTTTCATCCAGAACCTCATGATATAAGCATAGGAGAAATATTTACTTATGAACATTGATATGATAAAAAAAGACTTTATGAAGCATAAAGCGACTTATATTTTATCACTTTTAACAACGATGGTTTGGCTTTATCAATTTTTACGTTATGGTTTAGCTGCAACCTCGGCAATTAACCTTTTTAATACTGGTGCATTATTTCCACCAGCCATTTTAGCTGATCCAACTCAATTGTGGCGCCTTGTGACACCAATTTTTATTCATATTGGATGGACTCACTTCCTTATGAATACTCTGACGCTCTTTTTTATCGGACGTCAGGTTGAAGCTGTATTTGGTAGCCTTAATTTCAGTTTGATCTACATTCTTTCAGGAATTTTTGGTAATGCAGCAACCTTTATCTTTTCGCCCAATTCCTTATCTGCAGGAGCATCAACTTCGATTTTTGGTCTTTTTGCAGCTATTGCAGGAATTGGCTTCTTTACAGGCCATCCGATGCTAAAACAGATTGGTAAGACATTTACCATCTTGATTGCGATTAATCTTTTCTTCAATATGTTTAATCTTAGCTCGGTCAATATTTGGTCACATGTTGGAGGAGCAGTGGGCGGACTTCTTTTAGCTCCTGTTTTTCCACCTAAATATTTCAAGAATTCTGTACCAATGCAAAATCGGATTTTATCAGGAGTAACGGTTGTTGTCTTATTTATCGTTTTTCTGATTTTGCCCTTTATAAAATAAATAGATTAAAAATAACCAATAAGGAGTAATTATGAAAACACGTGGATTTGAAATAGTAAGTAAATACCAAAATGAAAACCTAGAATTACCAATACGTGCGACCAAGCATGCGGCAGGCTATGACTTATCAGTGGCTGAAAACATTACCATTGAACCTGGTGAAATTAAACTGATCTCAACAGGCCTTAAGGCATATATGCAAGCAGGAGAAGTTCTGTATCTGTTTGATCGCTCATCAAATCCGCGTAAAAAAGGTTTAGTGATGATTAACTCGGTAGGTGTCATTGACGGTGACTATTACAATAACCCAGGGAATGAGGGCGAGATATTTGCTCAAATGCAAAATATTACGGAATCAGAAGTGGTCTTGGAAAAAGGTGAGAGGATTGTCCAAGCGGTCTTTATGCCTTTCTTGGTTGCTGATGGGGATGCAGAAGTGACTAAATCTACACGAACTGGCGGCTTCGGATCAACAGGAAAATAGGAATGATGCCTTGTTTTTGATTTGCAGGCGTAAGTAAAAAAGTACAAAAACTACCGCTTTAGCGGTCTTTTTTGTGCTATAATGGTAAAATGAATTCATTGCGCATTATTCACTTGAACGACTTGCACTCGCATTTGGAAAGATTTCCAGTGATTGAGCGTTTTTTTGCGGAAAAAACAGTTGGACATCCAGATGTCTTGCGATTTGACTTAGGGGATGATGTTGACCGGGTACATCCTTTAACTGAGGCCACAGAAGGACAGATTAATGTTGCTCTGATGAATAAGCTGGACTTGACAGCAGCGACCCTCGGTAACAATGAAGGTTTAGGATTAACTCATGATATGCTAAGCCGTTTATACAATCAAGCCGACTTTGATATATTACTTTCAAATATCAGTAATATGCCTTTTGCTCAAGGTCCTAAATTTATAGAGAGCAGTTGGGGGATGCGTATTGGAATCATTGGCTTAACAGCTCCTTATCTAGCCTATTTACAAGCAGGTTGGGATATTGTTGATCCTTTAGTTTGCTTGGATCAGCTCTTGCCACTGGACTGTGATTTTACGATTCTTTTGAGTCATTTGGGTAAAACCGTTGATGAGAAAATCGCTAAAAATTACGATATTGATTTAATTATTGGAAGCCATACGCATCATCTTTTTGAACACGGAGCGGAATTACATGACACCTTACTTGCGGCTGCAGGAAGATACGGGGAGCATATCGGCGAAATCAATCTTACTTTTGATCAAAATAACAAAGTAATTGCTTCGGAAATTTCCACGATTGCTACCAACACGCTCAAAAAAGTAAAAAGTGATGCTTTACACATCAACTCGTGGGAGTTGAAAGGACGTAAAATGTTGCAAGGCAAGACTGTCGGAGAACTTCCCTATAGCCTGACCAATGTTTATCCTGATTATAATGCAAGTCATTTTATTGCAGAGTTACTTGCCCGATATGGCAAGGTGGGAGCCTGTGTTTTCAATACTGGGCTCTTGGTTACAGAAGCATTGCCAAACCAACTTACTTTAGATGATTTACACCAATTTTTGCCCCATTCCATGCGTTTAGTGCGGCTTACGATGACTGGTAAGGTACTGAAAGAAGTTTTACGTGAAATGCTTGATGTATCTGCAATGCTGTCTGGGCAAAATATTCGAGGTATGGGTTTTCGAGGGAAGCAATTTGGTCGGCTTATTTTTCAGGGAATAAATTTCAACAGAGGGAAATTTTATTATAGAAATACGGATGTGGTCGATGCTGAGTCTTATAGCATAGTCGTTCCTGATCAGTATCTCTTTGCTTGGTATTTTCCTTTATTGCGAAAACAAGAGAAAGCCGAAATACTTTTTCCGTATTTTCTACGAGAAATAGTAGCAAATGAATTAAAAAACGAGAAAATGAACAAAAAGAGAAAGGGAGAGGAAAGTGCCAAAAGAAGTTGACGAATCAAAATTAAATTATAATCGTTTCCCTGGTGAGCGGATAACTGCTACAGATGACATTGTAAAAGTAGGTGGTAAGACTTTTCATCTGGTTTACAATTATCGTGAAGGGTTTGATGCTGAAAAGCTGGAGCAGCGATTTAGCGATATTTTCGATAAGTATGATTACATCGTGGGAGATTGGGGCTTTGAACAGCTCCGTTTAAAAGGCTTTTTTTCAGTAAGTAGAAAAAAAATGCAATCTGAAAATAAGATTGACCGATTAGAAGATTATATCAATGAATATTGCAATTATGGCTGTGCCTACTTTGTTTTACGTCGTGTACGCTCACAAGATGAAGCTTACACATCCGAACGTGTTTTTGAAGACAAGCCACGTCAACCTAAATTTGAAAAAGCACGACGTCGAAATAATCGCAATAAAAATCGAAGCTCTCAAGAAAAGCAAAAGAAAAATGAGAAAAAATCATTTGAAATTCGCGAGAAATCAGGTAAGAAGCCTGCTAAAATAAAACAAAATGAGAAAAATGAGAAAAATACAACCTCTAAATCTAATTTTGTAATACGCGAACGTGCAAAAAAATAAAATAGACAAATGTTAAAAATATGTCTAAAAAGTTATTGAATAATATACAAAAAAGTTCCTTCAAAAATTTTTTGGGGGAAAAATATCGGAGATATAATGGAAAAACAAACAATTTACGGCTTAACACGTGATCAACTTATTGATTGGGCGATTGAAAATGGTGAAAAAAAATTTCGAGCAACCCAAGTGTGGGATTGGCTTTACCGAAAACGTGTCCAAACTTTTGAAGAAATGACAAATCTCTCCAAGGATTTTATTGCAAAGTTGAACGCGCATTTTATTATGAATCCTCTGGAGCAAGTCGTCGTACAAGAGTCGGAAGATGGAACAGTTAAATATCTTTTTATGTTACCAGATAAAATGATGATTGAAACTGTATTGATGCGCCAATCTTATGGCTTATCTGTATGTGTGACTACTCAGGTAGGATGTAACATGGGCTGTACTTTTTGTGCCTCTGGTATTCTAAAAAAAGAGCGTGATGTGACAGCAGGAGAGATAGTCGCTCAGATTATGTTGGTCCAAAAATACTTCGATGAAAAAGGCCAAGATGAGCGTGTTTCTCATGTTGTAGTTATGGGTATCGGTGAACCATTTGACAACTATGTAAACTTGATGAACTTTTTACGCACAATTAATGACGATAATGGCCTTGCTATTGGGGCACGTCATATTACCGTGTCAACCTGTGGTTTCATGCCAGCAAAAATCAAAGAATTTGCAAATGAAAACTTGCAAGTGAACTTGGCTATTTCTTTACATGCACCAAACAATGAATTACGTACAAGTCTGATGCGTATCACACGTAGCGCACCACTTGAAAAACTTTTTGATGCGATAGATTATTATACTGAAACAACAAATCGTCGTGTAACCTATGAGTATATTATGCTTTCTGGAGAAAATGATACTCCGGAAATTGCACAAGAATTAGCTGATTTAATAAAACCCCGAAATAAACTTTCGTATGTCAATCTGATTCCCTATAATCCTGTCGCTGAGCATATCAAATATGAACGTTCAACACGAAATGATACTGCGAAATTTTACGATGTACTCAAGAAAAATGGTATCAACTGTGTTGTGCGCCAAGAGCATGGTACAGACATTGATGCCGCTTGCGGACAACTCAGAAGTAAACAAATTAGAAAAAACAAAGAAAAGTAATAAAAAAATAAAAGAAACCATCACAAAGGCTCAACCTTGGTACTGCTGGTTTCTTTTTGTATATTTATTATTTTTTATGAAATGAAAGCGCATTATTATAATGACGTTCAATTTGCATTCAAAAAAAGATTAGACTATAATAAAAGGTGTTGAAAGCGCTTTTACAATTTTAATATATAGTTTTATATAAAAGAAAGGATGCTTATCTCATGGAAAAAGCAATCAATGTCAATTCAGAAATCGGAAAACTTAAATCAGTTCTCCTTCATCGTCCAGGTGCTGAAGTCGAAAACATCACACCAGACACAATGCATCAACTCTTGTTTGATGATATCCCTTACTTGAAAATTGCTCAGAAGGAACACGATTTCTTTGCTCAAACATTGCGTGATAACGGAGCAGAAACTGTCTATATAGAAGATCTTGCCGCAGATGTTTTTCAAACTGAAAGTGTTAAAAAAGATTTCTTGGCTCGACTCTTGCATGAAGCAGGCTACCGTCCAGGACGTACACTTGAAGGTTTGACTGAGTACTTGACAAGCATGGATACAAAAGCAATGGTTGACAAGATTTATGCAGGTGTTCGTAAAAATGAATTGGACCTAAAACGTACAGTTCTTAGCGACATGGCCGGTTCTGATGCCGAAAACCATTTCTACCTTAATCCATTGCCAAATGCTTACTTCACTCGTGACCCACAAGCATCTATGGGTGTAGGGATGACTATTAACAAAATGACTTTCCCAGCACGTCAACCTGAATCATTGATTACAGAATATGTAATGGCAAATCACCCACGTTTTAAAGACACTCCAATTTGGCGTGATCGTAACCATACAACACGTGTCGAAGGTGGTGATGAACTCGTATTAAACAAACACACTGTAGCTATTGGTGTTTCTGAACGTACTTCATCTAAAACAATTCAAGCTTTAGCAAAAGAATTGTTTGCAAACCCATTGTCAACCTTTGACACTGTACTTGCTGTTGAAATTCCGCATAATCACGCAATGATGCACTTGGATACTGTATTTACAATGATTAATCATGATCAGTTTACAGTCTTCCCAGGAATCTTTGATGGTTCTGGAAATATCAATGCATTCATCTTACGTCCAGGTAAAGATGGAGATGTGGAAATTGAACATTTGACAGACCTTAAAGTTGCTCTTAAGAAAGTGTTGGAACTCTCAGAACTTGATTTGATTGAATGTGGTAATGGAGATCCAATCGTTGCACCGCGTGAGCAATGGAATGATGGTTCAAACACATTGGCTATCGCTCCAGGTGAAATTGTTACTTATGACCGTAACTATGTCACAATCGAATTACTTAAAGAACATGGTATCAAAGTACATGAGATTCTTTCAAGCGAGTTGGCACGTGGTCGTGGTGGAGCACGTTGTATGTCTCAACCATTGTGGCGTGAAGATATTTAATCAAAGATCCACCCTCTATTTGCTTGGTTTACAGCTCTGTCAACCTCGTTGACACTCTATTGCTTATAGCACAAGCAAATGTCCTTATTTCAAAAAATAAAAAAATTATATTTAGGAGAAAATTAAATGCAAACACCAAAAATTAACTCAGTTTTCCAAGGCCGTTCATTTTTAGCAGAAAAAGATTTTACACCTGCAGAAATTCAATATCTTGTTGACTTTGCTATTCACTTAAAAGCATTGAAGAAAAATAACATCCCTCACCATTATCTTGAAGGAAAAAATATCGCCTTACTTTTTGCTAAAACTTCTACACGTACGCGTGCTGCATTTACAACAGCAGCTATCGACCTTGGTGCTCACCCAGAATATCTTGGTAAAGATGATATTCAACTTGGTATCAAAGAATCTACTGAAGATACAGCACGTGTTCTTGGCTCAATGTTTGATGCGATTGAACGTCGTGGTTTCTCACAAAAAGAAGTTGAAGATTTGGCAAAATACTCAGGAGTTCCTGTATGGAATGGTTTGACTGACGATTGGCATCCAACTCAAATGATTGCAGACTACATGACAATCAAAGAAGAATTTGGTTACCTTAAAGGTCTTAAACTTGCTTATGTCGGTGATGGTCGTAACAACATGGCTAACTCTCTTATCGTAACAGGTGCGATGCTTGGAGTGAGCGTAACTATCGTAGCGCCTGAATCACTTCAACCTTCTGAAGAAGTTATGGAAATTGCGCGTAAATTTGCAGCTGAGTCAGGTGCAAAACCAGAAACAACTGCAGATATTGAAGCAGGGGTTAAAGGTGCAAACATTATCTACTCAGACGTATGGGTATCAATGGGTGAATCAAACTGGGAAGAACGTGTGGAACTTCTCACTCCATACCGTATCACAATGGATATGATGAAATTGACTGGTACTCCAGATGAAGAACTTATCTTCATGCACTGCTTGCCAGCCTTCCACGATACTGAAACTGAATATGGTAAAGAAATTAAAGAAGAGTATGGCTTGACTGAAATGGAAGTTACTGACGAAGTGTTCCGTTCTAAATATGCACGTCAATTTGAAGAAGCTGAAAACCGTATGCACTCAATTAAAGCAATTATGGCAGCAACTTTGGGTAACCTCTTCATTCCAGATGTACCAAGTATCAAATAATAAATTTTGAATTTGATTTTTTCCGGATTTGACAGACTTTCCACTTCCTAATACCGGTGGGAAGTTTGCACAAATCTGGAAAAAATATTTTTGGTTCCCTCTATAACTCTTGTTTTGAAAAGGTCAGACCTCGTATATTTTCATAATTGGAGACTTTTTTAAAGCATATGACTTTATGAAAAAAATAGGAAGTAATATGGAAGTAGAAAATAAAAAAGGAATAGGGCTCATGGCCCTCGTAGCAATTATCGTATCCGGAGCTATTGGTGGTGGGGTATTTAACCTCTCGAACGACTTGGCAAATGGAGCTACACCAGGTGGTGTGGTCATTTCATGGCTCTTTATTGGTTTTGGTATTCTTATGCTCGTTTTGAGCTTAAATCACCTTGTTGTTAATAAACCAGAACTCTCCGGTGTTTCAGATTATGCCCGCGCAGGATTTGGTGATTTTGCCGGATTCTTATCAGGCTGGGGTTACTGGTTGTCTGCTTGGGCAGGTAACGTGGCTTTCGCTGTCTTGATGATGACATCTGTCAACTATTTCTTTCCTGGTGTTTTTGCTAATGAAGACGGTTCTTTGACCTTTTTATCAGTCATTGTTGTCTCAGTCGTTTCTTGGTCATTAACTGCACTTGTTATTCGTGGTGTTGAAGGGGCAGCAGTAATTAATGCTATTGTACTCATTGCTAAATTAATTCCAATCGCAATTTTTGCCGTTGTTGCTATTGTTATGTTCAGAGCAGGAGTCTTTACAGAACATTTTTGGCAAAATGTCGTCATTAATGCAGATGGATCAGCAGCATTTACTCAGATGACAGCCTCAGGATTAATCGGACAGATTCAAAGTTCCTTGATGGTTATGATTTGGGTCTTCGTTGGTATTGAAGGTGCGGCAATGATGGGCGACCGTGCTAAGAAAAAATCAGATGCTGGTAAAGCTTCAATTATTGGGTTATTCACTTTGCTGGTGATTTATATCTTGCTCTCGCTCTTACCTTATGGATATTTGGATCAAGCACAGCTTGCAAGTATGCCACAACCAGGTATGGTTGGTATCTTACGTGAGATGGTTGGCCCTTGGGGTGGTAATTTGATGGCTATCGGGTTGATTATTTCACTTCTCGGTGCTTGGTTATCGTGGACGATGCTTCCAGTTGAGTCAACTTCTCAATTGGCTTCACAAAAGCTCTTGCCTGCTTGGTTTGGAAAAGAAAATAAAGCTGGTGCACCTGTTAATTCATTGCTTTTGACTCAAGGTTTTGTACAACTCTTTATCATTATTACTTACTTTGCCTCAGATGCTTATAATGTCTTTGTTTACCTCTGTACTGCAGTAATTATGGTTTGCTACGCTCTCGTCGGTGCATATCTATTAAAAGTTGGTTTAGTCGAAAAATCAACTAAAAATATTTTAATTGGCTTCTTTGCCATGGCATTCCAAATTATTGCCCTTTACCTGAGTGGTTGGCAGTTTGTCTGGATGGCTTCCATTCTATATGTAGTTGGTTTTGTCCTCTATATCCGTGCAAAACGTGAAAACAACAGAACTATTTCAACAGGCGAATGGTTTGCTATTATTATCTTTACTCTCGCAGCTTTGCTGGCTCTTTATGGCTTGCTTGCTAATCAGTTTGGTTTGAGAGAGTTACTTGGTATTTAAAAAGAAAATTTAGAGTAAAATTTTTGAGCCATCAAAAGTTTTATTCTTTCAAGCGCGAAGTAAGCGCTTTAATAACATGAAATAGGAGAAAATAATTATGGTTAGACGTATTGTAGTTGCTCTTGGCGGTAACGCTATTTTGACAGATGATCCAACAGCTCAAGCACAACAAGAAGCGCTTGAAGTTACAGCGAGTCAATTGATCCCGCTCATTAAGGATAACGATGTAGAAATAGTTGTTACGCATGGTAACGGCCCTCAAGTTGGTAATTTACTTTTACAACAACTGGGATCAGACAGTGCCAAAAATCCTGCGATGCCTTTAGATACAGCCGTGGCTATGACTCAAGGACAAATTGGATACTGGATGACTCAAGCCTTTACTAAAGCTTTAATCAAAGAAGGCTTGGAACGAATTCCTGTAGCTTCTGTTGTCACACGTGTCGTGGTAGACAGTAATGATCCTGCATTTGAAAACCCAACAAAACCGATTGGCCCATTCTATGACGAAGCACAAATGAACAAAATGTTGGAACAATATCCAGATTGGAAATTTGTCGAAGATTCAGGTCGTGGGTATCGTCGTGTTGTTGCCAGTCCAAAACCAGAACGTATTGTAGAAGCAGAAGCCATCAAACCACTGTTAGATGCTGCAGTTTTAACTACTGTATCAGGCGGCGGCGGCATTCCTGTAGTTGAGCATGAAGACGGTACATACACAGGAGTGGAAGCTGTAATAGACAAGGACTTTTCAGCAGCTAAACTTGCAGAACTTGTGGATGGTGACGAGTTAGTTATTTTGACAGGTGTGGACAATGTTTTTGTCAATTACAACAAACCAGATCAAAAGAAATTGGAAAAAGTTACTTTGTCTGAAATTGGTGCCTACTTGGAAGACGGTCAATTTGCTGCAGGCTCTATGAAACCAAAAGTTGAAGCAGCTATGGCTTTTGTAGAACGTACTGGTCGTGCGGCAACAATTACTTCCCTTGAAAATCTTGAAGATTTCTTGGCAAATGGTTCAGGAACAACAATTGTTGCTGATTAAAATGTAAGAGGCTGTGTTTTGCGCGGCCTTTTTCTTATATGAGGAGGCTGAATGAGAGACTTTAAAGAAGTAGAGAAGTTAATGGCTCAGCTCGAAATTCCCTATAAAATTGTCGAGCATCCGGCCAGTCATTCTACAGAAGAATCTGACCATTATATTGAAGGACATGAAGGTTGTAGGTCGAAGACTTTAGTTTTGGCTAATAAAAAATCCACCCAATTCTATATGGTTATTATGGATGATAGTAAGCGCGTTGAGATGAACAAACTGGGGGAGGTACTTGGAGTAAATCGACTTCATTTTGTATCAGAAGAACGTTTGGAAAGCATGTTGGGACTGCAGTCTGGGATTGTTTCTATTTATGGTCTGGTTGATAATAAAATGGATAATATGCATGTTTATTTTGACCGAGATATGCTTGAGGAGCATGACATTATGACGTTACACCCTAATGACAATACAAAGACAATCTTTTTTCCCATGGAAGATTGCTTTAAAATACTGGATGCACAATGCTATACTTATACTATAATTGATATTTAGGAGGGCACATATGAAGATAGATGGTTTTGGAGTAGAAGAATGGCTCAATGTATGGGAAAAAGAAGCAGTTTATGACATTGCTCAATCAACGATTTCATCCATGACGTTGCAAGAAATATTAAATCTGGAAGAAGACAAGGGCCAAAGCTTTATGTCTCACTTAATGCAGGAAAAATTTAACTACGGATGGATTGAAGGCTCTCCTGAATTTAAGCAAGAAGTAGCCAAGCTTTATACGAAAGTTCCCGCAGAAAATATTTTGGCGACAAATGGCGCAACGGGTGCCAATCATTTGGTCTTGTATGGATTGATCGAGCCGGGAGATCATGTGATTGCAGAGTACCCAAGCTACCAGCAGCTCTATGATATTCCACGATCTTTAGGAGCCGAAATTGAGTTTTGGCAAATTTATGAATCTGAAAACTGGTATCCACGCTTGGATGAACTCCGTCAGATGATTCGTCCAAACACAAAGATGATTTGTTTGAACAATGCCAATAATCCGACAGGTACAACCTTAAACCGTGCCTTTTTAGAAGAGGTCATTCAACTGGCTCGAACAGTTGATGCTTATGTCTTGGTCGATGAGGTTTACTTGCCTCTTGATGATGCGGAAGATTATGCGCCAATTGTTGACTTATATGAAAAAGGTATCTCGACGAACTCGCTTTCTAAAACATATTCTGTACCTGGTGTACGTTTAGGTTGGGTGGCGACTCAAGATGAAAAACTAGCAGATGAGTTTCGCAAATACCGCGATTATACAATGATTTGTTGTGGAGTCTTTGATGATGCCTTAGGAACTCTAGTCTTAAAACACCGTGATCAAGTACTGGCGCGGAATAAAGAAATCGTCACTAATAATTTGCAGATACTTCGGGAGTGGGTGGAAAATGAGCCACTTGTATCAATGATATTTCCTAAAGCAGTATCGACAAGCTTTGTGAAATTTGAAACGCTCGATCCGGCCCAAACAGAAGAATTTTGCGTGGCCTTGCTTAAAAACAAAGGCGTTCTTTTAGTACCGGGAAATAGGTTTGACTTGCCAGGCTATGCACGTTTAGGCTATTGTACGGATGAAAAGACATTACGCGAGGGTTTGTCTGCTTTGTCTCAATTTTTGCGAGAATATAACAAATAGGATAATAGAGGGGATTTACCCCTTTTTTATATACTAAAAATATGCAAATTTGGTACAATAATGAGAGGAGGATATTCATGGATTTTGTAAAAATTAATAAAGAACGCCACGCTGTAAAAACATTTGACGGTAAAAAAATACCAACAGTAGATGTGAAACAGATTATCTCTGCTGCAAGTTTAGCACCTTCTGCACATAACATCCAACCTTGGCACTTTGTCATTGTTGAGAGTGAACAAAAACGTCAAGAACTTCTATCCGTTGTTCATGGAAAAAATGGTCAACAAGTGAAAGAAGCTGGAGCGGTCATTGCTATCTTTAGTGATACTAATCTTTCTGAACGCTCGAGTGAAATTGCACGTACTGGGGCTGGAGAAATGGATAGTGAACAACTGCAACGTTTCAATAGTCGCTATCCCCAAATGTTTGAAAATATGGACGAGATGATGGAAGCAAGCTATTTATCATTGAATATTGGTTTTGTGACGATGAATCTCATGTATGTCATCAAAAATAGAGGCTATGAAGGCAATATTATTCTTGGCTTTGAACGTACTGAGCGCGTGAATGAAATTCTCGAAGTCGATAAACGTTACCGTCCAGAGCTCTTGGTTGTATTGGGCTCATCAGAAGCAAAAGGTCAAGCAAGTTACCGCTTGCCACAACAAAATATTATTGAAATTCGATAATAAGTAATAAGAGAAAAAAGTGAGTCGTTTATATCGAAATTTAAGGTGGATTTTGCTAGAATAAGAGAGATATAAAAACGATAGATATAGGTAGTAAGGGGAAAAAGTGCTAGATTTTTGGCAGGACTATCCTGAAATTAAGGAAAAACTTATCGCAGTACAAACTATGATGACAGAACGTTTAGCGGTAAATAATACAGATATACGTGACGCATTACAAAAGTTTACGACGCGCGGAGGTAAAATGGTTCGGCCAGCGCTTTTTTTTCTATTTTCTGGCTTAGTTGACGAGGAGATAGAAGACGAAGAACGTTTGGTTAAAATAGCAGCCAGTTTGGAGTTGTTACACTCGGCAACATTGATTCATGATGATGTTATTGATGATTCTCCTTTACGTCGAGGCTTGCCGAGTGTTGAAGCACAATTTGGCAAGGATGTTGCAGTATACACGGGTGATTTTATTTATACGGTTTACTTCGAGTTGCTTTGTGAAACAATGGCTGCGACACCATTTTTGCCGCGTAATGCAAGATCGATGAAAAAGATTCTTCAAGGTGAACTTACACAGATGCAATCAGCTTTTAATGCAGACAACAGTATTAGACGCTATCTTAAAGCTATCAGTGGTAAAACCGCAGAGCTATTGAGTTTAGCTTGTTTAGAAGGTGTGTATTTCTCTGGTGGTGATAAGCAGATGCAACGGTCTGCACGAAAGATTGGTTTAGCGATTGGTCTTGCTTTTCAGATTTATGATGATGTACTTAATTTTACAGTCGGTTTGGAAGAAGCTGATAAACCAATATTAACGGATTTTCGTCAAGGGATTTATACCTTACCCTTGTTGCTGGCAAAAGAGGAAGCGCCTGAAAAAGTCCTACCTTATCTGGAAGCGCCAGAAGGACTGAGTCGTCAAGAATGTATCGAATTTTCCGAACTGGTCACTGATCTAGGAGGCATTACAGGAAGTCTTTTCTTAGCAAAACATCTAACCGATCAAGCGTTACTTGAAATAGAAAAATTCCCAGAATCTCGTAACCGCGAAATTTTGATGGAAGTTACCCAAACCTTATTACAAAGAAATTATTAAAAAATGAACTTTAAAATATTTGCTGAGCTTATTGAGCTGAAAGCTAAAACAGCGAGCGTTTTTCCTTTTATACTGGGAGTTGCTTATTCACTTTATCATTATCAAATAGCCAATTTTGGCCCATTAATCATCTACTTTGTGGCTATGTTCTGCTTTAACTGTTTTGTAGATATTTGGGACAACTACAATGATTACCATAAGGCTGTGGATACGGAAGATTACAAGAAAAATACCAATATCATTGGTCGGGAAAATCTATCACTTTCGCTGATAAAGGGCTTGTTACTCTTCTTCTTCTCTCTTTCCTTGATTTTAGGATTAATTGTGGCAGGACTTGTGGGCTGGCCGGTGTTTTGGTTAGGACTTTTTTGCTATTTCATTGGTATCTTTTACTCAGCTGGACCAAAACCCTTATCAAGTTTACCTGTAGGTGAGCTGGCCAGTGGTTTAACAATGGGCTACTTAATTTTTCTGATCTGTGTATATATCAATACGAGTGCTGTTTTTGTTTGGGATTTTGCAACTTTGGCATCAACCTTCCTTGTTGCTTTACCAAGTACCTTGTTAATTGCTAACTTGATGCTGGCGAATAATACTTGTGATTTGGAAGAGGACGAAGCTAATCATCGTTATACTATTGTGCATTACATCGGGAGAAAGAATGCTTTGCGCTGGTGGACATTAGCCATTATATTGGCCTATATCTCAATCGTTGGGGCAGTAGTTTTGGGACTAATCTCTCCACTCATGTTGCTCATGTTTATACTTTTGCCTTTCATTATCACACAAGCGCGTCCTTACCTCCAAAGACAAGTAAAAAGTGAAACTTTTATTGCTTCAGTAAAAATATTAATGGTCTTCTCGCTATTGCAAGCGGGACTCATGTTGCTTGCTTTAGTTCTCTGAGAATAAGAAAAACCTTCTCTTAAGGAAGGTTTTTTCTTATTCACAACAGTCTTTTTTCGATGGGATTTCTAAGGCAGAAACACCCTTAACAGGACAGGTTGTAGTTGTACAATCATCGCAAGCTCCTTTGCTCCGCACTGTTTTGCGCACTGAAAAGAAGGCTGCAATTAAAATAAGGGATAAGAGAACGATGCTAGCTAAGTTCAAGAGAAAGTTCCTCCTTGTTTGATGTGTATTTTGGTCGACGGAAGATAAGATAAAGGCCGAAAACCAAGAGAAGTACTGCAAGCAATGTATTAATGCTAATGGACTGTGTCAGAAAGGCAGAGCCTAACTGATAAATGATAAAGCTCATGCTGTAAGCCACAGCGGTTTGAAAGCCCACAGCGCGTAAAGTCCATTTAACTTCACCCATTTCCTTATAAATTGCCGAAATAGCAGCAATACAGGGTGCACATAACAGGTTGAAGACAAGTAAAGAATAAGCGGCCAGTGGTGTGTAGCTATTTTGTAGAGCCGTCCAAATGGCTCGACCGTTATTTTCTACCTCTGCACCTTGGGCGTACAATTGGCTCATAGTTCCGACAATAGTCTCTTTGGCAATTAGTCCAGTCAAGGTAGCTACCGTGGCTTTCCACTCTCCAAAGCCTAGAGGAGCAAAAACAATACTCAGGTATCCTCCGAGCGTTGCTAATATTGATTGGCCGGGTTCAACTTGGTGCAAAGTGAAGCTATAGTTTGACAAGAACCAGAGTGCGACATTGAGCGCAAAAATGATTGTCCCAGCGCGCTTAATAAAACTCAAACCTCGATCAAACGCATATTTAAAGACTGTAGGAAAGTGAGGTATATGGTAAGTAGGCAATTCTAAGATGAAAGCAGAAGTATCTCCCGCGAACATTCTCGTTTTTTTCAAAATAATTCCTGAGAGGATAATCATGGCCATGCCTAAGAAGTATGCGCTAGGTGCAACCCAACTGGTGGAGTGAAAAAAGGCACCTGAAACTAAAGCAATAATCGGCAACTTTGCTGAACAGGGCATGAAGGTGGTCACCATGATGGTAATTTTTCTGTCCCTTTCTTGTTCAATTGTACGGGTAGCCATAATTCCCGGTACACCACAGCCAGAAGAAATCAACATGGGAATAAAGGATTTACCAGACAAGCCAAATCTTCTAAAAATACGATCCATCACAAATGCGACACGAGCCATATAGCCTGAATCTTCAAGAAAGCCTAACAGGAGGAATAGAACGAAGATTTGTGGAACAAAGCCTAGGATAGCCCCAATTCCAGCGAGGACACCATCAAGGAGTAGGGATTGGACCCAAGGAACAATCGCCAAGCTATCCATTACTTGGTGTAAAATATCTGGCAGAAAACTACCAAAAAAGTTATCATTGAGCCAATCGCTAGCGGGTGTACCAATGACCTGTATCGCTAAAAAGTAAACGAGCCACATGATAAGGATAAAAATAGGAAGGCCCAACCATTTATGGGTAACGATGCGGTCGATTTTATCTGTTAGATTAAGTTGTCCTTTATGTGCGCTTGTAACAACCAAACGAACAATTTGACCAATTAAATCATAGCGCTCGTTAACGATGATGGATTCACGATCGTCGCCCATAATTTTTTCGGTGATTGCTACGATTTCATCTAATTCTTGCCCTTGTGAGGCAGTGAGGGAGTTCGAGGCTAAACTGTCCCCTTCAAAAAGTTTAATTTGTTCAAAACGATTCTTTGCTTGGGGACAAATCGTTTGAATTTCTCCTAAGGCACTTTCAAGACGGAGGTCATAATCTAAAGGTGTAACTTCAAGAGGCTGGCAAGCTTTTCGAATAGCTTCGTCTAGACCTTTCTTCTTTAAAGCACTAGTAAGTACGACAGGTAGCCCTAAACTGTAAGACAGTTTTTCGATATCAATTTGTTTACCTTGATATTCTAGCAAGTCGCTCATATTTAGAGCGATGACGATAGGAATATTAAACTCCATCAGTTGTAATGTGAGGTACAGTGAGCGTTCGAGATTTGTTGCATCAATAATATTGAGAAGGACATCTGGTGGTGTCTCTCTGAGATAATTTCGTGTGACTTGTTCTTCTAAAGTATAAGGTGAGAGAGAATAAGTTCCCGGTAAATCTTGAATAGCGATATTTTTGTCTTTTTTATAACGTCCTGTTTTACATTCAACTGTTACACCTGGCCAATTTCCTACTTGCTGATTACTGCCAGTTAATATATTGAAAATACTTGTTTTCCCACTATTTGGGTTTCCTAGCAAAGCGATTTTAGTCATCTTTATTTCCTTTTAATCTTGGACAACAATTTTTATTTTTTCAGCATCTTTCTTTCTTAAAGAAAGAGAGTAACCCCGCAGATGAAGCTCCATAGGATCTCCTAGTGGTGCAAGTTTATGCACCGCAATACTTGTTCCCCTCGTAATCCCCATATCCATAAGCCGGCGCTTTATTTCACTTTCCCCCTCGAGTAATCGGACCACGCCACTTTGACCGATATTCAAAGACGAGAGAGGTATAAGTTCCTCATTTGATTGTTCGTCTTTAATCAAAATCGTGTTGAGGTAGAAACTGCTTAGCGCTAAACGTGTCTGACCAATCTTTAAAAGCGCATTTTCCCCGTCCATAGAAATTAAAACAACTTCCGTATCAGGGGCAAAACCAAGCTCTCGAAGTTTTCCAGCATGCTCGGATTTTAATATTTTATTTACATAATATATTTGGCCGATACGGGCAGTATTCAGTGTTTTCATGCATGCTCCTTCAATGGGATGTAAAAAGTATTTGACATTACAATAAGTATAACACGAATTACTTGTAATTTCGAGGAAATTTGTGTATGGGAGAAAGTAAATAAAAAAAGAATGTTTCACGTGAAAACAAACACACAAAAAAACTAGCTTTGAGAGGCCAGTTTTTTGTGTTTTATTCTACAGAGAAAATGTATGGATAAACAGGTTGTTTTCCGTCATGAATCTCTACTTCGAGTTCAGGGTAACGTTTTTCTAGTTCTTTGGCAATACGTTCGGCATTTGATTTTTTACCGTCTTCACCAATATAAATTGCTGCAATTTCGCTGTCTTCATCAATCATTTTTTCAAAAGCAGCAAAGATAGCATCGTTCATTTTTTTGGTTGATGCGACAATTTTATTATTGACCATGCCAAGTGTATCTTTTTTATGGATATCAATACCATCAATATTGGTGTCACGAATAGCTTGTGTCACTGAACCAGATTGTACGTCTGCTAATGAAGCAGTCATATTTTCTTTGTTTTCTTCAATTGATTTTGTTGGGTCAAAGCTGAGTAAGGCAGTAAAACCTTGAGGAACAGTTGCTGTTTCAATCACTTCAACAGGAATATCTGAAACTTCAGCGGCAGATTTGGCAGCCATGAAGATATTTTTATTATTTGGAAGAATAATAACTTTTTCGGCATTGACAGCTTCAATAGCTTTGAGGATGTCTTCTGTTGATGGGTTCATTGTTTGACCACCAGAAACGACATGCTGTACACCCATTTCACGGAAAATGTCAGCAAGACCATCACCAGCAGCGATGGCAATCAATCCCCAGTCAGATTTAGAAGTAGAAGTGCTGATGTTGTTTGTTTTTTCTTTTTCAGCAACACCTTCGTTTTGGAGGCGCATGTTGTCAACTTTAACCTTAACCAGACGACCATATTTAAGCCCTTCTTGCATAACAAGACCAGGATCTTCAGTATGGACATGGACTTTAACGATTTCTTCGTCATCAACAACTAAAAGTGAATTACCGATACCCGCCAAGTAAGCTTGGAAATTATCGTGATCATAACTCTCACGGGCTGTTGGACCTTGGCCTAACTCGACCATAATCTCTGTACAGTAGCCGTATTTAATATCGCTTGTGGAAGCACCCGCAACACTTGTTTCAGACTCGTGTTCAAGGTTAATCATACGGTCCATGGCACCTAAACCTTGCTCAGGATTTTCAGGGACGAATTCACCGTTGAGAGCCATCAAGAAGCCTTCGTAGATATAAACCAAACCTTGACCACCTGAATCGACAACGCCAACTTCTTTAAGGACTGGCAACATGTCTGGTGTTTTCGCTAAAGCGATTTTAGCTCCTTCAAGAGCAGCTTCCATAATAGCTGTTGCATCGTCAGTCTCATTAGTTTTACGATTTGCAAGTTCTGCAGCACCGCGTGAAACAGTTAAGATTGTACCTTCAACAGGTTTCATAACCGCTTTATAAGCGACTTCAACACCATTTTGCAAAGCGTTAGCTAAATGAATACCATCAAGTTCATCGTAGTCTTTGGCATATTGTCCAAAACCGCGGAAGATTTGACTAAGGATAACACCAGAGTTACCACGAGCGCCCATGAGCAAACCTTTGGAAAGGATTTGAGCAACTTGTCCAACAGTTTCGGCTGGTTTTTCAGCGACATCTTTGGCACCATTTGTGATTGTCATCCCCATGTTTGTTCCTGTATCTCCGTCTGGGACAGGAAAGACATTCAGAGAATTGACATATTCAGCTTGTTCGTTAAGGCGACTTGCTGCCGCCTGAATCATTTCTTGAAATTTACTTGCGTTAATATTTGACACTAGTCTTCGACCACCTTCACATTTTGTACATATACATTGACTTTAGCTGCTACAATGCCAAGTTGATTTTCCAGATTGAAACGGATACGTTCTTGGATGTTTTTGGCAACTTCGCTAATTTTAACACCATAGCTGACAACAACATAAACACCAATGATTGTTTGGTTATCGGTTGTCGTAACGACAACACCTTTAGAATAGTTTTCTTGTCCGAGGATATTACGGAAATTGTCTTTTACAGCATTTTTGCTTGTCATGCCGACAACGCCGAAAATTTCAGTAGTGCTTGCACCTACAACAGTAGCGATAACATCTGTTGCAATGTCAACATTACCATGTTGAGTATTAATAGTAACGGTCATTTTCATATGCGTGCTGTTGAATCATACAGCACTTTCCTCCATAATAATTTATGTATCACTTCATTTTATCATAATTTTGTAAAATAGAACAGTTGTTTTATTGGTTTTTTGGTCAATTTAGCCTTGTAAGTGCTTTAGGGGAGGGGGTCTTAAGTCGAAAGAGTTTTAGAAGATGAAAAAACCAAAGATCAACCGTTAATTATGACCTTTGGTTTTTAAAGTGTTGGAGAAAGAGAAGAAAATAAAAAAGACCAGTAAATAAGATTCACTAGCTTTCTTTATTTTATCCAATTATACACGCTCAACGCCTGCAGGCAATTTTTTCAATGCTTTAGCTGAAGCCCATACAGTTTTGAGTTCACCGTTTTCAAGAATTTGAACTTTTTGAAGATTAGGTTTAACTACACGTTTAGTTTGGTTCATAGCGTGTGAACGGTTATTACTTGATACAGTCTTACGACCAGTAAAATAACATTCTTTTGACATGGTTTGGTTCCTCCTTAAAAATTTTATGCTTTTTTTAAAGAGCATCTCTAAAAATTCAGATCTGAAACACAATTCTTACAGAAACCCTCAAAATAACATACCAAATTAGTATAACATTTTTTTATTAAAAAAATCAAGTTTTATTTCCAAATTTCACCAAAATTTTTATATAATAGGAGATATGGAAAATCTAATCGAGCAACTCACTGCCAAAAATAGCGAATATGTACATAACGTAACAAAGCAATTGATGCTTTTAGGAAAATCAGACGAGGAAATCAAAAAAATACTCGCTGAAATCTTGCCGAAAATCATCGAAGGACAAAAGGAAGGTATTCTGGCCCGCAAATTATTGGGGGCACCAATGGAATTTGCGACACAGTATAAACCTGAGGAAGATAAGGTAAAACGTCAGGAAACAGCGAAAAATGAATCACCCTTCTTGATGTGGCTAGATAGTGCTTTACTTTTCTTTGGTGTGATTTCAGTGGTTATGGGACTGATGGGTCTCTTCCAGCCACAAGCAAGTGTTTACGGTCTATTGACAACGCTGGCTTCTTCCGCTCTCGCTGGTTTGGTGATGTACTGGATGTATAAATATTTTTACAGTGCACAACGCCCACAGAAAAAAGGCAAAGGTTTTGCGATGTTAGCTGTTGCGATGGTGGCATGGGCAGGCGTTTCTGTCTTGGTCGCTCTCTTACCAAAATCCATCAATATTGTACTTGCTCCGTACATTACAATTATTCTCGGGGCAGCCGTGATGGGGATTCGCTTTCTTATTCAACGTAAATTCAATGTGCAGTCTTCGATGGCACGTCAAACAAAGTAAACTAATTAACCCCGTCCTCATTGTGACGGGGTTTTATTTCGAAAATGTAAGGTATTTGCTTCTCTAATAATGTTAGGATAGAATAAGAGTTAGGAGAGAGCTTATGTCATTTAAATATGAAGGTTTGTCACAAAAAGAAGTTGAAAATCGTTTAAAATCAGGTCAGGTCAATATCGCAAAGAATGAGAGCAGTAAAACATATGGCCAAATTTTTGCGAGTAATTTGCTGACTTTTTTTAACTTAATCAATATTTTCCTTTTTATTTTAGTGCTTTCAGTGGGCTCGCATCGAAATGCGCTTTTCATTATTGTTGTTGCAGTGAATGCAGGAATTGGTTTATATCAGGAAATTAAAGCACGTCGCTTGCTCGACAAGCTCTCTTTATTGAATACAAGTAAGGTCAAGACTTTTCGTCAAGGGAAACAGATTGAATTAAAACAAGAAGAGCTTGTGCTTGATGACATTATTCTTCTGGGACTTGGAGATCAAATTCCATGTGACTGCCAAATCATTGAAGGGCAAGTGGAAGTAAATGAAGCTTTGCTTACCGGAGAGGCTGACGCGCTGACTAAAAAAGCAGATGCAGAACTTTTTTCGGGTAGTTTTGTCACAAGCGGGACAGCTGTTGCACGGGTTGTTCATGTAGGAAAAGACAATTATATTCATCAATTAGCCCATGAAGCTCAAAAAATAAAGAAACAGAAACGAATGTTGCGTGACAGTTTAGCAAAAGTTGTACGTATCGTAAGTTTCATTATGATACCCTTGGGAATTTTGCTTTACCTCAAGTTGTTTTATGTCATTGATACGGGCCACAAACAAGCCGTTCTAGGAACGGTTGCTGCCCTAGAGGGTATGTTCCCACAGGGGTTGATTTTATTGACCAGTATGGCTTTAACGTTGGGAGTTATCAACTTAGTGAAGCAAAAAGTTTTGGTTCAAGAGCTGCATACGATTGATGCGCTTGCACGAGTGGATGTGCTGTGCTTGGATAAGACAGGGACCATTACGACGGGTGAAATGAAAGTGGAAAAGATTGAGAGTCTGACTGAACATTCTGAGCCACACATTGTCCATGTCATGGGGAATCTTCTAGAAAACCTCCCAGATCAAAACGTCACTGCACAAGCCTTAAGGAAGTATTTTGCTTCATTAAAGGATTACAATGTTTCTCAAGTGTTGCCATTTTCTTCTGAGAGGAAATACAGCGCAGTTGAGTTTACAGAAGGGACCTTTTATTTAGGTGCTTGGCAGTTTTTGTTTCCAAAGGGAAATGCCGTGTTAGAACAGCACGCACAAAAGTATGCAGAAAAGGGTTATCGTGTGTTAGTCTTGGCCTGCTCAAAACAAGCACTTGATAGAGACCGACTTCCTGAAGCCCTAACTGCAGAAGCGCTCATTGTTATTTCTGATGTTTTGCGTGACGATGCTAAACAGACTCTGGCCTATTTTAAAAAGCAGGGTGTACGTTGTAAAATCATCTCAGGAGATGATCCTGTAACAGTATCGGCAATTGCGAAGGCTGTTTCCTTACCGGATGCCGAGCAGTATGTTGATGCCAGTCAACTAAAAACAGAGGCAGAACTGGAGTTTGCAGTAGAAAATTTTCAAATTTTTGGTCGTGTCTCCCCACAACAGAAAAAAATGATGGTGCAAATCCTGAAGAAGCAGGGGCACACAGTAGCGATGACTGGAGATGGTGTCAATGATATTATGGCCTTTAAGGAAGCTGATTGTTCGATTGCCATGCGCGAAGGTAGTGAAGCGGCGAAACAAACCGCCAATCTTATTTTGATGGATAATAACTTCTCGGCGATGCCTTATATTGTTAATGAGGGGCGACGCGTAATTAATAACTTAACACGTACAGGCTCTTTATTAATGGTGCGGATGATGTTTTCGATAGCTTTAACTGTGTTGACTTTATTTGCGGGGAGTGTCTATCCTTTTGAGCCAATCCAGCTTACTGTTTTGACCGCGTTTTTTGTCGGGATTCCCTCTTTTTTCTTGAGTTTTGAGTCAGACTTTTCAAAAGTTGAAGGTCGTTTTTTGCGGACGCTGTTTGAGCGTGCGTTTCCTGTGGGTTTTAGTATTGCTGTTGGCGCAATACTTATCGTTACAATAGGCGGAGTCTTCGGTATTTCACATCCTGAACTTGCGATGATGACGGTTCTCTTTTCTGCATGGAACTACGTTTTGATGCAGCGCAAGATATTTTGGCCTATTAAGCGCTACCGCTTATGGATTTTCACAATCACACAGCTTTCGTTTTTTGTAGCTTTAATTGTGGGTACGGATTTTCTTAATTTAGCATGGCCGAGTCCGCTTCACTTTACATTACTTATCCCATTTCTGATTGTTGCACCTCTTGCACAATATTTACTGACAAAGGGAGCCTTATTCATGTTTAAAAAATTATAATTGAAACATACTAAACAAAAGGTGCTAGAGCGTTGCTTCTAGTCCTTTTTGCTCCTACCTCAGGCAGAATTAGAATGAAATAAAAGTAAAAATATGCTATAATTATGCTGATTAACTATAATAAAATAGAAGAAATAAAGTGAGGTACCTCATGAAAGGGATTATTTTAGCAGGTGGATCAGGAACGCGTTTGTATCCACTGACTCGTGCAGCAAGTAAACAATTGATGCCCGTCTATGATAAACCAATGATTTATTATCCGTTATCTACACTGATGTTAGCTGGGATTAAAGATATTTTGATCATCTCAACACCAGAAGATACACCGCGTTTCCAAGAACTCTTGCAAGATGGTTCTGAATTCGGACTAAATTTGCAGTATGCTGTTCAACCAAGTCCAGATGGTTTGGCTCAAGCTTTCATCATCGGCGAAGACTTTATTGGTGATGATTCAGTTGCTCTTATCTTGGGTGATAACATTTATCATGGCCCAGGGATGTCTAAGTTACTTCAAACTGCTGCAGCCAAAGAAAAAGGCGCAACTGTGTTCGGTTACCAAGTGCCAGACCCAGAGCGTTTTGGTGTTGTTGAGTTTGACGAAGACATGAACGCTGTTTCAATTGAAGAAAAACCTGAGGTACCAAAATCTGACTACGCAGTAACAGGGCTTTATTTCTACGATAATGATGTTGTAGAGATTGCTAAAAACATCAAACCTTCACCACGTGGAGAGTTGGAAATCACAGATGTGAATAAGGCCTATCTTGAACGTGGTGATCTCTCTGTCGAACTTATGGGACGTGGCTTTGCATGGCTCGATACAGGAACACATGAAAGCTTGCTCGAGGCAGCGCAATATATTGAAACAGTTCAACGTATGCAAAACGTTATGGTTGCTAACCTTGAAGAAATTGCATGGCGTATGGGCTATATTTCTGAAGAAGCCGTACGTGAACTTGCACAACCGCTTAAGAAAAACGCATACGGTAAATATTTACTTAAATTGGTAGGTGATAAATAAATGACGGATAACTTTTTTGGAAAAGAACTTGCAGCACGCAAAATTGAAGCTATTCCAGGTATGTTAGAATTTGATATTCCGGTTCATGGTGATAATCGCGGCTGGTTTAAAGAAAACTTTCAAAAAGAAAAGATGCTTCCACTCGGTTTCCCAGAAAAATTCTTCGCAGAAGGAAAATTACAAAATAACGTTTCTTTCTCACGTAAAAATGTTTTGCGCGGTTTACACGCTGAACCATGGGACAAATATATTTCTGTAGCAGATGGTGGACGTGTTTTGGGCTCATGGGTAGATCTTCGTGAAGGCGAGAGCTTTGGTCATGTTTACCAAACAGTGATTGATGCCAGCAAGGGTATTTTTGTACCACGTGGCGTTGCCAATGGTTTCCAAGTTTTAAGTGATACTGTTTCTTACTCTTACTTAGTAAATGACTATTGGGCTTTGGAACTTAAACCAAAATACGCTTTCGTCAATTATGCAGATCCAACTTTAGGTATTGAGTGGGAAGATCTTGCACATGCTGAAGTGAGTGAAGCAGACAAAAATCACCCACTGCTTGCAGATGTAAAACCCCTAACCGCAGATTTACTCGGCTAAAATGAAGGCCAAACATCTACAAAGTAAAAGAATACTAGAGTTTTGGCAAGTGAATAAGGAAAATGAACAACCTGTGTGGGTAAAGAAGGCCTTTGCTTCAGGTGGATTTTCTTGGTTAAATGATAAAACATTACGTATTGTTAATACTGGTGGTTTGATCAAGATTAACGCTGCTCAAGATGAATTTCTGGTGTTTAATGGCAAATATTTAAAAATTGTGTCAGCGCAGAAATTCAAACAAGACTGTCGCTTGCAATAAAAAATATACTAGAGGAAAAACAATGACTGAATTTAAAAATATCGTAGTCACTGGTGGTGCTGGATTCATCGGTTCAAATTTCGTACACTACGTTTATAATAATCATCCAGATGTACATATTACCGTTTTAGATAAATTAACGTATGCGGGAAATCGTGCCAATATTGACATGATTCTTGGAGATCGTGTAGAGCTTGTCGTTGGTGATATTGCAGATCCAGAGATTGTGGATCAGGTTGCTTCCAAGGCAGATGCGATTGTGCACTATGCGGCAGAAAGCCACAACGACAACTCACTTAAATCACAAGATGAGTTTATCCAAACGAACTTTATTGGGACATATACGTTGATTCAAGCGGCACGAAAATATGATTTACGCTTCCATCATGTATCGACAGATGAAGTTTATGGTGATTTGCCTTACCGCGAAGATTTACCAGGACATGGCGAAGGCGAAGGTGAGAAATTCACTGATAAAACACCTTACAATCCATCAAGTCCTTACTCTTCGACTAAAGCAGCATCGGACTTAATTGTCCGTGCTTGGGTACGTTCATTTGGCTTGAAAGCGACAATTTCAAACTGTTCAAATAACTATGGACCTTACCAACACATCGAAAAATTTATCCCACGTCAAATTACAAACATTTTATCAGGGATTAAACCAAAACTTTATGGCGATGGTAAAAATGTGCGTGACTGGATCCATACAGAAGACCATTCTTCTGGCGTTTGGACAATTTTGACCAAAGGCCGTATGGGTGAAACTTATCTTATCGGAGCCGATGGCGAAAAAAATAATAAAGAAGTTTTAGAAGAAATCTTAACGGAGATGGGACAAACACCTGACGCTTATGATCGTGTAACTGATCGTGCTGGCCATGATTTGCGCTATGCTATCGACAATACAAAACTTCGTACAGAACTTGGCTGGGAGCCTAAACACACAGACTTTGAGTCAGGCTTGAAGGCAACAATTGATTGGTATACTGAAAATCAAGACTGGTGGAAGGCAGAAAAAGCTGCTGTTGAAGCAAAATATGCTGAAAGCCAAAAAGTTCTCTAAGATAAAGGAATAAATATGATTTTAATTACTGGTGGAAATGGCCAACTTGGTACTGAGTTACGCCATCTTCTTGATGAACGGGATGTAAAATACTTTGCAGCAGATGTTAATGAACTTGATATTACGGACAAAACTGCTGTTGATGCTTTCTTTGACAAAAATAAACCAGAATTGGTTTATCACTGCGCTGCCTACACTGCTGTAGATAAAGCAGAAGATGAAGGTAAAGCTCTTAACGAAAAAATTAATGTTGATGGCACACGTCATGTAGCTGAGGCAGCTGCTCGTGTTGGAGCAACACTTGTTTATATTTCAACGGACTATGTTTTCAATGGTGATTTACCTGTTGGTCAAGAATGGGAAGTTGATGCGCCAAAAGGCCCTGTTTCAGAATATGGACGTACAAAATTACTCGGGGAGCAAGCAGTTGAAGCATCTGGTGTGAAATTTTATACGATTCGTACAGCATGGGTATTTGGTAGCTACGGACCAAATTTTGTTTTTACAATGCAAAATCTCGCCACTCGTTTTCCAGAAATCACCGTTGTTAATGATCAACACGGTCGTCCTACTTGGACCCGTACATTAGCAGAGTTTATGGTCTACTTGGTTGATCAACAAGCAGAAGCAGGTTATTATCACCTAACAAACGATGCTGCACCTGGAGAAGATGTAACATGGTTTGATTTTGCTAAAGAAATTTTGAAAGATACAGATACAGTTGTAAAACCTGTAGATTCAAGTAATTTCCCATCTGCCGCGAAACGACCATTTAACTCAACGATGAGTCTTACTAAAGCGAAAGCTACAGGATTTAATATTCCAACATGGCAAGAAGCTCTTGCACAATTGCTGACTATTGGTGACTTAAGAGAAAATAAAGATAAAGTCAAAGGCGAAACAGCAAAATAAATATGGCATCGACAAGTTTTGGAGATGATAAAAAACAGCGAAATTCTGTCATTAAGGCAGAATTCTCGCTTTGAGAGGTTAAAAGTTTGCGCTTGCAAACGTAGAAAAACATGAAAAAACACATTTTTATTATTGGTAGTCGTGGATTGCCAGCAAAGTATGGAGGGTTTGAGACTTTTGTAGAAGAGTTGGTTAAACACCAAAGTAATCAAAATATTAAATATCATGTGGCTTGTCAAAGCGAGAATTCAGATATAGAAGTTGTGGATGGTCATTTTGATTATCGAGGGGCTGATTGCTTTGTTATTAATGTGCCAAACATTGGACCAGCGCGTGTAATTGCATATGATGCTCTGGCAATTAATGCAGCCTTGAAGCAAATTAAAGAGGAACAAATTATTGAACCAGTCTTCTATATATTAGGAAATACGATAGGTGGCATTATTGGTCACTATGCTCATAAAATTCACAAGGTCGGCGGAAAGCTGCTTGTCAATCCAGATGGGCTTGAGTGGAAACGTACCAAGTGGCCGAAACCTGTGCGCCGCTATCTTAAGCATGCGGAGAAAAAAATGGTCCGTAGTGCGGATATGATTATTAGTGATAATCAAGGTATTCTTGATTATTTACGTGCAGAATATGGTCAGGTCAAGAGTGAGGTGATTGCTTACGGTACTGAAACAGAGATATCCAGTTTGGATTTTTCTACAACTTTAGAAGAATTTGGCGTTGAAGATTACTATTTAATTGTAGGACGTTTTGTCCCTGAAAATAATTATGAGACACTGATTCGCAGCTTTATGGCATCAAATACAGAAAATGATTTGGTCATTATCACCAACTATGAAGGTAATACTTTTTATGATATACTTCTTCAAAAAACACAATTTGACCAAGATAGGCGAATAAAGTTTGTTGGAACGGTTTATGATCAGGATGAATTAAGATATATACGAGAACATGCACTTGCATACTTGCATGGCCATGAAGTAGGAGGGACTAACCCAGGGCTTCTTGAAGCGATGTGGTCAACTTCGGTTAACCTCGTTTTAGATGTTAATTTTAATCGTGAAACAGCAGGGGATGCGGTGCTCTACTTCAATAAAGATGAATTAACTCAAAAAATAAATCAAATTGAAAATTTGAGCGATATAGAAAGAAATGACCTACAAAACAAATCAAGAAGTAGGATACAAGAAAGATATATGTGGGACATGATATGTACCCAGTATGAGGAGCTTTTTGTTGAAAGTTAATATTTTAATGTCGACGTACAATGGTGAAAAGTATGTCGGACAACAAATAGAAAGTATTCAGAAGCAAAGCTTTACCGAATGGAATTTGTTAGTGCGAGATGATGGTTCAAAAGATAAAACGTGTGATATCGTTGCTTCATATGCGCAACTTGACCAACGGATTCAGCTGATTCGGGCTGAAAATAAAGGTGTGATTGAATCTTTCTATGAACTTGCTAAATATAATCAGGCAGATTACTATTTTTTCTGTGATCAAGATGATTATTGGTTGCCGGAAAAAGTGAAAATTGTACTAAATGAAACCAAGAAGTATGATAATGATAGGGCGAAACTGTATTACACAGATTTAAAAATTGTAGATAAAAAATTGCAAGTAATTAGTAATTCAATGATCAAAAGCCAATCGGGGCACGCTAACACTAAGTTAGTCCAAGAGTTGACAGAGAACACAGTCACGGGATGTACGATGATGGCTAACAAAGCACTGATTGATTTGTGGAATAGTACTTCCGGTATTATCATGCATGATTGGTATCTGGCTTTAGTTGCCGCTTCACAAGAAGGGTTGATTTATATTGATCAGCCTACGATGCTTTACCGTCAGCATGATGATAATGTTTTAGGTGCCCGTACTATCAAGAAAAGAATCCAGAAATGGATACGCCCGCATCTCTGGTTTAGAAAATACTGGTGGCTTATTACTGCGAGCCAAAGCCAAGCACAAAATTTATTATCTAATGTATCGCTTTTGGAAGAGGACGAGGAGCTTATTCAAAATTATGTGAGTATTTTGGATCAAAATTATTCCACGCGACGTGCTTGGCTGAAAAAATACGATTTACGTAAAAATAAATCGTGGCATACAAAAATATTTCGAAGCTTGATTATTACAAAATTTGCCTATAAGGCTTTCTTACGTAGAAACAGTAAGTAAATCAAATAAAAATTTGCAGAAGCAAATTCTTGGAGGACTCTATGAATTTCTTTAACCGTAGAAACCAAATTCTACTCAAAGAATTAATTAAAACCGATTTTAAATTAAGATATCAGGGAAGTGTCATTGGCTATTTGTGGTCAATTTTGAAACCGATGCTTCTGTTTTTGGTCATGTATTTGGTCTTTGTACGTTTTTTACGTTTTGGAACCGCAATTCCTCATTTTTCTATCGCACTACTCTTGGGAATTACGATTTGGAACTTTTTTGGTGAAGCAACTGGGCTTGGAATGCTTTCGATGGTAAATCGAGGGGATTTGTTGCGTAAAGTAAATTTTTCAAAGCAAGTTATTATTTTTTCAGTCGTATCAAATGCTTTTATTAATTTAATACTTTCTTTAATCGTTGTGATAATTTTTGGAATTTTCAATGGTGTAACTTTTAGTTGGACGGTGATATTTATTCCTTTCTTACTCATTGAATTGGTGTTATTTACTACGGGTATTGCGTTCATCCTATCCACACTTTTTGTGTATTTTAGAGATTTAGGACCAATCTGGGAAGTAATTATGCAAGCAGGGTTTTATGGTACACCAATTATTTATCCCATTACTCAAATTTCAGCCACTCACATGGAAATTGCTAAATGGATGATGATGAACCCTATGGCGCAGATTATTCAAGATATGCGTTTTATATTAGCATTTAGTGATAATACAAACCCGGCGATATGGCAACTAATTCCTAGCCCAATCGTTATTATCCCATATCTTATTCCACTATTTATTTTTGGTCTAGGATTACTTATTTTCAATAAAAATTCTAAGAGATTTGCGGAGATTATTTAAAATGAATGATGATATTGCAGTAAAAATAGAAAATGTAGGAAAATATTTCCGGCTACCAACGGAGTCCACAAATAGTTTGCGTACTCTTCTTGTTAATCGAATGAAAGGGATTAAAGGTTATACTGAACAACATGTCCTCAAAGATATTTCTTTTGAGGTTAAAAAAGGAGATTTCTTTGGGGTTGTCGGAAGAAATGGCTCAGGAAAATCAACACTCTTAAAAATTATTTCTCAGATTTATGCACCAGAAAAAGGAAAGGTCACTGTAAACGGTAAACTGGTCTCATTTATAGAATTAGGAGTTGGTTTCAATCCAGAACTGACAGGTAAAGAGAATGTTTATATGAACGGTGCTATGTTAGGTTTTTCAACAAGCGAAATTGATGATATGTATCAAGAAATCGTTGAGTTTGCAGAGTTGCAAGATTTTATGAATCAGAAGCTGAAAAATTATTCTTCTGGGATGCAGGTACGTCTAGCATTTTCTGTAGCAATTAAAGCACGAGGCGATGTTCTCGTTTTAGATGAAGTTTTAGCAGTAGGGGATGAAGCATTTCAGAGAAAATGTAATGAATTTTTTGAGGAAATCAAAAAAGATCGATCAAAGACAGTTATCCTGGTTACTCATGATATGAGTGCAGTCCAACGTTATTGTAATAAAGGGATTTATATTAAAAACGGCATCCTTGAAGGGACAAATGAAATTGAAGATATTGCCACACGTTATTCTGAAGATAACCTTGAAGTAAATGTAGGTAAAACTGCTGAAGAAGCAAAAGTAAGTGCCGCATCGATAAAAATTAATCCTCTTTCAAAACTCGTGTTAAACAAGCCTGAGCAGGAGTTTAAATTTGAAATACAATATGAAGTATTTTCCGAAGAAATAAAATCAGAGAAAAACCTATATCTTGCTTATGCTCTCTTTGATGAAGGCCGAGGAGGCATTGTATATGATAGTGGTTCAATCAATACAAATGGTATAAATAAACAATCTTTCAGTATCCCAATGAAAAACTTTCACAACTCTAATTTTAGGATATCAGCAACATTGAGACGTGACCCTAAAAATAAAGATGAAGAGGACTTCGAAACTGAACCAGTTGTTTACACGAAAGGTGAAAGCGATTTACACTTCATCTATCGTGACATCAAAGACAAAGAAAACTATGGCTTACTCAAGGAGTTAGAATGAATACTTTAATAAGTGTAATTATTACTAATTACAATTATGGCAATTATATTGAAAAAGCCATTGAGAGTATCTATCAGCAGACTTATAAAAATTTGGAATTGATTATTATTGATGATGGCTCCACGGATGGTTCTAAAAATATTATCAAGCAGAAAATTCAAGAAGCCCCCGAAAATTTTTATATAAATTTTATCAGTCGGGAAAATTTAGGAATTGTAAGGACTAGAAATGAAGGAATGCAAAATACACATGGTGAGTATTTTGTTTTTCTTGATGCAGATGATTATTTTGATGCGAGCTATATTGAGAAAATGTATTCTCATGCTTTAGCCAGTGGTGCAGACATCGTGTATCCTAACTGGCACGTATTCGATGAAACTGGGGATATAGATTACGAAACGGATTTTCCAGAGTTTGATATCCGCAAATATCAGCTTCAGAAATTACATGTATCATCTGAATCTTTAGTGAGAACAGCAGCAGTAGAAGATTTTGAATTTCGGAGTGAAAAAGTAGCAGAGGATTGGGACTTTTTTAATCGTTTAGCCTTATCAGGAAAGAAATTTCAATTGGCAAAGGATTGTCGAATTAATTATTTTTTAAAAGAAGATGGGCGCGGATCAAAGAATAGAGCTATTGATGATATCATTGAATTTGAAAATCTCATAGATGGCTGGCGTCAAGAATATGGAGATAATCAAGTATTAGCGAAAAATGAACTTTTAATTGAAAAGTTTTCTGAGCTTGAAAATCATGCACAAAATTTAGAAAAAATTTCTAAAGAACGACTACAAACTATCCGAAAACAAGAAGATGATATCCGAATACAACTTCAAGACATTCAAAATTTAAATTACCATCTTCATTTAATTCAAAATTCTAAAACTTACAAGTGTTCTAAATATCTTAGTGCTTTTTTAAAACTAATTAAAAATCCTAAAAGATTACCTTCATATTTTCGAAAAATAAAGCATAAGCTTGGAGATAAGGCTCGTCCTCTTACTTTAATTAAGAAAAAATTTTTAACAGGGTGGAGAAATAAACAACGTGCTGTAAATAATTATACTTCACCAAAAAGAGCTCTAGTTTACGTCATTTATGAAAGTCAAGACATTATTCAAGAATACAAAATTATTTTCTTAGAGGCTCTATCAAAACTTTCCGATAGGACTTTAATTGTTGTAAATGGGAACTGTACTAATGATGATATCCAAAAATTATCTCTATTTGGACAAGTTGTATGTCGTCCTAATGAAGGCTATGATACAGCAGCTTTCAGATATGGTATTCAATTTTTAAATAAAGAATTACAAGAGTATGATGAACTTATCCTAGTAAACGATACTAATGTAGGTCCTATGACAGATTTACAAGATGTTTTTGACCAAATGGCTAAAAAACGCTTAGACTTCTGGGGTATATCTTATGGAGAAGCACAGGATGATTTTACTGGATATAACAAATATGGACGGATTCCTATCCATCTACAATCTTATTTTTTAGTTATTGAAAAAAGTCTATTTGCGACCAAAGCATTTCGTGATTATTGGGAACAGTTGGAGGATACAGATTCTCGTAACAAAGCAATTGGTAAACATGAAACAGTATTTACTAAACATTTCGAGAATTTAGGGTATAAACATGGAGCTGTAAGTGGAAATAATCATGATAGTGCGATGTACATCCACCCACTAACAATGCTGAGAAATTATGGCGTACCTTTGGTTAAGTATACAGCATTCTCAAATGATACAGATGACAAATTTTCTTGGCAAGGTCTAGAAAGAAAAACAGAAGTCCCTAAGTTATTGGAATATATTGAGCAAGAGACAGACTATCCAATAGCTGTCATCAATCAAATTATGACTGACTTAAGAAATAAGAATGTTAAAGAACATATTTTGATTATTGATGGTGTAGAAAATAAAATTCCGCAATGCACACGTTATAGGGTAGAAAATAAAGCTGAACAGTTACGGTCATTAGGGCATGATGTTTGGACTGTCAATGCTTCAGAATTCCAAATGGGATATGCTGAGCATGCAAGCCATATTATTATTTATCGTACAGGCTATTCAAAACAGTTAAGTGATTTAGTGACTTTAGCCAAAAAATATAATAAACCAGTTTATTACGACATTGATGATTTAGTGATTGATGTAAAGTATACTGATTTGCTTCAATATACGCAAGAATTATCTGAAATAGATAAAATGAATTATGATGCCGGGGTTCGTAGCTATGGTGATATGTTAAATATTTGTGATGCTGCGATAACTACTACTTCTAAATTAAAAAAGGAACTCCAACACTACAAAAGTGAAGTTTTTATGAATCGTAATTTAGCGAGTAAACAGCTTGTTACTTTAAGTTCAAAAGTCATTAAGAATTATGAACATCAAGAAGGGAGGGTTCGTCTAGGATATTTTTCAGGTTCAATTACACACAATGAAAATTTTGATTTAATAAGAGGAGCTGTTCTGGAGATACTAGAAAAATATTCAAATGTGGAATTACATTTGGTAGGACATTTAGATATACCAGAAGAATTTAGGGTATACAAGAATCAATTAGTTGCTCACAATTATGTTGATTGGAAGGAACTTCCAGCTTTAATTAGTCAAATTGATATTAACTTAGCACCTCTAGTTGACAGTATTTTTAACCAAGCAAAGTCAGAAATAAAATGGATTGAAGCAGGTTTGGTTAAAGTGCCGACTATAGCTAGCAATTTAGGTTCTTTTGCTGAGATGCTTATTGATGAAGAGACAGCTTTATTAGCTAATGAAGACGAATGGTTCGATAAACTAGAGAAGCTTATTATTAATAAAGCTTTACGTCAGGAGATAGCTGAAAATGCTTATAAAATCATTATGAGCAATTGTGTAGCCGAAAACCATCAAGATGAATTAACGAGGAAAATAAATGAAATATATTAAAGGTATCGGAACAGAACTGTGGGTAAACCGATATAAATTTATTGTCTGCTTAGGGATTTTAATCTTTATTCAGTTCACAATACAGTATCGACCGCTGATTGTTCCACGCATATATATTATTATTATCCTAATTGCTCTACTCTTTTTGTTTGCTTTTAGTAGGCTAAAAGATTCTAATAAGTTAGCATGGAATGCTTTTGTAATTATCATGAGTTTGGGTATTGTAAATGCATTGTCTATGCCGGTCCGCCAGAATTTAGATGAAAATACTCACTTTTTCTATGCTTCACAGATTGCTGATGGCAACTTATTTTTAAGAAATATTACTCAATCTAATTATTTAGAATTATCACCAACCTTTTTAGCAGAAACACAGCTTCCGAGTAGAATTGAGGATGGCGGTACTGAAAATACTAATCTTTATACCCAAAAATTTATGAAAATAAAAAATACAGAGGTACAGTACAAAAAGGTAAATATTGGTGGTATAGCTGCATTCGCCAACCCTGTATATTATCCTAGTGCGTTAGGGATAGCACTTGGAAGGCTCATAAGCCCCTACTTCTTTGTTTCTTATTATTTGGGACGGATATTTAATTTGCTTATGTATGCTATTTTAGCGTTTGTTGCAATTAAGATAAGTAAAAAATACAAGTTACCACTCTTTGTATTTTCTTTGATTCCCTATACTGTTTGGATTTCGGCAGGCTATAATTACGATTCCTTATTTTATGGACTCTCTCTTCTTATAATAGCGCAATTGACGAACTTCTTTGCAAGAGAGAAATTAATTACGATGCGAAGCATAATAGTATACGTTATGTCATGTGTCGCCTTAGTTTTATGTAAAGCGCCGATGGTTCTTCTTGTAACAATTCCCTTATTTTTGCCTAAGGATTATTTTGATAAAGCAAAGACAAAATTATACTCCTTCCTTTTTGCAGGTATTGGTGGAATTTTGAGTTTCCTTTGGGTTCGACAATGGCTCATTATTTCAGAATTACGAAAGTTTTTAGGTATAGCAAGGGAAGTTAAGGAACGAGCGATACCATCGGACAATGCAATTGCTTTGAGTCATAGATTGGATTATTTTATTGATCATCCAATCTATACCTTGACATTACTTTTGAGAACGATCTTAGATATACCAGCCAATATTTACAATACACTTGCTATACCTCAGCCCTTTATGCAAAGACAGTTTCCTTCAGAGGCTGTTGAATTTTTTAACATTGTTTTACTCACGATTCTTATCATTATAATAAGCTATCGCCTTGATTTTACTTTACCCAAAAGAATGAATTTTGTTATTTTGGGAATAATTGGTATTATCACTGCTGGAGTAATATATGCCATGTCTGGCGATGATAGAACCTTTGTTCTAGGAGATTTGGTCGTTGGAGGTGTACAAGGACGCTATCATTTTTATGCATTACTCTTTTTACCATTCTTCATAGCTCCTGCTGTTAGATATCTTTTTGGGCAGAGAGAGGTTATTAAAGATATAGAGTACGATAAAAAAATTCAAAACTTTATCGTTTATGCTGTGCTACTTTTAACCTTTGTTAATACTTGTGTAGGTTTATTTGGTTATCTATAATATAGGAGGATTTTATGAAAACAATTCTATTTGTTTCACCCACAGGAACATTTGATAATGGTGCTGAAATCTCTATTTTTAATTTTGAAAAATATTTAATCCAATTAGGTTACACGGTTCTAAATGTTTGTCCTCGAAATAACAATCAAGACTACATTGATAGACATCGAGAAGAAGGAATTCAACTTTTTCAATTAGATGCTCTCAATTGGTGGTGGGAGGATGCTCCAGGGGAGGTTAATGGAAATATCAATGAACGTGCTTATTACTATCGACAAAATATTAGCGAAATTCGTGAGATCATCAAAAAAAAGGAAGTAGATATTTTAATAAGCAATACCGTGAATGTGTTTCAAGGTGCTGTTGCAGCGGCTTGCGAGAGTAAAAAGCACTTTTGGTTGATACATGAATTTCCCGAAGGAGAATTTGCCTATTACCGTTCAAAAATTGACTTTATCGAAGAATATTCTGACGAAATATTTAGTGTGTCAGGATTATTAAACGAACAACTATCAGATATCTTTAAAAAAGAAGTAAAGTCTTTTATTCCTTATACAGAAATTAAGGGGACAATCTCCAGAAAGTCTACCACTTCACGCATAGTTTCTGTTGGGCGTTTAACAGATAGAAAAAATCAATTAGAACTGTTAAAAGCTTATAAAGAATTGGATAGGCCAGAAGTTGAGCTAGTTTTTATTGGTGCACAAGATAAAGAGTATAAAAAAATTTGTGATAACTTTATTTCAGAGAATAAATTGAGAAATATAACATTTACGGGAAATCTAGAAGAGCCATGGGAGGAACTAACAGATAAGGATATTTTTGTGAGTACTTCAGCAATGGAAACTTTTGGTTTGGTTTATGTAGAAGCACTTCTAAAAGGGATCCCAACAATTATTTCTGATAATCCAGGGTATAATTCTGTTTATAAGATTTTTGGTCAGGGGAAACAATATCACTTGGGTGAGGCTAAACAACTGGCTGATTACATTCAAGAAGCATTAGATAACTTTGAACTATTAAAAGAAGAGAGTTTGCTTCAAACTAAAGAAGTTCAAAAAAAATACGCTTTAGACACAGTTTATGAAGAGATTTGTAAAGCTATCGAAAATGGAGAAGACACCACTTTAAGAACGATTCGCCATATAGGTCATCTGGTTTCTGTTAATGAAGCTGTAAATGCAAAAAGTCTGGGCTCTAAAATAAAAAGAAAAATAAAAAAAATCTTGATATAAAGGTAAAAAAATGAAAATAACGGTGTGTTTGGTTGCTTATAGTAAAAGATATGACGAAACAAAATCTTTTCAAGCACTTCACTCTCTAAAAGAGGGTATAAAATGCAAACTGAATGTTAGAGTTTTTGATAATGGGCTGATAGACTACTCGTACATAGAAATGGCTAATGAGTTTGCATCTCTAAATTATATTTATAATGATTTAGAAGAGCGAGGAACTCGTGTTGCTTATCAAAATACTATGGATTTTAGTCAAGATGAGTGGATTCTCTTATTGGACGATGATACAGCAGTAACTGAAAATTATTTCAAAATAATATTTTCCGAACTACAGTCAAACACAGATATAACTGCTTACTGTCCGTTAATTTTTGAGGGGAAAAAGCAAATTTCACCAACAGCTAGTGATACTGTTGATATGTTGTTATTTCCGAAAAATGACGGAATTTATAATCATAATATTACTGGGATATCGAGTTGCCTTGTGATAAAGATAGATTTTCTTAAAAAAATTGGCGGCTTTAATAAAAAATTTCCGCTGGATTACTTAGATCATTGGTTGTTTTATCAACTTGTAGATAAAGAAAAAAAAATAAAGGTTTTGCCAGTAGAAATTCAACATAATTTATCAGTACTAAAACTAGAAGAAGTTTCTAAAGAAAGGTTTGAAAAAATTTTCACAAGTGAATACTATTTCTATAAACACTATAAGCCAGAGGTATTCTATCAAATTAAGAAGAAATATGTTAAAATGATTATAAAAGGTTTTTTTAACAGGAATCTTGGTATAAGATGGATGATATTGTTAAAGATACTTTGTAAGTTTTAGATAAAGGTAAATATGGTTACGAATAAACGAACACTCCTCATTATTCCGGCTTATAATGAAGAGGAAAGTATTGAAAAAACAATTTTGAGTATTCAAAATTTTAAAGATGAATATCCAGCTGAGCTTAATCTTGATTATATTGTTGTGAATGATGGCTCGCGTGATAAAACAGTTGATATTGTTAAGAAAATGGGAGTAGATTTAATTAATCTACGGACTAATTTAGGGCTTACAGGTGGATTTAGAGCTGGTTTAAAATATGCTCAACGCCAGTCGTATGATTATGCTATCCAGTTTGATGCCGATGGGCAACATGTGCCAGAGTATATTCCACGCATGCTTGAAGCAGCGGAAAAGGGAGCAGACGTAGTTATAGGAAGCCGTTTCGTAACTGAAAAGCGCCCACATTCATTAAGAATGGCTGGTAATATAATGATTTCGATGGCTATCAAGGTTACTACGGGGAAAAGTATCAAAGATCCAACAAGTGGGATGAGGCTCTTTAATAAGAAGGCAATTAATTTCTATATTAATAATGAAAATATGACCCCAGAACCAGAAACGGTGAGCTATTTTATTAAGAAAAAATTTAGGGTTACTGAAGTACAAGTCAGTATGCAAGATAGGACTGCAGGGGAAAGTTATCTTAACCTTCGCCGAAGTATCCAATATATGACACGAGTTGCTATCTCCATATTAGTGCTTCAACCATTTAGAAGGTAGATATCATGACCATAACTTTAAGGATTATCTTAATCATCGGAGCTTTGCTAACAACAGCTTATGTTGCAAGAAAAGTTCGAAAAGGAGACATTGAAATTAACCACTCATTGTTTTGGGTATTATTTTCAATATTTTTACTAATAACAAGTATTTTTCCGCAATATTTAGTTGTGATTACTCATCTCATGGGAATCTATTCAATGAGTAATATGGTTTTTTTATTAATCATATTTGTACTTCTTATCAAGCTTTTTATGAATTCAGTAACGTTGAGTAAACTTGAAGGAAAAATTGAGTCTATTGTTCAAGAATCAGCTTTAAAGGAGTTAGAAGACGAAAAAAATGATAAAAAATAGTAGTGTTTTAGTAACAGGTGGCGCGGGTTTTATTGGTTCAACTTTATCTAATACCCTTTTAAATTTTGGTAATGACATCGTAGTTATCGATGATTTATCTATGGGTAGCTTTGAAAATCTTGATTCATCAAAAAAATTGACAAAAATTCAGGGTTCACTTACTGATAAAGACTTATTGTCTCAGATTTTTGCTGAGAATGATTTTGAATATATTTTTCATTTAGGTGCCGTTGCATCTGTTGCCGACTCTGTTGCTCGTCCTTATGAGACACATCAAGTCAATTTTGACAGTACAATGACTATTTTAGAGCTATTACGAAAAAACAAAAAATCTTTGAAACGGTTTGTTTTTTCTTCAAGTGCAGCAGTGTATGGTGATGAACCTACGCTACCTAAACGCGAAGAAAGTGTCATTCGACCACTTACTCCTTATGCTGTCGATAAGTTTGCCTCAGAGAAAATGGCCATGGTTTATAACAAATTGTATAATATTCCAACAAGTGCGACTCGTTTTTTTAATGTTTACGGACCAAAACAAAATCCTGCATCGCCTTATTCTGGCTTTATTTCTATTCTTGTAGATCGTTTGAAAAATGAAAGTTTATTAACTATCTTTGGTGATGGTGAGCAGAGTCGGGATTTTGTCTATATTGAAGATGTTGTGCAAGCCTTGATGTTAATTGCGACTTCAGACGAAGCATTGGGGCAAGTCTATAATGTTGGTACAGGTGACAAAATAACACTCAATAACCTTATTGAGCTTTCACAGAAAATTACAGAAAAACGTATTGATGTTAAGTATGATGAAGCAAGAGAAGGTGATATTAAGGAATCGATTTCTGATGTTTCTAAACTGAAGACAATCGGTTATCGTCCGAAATTTGATTTGGAATCAGGGATGAGAAAATACCTTGATTATGAATTTAATCAACAATAATTTTGTTATAAGCAGAGCACTTTCACTTTTGTTGACTTCTATAAATCTGAGAAAGTCAATATGTTGAAGTGCCTGTTTTTTCTTTGTAATAAGTAAAGAAAAGAGGAAAAAATAATGTCAAAAACAGTTGCATTCTTTAATGGTTTCTATTTACCCCATTTTGGAGGAGTGGAAAGATATACCTATAATATTGCTCAAAAATTAATTGCAAAGGGATACAATATTATTGTTGTTACAACACAACACGAAGAATATTTAAAAGAGGAAGAAGTTGTTGATGGGATCAAGGTTTATCGTCTTCCAATAAGAAATGTGTGGAAAAATCGTTATCCGTTCTTGAAGAAAAACAAAGAGTATAGAAGGACTTTAGAAAAAATTAAATCAGAAAATATTGATTATTACATAGTTAATACTCGATTTTATATGACTTCTATACTTGGAGCCAGCTTAGCTTCAGAAAATGGAAAAGAGGCAATGATCATCGAACATGGGACAACCTATTTAACCATGAATAACCCAGTTGTTGATTTTTTCTTACACCAGATTGAGAGAACTTTAATTCAGCATATAAAAAAAAATACTGCTACTTTTTATGGTGTATCTCAAGAAGCTGCAAATTGGTTAACAGAATTTGGTGTTGAATCAAAAGGGGTAGTTTACAACGCAATTGACAGCAGTGATTTTGATAATTATTATAGCCGACTTAAGGATACTAGTGATAAAATTATAATAAGCTATTCAGGCCGTTTGCAAGCAAAGTTTAAGGGCGTTGAAACACTCCTGTCTGCTTTTTCCAAGCTTTCTCAAGAAGTTGACCATCTTGAATTAATCATTGCTGGCGATGGACCAATTTATAAAGACATGGTAGCACAATATACTCAAGAAAATATAAAATTTCTTGGGCGGGTCCCGCATGATAAGGTTATGGAAATTAATAATAAATCAGATATATTTGTTTTATTATCAAAGATTGAAGGATTTTCTACAGCAATGCTCGAAGCAGCTTTATTAAAGAATGTTGTAATTACGACTAATGTTGGAGGGGCTCGTGAGTTAATTCCTAATGAAAACTTTGGATTTATTATTGAAAATGATGAAACTGTCCTACTTGATACTTTAAGAAGTTTAGTACAAGATATGGATAAAATTAGGAGAATACAAGAAAATGTTTCACAACGTGTTTTAGAAAATTACACATGGGATAAAACAGCAGAAAGCTTTGTAAAAGCATTTGAAATATTGTAATGATACTGAAAGCATTGACTATTTAGAGTAAGTGCTGTTGAAATCTATAAAAGATAGTGATAAAATGATAGGTATTATTTGTATAAAAAACCTGTATATAATAAGTGCTTAGGATTAAAATTAATTCAATAAAAGGAAAAAAATAATGAAAATATCAGTTTTCGGGTTAGGTTATGTAGGGTTATCAAATGCCCTTCTGCTGGGGCAAAACGAAGAAGTTGTTGCCTATGATATTGTTGAAAGTAAAATAAAAAAGCTTCAACAAGGACAATCAATATTAGATGATAAAGAGATTATAGAATTTCTTGATTCAGATAATGTAAGTGTGGAGTTTACAACTGATTTTGAGAAAGCTGTCAACCATGCAGATTATTTAATAATTGCTACACCCACAGATTATAATGAAGAAACACAGCATTTTGATACATCTACAATCGAAAATGTTATTGAGCGTGCTCTAGCTATTCGTCCAGACGCAACTTTTTTAATCAAATCAACTATACCTGTAAATTACGTACAAAGTTTAAAGGACAAGTATAAAACAGATAATATTATCTTTTCACCTGAATTTTTACGTGAAGGACGTGCGCTGTATGATAATCTTTACCCAAGTCGAATTGTTATTGGTGAAGTAAGTCAGCGTGGGGAAGAACTTGCTGAAATGTTTAAACGAGGTGCTCATAAAGAAGATGTTGCAACTCTTTTGATGAATGAAACAGAAGCAGAAGCAGTAAAACTATTTTCAAATACATACTTGGCTTTACGCGTAGCGTATTTTAATGAATTAGACACATATGCTGAAAGCAACGGATTGAATACGAAAAAAATTATTGAGGGAATGGGTTTTGATCCACGTATTGGTAATTACTATAATAACCCCTCATTTGGCTATGGTGGATACTGTCTCCCTAAAGATACAAAACAAGTTAAGGCTGAATTTTATGGTGTGCCACAAGAAATGATGACTGCAGTTGTTGGTTCAAATACAACACGCAAAGAATACATTGCGAAGCAAATACTAGCTAAGAATCCCAAAACTGTGGGTATTTATCGTCTTACGATGAAATCGGGATCTGATAACTTCCGTTACTCAGCTATACATGATATCATTAGAATTTTAGAAAAAGAAGGAGCTAAAGTTGTCATCTTTGAACCTCGTCTTGAAGAAATCACTTATCATGATATCCCAGTAGAAAAGGACTTTGCAACGTTTAACGAAGCAACAGACGTTATTGTTGCAAATCGTATAGATGATGTATTGCGTTCAGTTCGCGAAAAAGTTTATACAAGAGATTTATACGAGAGAGACTAGGCTTTAAAATAGACTAAATTTTAAAGAAATAAGACGCTGAAAGTTAAATAGAATATAATATGGAAAAAATAGATTTTGTAGTCACATATCTCGATAGCACAGATAAAGAATGGCAAAAAGAACGTGCTTGCCACAGTGGAGAGGATTTTGATGAATCCTTGAATAACGAGGCTCGCTATCGTAATATGGATAATTTTCAATACTGGTTTCGTGCAGTTGAAAAATATGCTCCCTGGGTAAATAAAATTCATCTTGTGACCTATGGTCATATCCCGGAGTGGTTGAATGTAAACCATCCAAAATTAAATATTGTAAAGCATGAGGATTTTATTCCTGGAGAGTACTTACCTACTTTTGCTACGCAAGCAATTGAATTAAATTTTGATCGCATCCCAGAGATTTCTGAGCAATTTGTTAACTTTAATGATGATTTATTTTTAAATTCACCAACGCGTCCAGAGGATTTTTTCTATAAAGGATTTCCAGTTCTTCAAATGATGCATACACCAATATTGGCAAGCGAAGCTTTTAACGTAGCTCTTTTCAATAATATGTTAGCAGTAAATGAAGCAAAAAGCCCAAAAAAACGTTTGATAACATGGCGTAACTTTTCTTTAAGAAACGGTTTTTTTGCTGTAGCAGCAAACTTACTCATGTTACCAGTTTTACTTTTCTTTCATAAATTTATTGGATTTAGACCGGATCATCTAACACAGCCTTTCACGAAAACCATTTATCGGGAAACACGAGAATTGCTGCCAGAAAGATATAAATTTGCTTCTAAAAGCAAGTTCAGAAATAGTGAAACGATAACGAGTTGGTTTTTGCTAGATTATTTGAGAGCAACCGCAGAATTTTACCCGCATAATTCTTTTAAATTTGGTAAAATGGTTCCCATGGGCCTCGATCAAGACTATAAAAAGTTGTTAGCATCACAAATGAAAGTTCTTTGTTTTAATGATGGAGGGACTGAGATTGATTTTGAAAGTGAAAAAGTAAGGTTAAATAAAGCATTGAATGAGAAATTCTCTAAGAAGAGTGAGTTTGAGAAATAAAGATATGACTAATGTATTATTTATAACAGATAATTGGTCTAAACGAGGTCTTGAAAAAGCAAATTATGTGATTGCTCAAGCTGTGCAGACAGAATCTAGGAAAACAAGCATTTATACTATGGGTAAAATGGAAAATCATTTTCCAGCAAGTGATATGGACCTAGAAATGTATGGGAACAGTCTTTTAAATCGAAAGTTGTATATCTATGGAACAGCCTTGAGTGCAAAATACAGGGCTAACTTTTTCGTTGATCTTTTTATAAAATGGCAGGTTAAGAAAATCATTAAACAAGCGGAGCAGTCTAATAGTAAAACTTTAGTATTTAGTGGTTACTCCGTAGAATTGATTCCAGAAATTAAGAACAAATATGGTACTAAGTATAAAACGATAGCATGGGTGCATAGTTCAACAAAGTTTTATACTGAAGGATTTAGAAGAAAATACAACTACCCGTGGGTTATTAATGGTTTTAGTTATGCTGATGAGGTGGTTGTTTTAACAGAACAAGACCAACAGGATATGCTTCCTATTAATCAAAATTGTACTAAAATCTATAATCCTGTAACGATGAATTTTTATGAAAAATCATCGTTAGAATCAAAAAATATTTCATTTGTTGGAAGGCTAGAAGAAGTAGAAGTTAAGGGTCTAGATTATCTTGTTGATATTGCTAGACAACTTCCAGAAAATTGGAAAATTACTGTAGCCGGTGGAGGAGATTTACAAGCTTTTAATGAGCTTATAAAAAAAAGTCACACAGAAGATAAAATTCAATATTGTGGGGAGTTATCGGGAAAGGATTTAGAGCAACATTACTTAGATAGCTCAATCTATATGATGACATCTAGAAAAGAAGGGCTTCCTTTGGTTCTAATTGAAGCGATGGGGGCAGGCTTACCTATAATTGCATTTGAGCAAAGCGGTAGCTACGAAATTCTTTCAAGTGGAGAAACGGGCCTTCTAATAGAGCAAGGTAATATTGAAGGATTTGCTCAAGAACTATTAAAACTAATTAATTCAGCTTCACTTAGAAAAGAATATCAAGAAAAATCCCTAAGACGTGTTGATGATTTTTCACTTCCTCCAATCGTACACAAGTGGAGCAAAGTGCTTTAAATTAATAAATTAAAATAGGAGAATTAATGGACTTATCAGTCATCCTTCCAGCATATAATGTGGAAAAATATTTAGAAAAAAGTATTGCTTCCATATTGGTACAGACTGGAATTGAGTATGAAGTCATTATTGTAAATGATGGTTCATCGGATAACACATTAAATATTGCCCAAAAAATTGCTGAGAATCATTCTGACAGAGTACGGGTAATTTCAACGCAGAATCAAGGGAGTGGGTATGCTAGAAATGAAGGAATTCCTTTTGCTTCTGGCGACTACCTTTACTTCATGGATCCAGATGACACTATTGAAGAGGAAAGCTTCTCAAAAATCTTTTCTGAAATAAAAAATAGTAGTACTGGCCCTGATATTGTCTTGTTTTCTTTCAATGAAGTTGATGAAGAGGGTAAAATAACTGTGAGACCAATTCCAGAAGACTTACAAATGTTTTATAATTCCAATGATAAAATTATGGCAGACGCTCTTAAATACTATAATAGTAGAATTTTTTTTGCACCATGGACGAAGTTTATTAGACGTGACTTTTTAAAAAATATTGACCTACAGTTTACTAACCAAAGAACGGGACAAGATGCAGTTTTTTCTATTGAATTATTTAGTAAAGCTAATACACTGTTGTGGATTCCTCAAAATTTCTATTGTTACTTGAGGGCTAGAAAAGGGAGTGCTCAGTCAAAGAAAAATCCTGATAAAGTACTTGATGGGATAAATATCATTAAACAACTTGAGAAATATATTGATTCAGATGTTCCAGGGTATCAAACTCTGTTGGGTGATTTTACCGTAGGTGTAACAATTAATGAGATACTTAACATAGAGTTGCCTGAGAAAGGTTTTAAAGCATTTAAGAAAACAGTTAGTAATACGCTAGGAGAATTTTACTTTAAAAAAGTAAAATTTAGTAGTCTATCTTTCAAGCGAAAGATTTTATATATAATAAGAAAAAATAAAAGACTTGGTTATCTGTACCTAAAATATATGGAAAGAGGTTGATACGGTGAAAAATACAATAGGAATTGTAATATTAAATTATTTAGCCTATCAGGATACCTTGGAATGTATAGAGTCTATTTTTACCCAAAGTTATAAAAACTTTGAGATAGTCGTTGTAGAAAATGCATCACCAAATGAATCGCTTAGAGTCCTAAAAGAGACATATCATAATGTGGAGAAAGTAAATATCATTTCAACTAGTGAAAATATAGGTTTTGCTAAGGGAAATAACTTAGGTATAAAATATTTGAAAGATAGAGAGATTTACAATATTCTTGTCATTAATGGTGATACAATCTTAACTCAGAAAGATTACCTTGAAAAACTGATGACTATTGATTTCCCTGCAGAAGTTGCCATTGTAGGTACAGAGATTATTGGACGAGACGGTATAAATCAGAATATATGTAAACTATCAGATAGAGATTTATTTTCTATCCAAACAAAGAAAAAGTACTTTAAAAAAGTAAAACTTTTTACTCAATTAGGAATTTATCCATTTATCAGATATATTGTAAGGCTTTTAAAAGGAAAAAGAGCGGTAAGAGATTTTTCAAATTATAAGACCCAACTGTTAGATAGTCGTGTTAACATGTTACACGGATCAGCTCTCTTTTTTAGAGAGAACTATTTGAGGGAGTATTTGGGTTTTTATCCAGATACATTTTTATATGAAGAAGAAGAACTCTTAGCTTATATCTGTCAAAAGTTAGATTTTCGACAAATGTATGTGAATGATCTGAGCATTTATCATAAAGAAGATTCATCAAGTGATATGGTATCTGGTTCGAATAAGCGTAAGGAATCACTTTTTAAATTGAAATATCAACTAGTAAATATTGAAATTCTAAAAGAAGCAATTCAAATGACGCCAAGTCAAATGAGAGAAAAAATGAGGGATGGAGAATGAATCATTTAAAGGCAGGAATGATTTTTACTACTATTGGTGTTTATAGTAATTTTATTTTACAAATAATCATTAATGCTGTTCTAAGTCGCTTATTGACACCTCAAGATTATGGGGTGGTAGCCATTATGCAGGTCTTTATTGTGTTTTTTGCAATGATGATTGAATCTGGCATGGGGCCAGCTATTATTCAAAATAAAAAACTTTCGCAAGAAGATGTAAGAGTTCTCTTTAATTTTTCAGCTATTTTTGCAGTATCGATAGCAGTAATATTTGGTTTGTTTGGTTATTTTTTAGCATGGCTTTATCATCAAGATATATATAAATCGTTAACTTGGGTCCAAGCTATATCTGTTCTTTTTAATGGACTAAATATTGTTCCCTCTGCTATATTAAACAAATCTAAAAAATTCAAACATGTTAATTTTAGTATGGTTTTCGCAAATGTCTGTGCAGGTATTATAGGGGTGTCTTTAGCCTTTCTTGGCTTTGGCGTATACTCTTTAATTATTAGTGCAATCGTTTTTTCTATCATAAATTTTTTACTGAATCTTTATTTTACTAAGTTACGCTTTAGCAGTAAATTTTATATGGAACCATTAAAGTCTATTTGGACTTTCTCTAAAAACCAATTTGGTTTTAATTTTATAAATTATTTTTCACGAAATACAGATAATATTCTAGTCGGTAAATTTATGGGAGAAGCAGCACTTGCTAATTATGGCAAAGCCTACCAATTGCTCATGTTACCCAACTCGCTTTTCTTAGGAGTAATCACCCCCGTGTTACAACCTGTATTATCCGACTATCAAGATGATGTTGTTTATATTCGTGAGGTTTACTATAAAGTTGTTCATGTGCTTGCACTTATTGGAGTTCCTCTTTCAGTATTTTTAAGCTTATCTGCGGATAAAATTATTCTGTTTATGTTTGGAAGTCAATGGGGGGAAGCAGTAATTCCCTTTTCCATTCTGGCATTAACAGTTTGGATCCAGATGACACTTTCAAGTAGTGGAGCAATATTCCAAGCAAGGAATCATTCAAAAGTTCTTTTCGTTACAGGATTTATCAGTGCTATTATACTGGTTACCTCTATCTCTATTGGAGTTGCTATGGGTAGTATAGTGAGTGTAGCCATATGCTTATCAATAGGTTTTTTATTAAACTTTATTGTGAGTTTTTATCGTTTAATTACGATTACCCTGCAAGGAGATATATTTAGCTTTTTAAAAGTATTTATATCTCCATTACTTTTAGGAGTAATAATGTTCATTGCTTTAAAAGTAGTACAATTTATTGAACCCAGTGCAGTATTTTTAAATTTAATAGTGAGAGGGATAACTTTTTTATTTGTTATTGTAGTTTATATTTGGAGTACTAAGGAAAAAATAGTGATAAAACAAATACTAGAAAAAAATTAATTTAGATTCTAGAATCCTGCTTTAAAAAAATTTAATGTAAAAAGAATTATGATTGAGAAAAATAAAAAATGATAAAACATAAAAATTATTTGAAAATAATCATTGCACTCGTTTTCAGCGTTATGATATGTAATATGAAAATGAATGGAATATCAGCAGCTTCAGAGATGCTTACCGTTCGATTGCATTCTACACAAAGCGGTATTCCTAACAGGGGGGCCGTTTATACTGCAAGAAATTTAGACGGGGCATATCAAAAAATAATGACAGGAGACATTACAAGTACTGATTTTCTTTCTCCAGAATGGAAGCAAATTCAGAGTAAAATGTTGACCTCTACGTCAAAAAAACCAAAGCTTGACCCGTCAATTATTTATCTACCTAATGGTTTGCATATTGGGCCGGGGATAAAACATAGTCCTCAAGAAACAATGCTAATATTAGAGGCCGTTTTACGTGCAGGTGGTATACCTATGCTAATGGTTATTAATGGCACAACAGAGGGCATCTTCTTCCATCAGCCTGAAGCCGAAAAGATGGGGAATACTTTTACGAATGCACAAGGAAATTCAGAAGCCGTAGTAAATAAGGGAATTACAGCAATAATGTCAGGAAGCGGTAATTTTCAAAAATTAGTGACAATAACAGAGGAAAATCAACAAATAGAGCTTGATACGGATAATTTAGATAGACGTCTAGAGATTTCAGTGGACGATCAGAGTGACGTGGCACTCACAGATTTTAAAAGATATATTGTTGACTCAGCCTCACCCATTACTTTTCACTTAAAAGTAAGTAAAGATTTCAATAAGTTTGGGGGGGATTTACTTTTATCATCAAGCACCAATCTAGCGATTAGTTCGGTTAAAGCACTGGGCGATGCTGAGGTAGGTGTGATTAAAGATGAGGAGAATCAAGCTGTCCCAAACCCAAATTACCAAATCACATTACCCACACTGGATCAAGATTTAACTCTAGAAATTATCGCTTCTATTTTACCACTCAATATTGATGGGACAACAAGTGGAAATGCATCTTTATCAGTGTCAGGTGTTGATGATAATCAGGGGGGAGTGTCTGCAAAATCTCCAGTTCTTGTTCTTTCTGGTATTAACTTTGCAATGGCAGATAGTAAAACTAACAAACTTGCAACAGGGGGAGAGTATTTACTTGGAAAGCAAATCGGGAAAAACTATCAACTCTACTCTGCGCAGAAGGGGTGGATTACTGTTCCTTCCCTAAATAATATTGACAACAGTCAATTCACGATTCTAAAGGGGGGTAATAAGTATTCAATAGGCAGTTTAGATCCTGTACCTATCCCTCCTGCTTTAAACCGTTTTAATTATAATGCACAGACCAACAGTAAACTAAACCAGTCTTTAATTCAAATTGTTGGACTTGCGAAGGGTAATGAATATTTTCTCTATCCTATTAAGGCAATTGATGGACATAATCTGGATAATGGTTTGATCCGGTTTTCTGTATTTAGTAATTTTGAAATTGGAAGAAATAAGTCACTCGTGAGTCAAAGTTCTTTAAATACTTCACAAAATCAGAACTTTACTATCAATACTACGATTCCTGACTTCTTGGCAGATGTAAATGAATATAATGTTCTAACGGAAAATGGTATTAAAGAATCGCCAGATGTTTCTAAGAAAATAATAATACCCATCGTCCTTTTCTGTATAGTAATCTTCGTGATTGCAGTTTTATTAATAAAGTTTATGTGAGGAGAGATGTCAAATATGAAAAAAATATTTTCAACAGAAGAAACTATTGAAAAGCATCTTCATAAGATTTATCTAGTCCTTGCTCTTTTTATAGGAACGATGCTATCACTTGCTATGCCATTGTTTAATGAGCCAGATGGGCAATACCATTATACGATTAGTACAAATATGGTAGGGTTATCCAATGATCTTTCAGCTTATGGAGAACCAAATATAGGATCGGGAATGTTTAGACAAGTTCCTAACTATCAATCAGGGACGTTCTTTGAAAAATATTTCAAGAGTGAAATAAAAGAAATGCCTATAGAAGATTTGCCTAGGGCAGCTTTTATTCCACCTAAAACGTCTTATAATTATTGGGGACACTTACTTCCTGCTATTGGTGTTAAGTTAGGTCATGCAATATATCCATCCATAGGAGTAATGATTGTAATTGCAAGACTATTATCTAGCTTCATCTGTGCCATACTTATGTTTTTAATTATTAAATGGGTTAAAGCAGGGAAACTTTTATTTACTGTTGTGTCTTTAAGTCCCGTTATAACAAATACATTTGCTAGTCTGTCTTATGATGCAACAACTTATATTTTATCTGCTTTTGCTATTGCCTTTACAATTAATATGATTGTTCGGAAGCAGTTGCGGCTCTGTGATGTTTGGTATTTAGGAATATCCATTATATCTTTAACATTAGGAGCAAAAACTAATCTTAAACTTTTAATATTATTACCTACGTTTGTAATGCTTCTGATTTATTTAGTGCAAGAAAAACACAATTCTCGTTTTGGTTTATTTATAGATAAGATTAAATCTCAACTTAAAAGAAAAAAGTGGATAAACTGGAAATCTTCTATGTATGTTGTGATTTTTATTCTAGTGCTCTCAATAGTCTTTCTTATAATGAAACCTACAGTTGCTTTCAGTTTGTATCGCATCACTATAGGGTACTGGATTAATATAACCCCAGGATTAAGTGTGTCGAGTATTTTTCAATCACTTTTAGCAGCGCCATATGCAAATTTTAATCACCTACCTTACTGGGTTTCAGCTATATGGTACATTTTGCTAATTATAGTTGTACTTGTTGAGAAACGTTTTGTAGAATCATTATTAATTTCTTGGTTTGCATTTTTAGTATTTTTAGGGGGGGTAGTCGCTGTTTTTTATTCTTTTGTAATCCAACCTACAATCTCTGACTACGTAGAAGTGCATAGGTTCTTAGGAGCAGTGGAAGGTGTCCAAGGGAGATACTTTACTCCCACACTTCTACTATTACCATTAGTTACTGGTAATGAAAAATTTCAATTGAGAATAAGACCTTATCGCTTAACAGTTATTATTTCTATCGCTGTTATTATTATAACGAATATTATGCTAGTCTTTTCTACATTATTTGGTATTTATTTCTTATATTGATAAGATTAAAAAAATCATGAGTTAAACTCATGATTTTTTATTGTAATGCACCCGTTGTAGTATCAAAATAGTAAGTTTTACCATTTATAATCTGCTTACCATATAACATGTGACCTTGAGAGTTATAGTAAACAACCTTATTTTTTCCATAGACATTAAGATCTTGGAAACCAAATGACATGGCTCCAGTTCCCTTGCTAAAGAGATACCAGTATCCGTTTATTTTTTGCTCGCCATAGAGCATTTGCCCGTTTGCACCGTAGTAAACCGTTTTGTTTTTCCCGTAAGTGCTAAGGTTCTGTAATCCGGTCAACATATCTCCGTAGTTCTTCCTAAAAAGATACCATTTTCCATTTATCTGTTGCTCGCCATAGAGCATTTGCCCATTTTCGCCGTAGTAAACCGTTTTATTTTGCCCATAAGTGCTAAGGTTTTGAAGGCCTGTTTGCATAATACCAGTCGTTTTATCAAAAAGATACCAATGACCGTTTATCGCATATTGACCAAAAATCTTCTGCCCATTGGCTAAGAATCCATAGGTTTTGCCATTAATAACCTTTAAATAAGGGGCACTTGGAGTAGGTGGATTAATCGGAGTAAGGATATCGGCATAATCGATACTTACATCTAAGGGACTTTGACGACTAAAGTTTGTGAAATACATTTGACTCGTATACTGCCATGAGCCAAATTGTGTGTTTTGGAGATTACCAGAACTTGGTTTACCGTAAAGATATTGTGCAATCCAAAGATTTTTTGCACCTAATTTACTTGGTTCCATCTGCCCAACACCATCTACGGCCCATGCTTTTGAGGCATAGTGACGTGTGCTTACAAATCCTTGCTTTTTAAGTTGATCCGCAAAGTTTTGTGATGCAACTGTCCAATCCCAATAAGGCATACTTCCGACACTGTCTTCTGGAACATATTCTGCATCGTTAATCATGACAGTGCTTGTTGAAAGACCGTACTGTTTAGCAATATTTGCAAAGAAATTAGCTTCTGCCCGTGCAGTGTTATTTACAGTTGCTTGAGACGTTTTACCTGATTCTGAGAAGTGTGAAAAGTGGTAAACAGCAACAGCTAGTCCTGCATTTTTAGCCATCTGAATTTGGGTTTTAGCTGCAGGGTTAATATAATTTGTGCTCTCCGTCAGTTTAACAACCACCGTCTTAACACCTTGTGTTTTAAGTTGGTTGAAATCACTCTGTGTCATCCAATCTTGCCAAGAAGAAATATCCACAGCATCCTTACGTGGTAAGCTAGTATCATTGGAGACTAGATCAGAAGGGGCATTTCTTAAGCTCGCTTGAGCGGTTTCCGTATCATCTGTGATAGAGCGACGTACCCTGCTGGAAACTTTTGGAGTCTCAGTATCCTCTAGGATTTCTTCTTTCACTGTTTGGCCATCTTCATCGATAGGGGCCAGCTGTCCTTGGGCATCAACAGGAGCGTTCATTGGATTTTCAGCAGTTTGCACTTCAGCGTAGTAACCCATCGGGTGATTGTTTATAGGCACTTCAGCAGTATCTGCTTGTGCTGCATGAGCAGCGAGTGTTATGTAGCATAAGCCGGTAAATATGGCTGCTTTTTTTAAAGTGAACATTATTTCCTCATTACTATTTTTTATTGACTATCTTTTATTTTAACAAAAAGCTTAAATCAAAAAAAGTAGTTTACAAAAAATATTGACAAATATGGTGAAAAATCATTGAAATCCCTAAAAGATAGTGATAGAATAGTAAAAATATATATTTGGAGGATAGATTTAATGTCAAATTGGGAAACAAAGTTTTTGAAGAAGGGTTACACTTTTGATGATGTGTTATTGATTCCAGCGGAATCACATGTACTGCCAAACGAGGTAGACATGAGTACCAAACTAGCGAAGAACTTGACATTGAATATTCCGATGATATCTGCTGCAATGGATACTGTAACAGATAGTAAAATGGCTATTTCAATGGCACGTCAAGGTGGACTTGGTGTTATCCACAAAAATATGAGCATTGCTGAACAGGCTGAAGAAGTGCACAAAGTAAAACGCTCAGAATCTGGTGTTATTACTGATCCATTCTTCTTGACACCTGAGCATAAGATTGAAGAAGCGGAAAACTTGATGGCGACTTACCGTATTTCGGGTGTACCCATTGTTGAAACTTTGGAAAATCGCAAGCTTGTGGGTATCTTGACTAACCGTGACCTTCGTTTTGTTTCAAACTACAATCAAGAAATCAAGAATGTAATGACTTCTGAAAACTTGATTACAGCACCTGTGGGAACTTCATTGCGTGAAGCTGAAGAAGCACTTCAAAAACACAAGATTGAAAAATTGCCATTGGTTGACGAGAGCGGTAAGCTTGCAGGTTTGATTACAATCAAAGACATTGAACGTGTGATTGAATTCCCTAACGCCGCAAAAGATAGTCAAGGTCGTCTTTTAGTAGCTGCGGCTGTTGGTGTAACCTCTGATACTTTTGATCGTGCTGAAGCTCTCTTTGCAGCTGGTGCCGATGCTATTGTCATTGATACTGCACATGGTCATTCGGCAGGTGTATTACGTAAAATCAAAGAAATTCGTGAACATTTCCCAGAACGTACATTGATTGCAGGGAATATTGCCACTGGTGAAGGTGCACGCGCACTCTTTGAAGCTGGTGTTGATGTTGTTAAAGTCGGAATTGGTCCAGGTTCAATCTGTACTACACGTGTTGTCGCAGGTGTAGGCGTGCCACAAATCACAGCTATTTATGATGCGGCAGCAGTTGCGCGTGAATACGGTAAAACAATCATCGCCGATGGAGGAATCAAATACTCTGGCGATATCGTTAAAGCTTTGGCAGCAGGAGGAGATGCAGTAATGCTTGGCTCAATGCTTGCCGGTACAGACGAATCACCAGGTGAATTCGAAATCTTCCAAGGGCGTAAATTTAAAACATACCGTGGTATGGGTTCACTTGCAGCAATGAAGAAAGGTTCAAGCGACCGTTACTTCCAAGGCTCTGTCAATGAAGCAAATAAATTGGTTCCTGAAGGTATCGAAGGTCGGGTTGCCTATAAAGGTACAGCGACCGATATCGTTTTCCAAATGGTTGGTGGCTTGAAGTCAGGTATGGGCTACACTGGAGCAGCTGATATCCTTGCTTTACATGAGTCAGCACAATTTATCGAAATGTCAGGTGCTGGTTTGAAAGAATCTCACCCACACGATGTTCAAATTACAAAAGAAGCTCCAAACTACTCCGTACAATAAGCGAAAAGGCAGAGACAATCTGCTTTTTTTATTTTATACATCTAGTTGACAAACCTACAGTCATTTGATAGAATATTAGGAGTGCTCTTTAAGAGTAAATACGAAAATGAAATGGGGTGAAATCAATGTCAAAAACTATCGTTCGTAAAAATGAATCGCTTGACGACGCTCTCCGCCGTTTCAAACGTTCAGTAACAAAAGCTGGAACTCTTCAAGAGCTCCGCAAACGTGAACACTACGAAAAACCTTCTGTAAAAGCTAAACGTAAATCAGAAGCTGCACGTAAACGTAAAAAATTCTAATTGAAAATTTTGAACCTGCCTTTGGGCAGGTTTTTTTATTACTCTTGCCTCTATTATGCATTGAGAAAGGGTATTAAGTAAATAACAAAGCTTATTATAAATTTTCTGCTCATTTTTTCAAAAAAATTGTGATAACTTGCTAACTTTATCGTGTTAATAAGTAAGCTTAGCAAAGGAGGTCAATCATGATACAGGTTTTGGCAAAAAACCTTTTACAAAAAGCAGTAGATCAGATGGTGCACGATCTTTATTTAGTAGCACTAGAAGGAAAGTATTTTCTCTATTTTCGTACAGCAACAGAAAGGAGGTTTGAAAGAGAACTCACCTTTGAGCAAGGGCAAGCACTGATTGCTCATATGAAATTTTTATCTGGTATGAATCTAGGAGAAAGTAGACGAGTACAGTTGGGGGCTTGCACTTATATTTTAGATAAAGGTGAACAGCGCTTACGTTTATCTACTGTCGGTGATTTTCATGGTCAAGAAAGTTTGGTTATTCGACTCTTGCATCATCAACAAAACCAACTTCATTTTTGGAATTCAGAGATCTTTAATACTATTATTGGGGGAAGAGGCCTTTACCTTTTTTCAGGTCCTGTAGGTTCAGGTAAGACCAGTCTTATGTACAAATTTGCAAGGGAGCATTTTAAAAATCAACAAGTTATTTGTATAGAAGATCCTGTGGAGTTAGTAGAAACTGAATTTTTACAACTTCAAGTCAATAAAGTAATAGGGAATGATTATGATGCCTTGATTAAGCTTTCGCTTCGCCACAGACCTGATTTACTTATTGTTGGTGAAATTAGAGATAGTCAAACGGCAAAAGCTGTTCTCCGTGCAAGTTTGACTGGGTATACAGTATTCTCTACTGTTCATGCACGCTCAATATCAGGTGTAATTGCACGCTTAAAAGAACTTGGATTAAGTGATTGGGAGCTACAATCCAGTCTTCAGCGGGTGATTTATCAACGATTAATTGCAGGAAAGGGATTGCTTGTTTGTGAAAAGGAAAAGTTTGAAGAATGGAAACCAGACGAATGGAATGACCAGATCGATCAGTTGGTTGCAGATGGATTTATCTCAGCTATTGCAGCTGCGCGCGAAAAAATTGAGTTTAGCAAAGCAGATTAAGCTCATTCAACTCATGAATAATCTTTTCAAAAGTGGCTTTCACCTCTCTGAAATTATTGATTTCCTTGAACGATCGGGTCTTACAGAAGCATACTTTATTTCCAAAATGCGTGAAGGTTTACTTAATGGGCAAAGTTTCTCTGGTATTTTGGCGAAGCTAAATTTTTATGAGGATGTTGTGACCCAGCTCTCTTTGGCTGAGTCTCATGGGAATGTTGAGTATACTTTAGGATTGATTGAAGAAAAACTGATACGTGTTTTGAACATCCGCAAAAAGCTTGTCCAAGTTGCCACTTATCCGATTGTTCTTCTGGCATTTCTAATCTTTATTATGCTTGGATTGAAAAATTATTTACTGCCCCAACTGGAAGAAAACAAAGGATTAGCAACTTATGCCATACAGAATCTTCCGACCCTCTTTTTAGGGTGGCTCTTCAGTTTGTTCGTTTTCTTTTATCTGTGCAGATACTATTGGAAGAAAAAAACTGCTTTAGAAGCGCTGAGGCTAATGGTCAAAATACCTTTTGTTGGCCGTTTTGTCCAGCTTTATTTGACAGCTTATTTTGCAAGAGAATGGGGAAACTTAATTGCTCAAGCTGTCGATTTACGTCAGATTTGTTTTATTATGCAAGAACAAAAAAGTCGAATTTTCAAAGAATTCGGTTTTGAGCTTCTTCAAATATTAGATAGTGGTCAGAAGTTTGAAGATACTCTTCGATTTTACCCCATATTTACCAAGGAGCTCTCATTAATTGTGGAATATGGTGAACTAAAGTCCAAGCTAGGGAAAGAGTTAATGATTTTTTCTGAAGAAAACTGGTCGCTCTTTTTTGAAAGGATGGAAAGAGCAATGCAACTTATCCAGCCTATCGTTTTCTTGCTCGTGGCGCTGTTGATTATTTTAATTTATGCGGCAATGCTACTTCCTATATATAGCAATATGGGAAACTTGATTTGAAAGAACATGGAGGAATGAATGAAAAAAAAGAGACTCAAAGCTTTTACTTTGATTGAAATGCTTGTCGTCTTACTTATTATCAGTGTGTTACTTTTATTGTTTGTCCCAAATTTGGCTAAAGAAAAGAAGAATATCCAAAATACGGGTCAAACAGCGGTTGTTAAGGTTGTCGAAGGTCAAGCCGAACTTTATCAACTTGATAAACAGGATAGTCCTAACTTAGGGAAGCTTGTCTCCGACGGTTTAATTACGCAAAAACAAGCCGATAGCTACAATGATTATTATACCAAGAACCCTAATGCAAAACGTAATGTACCGAATTAAAGCTTTGACCTTACTAGAGAGTTTACTAGTCCTTTTCCTTTGCTCTTCTGTTCTTTTTCTCTTTTCAGGTTCGGTCAAACAAAGTGTCAGGATAGCACGCGCAGAGATTTTTATTTTACAATTTGAGCGACTTTATAAGGATACCCAGCGTATGGCAGGATTAAAGGGACAGCAACAGACATTGAGTGCGAGTAATGGCACACTATACAGCCAAGAGGAAGTGCTGAAAGTTCCAGAGGAGGTTGAAATAAATGATTTTTCTATTACTTTTGATCAAAAATCAGGCAACTCGAGCCTATAAAAAATTACAATATTTCTTCCTTATCAGAAAAAAACCATCTCTTATCAATTGGAAATTGGAAGCGGGAAATATAAGAAAAAAATCACTTGAATCATATCTTCTATTAGAGAGCTTAATTGCTATGAGTTTGCTTGTCTTTTTCGTCACGGTTATTTTAGAACAAGTTATTCAGGTTAAGAAACAAACGGAGATGGAAAATAAGGATATCGAAGCCTTAAATGTCGCTCATATGGCAATAGATACGGGGAAAAAGCATTTGAAATTAAATGGTGTGGAGATTTCGATTGAGGAAACTACTTCGCAAATGACTATCCGTGAGTCGGGAAAGGTATTGATTGTTCTTGAAAAAAATTAAAGTTACAGCCTTTACTCTCCTGGAATCACTCCTTGCTTTACTCGTGTTAGTAGGTACTTTTTCCCTTTTTCTAGATATTACTAAAATTTTTCATGAAGAAGTAAAACGAGCAACAATAGATCACACCCAAGATTGGCAACTTTTTTGCAGTCTACTGAGAAGCGAACTTGAGGGAGCAAGCTTAGATAAGGTGGAAAATAACTATCTTTATGTCCGCAAAAATGTCAATCTAAGATTTGGTCTTTCCTCCAAAGGAGATTTTCGGAAAACTAATGCTAATGGGCGAGGTTATCAACCAATGATCCATCATGTAAAAAATGTTAAAATCAGCCAGGAGGGAGAGCAGGTAAAAATTATCTTGTCTTTTGAAAAAGGAGGAGACCGCATATTTCTTTACAAGTTCTCAGAAAAAGAAAGTTAAGAGCCAGTATTTTACTCTATACACTGGTCATTTCTCTTCTTTTCAGCTTGCTTTTACAGTATTATTTGCAAGGAGCTATTAATGCTAGAAAACAACGCTTATTACAACGAAATCAACTCCAACTGCAGTTAAGAGAAAAGATCATACAGCGTGAAAAACATGACAGATAAAAAATAGTTAACTGGTAGTTAACCGGTTGACTTTGTTTTGAATTTGTATTATACTATCTTTATGAAAAAATATACCCTTCTATTACTTATCCCAGTCTTGCTCTTATTGACAGCTTGTCAAAAAACAGCAAGTGAGAAACCACAAATTGTGACAACATTTGAGCCAATGTATGAGTTTACGAAAGCTGTCGTTGGTGATAAAGTTGACATTATTAATATCGTTCCTGCTAATCAAGAAGCACATGATTTTGAGCCAAGTGCAAAAGACATGACTACTTTGACGAATGCAGATGCTATTATTTATAATTCAAAATACCTTGAAAAATGGGCCCCTTCTGTAAAAAATAAAGGTGTTAAAATAGAAGCAAGTACACCCGTAGAAAAAATTGGTGATGACCCGCATACATGGGTAAGCCCTAAAGCAGCCTTACTTGAAGTCCGCTATATCGCAGATGAATTATCAAAAAAATTCCCTGAATATAAGGAAGATTTCACTAAAAATGCTGATGAGTATATTGGAAAGTTGAAAAAAATAGATCAAGACTTTGATCAATTGAAAAATGCTAAAAATAAAACGTTTATCACACAGCATGAAGCTTTTGGCTACCTGGGCCGTGATTATGGATTGACAACAATTGCCATTACAGGCCTTGATCCTGAAGCAGAGCCTTCAAGTGCAACATTGATTAAACTGAAAAATGAGATGCAAAAAGCAAATTTAAATACTGTTTATTTTGAAGATAACTCTAGCAGTAAGCTAGCGGAGACTTTAGCCAAGGAAGCAGGAGCCAAGTTGTTGGTTATTAACCCTGTTGAGGGATTGACCGATGAACAAAAAAAATCAGGTGAAAGTTACCTGACAATTATGGAAGAAAACCTAAAATCACTGAAAGAAACAATTAAATAAGACTTAAGCTTATTTTAAGAAGCGTCCACTATAATAAAGACCTTCCTAAAAAAATCTTTTCATAAAACTCCTAAGGCCTACTTTTCGAAAGTAGGCTTTTTTTGCCTTGTTGAAAAGTCTGGCTAGATGCTTTAATTTCTATTAATTCCTCTGTGAAAGGATGAAGGAAATATATTTTTTCTGCGTGAAGCATCAAGCGCTGTTTTTTTAACGCTAAATTATAGAGGGGATCACCGACGATAGGATGCCTTTCACTGGAAAGGTGAACTCGTATTTGGTGCGTACGGCCGGTATCAAGAGTACACCTTACAAGGGAGTGGTTGTGTTCTTTTTCGAGTACAGTCACATGAGTAATGGCTCTTTTTCCATTTTTACTGGTGGCATATTTTTTTCGGTCGTGCCGATCTCTTCCAATATTTTTATTAAGAGTTAAGCTTTTTTCGTTAAAATAACCTTGTACAACTGCCAAATAAGAGCGATGGATTTTATTTTCCTCAAACATTTTACCCAGAATGGGCAGAATTAATTGGTTTTTGGCAAAGAGGACTGCTCCAGAGGTCTCCTTGTCCAAGCGATGAACGACATGTACGGGGCTCTTCAGGCGAGCTGTCACGTGATTTTGTAGGGCAATTTCCTCAGCAGTGTTGCCATGAGTTTTCATGCCTTCGGGTTTATTTACAATAACAAGGTGTTCATCTTCATACAGGATATCGGCAAGATGAGGGTTGCCTACGGGAACCTCCAGCTGCCTGAAATCGTCGTCATCAAAAATAAGAGTAACTTCGTCTTGGGGCTTTATAGAATCCTCCCAGTCTGCCAATGTGCCGTTAAGGAAGACATGTTTTTTGGTTCGTAAAAGGTGTCTTTGTTTGCGTGGAACGAGCCAAGTGTGCTCCAGTAAATGCGAAACACTTTGCTTTTTAATTTTTTTTGGTAAAATTAAACTAAATTTCATATAGAATATTGTAACACAAAGGCTTTTTTGTTAGAATAGGCAAAATATAGAATACAAAAGGATTTTTAAAAAATCATGTCAGAAAAAGATCAAAATTTTAGTCGTCGTGCTAAAAACAAGAAATCATCTAAAAAAATAGAAAATAATAATGAAGAAGAAAAAGAGCTGAAAGAAGCGGAAATTCCGCTTGAAGACCTTAAAGGCATAAAAAAATATTTAAGAATGATGGCGCCTTATACAGAAAAAATAAGGCAATTTTTACGTCCAGTAAAACGTTTCTGGAAAAAGTATAATTTAACTAAAATTACTATTATTGCTATTTTGGTTATGATTCTTGCTGTTGGTTCTTATTTGTTCTATTTGGCAAAAACGGCCAATGTATCCATCTTGCAAAAATCCATTGATGCGCAAACGCAAATTGTGGACAAAAATGGTGATGAAGCAGGATTACTTTATGGAAGTAAAGGAACAACAGTTAAGTTTGATGCCATAAGTGACAATATTAAAAATGCCGTAGTCGCCACCGAGGACCGTACTTTTTATAAGAACCATGGAGTTAATCTGAGTCGCTTTAGCTTAGCAGTTGTTACTTTGGGGCGTTTTGGTGGTGGATCTACCATCACGCAGCAGTTGGCCAAAAATGCCTACCTTACTCAGAAACAAACGATTGACCGTAAAGCCCGGGAATTTTTCCTCGCTTTAGAAATCAATAAACATTACAGTAAACAAGACATTCTTACAATGTATCTGAATAACGCTTATTTTGGGAATGGTGTTTGGGGGATTGAAGATGCCAGTAAAAAATACTTTGGAGTCTCAGCAAATGCAGTTACCGTAGATGAGGCCGCTACGCTTGCGGGGATGCTGAAAGGTCCAGAAATTTATAATCCACTTTACCAGGACGGAAAATTTGCGACACCGCGACGAGATACGGTACTGCAGAACATGGTCAGTGCAGGATACCTCACGCAGTCAGAAGCAGACAGTTATGCATCGGTCGATCTGGCCTCTCGGGTAAAAGATACTTATGTTTCTCAGTCAGAAGCTTACAAGTATCCAAGCTATTTCAATGCTGTGATTGCGGAAGCTGAACGCAAATATGGCCTTAGCTTGCAGGACATTATGAATGACGGTTATAAGATTTATACAACTTTGGATCAAAATAAGCAGGCAGGGATGCAGGTCACTTATGACAATGCCGCACTTTTCCCACAAGCTGCAGATGGCACGCACGCACAGTCAGGTTCGGTGGCAATCAATCCGAAAACTGGTGGCGTCGAGGCTCTTGTTGGCAATGTCACATCAGAAGACCATAACAGTTTCCTTGACTTTAACTATGCCACACAATCGAAACGTTCGACAGGTTCAGTTATCAAACCGTTAATCGCCTATCTGCCCGCAGTCCAAGCAGGTTGGCCAATCGATAAAGTATTGGAAGATAAACCAACCACTTATCCAGGTAATTGGACACCGCAAAATTACAGTGGAGAGTACCTGGGTACTGTACCAATGTATCAAGCTTTAGCTAACTCCTACAATATTCCTGCTATTAATACTTATCGTGATATCACTCCAGAAAAAGGGAATGCTGTTGGGCGTGAATTTGGTTTGAATCTCAATAAAAAAGATGAAAACAACACTTTATCAACCGTTCTTGGTTCTGGTGTCGAAACAAATCCTTGGGAAATGGCTCAAGCTTTTGCAACTTTCGCGAATGAGGGTGTAATGAACAGCGCGCATTTGATTACTAAAATTGAAAATGCAGCTGGGGATACAATCGCAACAGCCAACGTGACACAAAAACGGATTATGACCAAAGAAGTAGCAGAGAAGATGAATTCCATGATGTTGGGTACATTTACCAACGGTTCAGCTTGGAATGCTGCACCGGCAAGCTATGCAATGGCAGGGAAAACAGGGACAAATAATACGACTGACCAATGGGTGGTTGGTTATACACCTGACATTGCGATTGCACTATGGATTGGTTTCCCGAATGAGACAAATGAGCAGCAACAGCTAGAAGGTTCTTCTGAGGGGCAACCTTCAGTCATCTTCCGGAATATAGCCAGCTATTTGCTTCCTTATACAGATGGAACTGCCTTTACAGCTGAAAATGCCTATGCCATGCATAATATTGCACCGATAACTCCAGCTTGGACAGCTCTACGTAATCAACAAGATGCAATTGTTTATCAAGAGCAAAGTGCACAAAACAGTTCAGGAAATATGCCACAAACAGAAGATTCTAGCAGTGATTCTTCTGAAAAAGGCAGCGGATTTGATTTCCAAAAAACAGTAGATGATGCTAAAAATGCTACCAAAGATGTTTGGGATAAAATTACTGGTTTTTTCGGTAGGTAAATTGTTCTAAAACAGCATGAAAAGTGATAAAATAAGGGTAGTGCATAGATGAGAAAAAGAGTCATGGCACGGCTCTTTTTCTTGCAAATATATGAAAAAAATTATTGGAATAAAAATATAAAAAGAGAATAATAAAAGTGAATCTTACTTTTTAGAAGGAGGACAGTTTTGGAAGCAAAAAAACGCTACGTAACAGGTTTTAATGGCTTACGTACCCTTGGGGTTCTTGCTGTCATTTTGTATCATCTTTATCCACAGAAAATCCAAGGGGGATTTTTAGGCGTTGTTCTCTTCTTTGTGTTGTCCGGATACTTAGTCACGGATTCACTACTAAGAGAATATACTAAAACTAAAAAGATAAGACCACTTAAGTTTTGGGGGAAAAGAGCCAAACGTATTTACCCTATGCTCTTGGCTGTTTTCTTGATTGTTTCGCCTTATTTGTTCTTCTTCCAACAAAATCAGATGAAGGGCCTCAGGTCAAACTTTCTCTCAAGTATTTTTATGGTGCAAAACTGGTGGCAAATTCAGCAAGGATCATCCTACTTTGCTGATGCTGCAGGAGAATCACCTTTTAAGCATATATATTATCTGGCGATTGAAGGGCAATTCTTTATTTTCTGGCCGCTCATTATGATTTTTTTAGTGAAGGTCATTCGGAGTAAGAAGCACAGTTTCCTTTTGACAAACTTTTTAGCCATCCTCTCATTGATACTGATGATTGCTCAGTATAAGGTGGGGCAAGATCCAACGCGTGTGTATTATGGCACAGATACCCGTATTTTTAGTCTCCTGATGGGGGCAAGTATGGCTTTCATTTGGCCAATGAATAAAATGCCTGCCAAGTTGAATAAAAAAGGACAAGCTTTTGGACGTAACCTTTTATGGGGCGTTCTTGCACTGACTTTAGTCTTATATGTTTTTATGCCGGCTCAAAGTCCAGTGACTTACTATGGCGGCCTTTGGTTTGTCAGTCTCTTGACAATGCTATTAATCCTTTTGGTTGTTCATCCGGGCTTGAAAGCAAATAAAATATTTTCAAATAAACTTTTTGATTATATTGGCTCACGTTCGTATGGGATTTATCTCTGGCAATTGCCAGTCTTTGCTTTAGTTGCTGCTAAAGTCGTTAATCCGACAAGTTGGTACAACGTCATTTGGCAGTTGGTCTTGATTTTTGCCTTATCTGAGTTTTCATATCGCTTTATTGAACGTCCGCTCGTTGCTTATGATTACAGCAACTTATGGCCTTGGGTGATGACAAAAGTTGAGCAAATTAAGCAGGAAAAATGGCGCGCCTTACCCGTCCGCGTAATCCTAGTGTCCGTTTTAGTGCTTGTATCACTCGTTATGATTCTTACTTCTCCAAAATCACCACATGATCAGCAAGTGTTAGAAGCTCGAATTATGGAGCAACAAAAAGCGCTTGAAGCTGCAAACTTAAAAGCTGCTAATGCCCGTGTCAGCACGCCACTAAAGACTATCGCTGAAAAATATGGCGTTGATCCAGTGGTTGCCGAAAGAGCAAGTAAGATGCAAATTTTTGCAGTTGGTGATTCTGTGATGGTTGCAGGGTCAACCACTCTACAGGAAGCCTTCCCAAGAATGACGATAAAAGCTGTTGTTGGTGAGCAAGTAGATGGTGGAGCGACCATTTTAGCAGAGAATAAAGAAGCAGTTGAAAAAGCAGATGCTGTCTTAATTGGTCTTGGAACTAATGGCACACTGACCGTTGGCAATACAAATTACGTGGAAAAAATTATGGAAGAAGTTGGTGATAAACCGGTCTTCTGGATTAATAATCAAATGCCACGCCCGTGGGAAAGCAATAACAATGAACAATTAGAAGCGATGGCTAAGAAGTATCCCAACTTGACAATCATCGATTGGCATGGCTTATCAGCAAATCAAAGTTCATGGTTCTATAGTGATGCTATCCATCCGAAGGACCAAGGGGCAATTAATTATACACGCCTTGTCTTAGAAAATATGACAAAAAAATAGAGAGATTTGTATTTTTCTCTTAGTTCTGCTAAAATAATAGCATGTTAAAAAAAGCAGGATTGGCCTGTACGGTGTGCGGTTCGAGAAACTACTCTCTTCAACTGTCGGGTACAGCAAAAGAAAAACGCATAGAAGTCAAGAAGTTTTGCTCACGTTGTGGCAAACATACTTTGCATAAGGAAACGAGATAAATCAAATGTTTAAATTTATTGGAAGTGTTGTCAAAGAAATGAAGTTAACAACGTGGCCGACACGTAAGCAGTCTGTCATTGATTTTTTCATGGTTATTGAATATACAGTTTTCTTCCTCATCTTTTTGATGATTTTTGACTGGATAACACAAAATGGTATCACAAGTGCTGTACAGCATCTGCTTCCATTTGTACGTAATTAGTGATATAATGAAAGAAGAGGCGAAAGCCTTTTTCTTATACAATCCGTTCAGAACATGAACTCATAAATTTGAAACTAAAAAAATAAAAAACAATAAAGAGGTACTCCAATGGACGAAAGTACATTAACAAGTTTTGACCAAGGCTGGTTTGTTATCCAAACTTATTCTGGTTATGAGAAAAAAGTAAAAGAAGATTTGCTTGAACGTGCAGAACTTTATAACATGGCAGATAAAATTCTTCGTGTTGAAATTCCGACAGAAACAGTTCGCTCAGAAGTGAACGGTAAGATGAAAGATGTTGAAGAAAATCTCTTCCCAGGTTATGTTTTGGTAGAAATGAACATGACAGATGAAGCTTGGTTTATCGTTCGTAATACACCGAACGTTACAGGTTTCGTTGGGTCACACGGTAACCGTTCAAAACCAACGCCACTTTTTGAAGAAGAAATTCAAGAAATCCTTATCGGTATGGGTAAAGTTGTACGTGAAATTGATTTTGATATCTTTGTGGGTAAACGTGTACGTATCATTGATGGCGCCTTCTCAGGATTTGAAGCACCAATCACAGAAGTCTTAGGCGACGATAAGATTAAAGTTATGGTCGATATGTTTGGTCGTGAAACACCAGTAGAGCTTGATCTGCACCAAATTGAAGAAGTTGAAGGATAAAAAATAAGAGCGTATCGTTAAGGGTGCGCTCTTATTTATTAGGGATATGAAATCTACAAAAGAAATATTAAAATTTGCGCTCCCAGCCGTAGTTGAGAATTTTCTGCAGATGCTGGTGGGGATTAGTGATACCTTTTTAGTCACCCGAATTGGACTCACAGCTGTAGCAGGTGTGTCACTAGCCAATAATATTATCACCGTTTATCAGGCCGTTTTCATAGCTTTAGGGACAATTTTATCAAGCTTCCTTGCACGTGAAATGTCAAAGAAAATGGTGAACGCAGGGGTAAAGCTCACTGCATTACTGGGAGGGACTATTGGGATTCTTACGGCTCTTTTTGCACAAGCTCTCGTGCGCTTTTTTGGCGGGCGTGGGGATGTAGCGACTTTAGGTCAAGAGTACCTCCTTTTGGTTGGTGGGACAATTATTTTGCTGGCTTTAATGACCAGTTTTGGAGCCATTATCAGAGCAAATGGGGACAGCCGTACACCCATGTATGCGAGTCTCTTTGCCAATATTTTAAATATCGCTCTCTCAGCCCTTTTGATATTTGTTTTTCATATGGGAATTATGGGAGCTGCCTTAGGAGCAATCTTTTCGAGGGGCGTAGCGCTTCTGTATCTCTGGAAAAAACTCAAAGATAAGGATTTACAACCTACGAAAAACTTTTTCTCTGAAAAAATCAGTAGAGAACTGATCTTTTTAACAATTCCGGCCGCTGGTGAACGTTTGGCGATGCGTCTAGGAGATTTGGTAATCATGGTGCTGATTATTGCTCTTGGAAATCGGGTTTTTGCAGGAAATGCGATCGGCGAAAGTATTACTCAGTTTAACTATATGCCGGCATTCGGTTTAGCTACCGTAACAGTTATTTTGGTGGCTCAAGAGTTTGGACAACATAACTATGGAGCCATTCAGTCATATATTAAAAGAACCTACTGGCTAGCGACAGGGATGATGTTGAGTATTGGTTTGCTTCTTGTCTTAGTTTCTACATCATTAAGTAATCTTTTTACGACAGACACTGTCGCAATAGCTTCAAGTAACACAGTTATCCTCTTTTCTTTTTTGGCAACTTTTTTTGTCACTGGAACGACCACTTATACGGCGGCTTTTCAAGGAATAGGTAATGCAAAACTTCCTTTATATACAACAATTATCGGGATGCTTATTATACGTGTGGGTCTCGGCTATATTCTAAGTCAAACATTTACCTTGGGCTTAGAAGGCATCTGGTTTGCCGTGCTTGCAGATAATTTTTTCCGCTTTGTCTTTTTAAAATTCAATTTTGATAGGAAAGTTAGAACTTTTCTTACACACTAAAAACCTCTATTATAATAGAGGTTTTTAGTGTGTAATGTTATTTTGAAAGTTCTTTTTCTTTCAAAAGGTCACGGATTTCACGCAGAGTATCTAATTCATCGTTAGAAACAATTTCTTCTTGCTCTTCTTTCTTAGGGAAAAGCTTGTTGATGGCTTTTATGAGAATGAAGATGACAAAGGCTGTAATCAAGAAGTTTAAAACATCATTTAAGAAAGCCCCATAAGCAAAAGTTGCACCAGCAACCTTAACTGACATTTGTGTCAAAGCGCCATCTTGAACAAAAAGACCAATAAGTGGGTTGATAAGGTTATTTACCAAAGAAGTGACAATGGCCGTAAAAGCAGCACCAATGATAACCCCAACTGCCAAATCTAAGACATTACCACGTAAAATAAATTCTTTGAATTCTTTAATCATAAGTTCTCCTATATTAATTAATATGTATTTATTACTATTATATAGTATTTCTAAAGCCATGTGAATTATTCTGTCGCAAAATATTCACGTAAAGTAAGGGCTAGAAGTAAAAGAGAAGACATATGAGTGAGCTAAAAATAAATTAAATAAAAAGGTATTATGCCCTTGACAAGACAAAGTCGCTTTGGTAGAATAGATAGGTGCTGTAAAAATTACAGTATTAGCGACGAAGCGAGAGGTTGCGACACACCCGAAAGTATTGCCATACTTCAGTGTCGGTTTTCCCGCTGAGCTAGCCTATTAACAAATAGACGAAGGAGAAAAAATGGCAACTAAAAAAATCCGTATCCGCCTCAAAGCATACGAACACCGTATCCTTGACGCTGCTGCTGAAAAAATTGTAGAAACTGCAAAACGTACAAACGCAGAAGTAAGTGGTCCAATCCCACTTCCAACTGACCGTAGCGTCTACACAGTTATCCGCGCGACTCACAAATACAAAGACTCTCGCGAACAATTTGAAATGCGTACACACAAACGTTTGATCGACATCATCGAACCAACACAAAAAACTGTTGATTCATTGATGAAACTTGATCTTCCAAGTGGCGTAAACATCGAAATTAAATTATAAGAAAGGTAATTCTCATGTCAAAAGGAATCTTAGGGAAAAAAGTGGGAATGACTCAAATCTTCACAGACAACGGTGAATTAATCCCCGTAACTGTGATCGAAGCAACTCCGAACGTTGTGCTTCAAACTAAAACTGTCGATACAGACGGTTATGAAGCTGTTCAAGTTGGTTTCGATGACAAACGTGAAGTTTTGTCTAACAAACCTGCCAAAGGTCATGTAGCTAAAGCTAACACAGCTCCTAAGCGCTTCATTCGTGAATTCAAAGGAATCGAAGGCTTAGAAGTTGGATCAGAAATTAAAGTTGATACTTTCGAAGCTGGAGATGTCGTTGATGTTACCGGTACTTCTAAAGGTAAAGGTTTCCAAGGACCAATCAAACGTTGGGGTCAATCACGCGGGCCAATGGCTCACGGTTCACGTTACCACCGTCGTCCTGGTTCAATGGGTCCTGTTGCGGCTAACAAAGTTCCTAAAGGTAAACGCCTTGCGGGACGTATGGGTAACAAAAAAGTTACTGTACAAAACCTTGTTATCGCACAAGTACTTCCAGAACAAAACGTTATCCTTGTAAAAGGTAACGTACCTGGATCTAAAAAATCATTGATCGTTATTAAATCAGCGATCAAATCTAAATAATAAGGAAAGGAGATAGATTATAATGGCAAAAGTATCATTATTTAAACAAGACGGCACACAAGCTGGTGAAGTAACACTTAACGATGCAGTGTTTGGTATCGAACCAAACGAAACTGTAGTATTTGATGTCGTTCTTTCACAACGTGCTAGCCTCCGTCAAGGTACACACGCTCATAAAAACCGTTCACTCGTATCTGGTGGCGGTAAAAAACCATGGCGTCAAAAAGGAACTGGACGTGCCCGTCAAGGTTCAATCCGCTCACCACAATTCCGTGGTGGTGGTACTGTCTTCGGTCCTAACCCACGTAGCTATGCTTACAAACTTCCACAAAAAGTACGTCAGTTGGCTCTTAAATCAGCTTACTCACAAAAAGTTATCGACAACACACTCTTGGCTGTTGACGAGTTGAACTTCTCAGCACCAAAAACTAGCGAATTCGCTAAAGTTCTTGAAGCTCTTTCAATCGAACGTAAAGTGCTTGTTGTTCTTCCTAACGAAGGTAACGAATTCGCAGAACTCTCTGCTCGTAACCTTAAAAACGTGAAAGTATCAACTGCTAGCTCAGTAAGCGTACTTGATCTTGTAAACACTGACAAAGTTCTTGCTACTCAAGCAGCTCTGTCTCAAATTGAGGAGGTTCTTGCATAATGTCTCTTTATGACGTAATCCGTAAACCAATTATTACAGAAGCTTCTATGCAAGCAATGGATCAAAAGAAATACACTTTTGAAGTAGATGCTCGCGCACACAAACTCCTTATCAAACAAGCTGTTGAAGCAGCATTTGAAGGTGTTCAAGTTGCATCTGTAAACACAATCAGCGTTAAGCCTAAAGCTAAACGTGTTGGTCGTTACACAGGTTTCAAACCTGGCTACAAAAAAGCAATTATCACTTTGACTGAAGGTTCAAAATCTATTGATATCTTCGGCGAAGACGCAGAATAATAGAGGAGGAAAATCGTGGGAATTAAAGTTTACAAACCTACCACAAACGGTCGTCGTAACATGACTGGTAGCGATTTTGCAGAAATCACTACAAGTACTCCTGAAAAGAGCTTGCTTGTAAGTCTTAGCAAAAACGCTGGTCGTAACAACCTTGGCCGCATTACAGTACGTCACCACGGTGGCGGACACAAACGTAAATACCGTTTGATCGACTTCAAACGTACAACTGATAACGTAAAAGCTAAAGTTGCTACAATCGAATACGATCCAAACCGTTCAGCTAATATTGCCCTTATCGTATACGAAAATGGTATCAAATCATACATTCTTGCACCTAAAGGTCTTGAAGTTGGTATGACAGTTGTATCTGGTCCTGAATCAGATATCAAAGTTGGTAACGCATTGCCACTTGCTAACATTCCAGTTGGTACTTTGATCCACAACATCGAGATGAAACCTGGTAAAGGTGGACAACTCGTACGTTCAGCTGGTACATCTGCACAAGTACTTGGTACAGAAGGTAAATATACACTCGTTCGTCTTCAATCAGGCGAAATGCGTATGATTCTTTCATCTTGCCGTGCTACAGTTGGTACAGTTGGTAACGAACAACACAACTTGATCAACTATGGTAAAGCGGGTCGTACACGTTGGCGTGGTATCCGTCCAACAGTTCGTGGTTCTGTAATGAACCCGAATGATCACCCACACGGTGGTGGTGAAGGTAAACAACCTGTTGGTCGTAAATCACCAATGACTCCATGGGGCAAACCAGCTCTTGGTCTCAAAACACGTAATAAAAACGCACGTTCTAACAAACTTATTGTTAAACGTATCAACGATAAATAATTTTGCAGCATAAAGCAAGCTTTACTTTTGTTAAAAAAGTTAAGTTTGTATCTGTGCGTAAGATATTTTATTGAGATGCCTTCTCGGCGTCTTGCTAAAATTGATAAATCTTGTCAACTTTAGTAAGATGTCGAGAAGATATCTATATAAATCATCCGCCAACCTGGCCCTAGTAGCCAGCGTGGTATCAAATTTAAAGGAGAACTCAAAAACATGAGTCGTAGTCTTAAGAAGGGGCCTTTCGCTGACGAGCATTTGATGAAAAAAGTCGAAGCTCAAGAAAACGCCGAAAAGAAATCAGTGATCAAAACTTGGTCACGCCGTTCTACAATCTACCCTAACTTTGTAGGACTTACAATTGCTGTTTACGATGGTCGCAAACACGTTCCCGTTTATGTTCAAGAAGATATGGTTGGACACAAATTAGGTGAATTTGCACCAACTCGTACATACCGTGGTCACGCTGCTGACGACAAGAAAACTAGACGTTAATAGGAGGAGAACAAAATGGCAGAAATCACTTCAGCTAAAGCAACTGCAAAAACAGTTCGCGTTTCACCTCGTAAAACTCGTCTTGTTACAGACTTGATTCGTGGTAAACGTGTTGCGGATGCAATCGCAATCTTGAAATTCACACCGACTAAAGGTGCTGCAGAAGTTCTTAAAGTAATGAACTCAGCTATCGCTAATGCAGAAAATAACTTTGGTCTTGAAAAAGCTAACTTGGTAGTTAGCGAAACTTTCGTCAACGAAGGACCAACAATGAAACGTTTCCGTCCACGTGCGAAAGGTTCAGCTTCACCAATCAACAAACGTACTAGCCACATTACAGTAGTAGTGGCTGAGAAAGAATAAGGAGGTAAAATCGTGGGTCAAAAAATTCATCCAATTGGTATGCGTGTTGGCGTTATTCGCGACTGGGATGCCAAATGGTATGCTGAGAAAGAATATGCGGATTACCTTCACGAAGATTTGGCAATTCGCCAACTCGTTCAAACAAAACTTGCTGATGCTTCAGTTTCACTTATTGAAACTGAACGTGCTGTAAACAAAGTTATCGTTACTTTGCACACTGCAAAACCAGGTATGGTTATCGGTAAATCTGGTGCTAACGTTGATGCACTTCGTGCAGACCTCAACAAACTCACTGGTAAACAAGTTCACATCAACATCGTTGAGATCAAACGTCCTGACTTGGATGCTCACTTAGTTGGTGAAGGAATTGCTAAACAACTTGAAGCACGTATCGCTTTCCGTCGTGCTCAAAAACAAGCTATCCAACGTGCTATGCGTGCAGGAGCTAAAGGTATCAAAACTCAAGTATCTGGTCGTTTGAACGGTGCGGACATCGCCCGTGCAGAAGGATACTCTGAAGGTACAGTTCCACTCCACACATTGCGTGCGGATATCGACTATGCTTGGGAAGAAGCAGACACTACTTACGGTAAACTCGGCGTTAAAGTTTGGATCTACCGTGGTGAAGTTCTCCCAACTAAAAAATCTGTGAAAGGAGAAAATTAATCCATGTTAGTACCAAAACGTGTAAAACACCGTCGTGAATTCCGCGGTAAAATGCGTGGCGAAGCTAAAGGCGGTAAAGAAATCGCATTCGGTGAATTTGGTCTTCAAGCGACTACTTCTCACTGGATCACTAACCGTCAAATCGAAGCAGCCCGTATTGCTATGACTCGTTACATGAAACGTAACGGTCAAGTTTGGATTAAAATCTTCCCTCATAAATCTTACACAGCCAAAGCTATTGGTGTGCGTATGGGTTCAGGGAAAGGTGCTCCTGAAGGTTGGGTATCACCAGTTAAACGTGGTAAAATCATGTTTGAAATTGCTGGTGTAAGTGAAGAAGTAGCACGTGAAGCTTTGCGTCTTGCATCTCACAAACTTCCAGTCAAGACTAAATTTGTAAAACGAGGTGACGCAGAATGAAATTGAACGAAACAAAATCACTTCTCAAGGATCTCCGCGCTTTGTCAATCGACGAATTGGCTACACGCGAAGCTGAATTGAAAAAAGAATTGTTTGAACTTCGTTTCCAAGCTGCAGCTGGTCGTCTCGAAAACACAGCGAAACTTGACGAAGTGAAGAAAACAATTGCACGTGTTAAAACTGTGCAACGCGAATTGACTAAATAGATCGGGAGAAATACATAAATGGAACGTAATCAACGTAAAGTTTATCAAGGCCGCGTGGTTTCAGACAAAATGGATAAAACTATCACAGTTGTCGTAGAAACTAAACGTAACCACCCAGTCTATGGTAAACGCATTAACTACTCTAAAAAATACAAAGCTCATGACGAAAATAATACTGCCAAAACTGGTGATATCGTACGTATCATGGAAACTCGTCCTCTTTCAAAAGACAAACGTTTCCGCTTGATCGAAATCGTTGAAGAAGCTGTAATTATCTAAGCTAACTAGGAGGAAAAAAGCATGATTCAAACAGAAAGCCGTTTGAAAGTTGCAGATAACTCTGGTGCCAAAGAAATCTTGACTATCCGTGTACTCGGTGGTTCAAGCCGTAAATTCGCTGGTATTGGTGATGTTATCGTAGCTACAGTAAAATCAGCTGCCCCTGGTGGAGCTGTTAAAAAAGGTGAAGTTGTTAAAGCTGTTATCGTTCGTACTAAATCTGGTGCTAAACGTCCTGATGGATCTTACATCAAATTTGACGAAAATGCAGCAGTTATTATCCGTGACGATAAAACACCTAAAGGAACACGTATCTTTGGCCCAGTAGCTCGTGAACTTCGCGAAGCTGGTTACATGAAGATTGTTTCTTTGGCACCTGAGGTTCTCTAATATTTAGAGGATGTCGAAATAGCGGGAGAGTATCCCGCTATTGATGTCAAAATCAACAAAAGGAATTTTATTCCACATTTATAAATCCACTTCTATCATAGATAGAAATAGTCCCCTACATGTAGGGTGCCCAGAGGGCGTAAGAAAGGAATATCAAATGTTTGTAAAAACTGGAGATACTGTAAAAGTTATCGCAGGTAAAGACCGCGGTACAACAGGTAAAGTGATTAAAGCTTTGCCAAAAATGAACAAAGTCATCGTTGAAGGTGTTGCTATCATGAAGAAACACCAAAAACCAGACGCTGTTAATCCAAACGGCGCTATTCTTGAAATCGAAGCACCTATCCACGTTTCTAACGTACAAGTGCTCGACAAAAACGGTGTAGCTGGTCGTGTTGGTTATAAAGAAGTTGACGGCAAAAAAGTTCGTTTCAACAAAAAATCAGGCGAAGTCCTAGACTAAGACGGGAAGGAGAAAGAATATGACTAATCGTTTAAAAGAAAAATACTCTAACGAAGTAGTACCAGCATTGACTGAAAAATTCGGTTACACTTCAATTATGGCAGTGCCAAAAGTTGAAAAAATCGTGCTTAACATGGGTGTTGGGGATGCAGTAAGCAACTCTAAAAACCTTGACAAAGCCGTTGCTGAATTGGCTTTGATCTCTGGTCAAAAACCGTTGATTACTAAAGCTAAAAAATCAATCGCGGCTTTCCGTCTTCGTGAAGGTCAAGCTATCGGTGCGAAAGTAACTCTTCGTGGCGAACGCATGTACGAATTTTTGGATAAACTCGTAACTGTTTCTCTTCCACGTGTACGTGACTTCCACGGTGTATCAAACAAAGCGTTTGATGGACGCGGAAACTACACACTTGGTGTGAAAGAACAATTGATCTTCCCAGAAATCTCATACGATGATGTTGATAAAGTACGTGGTTTGGATGTTGTTATCGTAACAACTGCGAACACTGACGAAGAATCACATGAATTGCTTGCTAAACTTGGCATGCCGTTTGCTAAATAATAGGATAGGAGAATAACTAATGGCTAAGAAATCTATGGTTGTTAAAAACCAACGCCCTGCAAAATTCTCAACGCAAGCCTACACTCGTTGCGAACGCTGCGGACGCCCACATTCAGTTTACCGCAAATTTAAACTTTGCCGTATCTGTCTTCGTGAGTTGGCTTACAAAGGTCAACTTCCAGGCGTTAAGAAAGCATCTTGGTAATTTGAAATTGATATAAAAAGGGCATTTCAGAAGCTTAGCTTATTGCCCATGCAATCTCCACGGGGGATTGTGGTTCTAACAGAAAAAAACACTTTCTCATTTGAGGAAGTTTTTTTGTTTTCAAAAATATCTTTATTACAATATTGTTTCTTAACGAAATTAAAATAAGATATACTTAAATATAAGTGAAAAATAAATAAAAACATGAATGCAATTTGGAGATTTTGTGATGACCATCTACGACATTTTTTTCTTATTAGGCGGTTTGGGCCTTTTCTTATACGGTATGAGCTTGATGAGTGATGGTTTAAGCTTGATTGCCGGTTCTCAACTGAAAAAGATCTAACAGCGTTTGACACGTAATAAATGGTTCGGCGCTTTTTTAGGTTTTATCATCACCGCGGTCATTCAGAGTTCTACAGCGACAACAGTTATGGTTTTAGGATTTATTGATTCGTCATTGATGAATTTGAGCCAGGCTGCAGGAATTATTATGGGGGCCAATGCTGGAACGACCATAACAGGCATTTTATTTACATTTAATATTCAAGACATTGTTCCCTTTGTCATTTTTATAGGCACGATTGCCACGCTGTTTATGAAACGTAAGGCTTTCAATCACATGGGAATGATCTTGCTAGGGTTTGGGCTCTTATTCTTAGGGCTAAATCTGATGAGTGTATCCATGGTTCCTTTAAGAGAAGCACCTCTCATGGCGGAACTGTTTACTCATACGCAAATGCCTCTTGTAGGTTTATTGGTTGGTTTTGCTGTTACTGCTTTAATTCAAAGTTCAACTGCTTCAGTAGGTATTTTGCTGACGATGGTTGCCGCAGGTATTGTGGTGGATTTACATCAAGCTATATTTATTCTGTATGGGTTTAATGTGGGGACTGTTGTGACCACTCTTCTTTCATCAATCCGTGGAAATAAAATAGCCAAGCAGGCTGCGATGGTCCATGTCTGGTTTAATATTATTGGAGCGCTCATCTTCACAGCTTTGACTATTTTACCTTTCGGCTTTGTCAGCCTCCTTCAGAATACTTCTGAAAGTATTGCCCTGCAACTAGTTTATGCTCATATTATTTTTAATGTTGCAACACTTTTTATTTTGTTACCACTTTCGAAATTTATTATTCAGTTGGCGGAAAAGTGTGTTAAAAATGCACCAGATGATACAGCGCACCTGAAACTAAAATTTATTGATCGAAGGTTACTCCGCACACCAGAGATTGAAGTTGAGCAGATCCTTAAAGAAATTCAAAGAACATTTGAACTTGTGTAAGAGGATTTTACCGAAGGAATGAATATTCAACATGGAGAAAAAAATAGCACGAGTCTTATGAATGAAACTTTGATTAACTACTTGGTACAGGAGGTTAATCGGGCACTTGTCAATCTTAATACAGTTGAGTTAAAGGATAAATATGCTATTTTTGTCGGAAGGGCATATAAAATTATAAATTATTTGGCCCAGATTGAGGCATATACCAAAGATATCGTATTGACACTGAATGTTTACGATTACTCGGAGGAGGAAGAGGACAAGGAAAAAAATGAATTGGCCATTAAGCTAGTCATGGAGTCTATCGTACCATTAATAGAGAGGATGCTAGATCAAGTTTTTACATTCCTTAAAGATAAACAACATCAGGAAGAAGAAACAATACTGGATGAGATTAAAAAGTTAGAGCGAGAAATTCTTAATCTTACTCAAGTCAATAGAGATTTACTACGATCAGACTTTGAAGATATTCGAATTCTTAACAATTTACGAAAAATAAGTACAGATATCCTCCATATCGCAGAAGTATTGAATTATAAAGTGTAAAAAAAGCAGTACGAAAAGTACTGCTTTAAAATCAAGTTTTTAACAGATTGAAAAGAGAATTGTAATTGTTTTTTGTCATAAATTTTTTGAGTAAAGGGCCTCTTGGGACCAAAGAACTTTTCAAGGTGTCTTCAACATGATTGAGTGATTAACTACGGTCTTAGTATACTATAAAGTTAAGGATAGGTAAAATGAATCTTTTTGATAGTTATAATTATATATATTAATTAATTATTTGAAGTTTTGATTACATTTAATAATTCTTTGTATTAAATAGATTTATTTTACAAATTAAAAAGAAAGCTCTACAATGTTTATAGAAAAGTACTGATATTATAAAGGAGAAAAAATGATTACTATCTACTATCGCAACTCTTGTTTATCCAGTAGAAAGGCGATAAATTGGCTGAATGAACATCATATTCCTTATCGAAAATGTACGATAGATTGTGTGAACTGTGAAGACTTGTCGTATATGCTTCGACTAACTGAAAATGGTATTGATGATATCGTGAAGTCGACGAAGCGTTGCACAGAGGATTTGCACCGAAAAATTCTTCAGCTCCAACAGATGCATTTTAATGAGGCAGTCGTTTATCTCAGCGAAAATTTTGAAGTGTTACAGACACCTTTGATTGTTGATCATAATAAATTTTTAGTGGGCTATCATTCCGAAAACATTCGGCAGTTTGCTCCACGCTATTATCGGATGAGCAGTATTTTTCTACATCAGTATAAACGCCAAATTTAATTAAACAAATTAATATCTATCATTAAATTAATTCATTTTACAAATGTCTAATTATGGCTTAATATAGAGATAGAGAAATAATACAGAAGGAAGTGTAAATATGCAAGTAACAAATAGAAAAGTAGTCGTTGTTGGAACAGGATTTGTCGGAACAAGCATTGCTTATTCGATGATTAATCAAGGAATTGTTAATGACCTTGTGCTGATTGATGTGAATCAGGAAAAAGCTGAGGGGGAAGCTTTGGACCTCCTTGACGGAATTGCTTGGGGTCAAGAAAATGTAAATGTCAAATCTGGCGGTTATGAAGAATGTAAAGATGCAAACGTAGTTGTCATTACAGCAGGGATTAATCAAAAACCAGGACAAACACGGTTAGAACTTGTAGATACAAATGCTAAAATAATGAAATCTATTGTGGATGAGGTAATGAAATCTGGTTTTGATGGCGTCTTTGTTATTGCTTCTAACCCTGTAGATGTTCTGACTTACTGTGCTTGGAAAGCTTCAGGTCTACCAGCTTCTAGGGTTGTAGGAACGGGAACAACCTTAGATACGACACGTTTTCGTAAAGAACTCGCGACAAAACTTGAGATGGATCCTCGAAGTATCCACGGTTATATTATTGGTGAACATGGGGATTCAGAAGTTGCGGTATGGTCGCATACGACGGTTGGTGGTAAACCAATTCTTGAATTTATCGTGCAAAACAATCGCTTAGAAGTTGGCGATTTACAAACTTTATCAGACAAGGTAAAAAATGCCGCTTATGAAATTATTGACCGTAAAAAGGCGACTTATTATGGTATCGGAATGAGTACAGCTAGGATAGTAAAAGCTATTCTAAATAATGAACAAGCAGTTCTTCCTGTTTCATCATACCTAGAAGGTCAATATGGTGAAGAAGGTATCTTCACTGGTGTGCCCTCTGTCGTAAACCAAACTGGCGTAAGAGAAATTATCGAATTAAATATTGATGCGTACGAACGTAAAGCTTTTAAAAACTCCGTTAAACAGTTGCGTGAAGTGATTCAGTCACTAGAAAGTCAAGAATGAATCTGATTATAGGAAAAAATGGTTTGTTGGGACGGGAACTTTGCTTACGGTTTGATAGAGAAAAAATTCCTTATCTGGCTACGGGGTCACACGAGCTAGATATCACCGATAAAGTTGCAGTCGATGCGTATTTTTCTCGTCATAAACCACAAATTATTTATCTTTGTGCAGGCTATACTGCAGTCGAAAAAGCAGAACAAGAAGAACGACATTTAGCCGAGCAGGTCAATGCTGTTGGTACCGAAAATATTGCACAAGCAGCTGAGAATGTGGGAGCATTATTACTTTATGTCTCTACTGATTATGTCTTCAGCGGCAACTTAGAGCTTGGGAAAGAATGGGAAGTAGACGATGTTCCACACCCACAAACCCACTATGGTTATACAAAACTATTGGGTGAAAATGCTGTGCAGAAAAATACTACCAAACATTATATTATTCGTACAAGCTGGCTTTTTGGATGCTACGGTAATAATTTTGTCTCCACTATGAAAAATAAAGCCAAGAATAAAGATGATCAAGTAATTATGGTGGTCAATGATCAATTTGGTTGCCCAACTTGGACTAGAACATTAGCTGATTTTATGATTTACTTGGTGCAGCATAAACCAAAATATGGTATTTATCATCTGACCAACGCAAAAGTTGAAGCCGAAAATATTTCTTGGTTTAAATTTGCAAAATATATTTTGCGCCAAGAAGAAGTCAAGCTTTTACCCCTTGCTACAGTAGAGCTTGCATCAAATGTGAAACGACCTTACAATTCCACATTGAGTATAAAGAAAACAGAAGCTATTGGTTTTTCAGTGCCAACCTGGCAAGAAGCTTTAAATACTATGCAGAGGTTAGAAAATGGAGAATAGATGATGGAAATTCTTATTATTTTGATCTTATTAAGTTTCCTTGTCTTTAAAATATTTTCTTTTTCCAAAACCTCGGTTCTTCAGGAAAAAACGGAAGAGAGAGAAGAATAACTCTTTAGTCGAGATATCTTTATTAATGAAAAAACACAGCGTATATTTTAGAAGCTGTGTTTTTTATCTTTCAAAAATTAAATGGAGGAAGAAACACCCGAGCCTATTGACACGAGAGAAATAATTTGATAAACTATATAAGTTCGGTCTTTTTAAAAAGACCTCATTAATTTGAAAGTGGGATTGAACAAACCCAAACTACAAATAAGGAGAAATTACATTATGGTAATGACAGACCCAATTGCAGACTTCCTCACACGTATCCGTAACGGAAACATGCGTCGTTTCGAAGTTGTTGAAGCACCTGCTTCAAAAATCAAACGTGAAATCGCAGAAATCCTCAAAGCTGAAGGTTATGTGAAAGACGTTGAGTACGTTGAAGATAACAAACAAGGTGTTATCCGTGTATTCTTGAAATACGGAAAAAACAACGAAAAAGTTATCACTAACTTGAAACGTATCTCTAAACCAGGTCTCCGTGTTTACGTTAAATCTGACGAAGTACCACGCGTACTTAACGGACTTGGTACAGCAATCATCTCAACTTCTGAAGGCGTTGTAACTGACAAAGCTGCACGTTCTAAGAACATCGGTGGTGAAGTTCTTGCTTACATCTGGTAATCTTTTACCCGTAAGCTGAAAGTATTATAATTGTGAAAACAGGTAGTAGAAATACTCTTGATAATTTAACAGAAAAGGTAAAAAAACATGTCACGTATTGGTAATAAAGTCGTTGTTTTGCCAGCTGGTGTAACAGTTGAACAAAATGGCGCAACAGTAACAGTTAAAGGCCCTAAAGGCGAATTGACTCGTACATTTGCAGAAGCAATCACAATGGAAATCAATGGTTCTGAAGTAACATTCAAACGTCCAGATGATTCTAAAGAAATGAAAACTATCCACGGAACAACTCGTGCAAACTTCAACAACATGGTTGTTGGTGTTAGCGAAGGTTTCCGTAAAGAACTCGAAATGATCGGGGTTGGTTACCGTGCACAACTTCAAGGTTCAAAACTTGTATTGGCTGTTGGTAAATCTCACCCAGACGAAATCGAAGCTCCAGCAGGAATCACTTTCGAAGTTCCAGATGCTACACACATCAACGTTTCAGGTTCAGATAAAGAAGTTGTTGGTCAAACAGCTGCTTACATCCGTAGCCGTCGTTCACCAGAACCTTATAAAGGTAAAGGTATTCGTTACGTTGGCGAATTCGTACGTCGTAAAGAAGGTAAAACTGGTAAATAATCTCTTTGAGATTATGATCCGTCATTTGGTGAATGTAAGTTTGCCAAAATTCTGTACAGACAGAAACTTCCCGCTTGCATTTTTTGCAAGAAAATCGATGGCAGAAACTATCGAAATATAAAATATTTAAAGAGGTAGAATTGTGATTTCTAAACCAGATAAAAACAAACTCCGTCAAAAACGCCACATTCGCGTTCGCGGAAAAATCTCAGGTACTGCTGAGACTCCACGTTTGAACGTTTTCCGTTCAAACACAAACATCTATGCACAAGTTATTGATGACGAAGCAGCTGTAACACTTGCATCTGCATCATCACTCAAATTGACTGGTACTAAAACAGAACAAGCTGCTGAAGTTGGTAAACTTGTTGCTGAAGCTGCTAAAGCTAAAGGCATCGAAGCAGTTGTATTTGACCGCGGTGGTTATCTCTATCACGGACGTATCCAAGCACTTGCAGAAGCTGCACGTGAAGCTGGATTGAAATTCTAAGGAAAGGGGTAATCATTAAAATGGCTAGAAACGAAGAAGTTAAAGAATTCGAAGAACGCGTTGTTGGTATCAACCGCGTTACTAAAGTTGTTAAAGGTGGACGTCGTCTCCGCTTTGCTGCACTTGTTGTAGTTGGTGACCGTAACGGTCGCGTAGGTTTCGGTACTGGTAAAGCTCAAGAAGTTCCAGAAGCAATCCGTAAAGCTATCGAAGCAGCTAAGAAAAACATCGTGACAGTTCCTATGGTAGGAACTACTGTACCTCACGAAGTACTTGGTGTATTCGGCGGTGGTAAAATCCTTATCAAACCAGCTGTAGAAGGTTCTGGAGTTGCCGCAGGTGGTGCCGTTCGTGCCGTCCTCGAACTCGCAGGTGTTGCTGACGTAACATCTAAATCATTAGGTTCAAACACAGCAATCAACGTTGTTCGCGCAACAGTTGAAGGTTTGCAACAATTGAAACGCGCTGAAGAAGTTGCGGAACTCCGCGGCAAATCAGTAAGCGATTTGGCATAAGGAGGATATCATGGCTCAAATCAAAATTACATTGGTAAAATCACCAATCGGCCGTATCCCTGCACAACGTAAAACTGTTGTTGCACTTGGCCTTGGTAAACTTGGTTCATCAGTTGTGAAAGAAGACAATGCAGCACTTCGCGGCATGGCTAACTCAATTTCACACTTGGTAACAATTGAAGAAGTTAAATAGTAATTAAAAAAGTTCAGATTATCTGGACTTTTTTTCTGAGGAAATTGTAAAAATTTTCAAGATGTCGAATTAAATAAGTAAAAATGTACATTAAATTTTAAGGTATAATTGTTTTTAAATGTGAAAGGAAGAGAAGAATGAACAAACGAATTTTTGCACTTGCGACAGTGGCACTTGCATCAGTAATTGTACTTGCAGGTTGCGGAGGACGCAATACAGAAAGATCGCAAGGAAAAACAGACCTTAATGCAGCCTTAGTTTTAGGTAATGATGGGGTTGATGATCGCTCATTTAACCAATCAGCTTGGGAAGGTCTTCAAGCTTGGGGTAAAGATAACGGGCTTTCAAAAGGAAAGGGAATTAACTACTTCCAATCTAACTCTCCAGCTGAATTCACTTCAAACTTTAATTCGGCCGTTTCAGGTGGTTATGATCTTGTGTTCAGCATTGGCTTTGTTTTGCACGAAGCAACTTCTCAAGCCGCACAAAACAATCCTGATACAAAATTTGCTGTTATCGATTCGGTCATCGAAGGTAAAGACAATGTGGTCTCTGCAACTTTTGCGGATCAACAGTCAGCTTACCTTGCAGGTGTAGCAGCAGCAAAAACAAGTAAAACAAATCATGTTGGTTTCATCGGTGGGATCAAGTCAGATGTTCTTGCCGCTTTTGAAACAGGCTTTACAGCGGGTGCCAAATCAGTATCACCAGATATCAAAGTTGATGTACAATATGCGCAGTCCTTCACAGATGCCGGCAAAGGTAAAACAATGGCTTCAGCAATGTACGCTAGTGGTGCAGATGTGATTTATCAAGCAGCAGGTAGTGTCGGAACAGGTTTGTTCACAGAAGCTAAGAATTTGAATGAAACAAGAAAAGAAGAAGATAAAGTATGGGTTGTTGGTGTTGACCAGGACCAAGAATATTTAGGTGGGTATACATCAAAAGATGGGAAAAAATCAAACTTTGTCCTTGTTTCAACAGTTAAAGAAGTTGGAAACGCAGTTAAAGATATTGCCAATAGAACAGAAAAAGGGAAATTCCCTGGTGGTGAAAACCTCAAGTATGATCTTTCTAACGGCGGTGTAACACTTGCTCGAGATAATGCTTCAGATGAAGCTTGGAAAGCAGTTGAAGCAGCAAAAGCTGATATTGTTTCAGGAAAAATTGAAGTTCCAGCAAAATAAACGAAAAAAGGGTATGAAAGACATACTCTTTTTTCTGTTTTAAAAAAAGAAAAGACTATGGAATGATTTGCTTTTTCAGAGTAAATTTAGTAAAATGGAAAAGGTTTAAAAGCCAAAAATTAGAAAAGTACAGGCGAGTTGAACTCCATCCTTCCTTAGAGTGGAGCGAGGCGGCAGCATTGTACAAAATAAGGAGAAAACATGAAACTTCATGAAATGAAAGCTGCTGAAGGCAGCCGTAAAGTTCGCAACCGTGTAGGTCGTGGTACTTCATCTGGTAACGGTAAAACATCTGGTCGTGGACAAAAAGGTCAAAAATCACGTTCAGGTGGTGGCGTACGTCCTGGTTTTGAAGGTGGACAAACAGAATTGTTCCGTCGTCTTCCAAAACGCGGATTTACTAACGTAAACCGTAAAGAATACGCAATCGTAAACCTTGACACTTTGAACCGTCTTGGTGATGGTGCTGAAGTTACAGCTGAAACTCTTGTAGCTGCTAAAATCATCAAAGATGTTAAATCTGGTATCAAAGTTCTTGCTAACGGCGAATTGACAGTTAAAAACCTTAAGGTTAACGTTGCTAAAGCATCTTCTGCTGCGAAAGCTGCTATTGAAGCTGCTGGTGGTTCTGTAGAACTTCTTGAAGCAAAATAATTCAATTGGCGGTTGATTTTCAACCGCTTATTTTATAGGGTTAATATTTAAGAAAGTTTAGAGGGAAATTATGTTTTTCAAAACTCTAAAGGAAGCTTTCAAAATAAAAGATGTAAGAGCACGGATTATCTTCACCATCTTTATTCTGTTTGTCTTTCGATTAGGTGCGCATATCACAGTACCGGGGATCAATGTTGAAAACTTGAATGCCCTGAGTGATTTACCGTTCTTGAACATGATGAACTTGGTGTCTGGTAATGCCATGCAAAACTATTCATTGTTTGCTATGGGGGTATCACCTTATATCACAGCATCAATTATCGTTCAACTTTTACAAATGGATATTTTGCCAAAGTTTGTAGAGTGGTCAAAACAAGGGGAAATCGGACGTCGTAAGCTTAATCAAGCGACACGCTATATTACTTTAGTTTTGGCTATGGCTCAATCTATCGGTATCACTGCAGGTTTCCAAGCTATGAGCTCGGCAAATATCGTACAAAATCCTAACTGGCAAACTTACCTAATGATTGGTGTCATTTTGACAACAGGATCAATGGTTGTTACATGGATGGGTGAACAAATCAATGAAAAAGGATTTGGTTCTGGTATTTCTGTTATCATCTTTGCGGGTATTGTTTCAGGTATTCCAAGTGCCATTCACGAAGTTTATACAGAGTGGTTTGTAAATGTTCGTCCGAGTCAAATTCCAATGTCGTGGGTAATGGTCGCTATTCTGGTTGTTGCTTCAGCATTGATTATTTACTTCACAACATTTGTACAACAAGCAGAACGTAAAGTTCCGATTCAATACACTAAGTTGACACAAGGGGCGCCTACAAGTTCATACTTGCCACTTCGTGTTAACCCAGCAGGCGTTATTCCAGTAATCTTTGCAGGTTCTATCACAACTGCTCCAGCAACGATTTTACAGTTCTTACAACGCGCTCAAGGTAACAATGTTGGCTGGCTGAATAGCTTACAATCAGCCCTTTCTTATAATACATGGACTGGGATGTTACTTTATGGCTTATTGATTGTTCTCTTTACCTTCTTCTACTCATTTGTACAAGTTAATCCAGAAAAGATGGCAGAAAATCTGCAAAAACAAGGTTCATATATCCCATCTGTTCGTCCAGGTAAAGGGACTGAAAAATATGTTTCAGGCTTACTTATGCGTCTGGCAACAGTCGGGGCACTTTTCCTTGGCTTTATTTCGATTCTTCCAATCGTTGCCCAAAATATTTGGGGATTGCCAAAAATCGTTGCCTTGGGAGGAACATCGCTCTTGATCTTGATTCAGGTTGCTATTCAAGCTGTTAAACAACTTGAAGGTTATCTCTACAAGAAAAACTACAAAGGATTTATGGATAATCCAATTGAAAGCTAAAAAAATCTTGCTTCGGCAAGGTTTTTCTTTATTTATCGTAAGAAATGCGGTAAAATATTAAGGTATAATTTATATTATGTTGTCTGTAAACTCATAAGCAAGAGTTGCAGCATCTATAGTAAAACTTGTAAGAAGAAAACGGGAGAAAAGAATGAACTTGTTAATCATGGGCTTGCCAGGCGCAGGTAAAGGTACACAGGCAGAATTTATCGTTAAAAATTACGGTGTGAATCACATCTCTACAGGAGATATGTTCCGTGCAGCGATGAAAAATGAAACTGAGATGGGCAAACTTGCTAAATCTTATATCGACAAAGGAGCATTGGTTCCAGATGAAGTAACAAACGGTATCGTCAAAGAACGTTTGGCACAAGATGACATCAAAGCTTCAGGATTCTTGCTTGATGGTTATCCACGTACATTTGACCAAGCAGAAGCTTTGGACAAAATGTTGGTAGAACTTGGCATTAAACTTGATGCAGTCATCAACATTGAAGTAAACCCAGATATCTTGGTCGAACGCTTAAGTGGACGTTATATCTGCCGTACATGTGGCGCAACATATCACAAACTATTCAAACCTACAAAAGTTGAAGGCACATGTGATGTATGTGGAGGACATGACCTTTATCAACGTGCCGATGATGTTCCAGAAACAGTTAAAAATCGCCTAGAAGTAAACATCAAGGAATCAGCACCAATCTTGAAACACTATACAGAACTTGGTTTAGTTAAATCAATCGATGGCGGACAAGCTATGGAGAAAGTAACCGAAGATATTCAAGCTGTTCTTGGCTAAAATAGAACAAAAAAAACACTGAACATTATTTCAGTGTTTTTTGTTTGTCTATCTTCGGAAAAGACGTTTTAATAAAGAAACAATTAAGAAAAGTGCAACGAAGATTAAGGTAATTGCAGAACTTGCAGGCGCATTGAAGTAATAGGAGATGATCAATCCACTGTTCATACCAATAAAACCAATGATAACTGACCAGATTAGTACGGTCTTGAAGGATTTTCCAATAAGCATAGATACACTAGCGGGTAAAACCATGATTGCAGAAACCAGTAGGGCGCCACAGGCAGGAATCATCAAAGCAATCGCCAAACCAGTTACAATATTAAAAATCATTGACATAGCACGGACGGGAAGACCATCTACTAAAGCTGTATCTTCATCAAAAGTCATCACATAAAGTGGACGGAGAAAGAATATAAAGCCAGCCAGAACAATCAGAGCGATGATGTAAAGCATCACGACTTGCGGAGTAGCGATAGTTACAATTGAACCAAAAAGATATTGGTCAATGCTGATGCTGGTTTTACTCCCTGCCACATTAATAATAAACATGGCTAAAGCAAGTCCAGCGGACATTAAAATCGCAGTTGCGAGCTCAAGATAATTTTTATAGACGGTACGGAGAAATTCCATAAAGATAGCGGCAATAATAACGACAATTAAAGTTGTCCATGTCGGATTTAAACTAAAGAGGACTCCGAAAGCAACGCCTGCTAGAGAAACATGGGAGAGGGTGTCAGAGAGTAGAGACTGACGACGCAGAACAAGGAAAACCCCAAGAAGTGGTGCAAAAAGTGAAATGGCAGTTGTCGCTAGTAAAGCGTTGCGCATAAAGTCATAAGAGAGGATTTCAAACATTAGCTTTTACCTCCTGTTTCATTTTTGCATTAGGGTTGCCATGGACTTCAAAGCATTCAAATTTTCCGTTTTTGTCTCGGGCAAGGTGGATGTTTCGGTCCATATATTTTTTAACAGAGTCAGGATCGTGTGTAACCATGAGAACACTTTTACCATGCTCATGTGCAGCATGGGCCATGAGCTCATAAAAGGCTTCTGTGGTTACATCGTCCATCCCAACAGTTGGTTCATCCAGAACAAAGACATCAGGGTCAGAAGCAAATGTACGAGCAATGATGATACGTTGCTTTTGTCCACCGGAAAGTTCTCCAATTTTTTTATGACGAAAGTCCCACATGCCTACAGCATTAAGAGCAGCTTCTACGTGTTCTTCGTCATGTGCATTAAGCTTGCGGAACCAACCTTTACGGGGATAACGACCAGAACGAACAAATTCATGAACAGTTGAGGGGAAACCCGCATTGAAACTGGAAATTTGTTGTGGGACGTAAGCGATACGTAAACGGCGATTTTGTGTGTCATGGCGTGCAATGATAACTTTACCAGACTTAGGTTTCAAAATTCCGAGCGTTATTTTGATTAGCGTTGACTTTGCCGCACCGTTTTCTCCAGTCAATGTTACAAATTCCCCTGGGTTAACCGAGTAACTCACATCTTCTAAAACAGGATTATTGTCATAATAAAAGCTTACATTTTGAACATCAATATAAGGCATAATTTTTATTTACTTTCTAAACTACTTAAATTTTTCAGCGAGTTGATGAAGAAAGTCTTGGATTACTTTTTGTTCATCTTCTGTATATTTCTGTGTAAGTTGCTGATAACTGTCTAGCGTTGCCTCATGATGTGCAGCGTGTTCACGTGCAATGGGCAATGCTTTTTCTGTTAGATTCCATAAAACAACACGTTCATCGGTCTTACTTTTCGTGGGCGATATAAGTTCTAAATCTTGTAACTTTTTTAAAGCTTTAGTGATGGCAGCCGGAGAGACCGAAAGAGTTTCTGCCATCCGAGCATTGGTTGTTGGTTCTCCATTCAGGAGCATCAAGAGATGTTCTTGAGTAGAAGTTAATTTGATATCACTTTGACACTTTCCAAGAAGAATTTCGTGCTTGTTTTCAGCAAATTGCATGACTTGAGATAAGAATTGATCAATTTGTTTTTCTAAATTTGTATGCATGATTCCTCTCCTTTCATTTACTGGTTAATAATAACATGGCTCTCATTAAATGTCAACCGGTTAATATTAAAGCAGAAAGAAAAATAAAGGAAAAAAATAAATAGAGGGCTTGTCATTTGTCAGTCAGTGTGCTATAATATATCAGTCCGACTTTTTAGATACACTTGTATCTTTCGGGGATTTTTAAGGAGGTACTTTTGCTTGGCAAAAGATGATGTTATCGAAATTGAAGGTAAAGTAGTAGATACTATGCCGAATGCGATGTTCACTGTTGAACTTGAAAATGGTCACAAAGTTTTGGCGACGATTTCTGGAAAAATTCGTAAGAATTATATCCGTATCCTGCCTGGCGACCGCGTGCAAGTGGAAATGTCACCATATGATTTGACACGTGGACGCATTACCTACCGTTTTAAATAACCTGGACATTCATTGAGTGCGAAAGCACAGTAACCATAGAAAGGAAGACACAATGAAAGTAAGACCATCAGTTAAACCAATCTGCGAATACTGTAAAGTAATTCGTCGTAACGGTCGTGTTATGGTAATTTGCCCTGTAAATCCAAAACATAAACAACGTCAGGGATAGAAAGGAACTATTAAATTATGGCTCGTTTTGCTGGAGTTGATATTCCAAACGAAAAACGTATCGTTATTTCATTGACATACGTTTACGGTGTTGGACTTCAAACTGCTAAAAAAGTGCTTGCTGCTGCAGGTGTTTCAGAAGATGTACGTACTAAAGATCTTACATCTGATCAAGAAGACGCAATTCGTCGTGAACTTGACGGCTTGAAACTCGAAGGAGATCTTCGTCGTGAAGTAAACCTCAACATCAAACGCTTAATGGAAATTGGTAGCTACCGTGGTATGCGTCACCGTCGTGGACTTCCTACACGTGGACAAAACACAAAAAACAACGCACGTACTCGTAAGGGTCCTGCTAAAGCTATCGCTGGTAAGAAAAAATAATCTAGAAAGGAGTTAAAATGGCAAAAATTACTCGTAAACGTCGTGTGAAAAAGAATATTGAAACTGGTATCGCCCACATTCAATCAACTTTTAACAACACTATCATTATGATTACTGACGTTCATGGTAACGCTCTTGCTTGGTCATCTGCAGGTTCACTTGGTTTCAAAGGTTCTAAAAAATCTACACCATTCGCTGCACAAATGGCATCTGAAGCTGCTGCTAAAGCTGCTCAAGAACAAGGGTTGAAAACAGTATCTGTTACAGTTAAAGGTCCTGGTTCAGGTCGTGAATCTGCAATCCGTGCACTCGCGGCTGCTGGTCTTAACGTAACTTCTATTAGTGATGTGACTCCTGTACCTCACAATGGTGCACGTCCTCCAAAACGTCGTCGTGTATAATCGTTAGTGAGTTGCAAAATCACTTTACTTTTCTTTTAGAGGAGACTATACATGATTGAGTTTGAAAAACCAAAAATTATTAAATTTGACGAAACAGAATTTTACGGTAAGTTTGTAGTAGAACCACTTGAACGTGGTTACGGTACAACTTTGGGTAATTCTTTACGTCGCGTTCTCTTGTCTTCATTGCCTGGGTCTGCTGTTACTTCAATCCAAATTGAAGGTGTTCAACACGAATTCGCAACAATCCCTGGTGTACGTGAAGATGTGGTCCAAATCATCCTTGCTATTAAAGGACTTGCGATCAAATCTTACGTTGAAAATGAAAAACAAATTGAGCTTGACGTTACTGGACCTATGACAGTAACCGCAGGTGACATTTTGACAGATAGTGATATCGAAATTGTCAATAAAGACCATTATCTTTTCTCTATCGCAGAAGGTCATTCTATGCGTGCTGTGATGACAGTAAACAAAGGTTACGGATACGTTCCTGCTGACGAAAACAAAGTCGAAGGCGCACCTATCGGTACAATTGCTGTGGACTCAATTTACACACCAGTTAGCAAAGTTAACTATCAAGTAGAACCAGCTCGTGTAGGTGGTGATGCATCTTACGATAAGTTGACTTTGGAAATCACTACAAACGGCACAATCGTTGCTGATGATGCTTTGTCTCTCTCTGCGAAGATTTTGACAGATCACTTGAACTTGTTTGTTGACTTGTCAGAAACAGCTTCAGAATCTGAAACTCTCGTGGCTAAAGAAGAAGTTAAAACAGAACGTGTCCTCGATAAAATTATCGAAGAAATGGACTTCTCAGTTCGTGCTTACAATGGTTTGAAACGCGCTGGAATCAATACCGTAGCTGATATTGTGGAAATGAGTGAAGCTGACATGATTAAAGTCAAAAACCTCGGTCACAAATCAGTAGAAGAAGTCAAGGTTAAATTGACTGACTTGGGCTTGGAGCTCAAAAAACGAAAATAATACAGGAGGAAAAAAATGGGTTACCGTAAACTTGGACGCACATCTTCACAACGTAAAGCTATGCTTCGTGATTTGACAACTGATCTTATCATCAACGAAACTATCGTTACAACTGAAGCTCGTGCTAAAGAAATCCGTAAAACAGTTGAAAAGATGATCACTCTTGGTAAACGTGGTGACTTGCACGCTCGTCGTCAAGCAGCAGCTTACGTTCGTAACGAAATCGCTATTAAAGATTTCAACGAAGAAACTGAAACTTTCCCAACTGCACTTCAAAAATTGTTCGACGATATTGCTAAACGCTACGAAGGCCGTAACGGTGGTTACACTCGTATCTTGAAAGTTGAACCACGTCGTGGTGATGCTGCCCCTATGGCAATCATCGAGCTTGTTTAAGAGAGTTCGGATTTAAATATTATATAAGATTACTTATTGAGTGTTATGATGATGGCGCTGTGTTTGAGTTGACGTAAAAACGTCGAGTAGCACTGCTTAGTCTAGCTCTGTCTACCGAGATATTTATTTCGGTAGTTCACTCAATATGTTTTTTTTTTTGCTTTTTTATAAAAATATAGGTCTCTTTTCAATAAAGAGGCTTTTTTAAGTGTGGGGATTAAAAGAATATAAAATTCTTTCCTTTGATATGATATAATCAAATCAAGGACTACGAACTTGGGAGAGGATATAGTGTCTGTTGTAGTGTGGAATAATTTTAAAAATAACGAAGACACTTTTTTGTTAAGGACGTATGAATAGGAATTTATGAGAAAAAGGAATAACATTTGTGGAAAAATATAAAAAATTACTCACGCTTAGCGCTCTCGTTTTATCGTCCACACAAGGAATATTGGTAAGTGCCAGTGAGCTTACAGCGACAAATGTGGACAGCAGTGCCCCAATAACGAGCAACGTGCAAGAAGAGGTCGAAGCTTCTAGTAGTTCAGAAGGAAGTTCTGAAAATAGTTCTACTGCTGATAGCTCTCTGGAAGATAGTATTTCTGAAAGTGACCATCAAAGTAATCCCCCTTCAGATAAGGAGACTGAAGAAACCGGGACAGCTCCAGGAAGCACAACTGAAAAACCAGAGAAAAATAACAGTGAGAAGGAAGTGGCCAAGGAGTCGGTTGCCCAAGAGTATTTTTCACGCAAAAATCTCCCCAGAGTTGGTGTTAGTCTTAAACAATTACCCGTAAAAAATTCAGGATCTCCTTTTAGAGATATCTCACAGTCAATGTTCAAAAATAACATCAACTGGATTTATGGTCGTGGTATTACTACAGGTTATACGCCAAGCACCTATAACCCTAATGCAAAAGTAACACGCGGAGAGATGGCTGTTTTTCTACACCGCTTAGCAGGAGCACCAGCATATAAAGCGCCTTTCAATGTTTATACAGACGTTAGTCAGTACAAAAACCAAATCCTTTGGTTGACAGCGACCACAGTATCTAATGGTACAGCCCCTCACTATAATCCTAATGGTAAGGTAACTCGTGGACAAATGGCGGCCTTTCTGCACAGGATGGCAAAAGCATCAGGAAAAGCTCCTGCTTCTGCAAAATATAATCCAAAGTTTTGGGATGTCCAAAATCATATGTTTAAAAATGATATAGGATGGCTAAGTTCAAAAGGGATAACGACAGGATATACAGCGACATCTTTTAAACCAGATGCGGATATCACACGTGGAGAGATGGCCGCATTTCTCTATCGCTTCTATAGTGTTGTAGTAAATAATCAGAAACTTCCGGCAGCACCACAACCTCATGCTAATCAACCAATATATTATTCTCAGCTGGATGCAAGATGGAAGAATAACAGATTGAATGGCTCCAATGTAGGAGTTTCAGGGTGTGTGCCTACAAGCTTGGCTATGATTCTACGGGGAAGCTATGGACAAAATGTTGACCCAGGAATTGTTGCTAAAAAAGCGGATACGATTAGTCACGAAAGCTTTGGACTCTCAGGGAAGGATTTGATCAATACTGCTAAAGCTTATGGACGTAGTGTAGAAGTTATCAGTAATATCAACCGAGCAGAAACTTTGCTCAGAGCAGGCTATCCTCTCATATTTTATATTAATGTGGGTATTGGCCATGCCGTTGTCGTTTCCGACTATGTCAACACTAATGGTCGAGTAAATATTAACGATCCTTATGGAAAACTATTCTATCCTTCAGGAAAAACAACTTTGCGTGAACTATGGGGACGTCCTAGTCAAGATGCTATGGATTGGAATGCAGGCCGTCCTGTATTTGCGATTAAGTAGGAGGAAACCATGAAAAAAATATCAGTAGTAGCTCTACTCCTTGTCAGTTTACTTGGTTTATCTGGATGTGGAAATCAGCAAACCAATAAACAACCGCAAAAGGATTCCAGTACAGTGGCAGGTAAAAGCAAAGAAAGTACAGTAAAATCCGATACAGCAACATCAAAAAATGATGCAAGTTTAGAGCAGTCTAAGTCAGAAAAAAACCAAGAATCAACAAGTAAGGATAATACCAGTACAGAGGCTTCTAAAGTGTCTCCAGATCCCCAAGCTCCAGAAGCAGACCATACGGTAAGAACTGAATCAGGCAGCACCACGGACTTAGGTCAAGCACGTATTGCACTTTATGAAGCAGGTATTGATTCCCATAGTATGACGGATGATGACATTTTAACTGTCTGGGAACGTTCAAAAGACAAGGAAGAATTTGTAAAAAATGTAAAAGAATATCTCAGACAATAGTGTTGTTTAGAGCTAAAAATAGGCTTTACAGAGCGTTTTAAGAAGTACTTTACAGTAAATACAATAAAAATGGTAGTGCTATTATAACTACCATTTTTATTGTATTGAATTATCATAAGGAAGAGGATTTGAGAGCTTGAAGAACTCTTTGAGGAGAAAAGAAAACAGTCAGTGAAGTCTGTCTTTTGATATGTTATAATCAAATAATGGGTAAAATAAAAAGCCTTAAGAGGCTAAAATTTATTCATGCCACTGAATGGAATCGAACCATCGACCTCCACCTTACCATGGTGTTGCTCTACCGACTGAGCTACAGCGGCTTATAGTTAAACCATAATTATTTTAACAAAAATACGAATAAAAGTCTATAAGAATAATAGAAATGAGGACTTCAAAATAGCTAAAAAAAAATCAACCTTTCTTTGTCAAGAATGTGGCTATAAATCAGTAAAAAAACTCGGACGTTGTCCCAATTGTGGCGCTTGGGGCTCCTTTGTGGAAGAAGTAGAAGTCCAAGAGGTAAAAAATCAGAGAGTAAGTTTGACAGGTGAGCACTCTAAACCCATGAAGTTAGATCAGGTTGAACTTTTTGATACACCGCGCGTGGAAACCGACCTAGATGAGTTTAACCGAGTCCTTGGAGGCGGTGTCGTTCCAGGAAGTCTTGTCCTTATTGGGGGCGATCCAGGGATTGGTAAATCGACTCTGCTGCTTCAAGTATCTACACAACTTGCTTCAAGAGGGCGTGTGCTTTATGTGAGTGGGGAGGAGTCAGCTCAACAAATTAAGCTGCGTGCTGAGCGTTTGGGAGACATTGATACAGATTTTTATCTTTATGCCGAAACCAATATGCAAAGTATCCGAAATGAAGTGGAACGTCTACAGCCAGATTTTCTTATTGTAGATTCGATTCAAACTATCATGACGCCTGAAATTCAGAGTACCCAGGGTTCAGTTAGTCAAGTGCGCGAGGTGACAGGAGAATTAATGCAGTTGGCCAAAACTAACGATATTGCGACTTTTATTGTCGGACATGTCACCAAGGAAGGGCAACTTGCAGGACCACGTATGTTGGAACATATGGTTGATACCGTCTTGTATTTTGAAGGAGAACGCCAAAATACATTCCGAATTTTACGCGCGGTCAAAAACCGTTTTGGTTCAACAAATGAAATTGGAATTTTCGAGATGCAAGGCAGTGGTTTAGTGGAAGTAACCAACCCGAGTGAAGTCTTTCTGGAAGAACGTCTAGAGGGTTCTACCGGATCTGCTATCGTCTGTGCGTTAGAAGGTACTCGTCCGATATTGGTTGAAATTCAAGCTTTGACAACACCAACCATGTTTGGGAATGCCAAACGTACAACCTCCGGTTTAGACTTTAACCGTGTGAGTTTAATCATGGCAGTACTTGAAAAGCGTGCCGGTTTTCTTTTACAACAGCAAGATGCTTACTTGAAATCTGCAGGTGGGGTCAAGTTGGATGAACCAGCCATCGACTTGGCAGTCGCTGTGGCAATTGCTTCCAGCTATAAGGAAGAGCCAACAGATGCACGTGAATGCTTTATTGGCGAAATTGGCCTAACTGGAGAAATCCGACGTGTCACACGTATGGAGCAACGTCTCAATGAAGCAAGTAAATTAGGTTTCCAAAAAGTATATGCGCCTAAGAATAGCTTAGCAGGTGTAGATATTCCAGAAAATTTGCAAGTGATCGGCGTGACGACTTTATCTGAATGTTTGAAAAAAGTGTTTGGCTAAGAAAAAGCTTTGTGAGTCAAGATGTCATAATCGTAATGGGACAAACAAGTATCTTGTTATGATGTGTGATATAATTGACACAGAGCTTTTTAGTTATAAAAAATTGAGGCTATGTACAGAAAGGAAGTCTTATGCGTCGTTGGATAATTCATGTTCTCATGGGTATTGTGGGTGCTTCTTTAGGCATCACTACTCTCCCTTGGGTTTGGCACCTCTTTAGACAAGAGGGAAATGCTTTTAATCAGGAAATTGTAAATGGGTTAATTGGAGCAATTATTTTTGTTATTTTATCATTCTTTATGTCCAATTTGCTGATGCGAGCATTGAAAAAACTAGATCAAAAAATTACGAGAGTCAATCTTTCAAAAATGGTATTTAATTTTATTGGTGCTATTTTAGGTCTGACCGTAGGTGTGCTTTTAACGATTCCTCTCTCTTTACTCGGGGTACCAGTATTAAGCAACATTATTTCCTTTGTGCTGATCATTGGTCTGCTTTATCTTGGCTATACGGTCTTTGATAAGCGAGGAGATGAAATCTTTAAAATCGTTTTTCGTAAACGTAAAGAAGTCGCTGCAGTGGATAAGCCCGTGGTCAAAGAAGTCGTTACAGCTCAACATGCTATGATTTTGGATACAAGTTCGGTTATTGACGGACGTATTTTGGATGTATTAAAAACAGGTTTTATCAGTGATAAAGTAATTGTACCTAATTTTGTATTACTAGAGCTCCAGCTCATTTCAGATAGTGCTGATCCCTTGAAACGTGCCAAGGGTCGCCGTGGTTTGGATCTCGTAAATTCCTTAAAAGAATTTGACAATGTTGAAATTTCTAATAAAGACTATAAGGACATACGCGAGGTTGACACTAAACTGCTTCGCTATGCTAGCGAAATCGGTGCGAAGTTAGTCACAAACGATTTTAATCTCAACAAAGTAGCGGAGATCCAAGGCGTAATCGTCCTAAACATTAATGATCTTGCAAACGCCGTTAAGACACAACTGGTGGTTGGGGAGCAGATTGAAGTAACAATCATTCGTGAAGGTTCTGAACGTCAGCAAGGTGTAGCCTATCTACCAGATGGTACAATGATTGTCATTGAAGATACGGCCAAAATGATTGATAAAAAAGTGTTGGTTGAGGTTGCAAAAGTTCTGCAAACAAGTGCAGGACGTATGATTTTTGCTGAGCTTGTTCATCCAAAATAGTTAAACAAAAATAAGGAGAAACATGTACTTTAAGCGTTTTTTACAACTTTTTCTTATCTATGTACTAGCAGCACTTGTCCTTGTTGGTATTATTTCAACAAATTTTTTGCAAAATAAAAATCTGACTTTAATCCTAGCTTTACTTATCTCCTATGCAGTACTAACCTTGCCCTTGGTTCTTTTGACCGTGTTGAAAACCAATAAAAAAGCAACGAGTGTTGGTGCTCAAGGTCAAGGAGGTGAAGTACGACGTATATTGGGACTTCTTCCGGGTTACCTTGCTTTGAGTTGTTTAACAAAAGATGGGGAATCAACAACGACGATTATGAGTTTTATCCAATCAGTCCATGAAGAAAATATATTTTACATGGTAGCTGATAAGCATGCCCGTAAAGTACAAAGCATTAAGGAAAATCCTGATGTCTCTTTCACTACATGGTTTGATAGTTTAGAGAAGGGGGAGCGTTTATCCTCGAATAATGTGTATGCCGAAGTCTTAGAAGAAGCGGCAGCAAAAGAATGTGTTAAACAGGAACCTAATCTACTGAAGGTGCATGAAAATGCGGCAAATATGGCCATTATCAAACTTACGGTTAAATCCTTGGTTCATGAAAACTTTAAAGAAGGTAGCCACATAATAGAATTTAATTGAAGTCTTTTTAGACTTCTTTTTTGTTACACAGATACAAAAAATACGTATAAGTTCATAGTTGCAATAAAACTTTAGAAATGTTATTCTAATTATGAAGGCGGTTACATTTTCGCTTTTGTCGTATTATGGTTTCAAACAAAAAAGGGGAAAAGCCCCGAAGCATATATCTATATGGAGGATAATTTGATGAAAATAGGTGTTCCAACAGAGATCAAAAAACACGAATATCGTGTAGGACTTGCACCAGAATTTGCTGCAGCTTATGTTGCCGCTGGACATGATGTCTATATTCAAAAAGGGGCAGGTGAAGGCTCATCATATTCCGATGAACTTTACACAGCAGTTGGCTGTAATATCTTACCAACTGCCGAGGATATTTATGAAACAGCGGATATGATTATAAAGGTCAAAGAACCGCTTGAGCCAGAATATTCATTGATGCGTGAGGGACAAATATTTTATACCTATTTCCATTTAGCAGCAGATAAAGCATTGACAGAAGCTGTTTTAGATAAGAAAATTGTCGCGATTGCCTATGAAACCATCCGCGACCGTAACGGTGCACTGCCAGCGCTTAAACCCATGTCTGAAATTGCAGGGCGTTTATCAGTCCAAGAAGGTGCGAAATACTTGGAACGTCCTTTTGGAGGACGTGGTGTTCTTCTTGGAGGAGTGACTGGCGTTCTTCCAGCAAATGTTTTGGTACTTGGTGGTGCAGGAGTTGTTGGTCGTAATGCTGTCGCTATGGCTGTTGGGCTTCATGCTAATGTTACTGCAGTCGATGTGAATTTAGATGCCTTAACTGAGCTTGATAAGCTCTATCAAGGGCGTGTAAACACGGTTTACAGCACTGATCATACGGTAAAAGATCTGATTTCTAAAGCAGACTTAGTGATTGGAGCTGCGCTTATCCCTGGTGCAGCTACACCACAGCTTATTCGCCGTGAACATTTACCATTGATGAAAAAAGGTGCAGTTATTGTCGATGTGGCAATTGATCAAGGAGGAACTTGTGAAAGTTCTCATGTGACTTATCATGACAACCCTGTTTTTGAAGAAGAAGGTGTTATCCACTATTGTGTTGGTAATATGCCTGGTGCTGTCCCTGTAACTTCGACAGCAGCTTTAAATAACGCAACTCTCGCAAATGGTTTAGCTATAGCAAACAAAGGTTATAAAGAAGCCTTGAGAGCTAACTCAGGTCTGAAAGAGGGACTAAATGCAGACCATGGTAAGTTGACATGTAAACCTGTTGCTGATTTCTATAACATGGTTTACACAGACATTGATGAAGTTATAAGTAATTAAATAAAAAAGCGCTGCCTGAGCAGCGTTTTTTTATAGAGGAAGAACCATGTTGTACCATGTTTCTCCTGCAAGTTGTGAGTCAGAAATTCCTTTTGAAACGAATCCATAACGTTCGTAGTAAGGAATAAGGCTTTCTACACAAGTCAAGCTGATGCCTTGACGGCTTTCCTCAGCTGCAGCCTCTTTCATCAAATCCAGTAATGAAGTAGCAATACCAAGTCCTTGGTATTCACTATCTACAGCAAGGCTAACGATAATTTGAAAGCGGTCAGTCGGAAGACTTGCTTCTGTTTTTTCAAACATATCGTCTGTCAGATAACATTTATCAGAAGTTGGGCCCACAAGAATGCCGACCACTTTACCTTCTTCATTTCGAGCGACGAAAAAACGCTCAGGAATGACTTGGATACGTTCTAACATTGAAGCGCGTGAGAGTACCTCATCCGCTGGGAAAGAAGTCTCTTCAATGTGCATCACATCATCAATGTCTGTGATTTTTGCTTTGTCATATGTAATTTTAGTCATATCTCTATTCTAACATGGTCCTCCTTGTCGAGTCAATGAAGCTTGTGTTTCTTTAATTACAGTATGATTTTATAATGACTCACTGTTAGAAACATTGCTCATAATATGATAAAATAAAAAGGATCGAAACTAACAGGAGAAAACTATGTCTAATAACATTCGTGTGCGCTATGCGCCATCACCAACTGGGCTTTTACATATCGGTAATGCCCGTACTGCACTTTTTAACTATCTTTTTGCGCGTCATTATGATGGAGATTTCATCATTCGTATCGAAGATACAGACCGCGAACGTCATGTGGAAGATGGGGAACGTTCTCAACTTGAAAACTTACGTTGGTTGGGGATTGACTGGGATGAAAGTCCTGAAACACATGAAAACTATCGCCAATCTGAACGGTTGGAACTTTACCAAAAATATATTAATCAACTTTTGAGTGAAGGAAAGGCTTATTACTCTTACAAAACGCCAGAAGAGCTTGAAGCTGATCATGAAGCACAAGAAGCAGCAGGTGTTGCACCTCATTATGTCAATGAATATGCTGGGATGTCAGAGGCTGAGAAAGAAGCTTACATCGCTGAACGCAAAGCTGCAGGAATTACACCGGTTGTTCGTATTTCTGTAAATGAAACAGCCATTTATAAATGGACAGATATGGTTAAGGGCGATATCGAATTTGAAGGTGGGAACATTGGCGGTGATTGGGTTATTCAAAAACGCGATGGTTACCCAACTTACAACTTTGCTGTAGTAGTGGACGACCATGACATGCAAATTTCACACGTTATTCGTGGTGATGACCACATTGCGAATACACCAAAACAGTTAATGGTTTATGAAGCTTTGGGCTGGGAAGCTCCTGTCTTTGGGCACATGACTTTAATCATTAACTCTGAAACAGGGAAAAAGTTGTCTAAACGTGATACCAATACGCTTCAATTTATCGAAGATTACCGTAAAAAAGGTTTCATGGCAGATGCTATTTTCAACTTTATCGCACTCTTAGGTTGGAACCCAGGCGGGGAACAAGAAAAATTCAGCCCGGAAGAACTTGTGAAACTTTTTGATGAAAAACGTTTGAGTAAATCTCCGGCAGCATTTGACCAAAAGAAACTGGAATGGATGGACAACGAGTACATCAAGCATGCAGAGTTTGAACCTGTTTTTGAATTGACAAAACCTTTCCTTGAAGAAGCTGGACGCTTTGATGCGCGTGCTGAAGAACTGGTTAAGCTCTACAAACCACAAATGAAATATGCTGAAGAAATTCTGGAGTTAACAGACCTCTTCTTTGGTGAATTCCCAGAACTCACAGACGAAGCCCGTCAAATGATGGAATTGGAAACTTCACCAGTTGCGGTAGGCACTTTCCGCGCGAAACTTGAAAACTTAGAAGATTTTACTGCTGAAAACATCTTCCCGCTTTTCAAAGAAACGCAAAAAGAAACAGGAGTTAAAGGAAAAAATCTTTGGATGCCAATTCGTATCGCTGCTTCTGGTAGCATGCACGGCCCAGAATTACCTGAAACAATCGCTCTTTTAGGCAAAGAAAAAGTCCTTGAACATATGGCACAGTTTTTATAAAAAGCCGCAAGTAATAAACGCACGAGTTATAGCTCGTGCGTTTTTTGTATGAATGAAATTAACCGTTTGTTTTTTTGCGGATATTTTAAAGACGAGATGAGCTGGTCATAAGGGGTGATTTCCACGGCTTGGTTGAGGAGTAAACGTCTATCAGCAACCAAGTTAGCCAGAGTCTGCATGATTTTTTGCCACTCTTCGGGACTGAGTTTAGCATTCCAATGCCGCAGATGAAAGATACCGATGTCAATAGGTAGTTCGGCTATTTTTCCCCAGTTGACCTGTTCGCCCGAAAGGAGCCCAAGAGCTTGAAACTTTCCACCCGATCGGACACAAGCAGCCAAATCTGTCCCATCCTGTCCACCGACACAATCAATGGCAGCATCTACTTCGAGATTAACCAAGTCTGTACGTAATTCCTGAGCACCGCGCTCCTTTAGGAGCTGGTGCTTTTTACTGTCGCGTGTAATAGCGATAAAGTCAAAACCCAGTATTTGTGAAAGTTGGGCAAAGATTTGACCAATAGAAGAACCAGCAGCATTTACAGCAAGTTTTTGACTAGGTTTTAATGCAAGAACTTCTGTACATAGAAGCCAAGCTGTCAAAGGGTTGATGTAAAGCTGACTAGCGGAAATCAAATCAAGAGTATCAGGAACAAAAAATGCATGAGATATAGGGCATTTGACAAAAGTTTGCCAAGTCCCTTCCCCTTCCAAGGGTAAAACACGTTGACCGATAAGTTTGCGCGAAAGTGCGCAGCCAACATCTGCGACAAGACCAACCCCTTCATAGCCTGCAGTAGCAGGAAGGCTTATCCTGTGCGCATATGCACCGGTCATTGGGATTAAATCTGAAGGATTGACCGGAGCATAAAGCATTTTTACAAGAAGTTCTTGGGGCTGTAAACTTGGTTGACACTTCTCTTTAAGCCTTAAGACTTGATGAGGCAAGCCATAGCTCTCGTAACTGAATGATGAGTACATGGCTTTATTATAGCAAACTTATAAATTTTAAGACACAGCTATAATTTTCCTTCAAAAATATATCTTAGTGTAAAGTTGCAGAAAGATTACAATAAAGTTTATTTGCTTCTTTTTAGTAATCAAAGAAAAATCTTTGACAAAAAGTAAACTTATGTCAAACTTAGTGTGTATAATGTGTCTTTTAGGTTAAAAATGTGTACAAATTATCCTATAGGCGTTGAGAAAATATTAAGAAGGAGTAAAGTTGGATGAAGAGTAAAAGACTCTACAAAGTCGTACGCTTACTTATGATCGTCTCTCTTGTGGTTCAAGCCTTGCTACCAGCATTAGCTATCGCAGAAACCATAGACAAGGAAGAAAAAAACGGTCGCACGACTTTGAACAAGGCGCAGTGGGAAGATGAAAAGAATCTTCAAACTGTTATTGTAGAAGGAAAGGTTGAAAAGGGTACTGCGGAAGATAATCAACCTGAAACCATCGTTTTGAAAGGCGCAGACTTTGAGAACGTCACAACAGAAGAAAATATCTCCGGCCTTACAGAAGGCAGCTATAAGTTGGAAGATAATAAAGTGCTTTTAAACTTAACGGAGCAGAGCGAGGGAAATTTCTCTTTGAAACTTTACGTTGTGAAAGATTCTTTAGTCAATGGAAAAGAGATTGAAGTCACTCTAGGGGATCAAGTGCTCACTCTTCCGATTAAGCTTGAAGAAACAGATAAAGAAAAACCAACAGATGATGAGAAAACATCTGATAAGGAAGCCGAAACCAAACCTGAAAAGGAAACAAAGCCTGAACAAGAAAGTTCAACTTCTAAGAAGCAAGTTGGCAATATCGCAGATAAGGAGCGTGGCTTACCTTTTGCCATGACAGAGCTTCTGCCTAATGCAGCAGGTCTTCCTTGGGACATCGCTAAAGACAGTAAGGTTTCAGACCCTGATACAGATAGCTTAGCAGACATGGGATTCTCGGATGTTCCTGGCGCTCATGATGGACGTATCTGGACAGACAAAACAGTTCGTCACGACCTCGGCAGCTTGGACGATGATCAGTTTGAAGTAACACTCTCTGCTTTGGCACAAAGTGCACCTATACGTGCCGGTTATCAAATTCCTGCGGATACTGTCTTTACCATTGACGTTTCTGGAAGTATGACTCGTGTCGATCCTGGCGCAGGACGTTCACGTATCGCTCTTCTGGTTGATGCGCTTAATGAAGCTATTGGTATCTTGCAAGATGCTAACCCGCTCAATCGTGTAGCTGTAGTAGCTTATGGTGGCCGTACAGGTGGTTTTGCCCGTGTCGAAAATGTTTTTGCTCTCGGCAGATATAACCCTAACAGTAATGGTGCTTTCTTTACCATGACAGGGAACTCCCAAGTCAATGTTGTGGCAACTGCTGTAACTGGTTCAGGTGGACAAGTTAAAGTTAATAACTTTGTTTCACAAGGTTCAACGCCAACCCAGTGGGGAATTCGTGAAGCCAGTCGTATTCTGGAAAACGTAACTGACCAACAAGTTGAGGTTCCTGTGACAAATGATGCTGGGGAAGAAGAAAATCCAGTAAGAGTAACACGTCGTCCTAATCTTATCCTAATGACCGATGGTGAACCAACCATGGGTCGTCCTGACTTTGACTTTGATGCTTTAACTCCAGTAACTGTTGGTCCAAATGGTAATCAACTCGTAGCGAGCGACGGTGATTTCTATGGAGATGGTAGTTATGGTGAGCAAGGTCTAGCTGTAATGACAGCCTTGACAGCCGCCTATCGTGGCAAAACAGTCCTTAATCACTATTTTCCAAATGGAAATGTTGCAGGCGATGCACCAACTCAACCTGCAGCAGATATCGGCTTCTTTAGTATCTCTTTAGGAAAACAAGACACAGAAGCCGGTCAAAACTTAATCAGTGCAACATTGAATCCTACGCCGGAGAATACAGACAAGGTCGGACCAAATGTTCGTCATCAGATGGGCTTGACTGGGACATCAGCAGGACCAACAGCTGCTACACCAACCTTAACAACACTCTTTAATAACTTTGCTACGAATGGTGCAACAGGAAACTTCCAAGCGCAATTTAGACAAGCCTTTGGGACATATCAATGGAATAACACTAAGAGTACAGTTAATATCAGAAATAACGCTTCTGTAGAACTTTCAACAACGGACATTGCTTATGCAGATGAGTTTTTCAAAGCGGATGACTTACAAACCTTGCGCGATGCCTTTATCTCGATTACCAACAGTATTCAAGATACAGGGAACAGCGAAATCTTAGGCGGAAATGGGAACGGCACAAACTTGGGTGCAGGTACACTGGATTTCTCTGATGTCTTGGGAAAATACATGAGCTTTGACGGTCTGACTAATATCGAGTTCCCAGCACGAAATGGTGGAACATTTACCTATAATATTTCAGAGGTTGATGCACATCGTGAAGATTTTATTAAAACATTAACACAGCAAATCCGTCTTCCTGACGGCAACTTTATTGATGCTGCAACAGCAGGAGCGATACTTGATAATCGCCCAGATAATGTCATTACTTATTTTACAAATGACCAAGGGCGCTATATCGGTCTTACTGCTGACGGAGCAGCGACGAAGGCACAGGTTTACCCTGTCTGGGGCGAAATTGAAAACCAAGTCGACTCTGCAGTAAATAATGTGAGCGGTCTCCTATTTACTGTTCATACGGCACTCATAGATCATACTTTTACCTCAGACTATGGTTCAGCAGAGCATAAGTCAGGTTATAGAGAACTCCAAGCCAAGGATCAGTTTGTGCATTGGAGCATTCCTGCGCATCTCATTCCTGAACGTACAGTTCAGCAGAACGAAGATGGAACAGTTAGTATTACAGGGAACACTTCACCTATACAGGCAAGATTCAATGTTGGTTTAGATGAAGCACGCGTAGAAGAAGCTTTACTTGCAGGAGAAGCCCTCCCAACAAACTTCTTCTCTAACTACTGGGATAATGACGCAAACAGCTCTTTTGCAACTTTTGAGCCGTCTACTGAAAATCCCTTTTATAACTTTGATGGTGCAAGAATTGTAGGAAAAACTGCCAATCCGACAAATACCAAAGCTCATGTCAGCCGACAACTGGTCGAAGCAGATCCAACAGCTCCAGCAGGACAAGATGGGCGTATTGTTACCAATCTCTTGGGAAATAACGGTACATTTGCTCTTGATTACTATGGACAAATCAGACTAGAAAAAGAATTTATTTTCCTTGATGAAAATGGTAACCGTGTCAACTCTGATGGAGCTATACCAGCTGGCGTTACACTCCGACCATTGACCTTTACAATCACAGGTCCAAATAATTTTGAGGAAACAGTGACTTTTGACCCAGATAAGTTTACACTAGAAAATGGCAAATGGCACTTTGACTTACCAGAATATCTGCCAGCAGGCGTTTACACCATCAAAGAAGCGGGCGGAGATGTTGAGCAGGCTGACCCAGGTTATACACATATGCCGGGAGAGTTTGACCAAACCGTAACCGTAATACCGGGTGGTGTAGCCACAGCAAGCTTTGTCAATGTTTATGTGCAACCCCAACTTAATACACCTTCCTTACGTATTATGAAATTCTTCCACGGCTTGCCAGCGGACACTTATCCAGAAGACTTTGAAATTCTTATCGAGTATCTTGGAGATGGAAACCCACAACCGGGCAACGGAGATGTATGGACTCTTAATACAACAACGGGGTATTATGAAACAAGAGTGAGCCGAGCAGATGCTATAGCAGGAAGATCCTTCATCGGTATCCATGAAGGGCAGTACAGAATCAGTGAGCTTAACGCGGATAATGCCAAAGATGCAGGCTATATCCTCTCCAACAGCACTTGGGCTTATCGTCAGCTTGGAGCAGGAAACCAAGATAACTTTGGCAGTGGTCAAGGATTGGAACCTGTAACGGTGACGATTGGAGCAGCAGAAGATGTGAGCTTTAGATTTGATAACTTTTACCAAAAACTAGGTTCATTGGATTTGAGTAAAACGTTTGAAAATATCCCGCTTGATCGCATTCCAGATGACTTCTATCTTACTGTGACTAACGACAATGGGGATGAAATTGGTCGCTTAACGAAAGCGCAGATTCTCAATGATGAAAAAATCATCCTTGCGGACCAACTACCACCGGGCCGTTACACCATTCAAGAACATAACTATGAGATTGAAAATTGGAGACTTGAAGCTGTAGCCTTTATCAACGGTGCAGCAGAAGTTGGAATGCCTGACCCAATCTGGCATTTCGATGTCCCGGGACTTATCGGAAATAGCGATGTTACCATTAATATCGTCAACAGATACGTGTTCACTGCGGAACCTATCGAACCACCGCTTTCTCCCGTTTATCCGCTCCAAATGACTAAGGTTGACCAATATGGCAATCATGTCGCTGGTGCAGAGTTTGATCTGGAAGTCTTCGATACCTCATTAAATGGAGGTGCAGGTGATTGGAGAATCCTTGTCAAAGGTCTTCAGTCAAATAGTGATGGTTTAGTACGTTATGTGGTCACTGAACCAGGACGCTATCGTTTCCATGAAACGCAAGCTCCTGGAGGCTACCAACTCCCAGATGATCCTTATAGCGAGGAGCGAGAAGTGGTAGATGGGAACACAGACACCATTTACTTCCCTAATATGGTCAACACACTCACCGCACGTATCCAACTTCATAAGACAGATGTGGAGGGTGAAGGCTTAGCAGGTGCTGTCTTCAAGGTTGAATATAGAGCGGCTGAAACGGATAACTGGTCAACTTATGCAGAAGGTATGACAACTGGAGCAGGTGGTTATCTCGGCCTTAATGTCGAAAACGATGGTTATTATCGCTTCATTGAAACGCAAGCACCAGATGGTTTTGTCTTAGATAGTACACCACGTGAAGTTCATGTTAATGCAGGAGAAACTGGAGATACCATCTTTAATGTTGATGGTGTGGTTAACCGTCCGTACGCAAGTATCCAGCTACGTAAGACAGATGTGGAAGGTCAAAATCTAGCAGGAGCTGTCTTCAAGGTTGAATTCAGTGAAAACAAAAATGGCCCTTGGGAAACTGTTGCAGAAAACTTAACTTCTGGCGACGATGGTCTTGTCAAGCTTGAAGATATCGAAAAAGATGGTTATTACCGCTTTATTGAGACAGTAGCGCCAGCTGGCTTTGTCTTAGACAGCGAACCACGTCAAGTCCATGTAACCGCAGGTGTAGGGGGACAAGTCCTCTTCTCTGCTGGCGATATGGCAAACCGACCAATCGCAAGTATTCAATTGCGTAAGATTGATGCAGAGGGTCAAAACCTCGCTGACGCTGTCTTCAAGGTTGAGTTCAGTGCAGACGGCAATGAACCTTGGGAAACCATTGCGGAAGCCTTAACTTCTGGTAATAATGGTCTTGTCAAACTTGATGTTGAAAAAGACGGCTACTATCGTTTTGTTGAAACGCAAGCGCCATCCGGCTTTGTCACCGATGGTAGCCCACGCCAAGTTTATGTTAATGTTGGCGAGACAGGGGAAACAAGCTTTGATGCTGGAACGATGATTAACCATGAGAAAGAAGCACCTATTTCACGTATCCAACTGCGCAAGACAGATGAAGCCGGTCAAAACCTAGCAGGCGCTATCTTCAAGGTTGAATTTAGTGAAAACGAAAATGGACCTTGGGAAACTTACGAGGAAGGTTTATCTTCTGGAACAGACGGTCTTGTTACGACGGTTGTCGAAAAAGAAGGCTACTACCGTTTTATCGAAACACAAGCACCAAACGGCTTTATCCTTGATAGCACTCCACGTCAAGTGAAAGAAAAAGTTACGATAGGAGATACAGGCGAAGCCCTCTTTGAGGCTGAAAATATGGTCAATATACGTAATGCTCGTATCCAACTTCGTAAGACAGATGAAGCCGGTCAAAATCTAGCAGGTGCCGTCTTCAAGGTTGAATACAGTGAAAACGAGAATGGTCCATGGGAAACTTACAGAGAAGATTTGGAATCTAAAGCAGATGGTCTTGTGAGTACTGATGTAGACAAAGCAGGTTTCTACCGCTTTATCGAAACAGAAGCACCAGACGGCTTTATCTTAGATAGTGAGCCACGTCAAGTGCCACAAGAGGTAACAATGGGAGGTGAAGAGCAAGCACTCTTTGATGCTGGAACGATGGAAAATAAACCAGTCGATCCAGAAACTCCAACACCCCCAACACATCACTATGCTATCCAACTTCTGAAAGTTAATGAACAAGATAATCCACTTCAAGGTGCTGTCTTTAAGGTAGAAACCGAAGATGGAGAAATTGTAGCACAAAATGTGAAGTCAAACGCGGACGGATTGGTAACAGTTACTGTACCAGGTCCAGGTAAATACCGCTTTGTCGAAATCCAAGCGCCATCCGGCTACAAGTTAGATAAGACACCGCAATATGTCACTATTGCAGAAGAAGATGGCTCGGGTGTCTTTGATGCCGGTAAGTTGGTTAATAAACCAAAACCACGTCTTCCGATTGTCGGAGATAACTTAGGGCTATGGCTCTTGACTTCTGGTCTAATCTTCCTTCTTGGTGCAGGTTTTGTATTATACAAGAAGAAAAAAATCAAAATTTAAGAAAGTCTTTGAAGTAAGGGATTTCTTAAAATAAAAAATACTCAAGCTCTTTAAACTTGAGTATTTTTCTTTTATTTGTTACTTACAGGGAGAATAATCTTAGACGAACCAAGGTCTACTTCATAAGTCATCTCACGATTATCTCGTACGGTATGTTCGAAGTCTGTACTGTAAAGCAAGAGACGGAGCTTGTCACCTTTTTCCAGCTGATGAAGCGTCGGCTGAAGTTTAAGGTTTACGGTCAGCCACTCGTTTTCCTCGACAGGACTGATTGTAAGCAAATCCTCACGGTTTTGCAGATTGAGGAAGCCTTTAGTCATAAGTTGATAAGGGCTATCCACCAGAGGAATCTCCATCAGATTTTCCAGCATAAAATTACGGCCACGGTCCAGAGCTTTCAAGTCCAGAGTTTGTGCGTTTTCTGAGAGGCGTTTCTTGTTACCAAAGTCAAGAAGTTGCGCAGAGAGAAGGGCTTTACTGTCATTGACTTTGATTTTGAGGTTCAGCTCGACTTGACCGTTCACCATCATGTCTTCTGCTACTTCTAAGTCAACCACAGCTGTTTGAGCTTTGCCTTCATACAAATCTTTTTTGAAAGTATGGAAATCTTTGCTGTAAGCCTTAAAAATCTCTTCATCGTAATGATTGTCAAATTTTAGGATAGAAGCTGCTGTTTTGCCAAGTGGCAATTTAACCGTTTCTGCACTGCCCCAGTCGGCTACCCCTGTCCAACTTTGGGCTTTGCCATTTTCTTGTAAAACAAGAGGAGGTAAGTTCAAAGTCAACTTGCGATCTAAGAGCTTAGCGGTGAAATAACTGTTGATGGTTTCGCTAAAGTCGATGGATTGCCAATTGTTCATATAAATATGAGCACCGCGGTGTAAGAAGGCGTGTTTAACCGTTTCTTTCGGCAGAGCTTGCCAAAAATGATAGGCTTGATCTGGTGTAACATTCCAGTCTTGTAAACCATGCACAATCAGAACATCTGCCTTGGTATTTTTTGCCTGTGGCAAATAGTTTCTATCGTGCCAATATTGGTTATAATCGCCGGTGGATCGCTCAAGAGACTCAAGCATTTGAGAAAGGTGAGCTTCATATTGCGTATTATGCGCAAGGAAGTCAGCACCTTGAAGATTACGCGAATAAGTCAATGCTGCTAAAACATCTAAATCTTCACCGGGATAGCCGCCTGGTGAGCGGACCAAGCCATTTTCACGGTAATAAGAGTACCAAGAGGTAATACCGGCTTCGGCTAAAATCACTTCTAGACCATCAATGCCGGTAGTTGCTGCACCATAAGCCATTGTACCCAAGTAGGATTTACCAGTCATCGCGACTTTGCCGTTGGCCCAATCTGCAGTCACTTCTTGTGTTCTCTTGCGAGAAGTAAAAGCACGCGCCCGACCATTGAGCCAGTCAATTGCAGCAGTCATACTATAAATTTGTTGGTAATCACCTGAAGTTTGGAAACCATCTGAATCTAAAGTTCCGACACCGGCAACATAAAGTGAAGCAAAACCACGCGCTAAGAAATAATCGTTCAGTGAATAAGTCCAACCGTGCGTGAACTTTTGAGTGGGTGTTTTAGGAGTAGCTTCTAGGGCAGGTTCTTTTTCGTAGTCTGGAAGAGTAGGAAGTTGTGTTGTAACCTTGATTTTTCCAGGCGCTTTTTCTTCTAAAGATACATTCATGTCGTGCAATTGTTTGTCATTGGCGATTTCATTTATCCCCAGATGGTAAGGACTTGCGGTCATGACTGCTGGCAATTGCCCCTCGAATACGGGACGAATAATCTGTACTTTAATCAAATCATTTTTTCCAGTACGATAAGTATCGACTTTAGATTCGACCCAGACTGTTTCCCGTATCAGATTTGCAGTATCAAAAGTAGCGAGCGATTTGTCATTGAAAAAATGGTAAGTATTGCTTAAAGGAAGCAAACCTTCAGATACCCAATGTTCAACCAATGTCATCCCGTTTTTGCGACGACTACAAAGAAGGAGGTAAAGTGCGCTGATGAGGTTTTCACTGTGGAGTGCTTCCTCATCGATCATCGGTAGATTTACAGATTTTGCAAAAGCTTCTGCTTGGTCCACTTGAAACTCAAAATTAGGTACAAATCCCAACAATTGCAAACTCACCGTCCAAAAGATATTCCATGTGAGTGCTTCATCTGAAGTTAGGAATTCTTGGAAAGAGGCTGTCGGTGTCGCTTGAATGCTTTCACTGTCGACAGGTGCAACCATTAAAAAGTTTTTAAGGATTTTCTTTTCTTCCCAAAAAACAGACCAAGTAAAGCCGAGATGATCCAGCTCAATAAGCTGTTCATCAAAGGTTTTTTCAACGATGGAAAAGTGATTAAATTTCATGCAATATCTTCCTTTCGATACACTATTATAGCCATTATATCAGAAAAGAGCCTTTGCTGCTTTGGCACATATCTTACGTGAAGAAGCAAAAAAGAAAAAGGCTTTACTTGAGCAGTAGATAAAAAGAGTGCTATAATGAAGGAGTAAAGAAGAACAAAACAGAGAGGAGAATAATTATGAAATTCAAATTCAGTGGGATTTCTTCATATGAGGAAAAAGCAACACCAAACTTTATGGGGGAAGCAAATTCGCACAGTATTATAAAAGAGTTCGACAGCATGGATCAAGCCATTCAGCATGTTGTGGATAATAATGGTTTTATGGTTACAGACAATGGCAAATTTGCCTTCCATGTCCGTACAATTACCCAAGAGGACGAATAAAATGTTAAAGGCATGCTAGAGGCATGTTTTTTATTATCATTCTTTTTGCTTTAGCAAATTAGAATGATAATACGTAGGGAGCGAAGCGAGTTGTGAACAACCTTAAATTCTTTTTGCTTTAGCAAATTAGAATGATAATACGCAGGGAGCGAAGCGAGCTAGAAAAAATTCTGCCTAAGACAGAGAGTAACAAATGTTAGCGACAAAGTATGTACATTTTTTTAAAATAAGTAAGGAGAGTAGAAAAACTTTAATATAAAATTGAAGCCATTATTTTAATAAACAAGTTTAAATGGTGGTATAATAACTGTTGTATTAAAGGAGTAGATGAATAAAAAAGGAAGATGACAAAAGAATTTATAGAATATTTACTGCGATTACTGGAAGAAAAAGAAGTAAATGTTGTGACTCAAAGACGGCATAGCTACGTGATGTATCAGGGAATTGAGTCAGATTATGTGTATATACTTAAAGAAGGTGTAGCTAAAATCAGCAATATTATGAGGGATGGACGTGAGTTTAATATTGCTTATGTAACAGAACCGGATTTTGTTTCCTTGCTCGAAGAAAAGCAAGAAAATGGTATCTCAGCTCTTTTCAATGTACGGGTCGAGTCAGAGAAAGCAAGTTTTTATCGCGTGCAACGTCAAGAATTTTGGAAATGGGTAATGAGTGATCTGACCTTGTTCCGCATCGTTGATGATTTTTATCAAAGAAGATTAGCCATGAACTTAGAACTCTTGCAAAAGATGACAATCAATGGAAAAAAAGGTGCAGTTTGCGCCTGTATCAATAGCTTAATCAACGAATTTGGGATAAAGAAAAGAAACGGTATTCTGATTGATTTTCCAGTAACAAATGAAGACATTGCCGGTTTTTGTGGCATATCAACACGAAATAGCGTAAATCGTATTATCCGAGATCTTAAAACGGAAGAAATTATTGATATTATTGATAACAGGATTATGGTTTACAACTCAGAATATTTTGAGGATTATATTAGCTAAAAAGACTGGATTCAGTCTTTTTTTCTTTATAAAATATTGTTATTTTTAATTTCAAATACAAGAGCAATCGCTTACATGAAGCCGTTTCTCCCCTTTTCTCTCGTCAAACAAATTTTCTGTTCAAGAATTCACATCTTTTTAGCCAAAATAAAAAAAACGTGCTATAATGTCTATGTATAACAAAAGAGTTTAACATTAGTTAATCTCGTTTTTATTTTGTCATTAATTTTTATTACTTGGAGGAATTCATGGACTATTCATGGACAGTGAAATATCTCACTGAATTTATTGGTACTGCCCTTTTGCTTATCTTGGGTAATGGTGCCGTAGCGAACGTTGAACTTAAAGGTACAAAAGCCTTTGGTCAATCTTGGTTGATTATCGCTTGGGGTTACGGACTTGGTGTAATGTTACCAGCCGTAGCTTTAGGTAATGTCACAGCTCAAATCAACCCAGCCTTTACACTTGGACTTGCAGCATCAGGATTTTTCCCTTGGGCACAAGTGCCATTCTATATTCTTGCTCAACTTCTTGGAGCGATGTTTGGTCAGTTGATCGTCGTAATGGTTTATCGCCCTTACTATCTCAAAACAGAAAATCCAAATGCTATTTTAGGAACTTTCTCAACAATCGATAACGTTGATGATGGCACAATCACTACACATACAGGTGCCTTGGTTAATGGTTTCTTGAACGAGTTTGTTGGATCATTCGTCCTCTTCTTTGGAGCGATGGGCTTAACAAAACTTTATCGTGGTGTTGAATCAATCAACTGGATGACAAACTACGCATCGCAACAAGGTGCAGATGTAACAAGTGCAGATGTTACTGGACAAATCGCAGCATCAGTATCAGGTGCAGCTTCATCAGCAGCAATCAGCCACGTTGTCCTTGGTTTCCTCGTGCTCGTATTGGTTGCTTCACTTGGAGGACCTACAGGTCCTGGTTTGAACCCAGCACGTGACCTTGGCCCACGTATCTTGCACTCACTTTTACCAAAATCTATTTTAGGTGAAAACAAAGGGGACAGTAAATGGTGGTATTCATGGGTACCTGTTACAGCACCTATCCTTGCAGCACTTGCCGCTGTCGCTTTGTTCAAAATCATGTATCTATAATCTTAATACGCCTAGGAAAATTCCAATAGGACTTTCCGTCAAACAGTTAGGGCTTTAGCCACAAATGTTAATAGCGGATTATGACCGATTAACCCTCATCTTTGGATGAGGGTTTTATTATTTTAAAAGTGGACATTAAAAATTTGTAAAGCTAACCGAAAATAAATTTGATAGAATAAATTCATAGTCAAAAAGCAAAGAAAGCGACTAGGAGAGTAAAAGCGAAAGTTAGCACAGGGAGCTTGCAGCTAGTGAGAGCAAGACTAATGGAAACTTTGAAAATGGCCTAGAAATCGCGTAACAGTGAGTTTACTTTCTAAATAAACTGTTAACGGAGTGGTTCTCGTTATTGAACACATTATTTTTGGGGCAGTCTTGCTTGTCACCAAAGATAATTAGCAAGACGTAAGACATCCTTTTTTGGTATTTTACGTGAAATTAGAATGGTACCACGATAATTCGTTTCTATTTATAGAGGCGGATTATTTTTTTGTTTTTGACTATACTGTTATTATTATTGTTAATAAAGGGGAGACTTATTATGAAAAAGAAAACAAGAAACAAAATTATTGCTGTGGTAGCGCTCGTCGTTGTCGTACTTATCGGCTACTTCTCATTCTTCAAGAAGGATGTTGCTGAAGATAAAACCGTTAAGGTCGGTATTATGTCAGGTTCAAAAGAGAGTACTGAGATTTGGGATTCGGTAGCGAAGACGGCAAAAGATGAATACGGTATCAATCTCAAATTTGTCCGCTTCACGGACTATAACCAACCCAATACAGCCTTGGTAAATGGTGATGTGGACATTAATGCATTCCAACATTACGCTTTCCTTAAAGAATGGAATGATGCCAATAATGCTGATTTACAACCCATTGGCGATATCTTAGTTTCACCAATTCGTCTTTACTCGAAGAAACATACAGATGTGAAGGAGATTCCTAATAAAGGAACAATTGCGGTACCTAATGATACCTCTAACGAAAGTCGAGCCCTTTACGTTTTAGAAAGTGCTGGCTTGATTAAGTTAGATACAAAGGCTGGAGCTTTGGCCACAGTTAAAGATATTACTGAAAATCCAAAAGATTTGACGATCAAAGAATTGGACGGGTCGCAAACAGCTTCAGCCCTGTCTTCAGTTGATGCAGCAGTTGTAAATAATGACTTTTCAGTTCCTGCAGGTTTGACAAACAAGGAAGTTATTGCAACAGAACCTTTAAATGAAAATTCAAAACAATGGATTAACATTATTGTGGCACGAAAAGACGATAAAGACAATCAACTTTACAAAGATGTCGTTAAAGCCTATCAAACCAAAGAAACAGAAGAATTATTTGCAAAATTGTACCCTGAAAAAGGAACAATTCCTGCTTGGAATTTGAAATTGAAATAATCATAAATAGTGGAGAAGAAGATGGCAATTATTGAACTAAATAATATCAGAGTTTCCTATGAGACTAAGAAAAATAAGGTGGATGCAGTCAAAGATACAACAATCCATATCGAAAAAGGCGATATTTTTGGAATTATCGGCTACTCAGGTGCTGGCAAGTCAACGATTGTCCGTACGATTAATCTTCTGCAAAAACCAAGTGCTGGTGAGGTGAAAGTCAATGGCAAGGTTCTTTTTAAAGCGGGAGCTGATGGTAAGGATCAAGCTAAAATTAAGACGGCAGAGCTCCGTAAAGAACGTCAAAAAATCGGAATGATTTTCCAACATTTCAACCTCCTTAATGAAAAAACGGTTTTTGAAAATATCGAATTTGCGCTTTTACATAGCCCTTTATCTGATAAACAGAAGGAAGAAAAAATTCGTGACTTGCTTAATCTTGTTAGTTTGTCAGAGTTTGAAGAAAAGTACCCAGCCCAATTATCAGGTGGACAAAAGCAACGTGTAGCTATTGCGCGTGCCTTGGCGAATGATCCCGAAATTTTGATTTCTGATGAAGGAACATCTGCTTTGGATCCAAAAACAACTAATCAAATTTTGGACTTGTTGAAGGATCTCCAAAAACGTTTGGGTCTCACTATCGTTTTAATTACTCATGAAATGCATGTCGTGAAAGAAATCGCCAATAAAGTTGCAGTTATGCAGAATGGTGAAGTGATTGAGCAAAATAACCTTTTAGAAATCTTTGCCCATCCTCAAGAGCAACTGACACAACAATTCATCGATACCACATCGAATGTCTCTCGTTTTATTCATTCATTGACTGAAAATGATACATTCAGTGACTTGGCAGACGATGAAGAACTGATCTATTTGTCTTATTATGGCAATCAATCAGGAGAACCAGCTATGTCGGAAATTACCCGCAAATTTGATGTTTCAACGAATATCTTCTATGGGAATGTTGAGGTTCTACAAAATACACGTTTTGGTTCTTTAGTCGTGTCTCTAAAAGGAACAGAAGAAAATCGTTTGGCTGCTAAAGAATATTTGGCAGGCCAAAATATTGAGTTTACAGTATTGAAAGCGCAGGTGAAATAAATGACAGCATGGTTTACAGAACATTTTCCAAATGTTGTAGCCTTAGGTTTACACGGAGATACAGGTTGGGTGACTTCAATCATAGAAACACTCTTTATGGTTTTTTGGTCAGGGCTTTTTGGTGGGCTTCTTGGACTGGTATTTGGTGTCGCTCTTGTTGTGACTAACGAAGGAGGGATTACGCCTCATCGTGCACTTTACTCTTTTTTGGATAAGTTTACATCAATTTTCCGTGCAGTACCCTTTATCGTTTTACTTGCTATTATTGCTCCTGTCACTCAAAAAATTGTGGGTACACAGATTGGAACAACAGCAGCTTTGGTCCCTTTGACACTTGGTGTCTTTCCTTTTTATGCACGTCAAGTTCAAGTTGCTTTAGAAAGTGTAAATAAAGGGACGGTCGAAGCAGCACAGACTGTAGGCGCTAATTTCTGGGATATCGTCTTTACAGTTTATCTTCGTGAAGAACTTGGTAGTTTGATTCGGGTATCTACCGTTACGATTATTTCCTTGATTGGTTTAACAGCTATGGCGGGTGCGATTGGAGCAGGAGGATTAGGAAACACAGCCATCGCATATGGCTACAATCGCTTTTCTAATGATGTGACCTTCTTGGCAACCTTACTTATCCTGATTTTGGTTCTTTTGGTTCAGGTTATTGGTGATACATGGGCAAAGAGCGTGACCCATAAATGATGTAAACTGGGGGACAGTGCATGACGATTGATTTTAAAAGTGAAGTAGAAAAACGTAAAGAGGTCTTTTTGCAAGACTTAATTGCGTTACTAAAAATAAACTCTGAGCGAAATGATGAAGAGGCTAACGGAGAATTTCCTTTTGGTCCAGGACCGAGTCTTGCTATGCTGGAGTTTCTAAAGATTGCCCACAAAGATGGTTTCAAAACAGCAAATTTTGAGAATTATGTTGGAGAAGTACATTATGGTCAAGGAGAAGAAACATTGGGGATTTTTGTTCATGCTGATGTTGTTCCAGCAGGTCAAGGCTGGACAAATCCTCCTTACGAACCAACACTTAGAGAAGGACGATTGTATGCTCGCGGTGTTCTAGATAATAAAGGACCTGCACTGGCCACCTATTATGCTTTGAAAATTTTGAAAGAGGCTGGTGTACCTTTCTATAAAAAAGTAAACTTTATTATTGGAACTGATGAAGAGAGTGGATGGAAGGATATGGCTTATTACCTTCCCAAAGTACAATTGCCAGATTTTGGCTTCTCACCAGATGCACGCTTTCCGGTAGTTAATGGTGAAAAAAGTAATCTTACCGAGTATCTGCACTTTGGACATAAAAATGACGGTGACTTTATTCTCCATGATTTTAGGAGTGGCATACAAGAAAATTGTGTGCCAGAAGAGGCTAAGACTTTGATTACGAGTCCTCTCGACTTGAAAGTCGATTTTGAAAAATACCTGGAGAAGAACAGGTTGGAAGGAAGATTTGCGAAAACAGGAGCAAAAACTTCCTTACAAATTAAAGGGAAATCAGCACACAGTTCCACACCAGAAATTGGAGAAAATGCTGCAACATATTTAGCCAAGTTCCTTGCTGCATATGATTTTGGAGCAGATGCACAAAAGTTTCTAGAAGTGGCTGGTCAGAAGCTTCACCAAGATTTTGAAGGAAAGAATATTGGAATTGCTTATGAAGATGAGGACATGGGTAAACTGTCGGTCAATCCTTCTGTCTTTCACTTTGCAGAGGATGGACAGGAAAATAAGATTGCACTCAATATCCGTCACCCGAAAGGTTTGACAGAGCAAGATATCCAAGAACGACTTAGTAAGCATTTGACTGCTTTTATCCAGAAAGTAAGCATTAGTGCGCTTATTAACTACCAACCGCACTATCTTTCACCAGAAGATCCGTTAGTGCAAGTGCTTTTGAGTACTTATCGCGAACACACGGGTGATGACAGTCCACCACAAACAGTAGGTGGTGGAACATATGGGCGATTAATGAAACGCGGTGTAGCTTATGGGGCTCTTTTCCCTGATTCTGCATTTACTATGCACCAAACAGATGAGCATATAAAGCTTGAAGAACTTTATAAAGCTATTGAAATCTACACAGATGCCATTTATCGTTTGGTTTGTGTAAAAGACGAGAAAAACGCTTAGGAATCAGTGACTTTTGGGAAAAAAATATTGCAAAATGCCTCAAAAGATGATTAAATAGTAAAAGTAACACAGATTTAACAAAATCATCAGGAGGAAGCATGGAAAACAGAATTCGTGAATTTAGACAAGCTCAAAAACTTTCTCAAGAAGATTTGGCGCGCATCGCTCACGTGAGTCGACAAACCGTCAATGCTATCGAAAATGATAAATACGATCCCGAACTTCTGCTAGCTTTTAAATTAGCAGAGATTCTGGGAACTAAAGTCGACGACCTCTTTACTTTTCAGCTTAGTCATGTGAAGAAAAAAGAAGAAGATGTCTTCTGGTGTGAAAAATATCAATGTGTCCTTTGGAAACGTGCAGATGTCGAAAAAAGAGCAAACTAAGTCATAAAATAAAATAAAAAGCCTAGTCAATAGTGTATAATTGAACTATAGGCTTTTTTTAATGTTGCGGCGGGTTTCACCCTTAGTGGGAAACCGAAAAGGGAGAGTGAAAAGAGTTCCCGGAAATAGTATTTATTAATTAATGCTAAAGAAATATCAAGGAGTGCAAAAATGAACATCAAACAGCTTCGTTATGTTGTGGCTATCGCTAACAGTGGAACCTTTCGTGAGGCGAGTGAGCAGCTCTTTGTGAGTCAGCCATCTATGTCAATTGCGGTGAAGGATTTGGAGCAAGAGCTTAATTTCCAAATTTTTGAACGGACAAACACAGGAGCCAGCTTGACGATTGAAGGTGAACGTTTCTATGAGCAAGCGCAAGCGATTTTACGAGACTTTGAAGCTTTTGAGTCGAAATATGCAAAGCCGAAAGAAGCCGAACGACATTTTTCAGTTGCAAGCCAGCACTATGATTTTCTTGCTCCTGTAGGTGTTGAATTTTCAAAGAAAAATCCTGAAATCAAGAATTTTCGTGTCTTTGAATCAACGACTTATAATATTTTACAAGAAGTGGCTCAAGGGCATAGCGAGCTTGGTGTTGTGTACTTGAATAAGCATAATCGTTCTGGTATTCTCCGTATGCTGGATAAGCTGGAGCTAGATTATGAAGAGCTTTTTATTTCACAAACACATATTTATTTACGTAAAAATCATCCTTTGACACGTAAGAAAAGCATCAAAACCAGTGATTTGAAAGCTTTAGACCGTGTTCGCTTCACTCAAGAAAATGAACAATTTCTTTACTACTCGGAAGACCTTGTGGAAACTTTTGAAAATACTTTTATTTATAATGTGACCGACCGTGCAACCTTAAATGGTATCTTGGAGCGTACAGATGCTTATGCGACAGGTTTAGGATTTATTGATAAGGAAAGTGTACACAATGTCACGGTTATTCCAATGGATGGAGATAATGTAAACAGCTTGATTTTGGTTAAACAAAAAGGTCAACTTTTAACAGATGCAGCCAAGTCTTACAAGCGCAGTTTAGAAGTTTATTTTGAAAATTATAAGTTTTAGCCAGCCTAGAGTCTAGGCTAGAAAAAATATGAAAATTAGTGTAAAATAGAGCAGTATACAAATTTTGTAAAACATTTAACATAGGAGAACTCACATAATGGTAAAATTAGTTTTTGCACGTCACGGTGAATCAGAATGGAACTTGGCTAACCTTTTCACAGGTTGGGCTGACGTGGACCTTTCAGAAAACGGAACACAACAAGCAATTGATGCAGGTAAACTCATCAAAGCTGCAGGTATCGAATTTGATATCGCGTACACTTCTGTATTGAAACGTGCGATCAAAACTACAAACTATGCACTTGAATACTCTGACCAACTTTGGGTACCAGTTGTAAAAACTTGGCGCTTGAACGAACGTCACTACGGCGGTTTGACTGGCTTGAACAAAGCTGACGCTGCTGCAAAACACGGTGATGAGCAAGTTCACATCTGGCGTCGTTCATATGATGTATTGCCACCAGCAATGCCACGTGATGATGAGTACTCAGCACATGCTGACCGTCGTTATGCTAACCTTGAAGATAGCCTTATCCCTGATGCTGAAAACCTCAAAGTTACACTTGAACGTTCATTGCCATTCTGGGAAGATCAAATCGCTCCAGCATTGAAAGACGGTAAAAACGTATTCGTTGGTGCACACGGTAACTCAATCCGCGCATTGGTAAAACATATCAAACAGCTTTCAGATGATGAAATCATGGATGTTGAAATCCCTAACTTCCCACCACTCGTGTTCGAATTTGATGATAATTTGAACCTTGTTAAGGAATACTACCTTGCACCAAAACAAGCATAAATAATACGATAAGACCTGCATCAAGCAGGTTTTTTCTTTTCTTTAAAAAATGTAAGGTAAAATACAGCTTATTGTGGTAAAATGTTTAGGTATAAATATGACGAGTTAAAATTAGGATAGGGTTCCATGTCTGAGAAAAGAAAAACACGAAACGAATTAAACGGAAAAAAAGATAAAACACGTAAGTTATTAAAAAACCCAACCATGTTGGCATCTGGGCGCGTTAAGCTTCTCTTTTTTGTCATCACGGTTCTCTTTTTAGTTTTGATTGGTAAGCTGTACCACATGCAAATCATGAATCAGAGCTTTTATGAAAGTAAACAAGCAGGGGGCGCAGGCTCGCTACAAATCGTTCAAGGCGCACCTCGTGGGAATATTTATGACGCGAAAGGTGTTCCTTTAGCGACAACAGAACCTGTTGAAGCGATCGAGTATACGCGCGGGCAAAATACGACAGCAGATGATATGCGTAAAATTGCGGACCGTCTTGCTGGCATCTTAACTTTAGATAATGATTTTAAACAAATTACCGAGCGAGATAAAAAGGATTATTTTTTGGCTGATGCCAACAACTTGGAGAAAATTGCTAAAAGTCTGACCAAGGAAGAAAAAACAGATGAGAAGGGGAATTCGCTTTCAGGTTCTGAAATTTATAATGTCCAACTCAGTAAGGTAACCGAGGCGGATATTAACTTTAATGAGCAGCAAATGTTTGCAGTCAAGCTCTTTAAAGAAATGAATTCAACAACTATCTTTAATACAACGATTATTACAACAAGTAATCTTACAGCAGAACAGCAGGCTTATATTGGAGAACATGAGGGCGAACTGCAGGGGATTTCTGTAGGAACCAGCTGGAACCGCAAATATGCGGATACAGCGCTTAAGCCTATATTAGGTACGGTAACGACTCAGAAACAAGGTATCCCAGAAGATATGCTGGACGAGTACCTTAAAGAAGGTTTCCAACGCAATGACCGTGTCGGGACTGCCTTTTTAGAAAAGGGCTATGAAAAGTACTTGCAAGGGACACATACGATTAGTAACGTATTGACCGATAAGCAAGGCAATGTCACTGGAACGGAAGTGAAACAAAAAGGGAGCAAGGGAGATAATCTCAAACTTACGATCGATTTGAAATTCCAAGATGCTGTTGATAAGATTTTGGAAACCGAAATGAACAATATGATCGCGGATGGTTTTGGGACTTATTCGCAGGGCGCATATGCTGTTGTGTTGGACTCTAAGACGGGCGCGGTTTTAGCCTTGTCGGGACTTAAACGCGACGAAACAACAGGGGCAATGCAAAGTAACACTAACGGCACCTTCCAAGATGCTTTTGTTCCTGGTTCGGTAGTTAAGCCAGCAACGCTGACAGCTGGCTGGAATGCCAATGTTATTGCCGGTAATCAAATTCTCAATGATATGCCTATCCAGATAGCAGGGTCAAGTTTGATCGAATCATGGTTTACCAATGGCATCCTTCCAATTAATGCTGTCCAAGCCCTAGAATATTCTTCTAATACATATATGGTTCAAATAGCACTCAAGTTGCTAGGCCAACCTTACGTTCCTAACATGGCTGTTGATGGTACAGACCGTGTAGCTGCCTTCAAAAAGCTACGTGAAGCCTTTGCTTCCTATGGAATGGGAACAACAACAGGATTTGATATTCCTGGAGAAATACCAGGCTTCATTAGAGATGCAAATGAGATAACAGTTTCTGACTTGCTCATGGAATCTTTCGGTCAGTTTGATACCTATACACCACTTCAACTTGCAACATACGGTATGACCTTGGCAAATAATGGTGAGCGTTTAGCACCGCATATTGTGGACGGTATCTATGAAACCAACTCTGAAGGAGGAATGGGTAAACTTGTTAAAAATATCACGCCGAAAATCATGGACAAAGTAAATATCACCCCAGAAAACATGGATGTCCTACATAATGGTATGTATCAAGTCGTTCACGGGAATGACTTTGTAAATGGGCAAATCGGTGCTACAGGTTACTACATGCGCCCTTCACAAGGTGCTGAAGTTTCTATTTCTGCTAAAACAGGTACTGCCGAAGTAACATATGTGGCCCCAGATGGCACAAGTGTACCCGTAACAGTAAACAATGTTGTCGCTTATGCACCAACCGAAAACCCACAAATTTCTATCGGTGTTATGGTTCCGCAAACTACGGTTAAAGAAGGTGGTGTGACCTCGAAGATTGGTCAAAATATTACACGTGAGATTACTAACCTCTATAACTCTATGTATCATTTTAAATAAAATAAAAAACCAGCTCAATGAGAGTTGGTTTTAATTTAAGCTTTTTTGACTAAAAAGTAGCTATAACGAATCAAAACGTAAGTAACTGCGAAGAAGGCAATTACAAGTTCTATCACAGAGAGAGGAGTAAGTAAGGCTGTGAAGGCCGGATAACTTTGAGCCATAAGATGAACTGCAGTAGCAGAAATAACCAAAGGGAAGGTAAAGGCAGCGTAGCTTGGGTAAAAAGGTAGACGGAGCAAAGGAATAACGAGGACCACAGTTGCAAGATAAATCAACTGTGAAAGCAGGAATAAACCGAAAACAAAAAGATTTGACTTGCTTTCTGTCACAGTAAGGTAGGCTGCTAAACAGAGAGAACCTGGAGCTGTAAGGATGGTGATGAGTGGAAGCGTCGACTCATGCATTTTTTTGAAAATAAAGATACGATGTGTAATAATCGGGAGCAATATAAAGTAGAAGAGGAGCGCAGGCCAAAGTACGATACGGCCGATTTCTAGATTAAATACTGTTGCTGTATTGGGGATAACACCCAAGCCTACAAAGGTAATAAACCAGCTCGGATAGACATGGACCATTCCGACTTTTTGCGGCAAGATGTGAAGAGCAACAAAATAAGCCATCAAGAGAAAATGTAGGAAGATAGCAAGCAGCCAAATGAAGTAAACCAGACTTGAGTGGGGGAAAATCCTATTGAGAAAGACACAAATGACCATCCAAGCCATAGTGAAAGTTGGGGAAACTGAGCCAACGATAGGATCTTTAAGAGCTTCCAGCAGATGGCGCATCGTAAAAATAAGTTTCAACATGATCAGAAACATAAAAAAGAGACCAACAAGGTCAAAAGTATTTCCTAGAAAGGTGAATCCTTTGGAATAAAGTAGATTTCCCAAGGAGACCATACCTAAAATTAGACCGCAAATAGGGATAGGGATTTTTTTCAAAAAATTTAAAAACATTTGTTTCATCGAGAACTCCTAGTATTTACATGATTATTGAGTATGAACTTTAGTGAAACTAACAGTTCAAGCACTGCTTTAAGTATAAAACACTTGATTTAATTTGTAAAATGAATTATTGTAATTATAGTAATAGAAAAAAGTAATAAAAAAATAAAGGAGATATAATGTTTTCACTGTTTGAAACCTTCATCGCCATATATGAAACGCGGAGTTTTACCAAAGCAGGGCAGTACTTGTTTATTTCCCAACCCACAGTGACGGTCAGGATAAAGAAATTAGAAGAAGAAGTGGGCAATTCGCTTTTCATTCGCGGAAAGAACCGCGAAGTCATTCCTACAGAAGCAGCAAAATTGCTGTATAAGAAAGCAGTCCAGTATGTTCAAGACTGGGAAAACTTACAATCTGAACTCAATCAGACGACACTTGCCAAGAAACCTTTTAAAATTGGGATATCACAGAGTGCAGCCATCGGAATTATGCCTTTGCTATACCCTAAACTTGTTCCTTACTTGGATCAGATTGATTTAAAAATATCTATGTATGATTCAGAAAAAGTTTTTAATAAGGTTGAAAATCATGATTTGCATTTTGGCATTATCGAAAAACCTTTGGCAAGTGAGCAGGTAGAAGCCTTTCCACTGTTTAAAGATGAATTAGTTCTTGCCGGTAACTTAGAGAGCGAAACTTTTTTTACAAGAGAAATTGGTTCAGGTGTAGGGCATTACATCAAGAAATATCTCCAAGAAGAAAGCTTTAAACCACGTTACTTGGTAAGAATGAACAATAATGACATGATTATTGCCCATATTCAAGCTGGCTTAGGTGTGTCTTTAATTTCAAAACGCTTTATTTCAGAAGGAATGCCTTATCAAAGTTTAGGCAACAAATATCAGCGGAGCTTTACCAGGATTACTTATGCAGAAGAAAAAGACCCTCTTATGCTAGAAATTGTGCAGCATATCAGAGAATCTAGAGAATCTATTGTGGGAGATGTCGCATTAACCAATCGCCAATAGTGTGGTAGACCTCTTCATATTCTGTCTCAAAGAGAATCTCATGACGTAATTCAGGAAAAAGCTGGAGTTTGAGGTGTTTAAATCCTGCTTTTTGGAGTTTCTTATAAACTTTTTGCGGTCCTTTACCCCAGTTGCCGACCGGATCAGCCGCACCGCTGATAATTAGAATTGGCAAGTCCGCGGGCATATTATACATCCAGTTTTTTTGATTGGCCCTATGGACTAGTGAGAAAAGTGTCGCAAAACCATTACGTGTAAACGTAAAGCCAAGTAGAGGATCATTTTCATAGGAAGAGACATTACTTTGATTTTTTGAAAGCCAGTTAAAATTCCCTTTTTCAGGGAATTTTTTGCTATAGCTACCAAAAGCAAGCTTATCTATCAAAGGAGCGACAACTTTTGGTTTTTTTTGACTTATTTTCTTAATGAAGGGCAGGAAGAAATTCAAATGGAGAGGACTTGTCCCCGTTCCCATAAATATCACCCCCTGAATATCAACAGGATAATCTTGCAGAACGTTACGCAAAGCAAAAGAACCCATACTGTGTCCCATCATGAAATAAGGCAGTGTGGGGAGCTTTTTCTTTGTCCAAGTTTTGACTTTATAAATATCAGAGAGGACATTCTGGGGACCAGCGGTACCAAAGTAACCGTAAAGTGGCTCTTTCTGCTGTACAGAATGCCCATGTCCTAAATGGTCATGACCGACCACTGCGAATCCCAAACTATTGAGGTAGAGGGCAAAAGCGTGGTAGCGTTCAATGTTTTCTGCCATACCATGAATGAGTTGGATTACCGCCTTTGGATGTTCCAGCGGCCAGTAAAGCAGATGTAGTTCAGTTTGCTCATCGCTAGATTGTAGGGTATATTGTTCAACCATATCGGAAAGTCCTCTTTCAGTAAATCATTATCAGGATTGAAATTTATTATAACAAAAAAAAGGCTAAGCTGCTGCTGCTTTGAGAGTCATTGTTGCTCTTTGAAAGCACATTAGGCTTAAATGTACAGAAATTTAAGTTATGGTATAATACACAATATCTCACATTCACAGGGTAGAATAGTTCCACAGAATATGAGGATAATTCTCTGAGCGAAAGGTGTGGTATAATAGTTATGACTTTATCACACAGAAAGAAGAAAGGAACACATGGTCTATTATCCTGAACCAATCGCTAAACTTATAGAAAGCTTTAGCAAACTGCCCGGTATCGGGCAAAAAACAGCAACACGTCTAGCCTTTCACACGATTGGTATGGATGATCAAGATGTTAATGAATTTGCCCGAAACCTTATTTCGGCAAAACGTGATTTACGTTTTTGCTCGGTTTGCGGTAATCTGACAGAGAGTGATCCCTGTGCTATCTGTGAAGACCCTCTGCGTGATCGCACAACCATATTGGTTGTAGAGGAAAGTAAAGATGTCTTAGCAATGGAGAAAATCCGCGAATACAGAGGACTGTATCATGTTTTGCACGGAACGATTAGTCCAATGAATGGTATCGGACCGGATGAGATTAACGTGAAAAGTCTCTTAACTCGTCTCATGGGAGACAGTGAAGTAGAAGAAGTTATTCTCGCGACAAATGCAACATCTGATGGTGAAGCAACGGCGATGTATCTTTCACGGATGATTAAACCCGCTGGAATCAAAGTGACCCGCTTAGCGCGTGGCCTTGCAGTTGGCTCAGATATTGAGTATGCGGATGAAGTTACCCTATCCAAAGCAGTTGAAAATCGTATGGAAATTTAAGTGGAGAAAATTATGTCAAAAGAAACATTGATTTTATTATATGGTGGTCGAAGTGCAGAACGAGAAGTTTCCGTTCTTTCAGCTGAAAGCGTAATGCGTGCAGTAAACTATGACAAGTTTAGAGTGAAGACTTACTTTATCAGTCAAGCTGGTGATTTTATTAAAACACAAGAATTCACTGAAACACCCGCAGAAAATGAAAAATTAATGACCAATGAGACGGTCAAGTCAGAACAAAAAGTTGCACCATCGGATATTTATGAAAAAGGTGCAGTGGTTTTCCCTGTTTTACATGGGCCAATGGGCGAAGATGGCTCAATTCAAGGCTTCTTAGAAATTATGCGTCTAGCTTATGTTGGTCCCAATATTTTATCGGCCAGCAGTACAATGGATAAACTTTTAGCTAAGCATGTATTTAGTGCTGTAGGTGTACCGCAAGTTCCTTATGTTGCGGCATATGCTGATGAAAATCAAGAAAAAATTCATGCAGAAGTTCAAGAGAAATTGACTTTCCCTGTTTTTGTCAAACCGGCCAATATGGGTTCAAGCGTTGGCATTTCTAAAGTCAGCAGCTTAGAAGAGCTAGAAGAAGGTCTTGCAGAAGCTTATAAATATGATAATCGTGTGGTGATTGAACAAGGGGTTAATGCACGAGAAATCGAATGTGCTGTTTTAGGAAATGGGGGCAAAGTGCGTTCGACACTGCCTGGCGAAGTCGTTAAAGACGTTGATTTTTATGACTACCGTTCAAAATACATCGATAATAAAATCGAAATGGCCATTCCTGCAGATATTCCAGCAGAAGTCGCACAGAAAATGCGTAACTATGCAGAGAAAGCTTATCAAGCAATGAATGGTGGGGGACTCTCACGTTGTGACTTTTTCTATGATGAACAAGGAGATATCTATCTCAATGAAATTAATGCCATTCCAGGATTCACACAATGGTCAATGTACCCATTGCTCTGGGAAAATATGGGACTTTCATACAGTGAGTTGATTGAAGAACTTGTTTCTCTGGCTCAAGAAGCCTTCGAAATTCGTGAAAGTCATCTCTTATAAAAATAGAACAACTTCAGGCCACGAACCTGAAGTTTTTATTATCATTCTTTCAGCTTTAGCAGAATAGAATGATAATACGCAAGGAGCGAAGCGAGTGGTGAACCCTTAGCTATTCTTTCTGCTTTAGCAGATTAGAATGATAATACGCAAGAAGTGTATGGGCTGAGCACACTCTTTTTGACAAATTATGAGGCGCCCTATATAATGAGAGGAAAGAGGAGATACACATGGGAACAATTTACGACAGCAAGACCAAAAATAGATTGAAAAGAGCTGATGGTCAACTGCAAGGCGTGTTGCGCATGCTAGAAGAAGAAAAAGATTGTGATGCTGTAGTGACACAACTTAAAGCAGTACGTTCAAGTTTAGACAGTTTGATCGGTCTGATTGTAGCTGAAAATTTACAAAACTGCCTTCTACTATTAGAAGGTGACGATGAAAAAGAACGTGAGAAGAAAATAAGTCAAGCCATAAAAATGATTATTAAAAAGTAATTGTTTTTGAATAGAAGGTTATAAGGCTAACGTTGACAACCGTACGCTGTATTTTCATGGCGAATCGGTGCGTTATGAAAGGACTTTTGATATAATAAACTCATCATGAAACTAACACTACACGAAATAGCCCGCATTGTCGGCGCAACAAATAATTGGTCAGAACTGGCAGATACAGAAATTCATAATATTGAGTTTGACAGCCGCAAAATCCAAGAAGGTGATCTTTTCTTGCCACTTAAAGGTGCAAGAGATGGTCACGCATTTATTGAGACAGCCTTTGCACAAGGTGCTCTTGCGACATTCGCTGAACAAGAAGTAGCCGAGCCCCATTTACGTGTTGAGGATTGTCTAGAAGCTTTCCAAAAATTAGCCCAGTATTATCTAGAAAAAATAGCAGTAGAAGTTATCGCTGTGACGGGATCAAACGGGAAAACCACAACCAAAGATATGATTCAGGCTGTACTTTCGGAAAAATATAAAACCTATAAGACACAAGGCAATTATAATAACGAAATTGGAATGCCTTATACCATTCTTCATATGCCTGACGATACTGAAAAAATCGTATTGGAGATGGGCATGGATCGTCTGGGGGATATTGACCTTCTATCTAAAATAGCTAAGCCTAAAATTGCTCTTGTTACGCTTATTGGTGAATCACATTTGGAATTTTTCGGTACACGCGATAAAATTGCTGAAGGAAAGCTTGGAATTAAAGCGGGCTTGCGCCCAGATGGTGAACTTATTGTGCCTGCAGATAAGATTATTAATAAGTATTTACCAGCAGACACAAAAATTACCCGTTTTGGACCAGATGAGGATATTTTTGTTACACAGCTTATCGAACACAAGGATCAACTCAGTTTCACAACAAACTTCTTAGACGAAGAAATTACAATTCCGGTGCCGGGTAAATTTAATGCAACTAACGCAATGCTTGCGGCTTATGTGGGTAAGCTGCTTGACATTGATGAGACCAAAATCAAGCACGCCCTGTCTCATGTTGCCTTGACACGTAACCGTACAGAGTGGAAGAAGGCAAGTAATGGCGCAGATATTCTTAGTGATGTTTACAATGCTAACCCAACGGCCATGAAGCTTATCTTGGAAACCTTCCAAGCCATACCTAAAAATGAAAGTGGACGGAAACTCACTGTTCTTGCTGATATGCTCGAACTAGGTGATCAAGCTCCAGAACTTCACGCAGGAATTGCCGCAGCAATTGATTTCTCGAAAATGGATCACGTTTATCTCTATGGTGACTTGATGAAATATTTGCTAGCAGAATTACCAGAAGATAAAGTATCGTACTTTACCGACCTTAACCAATTGACGGAGACACTCCAAAACACGCTTCAACCTCAAGATCAACTTTTACTCAAAGGATCTAACAGCATGAAATTAGGAACAATCGTTGAAGAGTTACAAAACTAAGCACGCAAGTGCTTTTTTATTATCATTCTTTCTGCATTAGCAGAATAGAATGATAATACGCGAGGAGAATTAGCCTCGCTTTTTTCTTTTTCTAAAGAAGTATTGTGCTAAGAGCAAAATTATATTGTGAAATTGTCAGATAATGTTCGGAAATGACGTATAAAAAAATTAAATGGCAAAAATTTAGAAAAAATATGTAGAAAAGTCTTTACAATTCAGATTGAATTAAGTATAATAGAGAACATAATAAATTTTCAGACAATAATAAACAAATGCAAATTGTCGGATAAGTCAAACAGAAAGAGGATGTTACATGGATAATTGGAAAAAAGTATCATTAGGAACACTTGCCCTGGCTTCGGTCGGGCTCTTGGCAGCATGTGGAAATGGCGGAGGTGGCTCTAAGACAGCTAACCCACAACTTTCCGTTCCGACAAATATTGCTACATTGGATTCGGGCTTGGCTACAGACACTTACTCAAACCTCTTCATCGGGAATACCCAAGAAGGATTGACACGTGTAGATGACAAAGGTGTGGCGCAAAACGCGATGGCATCAGATATTAAAGTCTCTGATGATGGCTTAACATATACCATCACTTTGCGTGATGACTTGAAATGGTCAAACGGCGATGAATTGACAGCAAAAGACTTCCTTTATTCATGGCAACGTGCTGTAAACCCTGCAACAGGTTCACAATACGCTTACTTGCTTGGTAACATCAAGAACGCCAATGAAATTAACACAGGTAAGATTAAAGACCTCAATCAGTTGGGTGTAAAAGCTAATGGCGACCACGAGTTGGTGATTACTTTGACACAACCAACACCATACTTTAAATTCCTCTTGGCAAACAGCGTTTACTACCCTGTAAACAAATCAGCTGTTGAAGAATTTGGTAAACAATATGGAACTTCATCTGATAAAGTCGTTTACTCTGGACCATTCATCTTCAAAAAAGATGCTGGTTGGACAGGGACAAACAACAGTTATTCTCTTGTGAAAAACCCAGATTACTATGACAAAGACAATGTAAAATCAGACGAAATTGATTACACTGTTCAATCTAACCCGAATACAGCGGTTCAACTCTTCAAACAAGGAAAATTGGACCAAGCCAGCTTAGGTACGATGGACTTATACAATGCTAATAAAGGTTACAATGATGGTAAAGATCTTGTTGTCTTGAAAGAAGCAACTACAGCTTACCTTCAATATAACCAATCAGGCGGTGGTACAACAAGCCCAGAAGTCGCTAAAGCATTGCAAAATAAAAATATCCGTGATGCTTTGAATCTTGCGACTGACCGTAAGAGTATCGTTGATCAATTCATTCCAGCGGGTACAGTAGCACAAACATTCACACCAGCAGGTATGTCTGTCACAGCAGATGGTAAAGACTTTGCTGAATTTGCAAAACAAGATTACAACTTCGATGCTGCAAAAGCTAAAGAACTTTGGGAAAAAGGTCTGAAAGAAATTGGTGTTACATCACTGAACATTCAGTACACAACCGATGCTGATGCACCTGTATCAAAATCAGTCGCTGACTTCTTGCAAGCTTCACTTTCTAAAACATTGCCAGGCTTGACACTTACTCAAAAAATCGTACCTTTCCAACAACGTTTGAAAGATTCACAAAACCAAAACTTTGATATCGTTCTTTCACTCTGGGGTGGTGACTACGCTGAACCATCAACATTCTTGCAACTCTTTGCAGATGGCTCAGGTTATAACGATGGTAAATTTGTAAATCCTACATATCAAGCAGCTTGGACAAAAGCATCAACATTGCCAGTAGTCTTGGATGACAAAGCACGTGATGCAGCATATAAAGATGCTGAAGCAGCACTCTTTAATGAATCAAGCATCAACCCATTGTATTACCGTGCAACACCAGCGCTCCGTAACCAACACCTTAAAGGTTTGCAATTCAACTCAACAGGTTTGTCTTACGATCTCAAAGGTGTTTACATCGAAAAATAGTAGGCACTAACATCAAACGAATAAGTAGGGCTTATGAGGCCTACTTTTCGTGTTTTTATTAAGGAATTTTTATATGTTAGCTAAATATCTTGTAAAACGTATCTTATTGATGCTCTTAACATTATTTGTGGTTATTACAGCGACTTTCTTCCTGATGCAGGTAATGCCAGGAACACCCTTTAATAACCCCAAATTAACCCCAGAGCAAATTCAACAACTAAATGTTGCATATGGTTTAGATAAACCTCTTATTGTGCAGTACTTCATTTATCTCCAAAATGCTTTCACGGGTAACTTCGGTACATCATTTACCTTTGCCAACCAACCTGTAAGCACAATGATCGCACAACGTCTTCCGGTTTCAGCACAACTTGGTTTCCAAGCCTTGATTATCGGTGTCGTTGTCGGAACATTCTTTGGTGTTGTTGCTGCCCGCTTTAAAAATACATGGGTCGATGGACTTTTGAGTATCATTTCTACAGTCTTCTTCTCAGTACCTTCCTTCATCGTAGGTACTTTACTTCTCCTTTACTTTGGTTACACTTGGGAACTTCTTCCAGTATCAGGCTGGGGAACGTTTGCGCAGACTATCTTACCGTCGCTTGCGCTCTCCTTTGCTCCAATGTCACAGGTCATGAGTTTTGTCCGTGCACAGATGATTGAGTCGCTTTCATCAGACTATATCCTCCTGGCACGTGCCAAAGGTTTATCTGATCGTGAAGTCTTATGGAAACATGCGATCCGTAACTCATTGATTCCAATGCTGACACTTATTGGCCCAATGAGTGCCGGGCTCTTGACAGGTTCTGTCCTTATCGAGTCAATTTTCTCGATTCCTGGTATCGGTCAACAGTTTGTACAGTCGATTCCTTCAAAGGACTTCCCTGTCATCATGGGTACTACAGTTGTCTATGCCGTAATGTTGATGGCGATGATTTTGATCACCGATATTATTACAGCATTTGTTGATCCACGTGTACGTTTGGACTAGAAAGGAGGGGAGAAAATGGAAAATATTAACAGCAAATTTAAACTTGTAACAAACCGTGATTTTGAAGCGAGTGAAATGATCGCAAAACCTGCCCTCACTTTTTGGCAAGATGCATGGCGACGTTTTAAGAAAAATAAAGTAGCAATGGTAGCGATGGTTGTCGTTATCTTCACTCTGTTGTTCTCTGTGGTTTCAACATTTTTTGTCCCACAATCAGCAGCCAATAACTTTGATCCGAATGCGGTTCAAACCTATAAAAACTTACCCCCTAAGCTAGGAAATGTAAATATTCCTGGTTGGAACGGTAATTTTGCAGCACCAGGAAGCACAATCGCAGAAGACCTGTACCAAGTACAAAATGTCCCAGAAGGTGAATCTTTTATCTTTGGTACAGACTCTTTAGGACGTTCGATTGCTAAACGTACAATCGTTGGTTTGCGTATTTCCTTGATTATCGCTTTTGCCTCTATCGTCTTTGACGTACTGATCGGGATTACTTATGGTTTAATCTCCGGTTGGATTGGCGGAAAAGTGGACACGGTCATGCAACGTATCATTGAGATTATCAGCTCTATTCCAAGTTTGGTTATTGTAACCATGTTTGGTCTCCTACTTGGGCAAGGTATTGTTTCAATCGTCCTTGCTATTGGTCTCTTTATCTGGACAGGTATCGCCCGGCAGGTAAGGAATATGACCCTGTCTCTTAAGGAACGTGAGTTTGTTCTTGCTGCGAAGACCTTAGGTGCCAGCCCGTTCAAAATCATGGTTAAACACCTTATTCCAAACATGTTAGGTGTTATTATCGTACAAATTATGTTTGATATTCCATCGGTAATTTTCTTTGAAGCGGTTCTTTCGGCGATTAACTTGGGGGTTAAACCACCAACAGCATCGCTAGGTTCATTGATTTCAGATGGTATTCAAAGCTTGCAATTCTATCCATTCCAAGTTGCAGTACCTGCAGTAGTCTTGTCTCTCCTGTCACTCGCCTTCTTCCTCTTTGGTTACGGCTTACGTGACGCTTTCGATCCAAAATCAGGCCAAGACTAAGAAATGAGGAAGTAAAATGACTGAAAAAGAAGAAAAAGTACTTGAAGTAAAAAATCTGCATGTTCATTTCAAAACATATGCTGGGAAGGTCAAAGCCATCCGTGATGTTTCGTTTGATTTGAAAAAAGGGGAAACCTTAGCTATCGTTGGTGAATCAGGTTCTGGTAAATCTGTCACTACGAAAACGCTTATGGGCCTCAATGCAGCAAATGCCGAAATCCCTCAAGGAGAGATTCTCTTTAAAGGGCGTAATCTCTTAGACATCAAAGAAGAAGATTGGCAAAAGATTCGCGGTAATGAAATCTCGATGATTTTCCAAGATCCGATGACTTCGCTTGATCCAACCATGCGTATTGGTAACCAAATTGCTGAGCCATTGATCAAGCACAGAGGAATGAAGAAGAAAGAAGCTTTAGTAAAAGCTTTGGAATTGATGAAGGCTGTAGGGATTCCCCAAAGTGAGCAGCACATTAATGACTATCCACACCAATGGTCGGGAGGGATGCGCCAACGTGCAGTTATTGCCATCGCGCTTGCAGCTGATCCAGAAATTCTTATCGCAGATGAACCAACGACAGCTTTGGACGTTACTATTCAAGCGCAAATCATGCAAATGATGTCAGAGCTTCAACAGCGTATCGAATCATCAATTATCTTTATCACCCATGATTTGGGTGTAGTGGCTGGTTTTGCTGATCGTGTGGCCGTGATGTATGCAGGCGAGATTGTGGAGTATGGAACAGTAGAAGAAATCTTCTATAATCCACAACATCCTTATACATGGGGACTTCTCGATTCTATGCCAACGGTGGATACTGATGTTGAACGTTTGGTTTCCATTCCAGGGACACCTCCAGACTTACTCAATCCCCCTAAAGGCGATGCTTTTGCCTTGCGTAACCAACACGCTCTCGAAATCGACTTTGAAGAAGAACCACCTTATTTTGAAGTGTCACCAACACATCAAGTAAAATCATGGCTCTTAGATGAACGCTCACCAAAAGTTCTGCCATCTGAAAATATCCAACAACGCTGGACCCGTTGGGAAAAAATGAAAATGAAGGGAAATGCTGAATAATGACTGAAGAAAGAAAAAAACTTGTCGAATTCAAAGGTGTTGACCTGGTTTTCAACAAAGGAAAAAAGAATGTTAATAAAGCCATTAATGACGTTTCCTTTCATATCTATGAGGGAGAAACCTTTGGCCTTGTAGGTGAATCTGGTTCAGGTAAAACAACAATCGGCCGTGCAATCATGAAGCTTTACGACATCAATAAAGGAGAAATCCACTTTAATGGCAATGATGTCAGCAAGATTAAAGGTGCTGAGTTGAAAAAATTCCGTGAAAAAGTACAAATGATTTTCCAAGACCCCCAAGCCTCATTGAATGGCAGAATGCGGGTCAAAGACATTATTGCTGAAGGTATTGATGTCAATGGGTTGGCTAAGAATAACGAAGACCGTACAGAAAAGGTCAAAGAACTTCTTAAACTCGTTGGTCTTAACCAAGACCACATGACACGTTATCCTCATGAGTTTTCAGGTGGTCAACGTCAACGTATCGGTATCGCCCGTGCCTTAGCGGTAAATCCTAAATTTATCGTGGCTGATGAGCCAATCTCAGCTTTGGATGTCTCTATTCAGGCACAGGTTGTTAACTTGATGCGTGATATTCAGGAAAAAGAAGGCTTGACTTATCTGTTCATCGCCCATGATTTATCTATGGTAAAATACATCTCTGACCGAATCGGAGTGATGCACTGGGGTAAAATTCTGGAAATCGGAACATCTGATCAGGTTTACAATAATGCTTTACACCCTTATACGCAATCTTTGTTGAGTGCCATTCCTGCGCCGGATCCTATCTCAGAGCGTAGCCGTGTCCCACAAGCTTATGATCCAACAACAGAGTTGGATGGTCAGCTTCGTGAATTGCGTGAGATTACGCCAGGACACTTTGTTCTTTCGACAGAAGAAGAAGCCGAAGAATACAGAAAAATTGCAATGGTATAAAAATAACTGCACCTTGAAAGGTGTAGTTTTTTTATCAACCCCAGAAAAGCATCTGGGGACTATTTTATTATTGAATTTACCTTAAATGGTATAAAATGAAGTTAAGGTAATTCACAGTATTTTTATAAATGAAAGAGGAAAGAGGAAGGATGATGAACTTTTTTACTGAAATTATAAGTAACCAAATTTTAATCACGGCCATCGTGGGATGGTTTGCTGCACAAATCATCAAAATTATTGTCGATATCTTTCGCTACCGTAAACTGGATTGGCGATTGCTTTTTGCGACAGGCGGTATGCCGAGCTCGCACAGTGCTTTAGTGGTTTCTATGACAACAGCGACAGGTCTTTCGCAAGGTTTTGACTCCGTTGTATTTGCTGTTGCTACTGTTTTTGCATTCGTCGTGATGTATGATGCGCAAGGAATAAGGCGTCAAGCAGGGACACATGCTTATATTTTAAATATCATTATCAAAACAATCGAAAACCCTAAGATAAATGCAGAAAAAGCCTTGAAAGAACTTCTAGGTCATACACCTTTTCAAGTCTTGGGTGGAGCAATTTTAGGAATTATTGTGGCCCTTTTAATGAATTAAAGAGATAACAAACCTCCTAAAAGCCGTATAGCAATTGATAAAGAACAGTTTCCCTGTTTTTTTGCTATAATAATAAGGCATATATTTTGATAAGAATAGGTTAAAAAATGAATAGAGCAGAAGAAATAAAAAAACGCCGTACCTTTGCCATCATCAGTCACCCGGATGCTGGTAAAACAACAATAACAGAACAACTCCTTAAGTTTGGTGGAGCAATCCGTGAGGCCGGAACGGTCAAAGCACGTAAAACAGGAAATTTTGCAAAATCGGACTGGATGGACATTGAAAAAGAACGTGGAATTTCCGTGACTTCATCAGTTATGCAGTTTGATTATGCTGGCAAGCGCGTGAATATCTTGGATACACCAGGGCACGAGGACTTCTCTGAGGATACCTACCGTACTTTGATGGCCGTTGATGCTGCGGTCATGGTTATTGATAGCGCCAAAGGTATCGAGGCCCAAACCAAAAAACTTTTCCAAGTTGTAAAACGCCGTGGCATTCCTGTATTTACCTTTATTAATAAATTGGACCGTGATGGTCGTGAACCGCTAGACTTACTGAGCGAATTAGAAGATATTTTGGGTATCGCTTCTGTGCCTATGAACTGGCCAATCGGTATGGGGAAAAACTTCCAAGGGCTCTATGACTTTTATAACAAACGTATCGAAGTTTATCAACCTGAAAATGGCGAGCGCTTCATTGAGTTTGGGGAAAATGGTGAAATTGATGCCAGCCATCCACTGACAAGTAATCCTTTCTATGCGCAAGCTATGGAAGATGCCGAGCTCTTACTTGATGCCGGGAATGAATTTGACGAAAAAGAAGTGCTTGCTGGTCAGTTGACACCTGTCTTCTTTGGTTCGGCCTTGACAGACTTTGGGGTCGAAACCTTCTTGGATACTTTCTTAACTTATGCGCCAGAGCCAAATGGACATAAGACTGTTGAGGATGAAATTATCGATCCATTACGTGAAGAATTCTCTGGTTTTGTCTTTAAGATTCAAGCCAACATGGATATTCGTCACCGCGACCGTATTGCCTTTGTGCGGATTGTGTCGGGTGAATTTGAGCGAGGAATGGGCGTAAAACTCCTTCGGACAGGGAAACAAGTCAAACTTTCAAATGTGACTCAGTTTATGGCAGAATCTCGTGAAAATGTCGAAAATGCGGTAGCAGGTGACATCATTGGGGTTTACGATACAGGAACTTACCAGGTTGGTGACACGCTGACCACAGGTAAACTTAAAACACCTTTTGAACCACTACCAACTTTTACACCAGAACTCTTTATGCGCGTGACTGCTAAAAATGTCATGAAGCAAAAATCATTCCAAAAAGGGATTGAGCAGTTGGTGCAAGAAGGGGCGATACAGCTCTACAAAACCTATACGACAGGGGAAATCATGCTTGGTGCGGTTGGTCAACTGCAATTTGAAGTTTTCAAACACCGGATGGAGAATGAGTACAATTCAGAAATTATCATGACACCAATGGGCAGCAAAACAGTCCGCTGGATTAAACCCGAAGATTTAGATGAAAAAATGTCGTCAAGCCGTAATATCTTAGCACGAGATCGCTTCGATCATCCACTCTTCCTTTTTGAAAATGACTTTGCCATGCGATGGTTTAAAGATAAATACCCTGATGTGGAGTTGATGGAGCAATTTTCTGTTTAATATTCTGACAAATTACTTGAAAAGTCCCTAATGGACTTTTTTTATTTTAAAGATGAGTATTTCCCAAAATTATATCAGAGGAGAAAGTTCAGTGTTAGTCTTTTTATAAGAAAAAGGCTTGTATATCAGTGGTTTTTAAGTTGTTTAATATGCTATAATGAAACTTATGCAAAAGTATAGTAATATAATAAAAAAGAACAGAATATTGCAAATAATTTCGATAATTTTCTTATTTATAGGCTTATCCAGTGTAAACTTTGCTAATGTTTTACCTGAGGAGGTAACTTACTCAACCCCAGTTACTTTTTTACTTTTAGCCTATCGTATTGTTGGATTTTTCGGTCTTGCTTATCTGGCGCTTGTTTTTGTAAAGAATAAAGATATCTGGATGATGCAAGTCACGAGACGTTCGAGGAGAAAAAACAAGCTATTGGACTGGAAAAAGATTCTTGCCGTTCCTTGTATTTTAATTGCGTATTATCTTTTTCATCTTTCGATGATTCTGGTTGAGAATATAAATAATGCAGCTTTTAGCATAGATTATATTTCCTTAAATTTGAATCTTCTTGTCGAGCGGTACTTTCCATTAGCTTTTGTGATTCTTTTAGCTATCGGACTGGTCACACATATACCTGACAGTAAGAAATTACAAAAAGTCTCCAATATTGCGGCAGATATTAAAGTCGAGCATTTTTATATGGCTTTACTGACGAGTGTGGCTTTTCTTGATAATATGACACGACGCTTAGTTTGGAACACAGGCTTCGGACCAGTAAATTCTGCAGGGAATCTACGCTTGGTTTATGTCGCAAATAATATCGTAGGACGTGATGACTTTTTACGTCTTTTCGGAAATTTTCTTTTTGCCTTTATTGGTATTTGTATTCTAAGCTATTTTATTGTTAAAGGGATTCAAGCGTTTAAAGCCAACAAAGTGAACTTTTCATTGGCTTTGACAAGCAGTTTACTTTTGGCTATGGTATTCAACTATTTTATCCAAGCATCAATGAAAGTTGAATCAGGACCTATGTTCTATGGTTACGTTGTTGCAGGGATGAGCCTCTTCCAAATCTTAGTTTTAACTTTGATTTTTATGGCTATCTATTTACTACTTAATCGTTACATGATTGCTACAGCAGTTATTATCCTTATCTTTGGAAGTTTCACTGTCGGAAATGCAATAAAATTTTCTGAACGACAAGAACCTGTCTATGTTTCAGAACTTTCATGGTTAATGAATCTTAAGTCTTTGCTCTCTTTCGTTGATTTAAAATTGGTAGCTGTAGCTGCGGCAATACTTTTAGTTCTTGCAGCTCTTGTCATTTTATTAAGCCGAAAATTTTTCAAGGGTAAGATAATGTCTTGGAAAGAAAGAGGATTGACAGCGGTTATTCTTATCGTTCTTGCTTTCCCTTTGGTTCAAAACTTCCGAAATTTTACTTCGCCAGATAAACAGATAAATGTGCCGGTATTAACACAATATATTAAAGTTTCAAATGGAGATATTTTATGGAAAGGCTCACCAAATATTGCGCGTGCCAAGTCCCTTTCCTATGTTTGGGTGAAGCAAATATTTGGTAAAGCGATGGATGAGCCAGAAGGTTACAGTCAAGCCAAAATACAAGAGATTGTTGAAAAGTATAGCGATGAAGCGGAGAAAATCAACAAAAATCGCTCCTCGCACATCACGGATCAAACGGTTATTTATCTTTTAAGTGAATCCTTATCAAATCCCAACCGTGTCCAAGGCGCAACTTTATCAGAAAATCCGTTGAAAAATATTGATGAAATTAAGGCAAATGCAACCGGTGGTTTGATGTATTCAAATGGATTTGCTGGTGGAACTGCCAATATGGAAGCACAAACTTTAAGTGGACTTCCGAAAGTTAATTTTTCAAGTAATATTTCTACGATTAATTCTGATGTTTTTCCAAGTATGCCGTTTATTCCTTCTATTTCGAATTACTTCCCAAATAAGATTGCGCTTCATCCAGAAAATGCAACCAATTATAATCGTAATTCAATCTATAGTAAACTTGGTTTCGATCATTTCTATGCGCTCTCGGGCACAGACAAAGCTGATTTATTAACTAACCAAGAAACACTCGATGGCAAGGTTTCAGATGCTCAAACTTATAGAGATGTTTTAGAGAAAATTGATCCCTCTAAATCACAATTCTTTAGTGTTTTGACCATGCAAAACCATATGCCATATACGAGCTATTCTGGCTCCTCTACTATCACAGCTTCAGGCGAAGGTTATTCCGAAGCGCAAAATAAACTTCTGGAGAATTATGTTCGTAAGATTTCTGATACAGATAATGCAACCAAAGAATTCTTGACAGAACTTGAGAAGATTGATAAAAAAATTACTCTGGTTTTCTATGGCGACCACTTGTCAAATGTCTTTCCTTCTGACTATGCTGGCTTCAAAGAGGATCCACTAAATGCTTATAAGACAGATTACTTTATCTGGACTAACAAAGGAAACACTACCAATAAACAAGTGGACTTAAGTTCAGCAACCTTTACGCCAGCTTTATTTGAAGCAACAGGCTCCAAAGTTTCACCTTACTATGCTCTCTTGTCAGATGTGATGTGGGAAGTTCCGGCAGCCTATAACTCGCCTCTATCTTCAACAGTAACCTTGACAGAAGAGCAAAGCAAACGTATGGAAGATTTGAAGTTGGTACAATATGACTTAACCTCTGGTAAACATTATTTGAAAGAAGATTCTCCTTTCTTCAAATTGGAAAAATAAAAAGTGCTTCAAGGAGTGCTTTTTTATTGGTTCTTTTGATGCTAAAAAAAATTTTAAAAAAAATAAAAAAGGTAAGCATTTACATCTTTAAAAGTATGATATAATAGTCAAGTTATATATTCAGGCGAGTTAAGACAAAGATTTTATCGCCTGTAACTGAGCTTTCGAGCTTGGTCGTCATATTTGCCAGTGGCAAATTTAGAAAATTATAGGTGAAACAATTGAAATTCAACGAACTCGGCCTTTCAGAAGGCATTGTCGAGACGCTTACAGCTATCGGTTATGAGCAACCAACGCCAATCCAAGAGCAAACGATTCAACTCGCGCTCTCAGGACGTGACGTTCTTGGACAAGCTCAAACAGGTACTGGTAAAACAGCCGCTTTTGGCCTTCCAACAATCGAAAAAATTAATCCAGAAAATAAAGCGATTCAAGCTCTTGTAATCGCCCCAACACGTGAACTTGCAGTTCAAGGACAAGAAGAACTTTTCCGTTTTGGTAAATCTAAAGGGCTTAAAGTCCGCACTGTTTTTGGTGGTTCAAGCATCGAAAAACAAATCAAAGCTTTGCGTTCAGGTGCCCATATCGTTGTCGGCACACCGGGACGTATGGTTGACTTGCTTAAACGTAAAGCACTTGACCTTTCACACCTTGAAACATTGATTCTTGATGAAGCAGATGAAATGCTTAATATGGGTTTCCTTGATGATATTGAATTCATCATTGGTAAAACACCAGCAGAACGTCAAACTTTACTCTTCTCAGCAACTATGCCAAATGACATCAAAAAAATCGGTGTCAAATTCATGAAAAACCCAGAGCATATCAAAGTTGCAGCTAAAGAAATGACAGCTGACCGTATTGATCAATACTTTATCAAAACAAAAGAATTTGAAAAATTCGATGTTTTGACACGCTTGCTTGATGTGGAACGTCCAGAACTCGCTATTGTCTTTGGACGTACAAAACGTCGTGTGGATGAAATCACACGTGGTTTGAAATTACGTGGTTATCGTGCTGAAGGTATTCACGGTGACTTGGACCAAAACAAACGTTTACGCGTTTTACGCGATTTCAAAGGTGGCCACTTGGATATCTTGGTTGCTACTGACGTTGCAGCCCGTGGACTTGACATCTCAGGTGTAACCCACGTTTACAACTACGACATTACCCAAGACCAAGAAAGCTATGTTCACCGTATCGGTCGTACAGGTCGTGCCGGTAAGTCAGGTCGTTCTGTAACCTTTGTTAGTTACAATGAAATGGGTTATCTCCGTGCCATTGAAAAATTGACCAAGAAAGAAATGAAGGGCATGCGTCCACCAACAAAAGAAGATGCTTATCAAGCCAGTCTTTCTGTTGCCATGGATGAAATCAAACGTGACCTCCAAGACGGTAGCCTTAAAGGCAAGTTGACAAAATTTGATGCTGATGCAGAACAACTCATGGCAGAATACGATGTCAAAGAATTGGTTGCTATGCTTATCCAAAGCCGTGTAAAAGACCCTGACACAATGCCAGAAGTCCAAATCACAGCAGAACGCCCATTGCCATTTAATGGTGAAGGCAAAGGCTTCAAGGGCAAAGGTAAAGGCGGCAACAAAGGTGGCGGCCGTTATGGACGTGATCGTAACAACAACCGCGGTGGCCGTGGTGGCGATCGTGATGGCAAGGGCGGTTACCGTGGCAAAGGCGGCGACCGTGACCGCGACGACAAGAAACGCAACTGGCGTGATCGTGACGATAAAAAACGGGACTACTACAAAAAAGACCGTAAACCAAAAACACAAGGTAGCGAAAAACAAGCTGGCTTCGTAATGCGTAATCGCGGCGATAAATAAATAGAAAAAACGCTCAAAACGGCATTTGAATAGCTGTCTTGAGCGTTTTTTTTTTAGAACGAATATGAAAAAAGGAAAAGTAAAGCAGTATTTGAGGATATGTCATGACAATGTTATAATAATGTCATAGCCAAGTGAGATTGATCCCTCGCTTGTCTTGTAAGTCTGTTTAACTGGAACAAATAGCGTGCCCTTCACACAATCCAAGACATGGGAGGTTAACACTATGAGGGAAAGGAAAGCATGGGATGCTTGTTATCTATGTTGCTCTTGCGATATCGATAGTTCTTAGGGCTTGGGGTCGTTTCAAAATTGACTCATCAATAGCTGATAGAATTAAAAAAACGTCTCGCAGGAGACGTTAAAGACAAGAGTTCCAAGACTTACGCTGGGAGCTACGGCAATAGCTCTCAGCTTTTATTTTAGTATATCAAAACGCGTAAATAAAGTCAATAAGAGTAGCTACAACTGTGGCAGAGAGAATATTCCCAACTCATAGGGAAGTATCCAAAAACAAAAACGCAAATTTATGAGAGCCAACAAAGGCTCTCATTTTTTTTTTTCATAATCCTCACATATCTTTTTTATTTTCAATATTAATTTTATATAATTGTTATGTAACTAAAATGTAACTATATAAATATTAGAAATGTTATATATATACATCTGTAACTCAAAATTTATATAAAGAGAGAAATCATACTTTGGATAGAAAGGAGGAAAGGAATGGACAAGACACCCTACCCGCTCGATACGCTGAAAAGTTGGGATCTGAGTGGTGGCGGCAAGTTTACCTTGGATGCTCTTGAATTTTCACCGGACATCCAAGACCTTCTCGATGAAGTGGAACTCATCCTCTCAGCCAGCGAAGCACGGCTGAAGGATGCCCCATCAGAATCAGCCCCATCAGAATCAGCCCCATCAGAATCAGCCCCATCAGAAATCTTGCGCAACAAAAGTCCAGCAGTTGTGCCCGACAGCAACGACATAGTTAAGGAGCAACCACCTACAGCTGTAGCTGTGGGAAAGGATGTGCTACATACTGATCCCCAAAAGCCTTACCATTGTTATACCGCCTTTCCTCAAGAGGCAAGGCGGTATCCGACACTGGTCGTCAGTCAGATGACGGTATCGCCGGCGGCGCGCTCGGAGTTTTATCATCGGCACAGTCCACAGCTGGCTTTTGAGGATTATGGCAGTAACCACCCAGCAAAGCCCAAATCAAAAGGTGCTAGCCTTGTGAGCAATGCTTTTTTCTACCTTATCATCATCGTGCTTTTGGTCTTTGTCGAATCACGCTTAATCTTGCAGGATGAAGCCAGTAAGCCCATCAATATAGGTGGTTTTTCGCCCATGACTGTATTGTCTAACTCTATGCGCAGCGTTTATCCACGAAATACCTTCCTCCTGACTCGACAGGTGGATGCTAATACACTGGATATCGGTGATGATATTACCTTTATCACCGAGTCCGATCGAGTGGTGACCCACCGTATCACAGGCATCGAGGAAAATCATCTGCGGACCCGTGAGCGAGGTTTCACGACTAAGGGGACGGACAACCAGCGTGAAGATGCCGATATGGTCCATGCCAGCAACATCATCGGGCAGGTTATCTTTTCCAGCTATCCGCTGGGGCGCGCCATTCACTTTATCCGAAACAATCTGATTGTTTCAGTTATCGTCATGTTAATTGCTACCTTGTTGCTCCATGAGATTATCAACTATATCCTTTTGGCATTGAAACAGCGGAAGTTGAAAAAGAAAAAAGGGGGACGGCAAACGCGCGATGTGACAGAAAGCGAGGCGCGGACATATGAAACAGCGCACGAAGTTTTTTGAGAAATGGGCTTTGCAAAAGTGCACTCTAGCTGTCAAAGCCTGCCCAAAAAGCTTGCGCTTTCTGTGGCATTACAAGAAAAGGCATATCATTTTCGTCCTTCTTCTGACAACATTAAGTCTTAGCGTGAGTGGCACCTTTGCCTTTACCAACTTCGGACAACGTGTGCTGGGTATAACTTTTCATCAAGCACCGCCCGGTGCACGCTTGCATGATGACTTTGAGGGTTTTGGTCATCTGACCAATGGGTCAGGTAGAGTAAACAAAGATATCTATGTGGAGAACTTCTCCTCAAGAAAAATCTTGGCTCGAGTGCTTCTGAGCGAGTACATGGAGCGTGGACAGGGCGCGGGCGAGCTGACAGGCAATCAAGCGAGGCCACTGGAAGGTGCAGGTTTAGAGCAAGCCCAGCTTACTGATCACAGCTCTTGGGCGGTTGTTAAACCTGAGCGCGCGAGCAACTCTACGATGGCGGACTTTGTCACGCTCTATCTGGGCGATGACAATAGTCGTCCGAAAATCTTCATGCCGACCTTTAACCAAAACAATCACAGTGCCGAGTCCAATACCACAGGAGACGGGCGTGAAGGGCAGACAGGAGGATTCAACACTGACTTAGGGATACCGATGCCCGGCACGCACGATCAGTGGAGCGAGGGACAAAAGCATACGTCTGACTTACGCACTTGGGACAAGGCAGCAGAAGTAGAGGTGGTGATACCTGATGTGACCCACGTGGCACAGGCAACGGTCCAGTCCGACTTTGGCGGCTACATGACCCTGCAGGAATGGCAGAGCACAGGTAAGCCGACTGGCAACTTCTGGGTGCATGATGATAACGGTTGGCTTTACTGGGCGACATGGTTGCCCCAGCGCACAGCGACCAGTCTTCTACTGGATGCTCTAGAGGTGGACTTTGACAACAAAGACACCTACTACGGGCTTTATGCCGAGTCCGACTTGGCAACATCCGAGGATGTGGGCGACTGGACAGGAGTTTCGCCCTCAGCGCAAACGCTCCTCGACAAAATCATCAACTAAAGAAAAAGACAACTAAAGGAGGATACTATCACACCGAAAAATACCGTCTCTATAAAGTTTCAACACTCAAAAAATAAAAAAAAAAAAGGAATTATGATTTTATGAAAGATAGAACCAAAAAACTCCTCAAGATTGGTGGCCTTGCTGCGGCGCTTGCCCTGATCGGTGGAACTTTCGCCTTTACCAACTTCGGACAGCGTGTCCTCAATATCACGGAAGACACCAACCGTCCAGAATATGGGGCGCGTGTCCATGACTACTTCCAAGATGATGAAGCGGCATCCAACAAGGACGTTTTCGTCGAGAACTTTGGTACGGAGCCTGTCTTCGTACGTGTCAAACTTACAGAGCTCTTTATGCGTAATGGTCTCCCTGTCGATGAGAATGGTAATGTAATCAATGCCGAATCAACCACAGACATTGACCCGGAAGACCCAGACACATGGCCAGTCTTCATCCCTGCTTATGACTCCTCTTTAACCCAGGGGGATACAGAGCACTTTGCGGCGCTTGGTCACCGTACTATGCAAGATAACCCGTTGCATTTTATGGATAATTATTTCCACTTGCAGCTGGGACAGTCAACACCACGTGGTGACAATCGTCCGTGGTACATGCCAACCTTTAACTTCAATCCAAATAGCGATGAAACTGCGGCTTCCGGACGTGCACAGGATTTATCTTTAACTGTTCCTGGCATCACACATCCCGGTGACGGAACAGACGGCTATTGGTCTGGAGGAGACACAGCATTTGCCCTTCCAGCAATGATAGGTGCCCCTCACAATCACTCGGAAGAAGAGCATACAGCAGCACAAGTCTTGGAGCAAGACCGCGCCCCAATTCCTTTTGACCAATGGGTTGGGCTTGAGGCGGAAGACAGAGTTGGGAACTTCTGGGTGTTTGACCGAGCTACAGGCTGGGCTTACTGGGCAGACTTCTTAGACGGAGCGACGCCGGGGAGCGCTGCCGGCGGTCAGGCGACAAGCTTTTTGGTAGACAATAAAGTGCGACAACCTGGTCTTGGAACATCGATATGGACTGGACTTATAAACTCCATGTTATCGGAGGTTTCGCAGCCGCTACACCAGATGGGATAACAGACTTCGCTGAAGAAGACACTCAGAATAATATTTCTGTAAGTAATATGGGAACTATCTTAGAAGAGATTTATATGCATCACCATGATTAGACTAAAATTATTTTAACCCACAACATCACTAAAGAAAGGAGGACAGGTTTTGAGTAAATTCCAGCAGATTTTTCGCGGACTGGTAGCTAAACGCCCTGTCCTCTTTTCGCTACTTTGTTTGTTATTACTTGCCACAGGGATAACAGGAACCTGGGCTTGGAGCAGCGGCAGACAAAGCGCCATCAATGATGGACAGGTACAGACCGCCAAGCGTACCGTCCAGCTACTCAAGCTGGAGCGAGATACAGCAGGAAACACAACCAACATCCCTGTCCCCGGCGCCGACTTTGCCCTCTATGAAATCACTCAGCAAGACCCCGAAGTTTATGAGCAGGTGGGTACGGTTAGGACCACCGATGCAGACGGGCGGATAAGTGTTGCCTTGCCACCAGGGCGGTATTTCTTCCGTGAAGTCCGTCTGCCTTATGGCTTTGCGCCCGATAAGGATCAGCAAGGACAGGAGCTAAAGCGCTACGACTTCACAGTTGAGCCCAGCACGCCCAACGGCTCTACGGTCGTGACCGCCTACAACCGCCGGCTCTCAGGCGACCTCATCATCGAAAAGACACTGAAAAACGACGACGGGCGCGAGCTTTCCGAGCTGCAAGGCGCGCAAAAGTTTGAATTTCGCGTGACCTTCTCTGATGGGGGCACGTACAGCTACCAGATCAATGGCGAGGGCGAGGAACATCAGCTGGCTTCAGGAGAGACATTGAAGCTCCGCCACGGACAGCGTGCGGTCTTTAGCGCTCTGCCTGTCGGCCTACATTATGAGGTGGAGGAAGTTGGCTTCCAGCATGGGCAAGCCCATAATACCTCGGGTAATATCAACCATGAAGCACCGTCTGTCGTAGCTTTTACCAACTTTGGTAAGACACGCACGCTTGATATTAAGAAAGAAGTGATAAACTTTGACGGCTCTGAGGTGACCGAAGAACAAAAGCTACTGGAGTTTGAATTTACCATCCAACTTCCTGATGTGCCAGAAGATGCTAGCTTTCGCTATACCACAAACCGCTACCAAATCGACGATGATCCGGAGAATGACGACGACATTCGTGAAGGCAAGCTTGCGCATGGCGACACGATAAAGCTCCGTCATGGCGAGATTCTCATTATCCATGACTTGCCCATCGGCATATCCTATAAGGTTATTGAGTCAGTTAGGACGGACTTTGTCTCTGAGACGGAGTATATCCGTGGGGAGATAGTAGCAGATACAGCGGGGAACCGCCATCTCTTCCGCAATATCTATCAGCCCGAGGGTCAGTTGCCAAGCTTTACAGCACTTGCCTTTACCAAGTTCCTCTACTCGGATGATTCTGCCGACCTCAAAGAATACTTTGAGTTTGAGGTGATACTTGAACCTCATGAAGGGCGGACTTTCCAGTATAGGATTGTGGAAGGCGATAAAGAAGGGGACTTAATCGACTTTGTCTCAGGCGATATCATTCGCTTGCGCCACGGTCAGAAAGCCCTCTTTCAGGATTTACCACCGGGCTTGACCTACAGGTTGCGAGAAATTTCCACCGACTCTTATATCGAAGCCCTACAAGAAATCAAGTGGCACACGGTCAATGTGCCCAAGGAAGAGCAAGCCAATAAGGCGCATAAGACGGAAAAGACAGTAGAGATGGAAACTAATGATGATGCGGATGACTCTGACGACTCTGATGAAGTTCCTGCTGATAATAACGACTTGCATGTCGTGCGTTTTCCCAACTACCGTATCCCGTCCGAGCGCGCCAAGTTGATTTTGCAAAAGCTTGTCGAAGGTGTGGGTTATGACGCAGGCCATGAGTTTGTGTTTGACCTCTATATCAATGATGTGAAAGACCGGGAGATTCGCCTGCGCAGTGGTGAGAGTTCTGTACCTATCGAGCTGGAGCTGGGCGACCGTTGGCGAGTGGTCGAGCATGACAGCTTTGATGCGGGCTTCAGCCAGCAGAGCATTGAGTATGGCACAGGAAGCGTGGAGGATGAACATCGCAATCGTAATATCTATGTCCGCCAGACTAACCGCTATCTCCGCTCAAACATTTCCCTTTCAGGATAAAAGACTTGGGAAAAACCTGACAGTGTGCAAGTGCCTGAGCAAATCACAGTACAGCTCCTGCAAGATGATATGGTCGTCCGTCAGACCGATGTGACCGGTCCGGACTGGACTTACCGCTTCGAAAATTTGTCCAAGTTTGACGATGCGGGCGAGGAGATAGACTATCGTATTCGCGAAGTGCCAATCTCTGGCTGGCAAACCAAAACTAAGGCGGGGTCTATCGATCTGCATAACACATGGATACCGCCAGTTAAGGCGCAGTTAGAGATTGAAAAACGCCTGATAGGCGATCCTGCACCACAGGACGAACGCTTCAGCTTTATCATGAATCCGGGTGGGCAGACGGTGCATATCACCAATAGCGGGCGCGTTTCTTTTCCTCAGGTTTCTTTGGACCGAGCGGGAACTTTTGAGTTTACGGTACATGAAAAACGTGGAAATACTTTAGGCTGGACCTATGACAATGCAGAGTATACCTGGCATGTACAAGTGGAGCAAGCTCTAGATGGCAAGCTGAGCTTAGGTAAGCAATGGCTGAGCAAAAACGGACAAGGGGTTGAGAGCTTACGGCCGGTCTTTACCAACCATTTTGACAAGCGCGCCTTGCTGGGCGAAAGTTTGGATATTCCTGTGAAAAAAGTTTGGGAACATAAGGAACTTCCTCCTAACTTGCAACCGCAGTCCATCATTGTTCAGCTCTTTGCAGGTCAGGAGGAAGTCAGCCGGAAACAGCTCAGTCAAGCGAACGACTGGCAGGCGATTTTCCAAGATGTGCCACGCTTTGATGCAGACGGCAAGGAGATTGTCTATCAGGTTAAAGAGCTGGCTGTCAATGGCTATGAGACAAAGATAAGCGGCGATGCACGGAAGGGTTTTACCATTCGCAACACTTATGTGGGAATGAAGCAACCGCCAAGCCAAGCGCCTCCAGCAGACAAACCACGAACCACGGAGCGCTTGCCAGATGTTGGCGATACGCTGGCAGTTGGTGCGGTACTTCTAGGACTTATCTTCCTACGGGTTGCTTACCAACTCTATAAGAGGAGCAACAGCTAAAAATAAAAAATGGAGCAAGTGAGGACTTGATCCGTTTTTTAATGGTGTGCCAAATATGGCTTACTGACTGCCAAGTTTTTAGAGCGGTAAAATTCCGTGGAGAAAGGTTTTGCAGGTCTTCCCGAGGGGAATAGAAGCACAAGTGAGAAGGAGAAGCGCTCTTTTTAAGGCGCAACGTCTATGCTATAATGAAGCTGAGAGAGTTTTAAGCGGTTGGCTTAGTATAGAAAGAGGGGTGATGCCGATGATACAGGGCAATTCCCTATCAAACTAGAAAGGCTAGATTTTTTGAGTATTTCCAACAGCTTAAGCTTGATGCTCGCCTTTGCGGGCTTCATCCTGATGCTGCTCCATCTCATTATCGAGATAATAAAGAATACAAAAAAATAGACCGCTAACTTTTGGACAGTTCGGTCTATTTTTTGACTAACTAATGCCAACCGTCTTAAGCGGTCTCATTGGAGCTTGTTAGTAGCAAGCTCCTTTTCTTATTTTTATTATAGCATGAGCTATACTTAATATCAAGGCACTGAAAACTTTCTCTTTTCCCTCAAGAAAATATAGAAGAGGGAGAATATAAGGCTAAAATATGGTAGAATAGCATTATGACAAATAATACTTTTAAATCAGGATTTGTAGCCATTTTAGGCCGTCCCAATGTTGGAAAATCAACATTTTTAAATCATGTGATGGGCCAAAAGATAGCGATTATGAGCGACAAGCCACAAACGACACGGAATAAAATTCAAGGGATTTATACGACAGATAAGGAACAAATTATCTTTATCGATACACCGGGTATCCATAAACCGCATAATGCCTTGGGCGATTTTATGGTGCAATCTGCCTATTCTACGCTTCGTGAGTGTGACATGGTCCTTTTCATGGTTGCTGCTGACGAGCCGCGCTCGACTGGTGAAAACATGATTATTGAACGCCTGAAAACTGCAGATGTCCCTGTTATTTTGGTTGTTAACAAGATTGATAAAGTTCACCCAGATGCACTTTTTGAAACTGTTTCAGACTATACTTCACAGATGGATTTTGCGGAAGTTGTGCCAATTTCGGCGCTACAAGGCAATAACACAGAACGTTTACTCGGAACATTGAGCAACAAGCTCGAAGAAGGCCCACAATACTTCCCAGAAGATATGGTGACAGACCATCCAGAACGCTTTTTAGTTAGTGAAATGATTCGTGAAAAAATCTTGCTTTTGACACGTGAAGAAGTGCCGCATAGCATTGCAGTAACAACAGATTCGATGAAACGTGACGAAGAAACAGGTAAAATTCATATCATGGCAACTATCATTGTTGAACGTAAGAGCCAAAAAGGAATAATCCTCGGTAAAGGCGGCGATATGATTCGTAAGATTGGGAAATTGGCCCGCCGTGATATTGAACTAATGCTGGGTGATAAAGTTTATCTTGAAACATGGGTCAAGATTAAAAATGACTGGCGCGACCGTAAGATGGATTTATCTGACTTTGGTTACAAGAAAGAAGATTATATGTAAAAGTTGGCTCGTTTGAGCTGCTTTTTTATTTTTAGGATTTATTTTCCCCTTGGAATATAGTTTTCTCGTCTTCCAGATAAGAAAGATCTTGTGATTTCATAAAAGGAATATAGATGAGTATGCAAAGGATTAACTGTATCAGCTGTGCTACAATCCCTTGCCAGCCATTTGTTAAGAAACTTCCAAAAATAATAGGAAAACCTGAGGGAAGATTGACACCGTTTTGATAAGGAAGAAAGCCGATGATTGTTAATAGCCATGCGGAAAATACAGAGACAGCAGGTGTTAGCATGAGTGGAATGAGCATACGGACATTCATGATTTGGGGCAGTCCGAATTTTACTGGTTCAGATATTCCAAACATGGAGGGGATAAGCGCAAGCTTACCTACTGATTTGAGCTGTTCCGACTTACACTTGAAAATGGCGAGTAGGGCAACAGCAAAGCTTCGAGCACCGCGGTTGTTTAAAATAAAACCAGTAGTGAATAAAAAAGGAAGTGCTTGTCCGGCGCTGTAAGCTTCAAGGTTTGCCATCTGAGGTTGCTGGTAAACCATCATCAGGACAGGATACACAGCCAGTACGCCATGAATACCAAAGAACCAGATTAATTCGATAAAGGCAACGATAAACATGACTGCAAATATATTTGAGCCGAGAGAAAGAAGCGGTTTTTGCAGCAGTGTATTGATTAAATTAATCATATTACCTTGTGAGGTAAGCGAAACGAGGAGGAAGATTCCGCCCACTATAGCAGCCACCAGAACGCCAGGAACAATAGATTCAAAAGTTTTTTGAACCACTAAAGGTACGGATTCGGGCATCTTGATGGTTAATTTTTTATCAATGAAGAAAATGTAGAGTCGCGTTCCGACTAGTCCACCAATCATGGCAACGAATATTCCGGCAGAGCCAAGGTCTACAAGATTTAAAAATTGTGTCTTGTCCTCGACAGACAAGTTGCTTAGGATAAAGAAGGACATTAAGCCAACCAATGTCGCATTGAGCGGCTCGTGTTTGAGATTTGTTGCTAGTTTATAAGAAATCAATATAGCCACGTAAACAGCGACAATACTAATAGTCATAGCATTAATCTGCTCAAAAAACTTTGTCAAACCGATATTCTGGAAAAAGGGTTTGATTCCCCAAAAATCAATCGCATTGAGCGGTGAAGCAAGAGAACTAATCATCATAATGGGCATCATCCCCATCATTGCTTCAGAAATCGTCCGCATGTATAAATTAGTGGACATTTTTCCTGCGGTTGATGCAAGAACATGTTTGATTTTTTCAAATTTTTTTTGATTCATTTTCTTCATAACGTTACCCATTTTTAAAATTCCTCACGACTTTCTAAATATCTTTCTTTAAGATACTGAATTTGACTTTCTGTGATTGAAAGTTCTTTTTTTACGTAATTTTCAATGCTTTGATACTGCTCTTCGATGTAGTTTAGAGCTGTGCCAAGAAATCTTGTGTCTGCCTTTTTGAAATAACTCATCGCTTTCACCAGAGAAAGATTGCCTGTTTCTTCTCTAATTTTTTTTAGACTTTGCTGGTTTTTGTCTTTTTTATAGAGATTCGTTAAGAGGTAGTCTCTGAGAATGTCCTTTTTCTCGACACCAAGTAGACCTTGCAAAAGAGCGACACCATATCCTGTACGGTCTTTTCCCCCGCGGCAATGTTGAACGATTATTCCATTCTCAGGGCTTGTATAAATCTCTATCATGCTTTTATAAACTGCCTTACAGCAGGGATCAGTTACAAAAGTACGGTTTTGCTCAATCATTAAAAACTTAATCAAGTCAGGGGTTAATGTACTTTGGTCCTCCATATCAATTTCCCCAAATTCTGCCGAAGCTAAGGCTGCGATATCAGCGACAGGAGTAAGATAAAAAGTTTGTTTTTGTCCAAAGTCTTTATTTTCGTTGCCTTGACGTTCTTCGGAGCTCCGATAGTCGATGACCGTTTTTATATGTAGTTGTTCCAGCTTTTGTTTATCTTTTTCTGTCAAATGACTGAATTCATCTGAACGGTACAAAAGTCCTTTTTTAAGTTTCCTCCCATCTCTTGTGTCATAGCCTCCAAAGTCTCGGAAGTTATAAAGCTGCTCCAAGTGAAGATTATCCATTCCTTCTTGCCCCTTTCTCTTTATACTTACAGTATAAAAAAATTTGAACACATAATATAGAGCATTTCTTAAGGTTGACAAGTTTTCCCAAACTTTTGGGATTTGTCTTAGATTTTTTTTGGAGGAGGAGTCCGTAAGCAGTAAAACGAATTTTTTGTTAGACTATAGTAAATGTCGAAACAGTTAAAATGGGGAAATTCAGAAATAAGCTTGATTGGAGGAAAATGATATTGGCAAGGTTAGAAGAAATTATTGGACCCTATTTGAACGATTTGTCTGACAACGAAAAGCAGACTTATCAGGCTTTGCTTGAACATCGGGCGGATATTCCTAAGCTTAGTCTAACTCAGATGGCAGAACGCATCTATACATCCAAGTCTTCTCTTTTACGCTTTATTCAAAAATTAGGGTTTAAGGGAGTATCTGATTTTAAGTATTCGCTTGATTGGTCTTTGCCTCATGAGGAAAGGGAGGAGATTGATTGTGACTTTTCCCAGACTATGGTAAGTTTGGAAACAATGCTCACAAAAAATTTACTGATAGACTTTAAAAGTTTGATAAATGCTTCTTCAACTATTTATTTATGCGCTTCTTCGGAGAGCCAGTATATTTTGATGGAACTCTTTTCTTATTTATTATTAAAAAAAGGCTACCCCTCCTCGCGAATTCGTATTTCTTATGCTTCTGAACTTACAATTACTGTTTTTGAGCGACTTTCCAGCCAATCCTTGGTAATTTTCTTCTCAGCAAATGCCAAGTCATCAGCTATTCGCAATGCCTTGCATAATTTTAAAAAACGAGAAATTCCAACAATTTTAATTACTGAGCAGTCCAATGAATGGTTAGAAAAAGAGGTGAAATTGCTTCTGGCTATGGACTTTCTCTGTCATCTCTCAGAGATTTCCCGTTTTCGTCTGGGATTAAGCAGTCTTTTTATTAATTATCTTATTGAAAAATCTTTATAAGAAAAAATTTATGTTATATCGAAAAAACCAATATAATCTATTGATTTTAATAAGGAAATAGACTATAATATTGATAGGTTCAATATTTGATGGGTGGGAAGAGCTCCGGCTTTTGCATGAGTGTGCTGTACTCTCCATTTATTAGACCCAATAATTAGGATAGGATGCTGCAAACAGATGCCAGAGTTACCAGAAGTCGAAAATGTACGCCAAGGCTTGGAAAAGCTGGTGAGAAATAAAAAAATATTGGAGATTGAAAGTTCATATCCACGAATGGTTTTAACAGGATTTGAGGAGTTAAAAAAAGAACTTGAAGGTCAAGTCATCAAAGATATCCAGCGCCGTGGCAAGTACTTGCTTTTTGATTTTGGGCAGTGGACCTTGATTTCCCATTTACGTATGGAGGGGAAATACCGGGTGGAACCGCTGGAGTTTGTCAAGCAAAAGCACGATCATCTCTTTGTCAAGTTTTCAGATGCGACACTTGTTTATGCTGATGTCCGCAAGTTTGGCACTTGGGAATTATTGAAAAGTCAGGATGTTGAACGTTATTTCCTTTCGAAAAAGATTGGCCCCGAGCCAAGCTTTGAAACCTTTGATGAGAAGATTTTTGCTGAAAAACTAAAGAAATCGAAAAAGAAGATAAAACTTTATCTTTTAGACCAGACTTTAGTTGCTGGGCTAGGAAACATCTATGTTGATGAGGTACTTTGGCGCTCACAAGTGCATCCTGAAATGCTTGCTTCAGCCTTGAGCGATGTTCAAATTCACCGCATTCACGATTATACGATTGAAGTCCTCCAAACGGCAGTTGAACGTGGGGGATCCAGCATTCGGACGTATAAAAATGCGATGGGTAAAGAAGGAAGTATGCAGGAGTTACTTATGGTTTATGGCAAGCAAGGACAGCTTTGTTCACATTGCCAGCAAGCAGTGATTGAAAAGATAAAGGTCGCAGGTCGTGGATCACATTTTTGCCCATATTGTCAAAAAGTAGAGTGAAAACTTCAATTTTTACGTACTAAAATATGCGGTGCAATCAGTTTCAAACAAAATTAAAAATGCTATAATATAAAGAGCAAGAGATTAACGGAGAAAATAATGGCTACAAAGAAAAAGAAAAAATTAGAAGATATCACAAAAAAATATGGTGCAGAACGTGAAAAAGCCTTAAAAGATGCGCTTGATCTCATCGAAAAGGATTTTGGTAAAGGTTCTTTGATGCGTTTGGGTGAAGCAGCAAGTCAAAAAGTTCAAGTCACAAGCTCAGGAAGTTTGGCTTTGGATATTGCACTTGGTGCCGGTGGTTATCCTAAAGGTCGTATCATCGAAATCTACGGTCCAGAAAGTTCTGGTAAGACTACGGTTGCGCTACATGCGGTTGCTCAAGTGCAAGCTGAAGGTGGTATTGCTGCCTTTATCGATGCGGAGCACGCTTTGGATCCCGTCTATGCTGCAGCGATTGGTGTCGACATTGACCAACTTCTTTTGTCACAACCTGACTATGGTGAGCAAGGCTTGCAAATTGCTGAGAAATTGATTGAATCTGGTGCAGTGGACCTTGTTGTTGTCGACTCTGTTGCTGCTTTGACACCACGTGCCGAAATTGACGGTGAAATCGGAGATTCGACAGTTGGTTTGCAAGCACGTATGATGAGTCAAGCCATGCGTAAGCTTGCTGCAGGCATCAACAAAACAAAAACAACGGCGATTTTTATCAACCAATTGCGTGAAAAAGTCGGTGTTATGTTTGGTAGCCCAGAAACAACGCCTGGTGGTCGTGCTTTGAAATTCTATGCTTCTGTACGTTTAGACGTTCGTGGTAGCACAAAAATCGAAGAAGGCTCTGGTGACAACAAAACAGCCATTGGTAAGTTGACGAAGATTAAAGTTGTTAAAAACAAAGTTGCGCCACCATTTAAAGTTGCTTTAGTAGATATCATGTTTGGTGAAGGTATTTCTAAAACAGGTGAACTCTTAACAATTGCCGTTGAAGAAGGCATTGTGAAGAAAGCAGGTGCTTGGTTCTCCTATAATGACGAAAAGATCGGTCAAGGTGCGGAGAAAGCGAAAGCCTTCCTTAAAGATAATCCTGAAATTTTCAATGAAATCGACCGTAAAGTACGTCAAAATCACGGTTTGATTGAAAGTGATGAAGAAAATGAAAAAGAAGATGCTAAACCAGCAAAAGCAGATGAAAAAGTAAAGGTTGAAGCAGCTGGAGTAGAAGAAATCGAGCTTGAATTAGAATAAATAAAAAAACTTCTGTATTCAGAAGTTTTTTTTATTTATAAGTCAACTGTTTTTTCTTTACGGAGATAAGAAATAATCCCGAAGACGACGATCCAGATTGCTGAACCAATCGCTGGTATACGTGTATCTTTGAAGAAGAAGAGGGAAATAAAGATTAAGCCAAATGCGACGATAGTCACTGGAACTAATACGTTCGGCATTGGAACCTTAAAGCCGTCTTCGAGATACTCACTTGATTTTCTATATTTTGTATAAGCAATCAAGGTCATGATATAAACGATCAAGAAGAGATTAGTCGCAACACTTGTGATAAAGACAAAGCCGTTAGACACACCAGGAATAAGTGAGATAAATGGGGCTAAGAAGATTAGTGCTGCTGTGAAGAAAAGGGCATTTGTTGGGATACCATTTTTCGAAAGTTTTGTGAAGGGCTGTAATGCTTTGTCTCCGTGTAATTTTGAAAGAGAGAAAAGATTACGTGTAGTTGAGAAGAGTGCTGAATTAAGCGCTGAAGCTGCAGAAGTCAAGACGACAAAGTTAATCACTGCTGCTGCCCACTTGAAACCAATAAGGTCAAAGACCATAACGAATGGAGATTGATCTGCAGGAATATCTGTCCAATGATAGATAGACATAATCGCAGTGAGTGCTCCGATATAGAAGATTAAAATACGAATCGGAATTTGATTAATCGCTTTTTTAAGTGTTGGACGTGGATCCAAGGTTTCAGCAGCGGTCATTCCGATAAATTCCATCGCAACAAAGGCAAACATTACCATTTGGAAGCTTCCGATGAAGTTTGTAATGCCATTAGGGAAGAAGGAGAAGTCCTTCGTCACATTGCTAAGACTAACTGTTGTACCATCTGCTTGGAAGCCACTGAAGGCCATGATGATGGCAGTAACAATCAAACCAACGATAGCAACGATCTTTATCATCCCAAACCAAAACTCTGTTTCACCAAAGAATTTAGCATTGAGTGTGTTTAAAGCAGTTAAGGCCAAGAGGATAACGGTTTCGGTAAGCCAGACAGGAACACTTGGTAACCAGAACTGGATGTAGACCCCGACAGCGGTTAACTCAGCCATAGCCATAAAGATAACAACAAGCCAATAAGACCATTGAATAAAATATCCGGCCTTGTTGCCTAGATAGTGACTGACGAAGTTAAGGAAAGAGTGTTGCTCAGGATCCATATAAAGCATTTCACCGATTGCACGGAGCAAGATGAACATCAAGGCACCAATAATGATATAAATCAAAAGAATGGAAGGCCCGGTCATACTGATAGATTGACCTGCTCCTAAGAAAAGACCTGTTCCGATAGTTCCTGCTATTGCAATAAGCTGGATGTGACGATTTTTCAGACCTCTCTGGGTCTGATTGTTTTCATTATTCATAAAAACCTTTCTGTAATTTTATGTACAATTATAGACATTATCAGTTAATTATATCTTTTTTGAATTAATTTGGCAAGATGATGTGCTACATGTTTAGAACAGACTTATAAAAAATGTCATTTATGGTAAATGAAAAAACAGAGAAAGTTTACGGAAGAGGGTTGAGAAAAAGCGGTAAAGTTGGTTTTCTGGTATAATAAGGTTATGTTAATCATAAATGAACAGTTGTTTGAAATTGATGATTTAATCGATGAAGTGGTTAAAGATTTTTTGGAATTACCCGAAGTCGCTACTTATCGTGCTTTAAAAAAGGCTTTTGAAGAAGATGAAGACTTACAATCTAAGCTCCGACTTCTTACGGACAATCAGGAGTATATCGCTTTTAGGCCAGAACTGGCTCAGCTCCGAAAAGAAATCCTGCTCAATGAGAAGGTTTATCAGCTTCGCGTAGCTGAAAATGATTTGCAGGAGCTGTTATCCGAGCTAACAAAAGACATCAGTTCAGCAATTTCAGAACACATTTTTGTAGATGAAAATTTACCTTTGAAAGGAGGAAGCCGTCATGGACGCCATCATTGATAAAGAAATATTGACAAAGAAATCGGAAGATAAGACAGTTCGTCCGCTTGAAATGCAAGGGAGAATTGCGCTTTTTGTCTATTGCAACTCTTACAAAGGGAACAGACAACTTAGTCACTATGGGGATCTTGGCTATACAAGCCGCAAAGCGCATTATAGCTTGCTTTATGTGAATGAAGAAGATGTTTCCGAGACAATCAAGAAACTTAAAGCACTTAAATTTGTGAAACGAGTACGTCCAAGTCATCTGAAAGATCTCAACCAGAATTTCTCTGAAGCTTTTGCGGAGACAAATGAAGTGATCAAAGGACAACTGGAAGCTGCTTTAGGTAAATTGTAATGGAGACAAGACATTATAGACAGAGCCTTTAAGGCTGTGTCTACAAAAAAACTGCCCTTAGGCAGTTTTTTCAATGTGACGAAGATAATTTTGAATAAGGGCTTGTGAGCAATTTTCGATGTGTAAACATTCAGTATCGGTATAAATTAAAGTAGAGGGTACTTGGGTAAACTCATTTTTATAAAATTCCTGAGCATTCTTAATCATTTGTTTTTTAGCGAACTGACGATGAGTAATAAAGTCAGCGGTTGTGAGCTTTATTTCGCAGAGAATCTCATGGCGCATTTGATTGTTATAATCTAGTATGCTGAGGTTGTCCAGTCTCTCCTGTAAAGCTAAGATGAATTTTCGCCCATACTTTCGTCCGTGTAGATTTATCGTCAAGAAATCGGAAGAAATTTTTTGGAGGCGGTCAAAGCTCGCGTTGAGATTTTCAATATTTTTGGGAAGTTCACTGTTGTCACGTAATTCTTTAGCTGCAGCAAGTGTAGCTATTGGATAGAGGTACCAGCTGTGCGCATCAAATTCGGAAAATTGATTGAGAATAGGCGTGAAAAAATGATGAATATCATACATGAGAGTTATTGTTTTCCTTGTTAAAATCTTTAATATTATTGTTTATCAGTTGTGTATCCACGTTGTATAGTGTACCAAATTTTATATAGGAGACCAAATTATATGCAAAAAAGTGCTGAAACAGCACTTTTATTGTTTTTTCAGGTGGCGTAAACAGTCCAAGAAGCGTACAACTTTTGATTTTGAAAAACGAAATTCAATATGGTTTTTCTTCAAGAAAGCAAGGAAATCTTTTTTACCTTGTTCACTATCAGTCACTTCTAGCTCCAACTCATAATCAGTATGACCCAGATAGTCATTCTTATCCAGAGCAGCAAGCCCAATAGGGAGATGTTGTTCGTAGCGGATCGTAGTTAAACTCCCAATCAGAGTAATACTCTCCAAATCTACTCCACGCTCAACTAAGATGTCGCAAATTTCACTCAGGTCAGTTTTACCGCAAGTGATACTTTTTTGTGCGAGTAGATATTGTGCTTCTTCAAGTGTAAGGTCGATATTATGTTCGATATTGCCCACTTGTTGAGGGACCTTGAGTGTCATTTCTGCTGAACGATCAAAGGTACGGATACGCAGAGCTAACTTTTTCTTACGCAGTGTAAAATCTTGAGAATCAAGATAGTGATTTGTCTGTCGGACAGGAGTGACGTGTGAAAAAAGTGTTTTCAATCGGTCATACTCCGGCATAGAGAGCATCGTCTTATGCTCAATTTCTAAATTTGTTGACATTTTTATGTATAAAAAGATGCTCTGTTTAGATTACTCTTTACAAGATCTCCAAGAGAGGCATCCTCCCTTCTTATTAAAATGATGATTGATCTATTATCTAAAAGTATATCAAAAGCCTGTATCTAAGTAAAGCCAGAAAAGAAGAGGGAGCTCCTTTCTTACGGTCTACAGTGCTATTAAAACAGCATTTTGCTTCTTTTTTGTAGACGTAAATTAGTCAAGCTGTCTAGTGAATGGGGGCGATATATGGTATAATTGAGAAAGACCTGTAATAAAATACAAAGGAGAATTGACCGAGCGTCAATTTGGATAAACATATGACTGAAAGTACAACAACTGAATTTAACTGGGAAGAATTTCTTGATCCTTATGTCCAAACGGTTGGGGAACTGAAAATCAAACTTCGTGGTGTGCGTAAGCAATTTTTAAAGAAAAAACTTTACTCACCGATTGAGTTTGTCACGGGGCGCGTGAAGCGACGTGATTCGATTCGGAAGAAGGCAGCCATGCGAGGCTACACCCAAGAAACAATCCGAGAAATGGAAGATATTGCTGGTGTTCGTGTCATGGTGCAGTTTGTTGATGACGTCTGGGATGTGTTAGAGCTTTTACGAAAACGTAAAGACTTAAAAATTATCGAAGAGCGGGATTATATTCATAACCAAAAAGCAAGTGGTTATCGTTCATATCACGTGGTTATTGAGTATCCGATTGATATGATTGAGGGTGCCCAAGTTGTGCTTGCCGAAATTCAAATTCGGACCTTGGCGATGAATTTTTGGGCAACGATCGAACATTCCTTAAGTTACAAATATGGTGGTGTGATCCCCGAGGAAGTTCGAGAACGCTTGACTGCTGCGGCGCATATGGCTGCGCAGTTGGATAAAGAAATGGGTGCGATTCGCGAAGATATTCAAGAAGCCCAATTGCTTTTCGATGACCCGCAAGCAAGACTGGACTACAAGAAAGAAAACGGAGAAGACAATGAGCTCTGGTAAAAAGATCTGGTTGGTAGGGAATTCAAGTGAAAAATCACAAAAGACGCTGTTAGAATTAACAGCGCTTTTGCAGTCCAAAAATTTCAGGTTTGAAAAGGAAAACCCAGAAATTGTTATTTCAGTCGGGGGAGATGGCACGCTCCTCAAAGCTATGCACCTCTATGAGGACAAGCTGGATAAAATTCGCTTTGTCGGTGTTCATACGGGACATCTGGGCTTTTATACCGACTTTATGAATACAGATCTTGATAAGGTGGCGCTTGCCCTAGAGTCTGAAACTGCTGAGCATGCTGTTCATTATCCCCTTTTACGGATACGTGTGAAATTTCAAGATGGTTCAGAAATGCTGCACTACGCACTGAACGAATCAACGATTCGCCGAACGTCTAAGACTTTAGTTGCGGATATCAGGATTTCGGATTTTCTCTTTGAAAAATTTCGAGGCGATGGCTTATCTGTATCCACACCAACAGGTTCAACAGCTTATAATAAATCTATCGGCGGTGCTGTTTTACACCCGCGTGTCGAAGCTATGCAAATGGCTGAGATAGCCAGTCTGAATAATATTGTGTACCGGACATTAGGTGCGCCGATGGTGGTTGCAAAGAAAGACAGTATCATTATCTGTCCGGAAGATGTTGAAGATTACAGTGTTACTGTTGACCAGCTGACTTTCAACTACGAAAAAATTGAAGCTATAGAGTATAGCATGGATGGTAAAACTATCGCTTTTGCAAATTGTGCCCATACAAGCTTTTGGGAACGCGTGAAAAATGCGTTTATCGGTGAAGTCGAATAGCGCTGCTCACACTTTTCATTTATGTGTAGAGTGTTTCTTGACCTAATTATATTTACAGAGCAAGCAAATATGTTATAATAAAGTTCTGTTCTAGGCAAACTCCGACATATGTTGGAGTTTTTAGATGGAGAAAATTCAGCCATAGAGTTGGAGAACATTTCAGCAGTAAGGTACTCAATGTCAAGAGCAGGCTTAAAAGGAGAAGTTAAACAGTGGAATTTTCATTTACAAATACAATTGATGGAAGTACGGTAAAGGCCTTACTTAAACGTCATGGCGTTTCCAAACGCTTCCTTTCACATATCAAATTTGACGGTGGTGAAATTTTAGTGAATGGCATGGAGCGTAATGTTCTCTTTCCTTTACAAGTTGATGATGTTGTTACGATAATTACACCTATCGAGCAAGGTACCGATTTATTGATTCCTGAAGATATTGACCCAGAAGTTGTCTTTGAAGACGATCATTATTTGATTGTGAATAAACCTGCGGGACGGACTTCGATTACTGGACGTTTACATCCGACAGGAGCTATGTCTAATATTGTAAAGGGTTATATCGTACGAAAGAAATATGAGGACCAAACGGTACATATCATTACACGCTTGGACCGTGATACGAGTGGCTTGATGATCTTTGCTAAACATAGCTTGGCTCACTCTCTCATCGTGCATCCTAAATATAAGGACAGTGTGACCAAACGCTATTATGCCATTATCCATGCAGACGAGAACTTACCCAAAACAGGTGAAATTAATTTACCTATCGGTCGAGTGGAGACTTCAATCATTGAGCGGCGTGTGCATCCTGAAGGGAAGGAAGCCAGAACAAGTTATGAAGTTGTTGCAGAGAAAAATGGCTTGATGCAGTTAGATGTCGTTTTACATACCGGACGTACACACCAAATTCGTGTTCATTTTTCACATCTAGGGCATATTCTTGTTGGCGACGAACTTTATGGAGGTAATCATGACCTTATTGATCGCCAAGCGCTCCACTGTCATCATTTACAATTTGTCCATCCCTTTACAGACGAATTGATTGATATTGAATTAGAAATGCCTGAAGACATGCAAAAATTGATGCGTGAGTAAAAGCTATGTGCCATTATTGGCCGCACAACAATTTCAAGCTCAAAAGTACGCTATAGAGCCATTTTTCCTAAAAAAACAATAAAATAAAGCTGAATCTTGTAGGGACACAGCTTTTTCTTTTAGATTCATTTTGAGTTTGGACATGTTATAATAACGGAGTAGAAGTTAAAGGACGGTAGCCTAACTGGGAGGTGATGCTTATGACGTTTTGTAGGCTATAACCTCAAAATACAGAAAGGCGACATTTTTTGTCGGTTTATGAAGCTTTGTCACTCATGCTTGCTTTTGCAATGCTGGTGTTGACATTGAATAATAACAACAAAAAAAATAACTGTCCAACTTTAGCCGAGTAATGACAGTTACTTAAACAATAATATTTGGCTACCGTTCTTCATACGGCTACAAAGGGCTTGTTTGCGCAAGCCTTTTTACTTATTTTCATTATATCATCAACATCAGAGGATAGCAAGGCAGATGAAGTTGGGACTAGCGCTAAAAAATCTTCTGCCTACACAGAAGATTTTTTTATTTTTTAAAGTCCCAACCTTTGATAATTTTAACGCCGGTAATTTTTTCTGGATTTACAGGAGATGATTCTTCTTGTGGATTATTTGGGTTAGCTTCCACTTTGCCTGCAGCAATTTTATCAACAACATCCATGCCTGAAATCACTTGTCCAAAGACCGTATATTGTCCATCAAGGAAAGGCGAGCCACCTTTTTTATAAGCATCGATAATCTTTTGAGGATATTTGCTTGTACTTAAACCTTGCTCAGCTGCTTGTGGATTTTGGACAATAAAGAATTGCGAACTGCTTGTCTCGCCAGGACCACTGTTTGCTAAAGAAACTGCACCGCGAATATGATAAAGCTGATTAGAAATCTCAGTCGCAAATGGTTTGTTGTTATTTACTACGGATTTGCTTCCGGTTCCTTTATTACTTGGATCACCCGTTTGAATCATGAAATCATTAATCACACGGAAGAATTCATTGTTTTTATAGTAACCTTGCTTGGCCAAAGTCAAGAAGTTTTCGACAGCCATTGGTGCCAGTTTAGGGAAGAGCTTAATATTGATGTTTCCAGCTGTTGTTTGAATTTGAACTTCAGCTTCATCCTTGCCCACTTCATTCGACAACTGAGGGAGTTCAACACTTTGCAAATCATTTTTTGCATCTGTCTTGCTGTCAGAACTGTTCGCAAAGTAAAGAAGACCACCAACGATAACAACGATGAGGACTAATAATCCTCCAAAGATAATATTCGTATTTTTTTTGTTTTCCATTCCTATATTTTAACATAAAAGTTTCGAAGACTAAACGACGACAAAAAGTTTATACTTGCAAATTTTAAAATAAAGGACTATACTAAATAAAAAATATCAGGAAGGAGAATCAGATATGTTTAAGTTTGACCTACAATCTCAACATCATCATGCGCATAGATAAGAGTTGTGTCATACTTTGGTATAGATGCAACTTTAGAGTACGCTCGAAAGACATCTATGCCGGTGATTCTCAGAAAGACCGGATGGCTAGGCTATACGGTCTTTTCTTTTGGGCAAAATTATGCTGTAAATGAACGAAGAAGTATTAGAGAAAGAAAAAATATGAAAAATGAAAATCAAGTAAAGCGCAATTTAAAACAAAGACACATCACCATGATTGCGCTTGGTGGCACGATAGGAACAGGCTTGTTCCTAACCTCAGGAGCGACGATTAGTCAGGCTGGTCCTTTCGGATCGGTATTGGCTTATATCTTTGTCGGGATTATGGTTTATTTTGTAATGACCTCTTTAGGAGAGATGGCCACTTATTTACCCACATCGGGCTCCTTTACAGATTATGGGGCACGTTTTGTGGATCCAGCCTTTGGCTTTGCTTTGGGCTGGAACTATTGGATAAACGGTGCGATTACGATTGCAGTTGATTTGACAACAGCAGGATTAATCACTCAATTTTGGTTCCCTCAGGTTCCTTCTTGGATATTCTCTGGTGTGGCTACAGTCCTTATTTTTGCAATTAATATCATGGCGGTACGCGCGTTTGGGGAAACAGAATATTGGCTCTCCATTATCAAGCTGATTACAATTATTGTCTTTTTGGTTGTTGGGGTGTTAACTATTATTGGAATTTTTGGAAATAATATTGATGTTGTTGGTAATCTCACAGCAGGTAACCACGGCTTTACTGGTGGAGTGACAGGATTTGTTGGTGTTTTACTTATCGCTGGCTTTTCTTTTCAAGGCACAGAACTTCTAGGAGTTACAGCAGGTGAATCAGAAAATCCTGAGAAAAGTATTCCTAAAGCGATGAATTCTATTTTTTGGCGCATTCTTCTTTTCTACATCTTTACGATTATTGTTATTGCAGCTATTATCAATTACCAAGATCCTCGCTTGCTTAACCCTGATTCGACAGCGGTTATGAGTCCTTTTACTATCGTTTTTAAGAATATTGGTTTGGCAGTAGCAGCGAGCTTAATGAATGCCGTGATTTTGACCTCGGTTATCTCGTCAGCAAACTCTGTCATGTATGCTTCAACACGTATCCTCTACTCTTTAGGTAAAAAAGAAGGCGCACCACGCCAGTTCTCCAAAATAGCCAAAAACGGTATTCCTATCAATGCTTTATTGGCAACGACAGCGGTGTGTGTGGTCGCATTTTTAACAGGAATTTTCGGCACACAAATTTATCTTTTGCTTGTGGACCTGTCAAGTTTGACTGGATTTATTGCATGGCTTGGGATATCGATTAGTCACATTCGTTTTCGTCGAGCCTTTTTGGCTCAAGGCGGTGATTTGAGCAATTTGCCTTACCAAGCAAAATGGTTCCCCTTTGGACCAATCTTGTCCCTGATCATGACGGCCATGATTGTTGTTAATTTAGACCCAGCTATGCTTTTCAGCAGTCACTGGGGCGAAGGCTTAGCCATGTATGCCGCAATACCACTTTTCTTGGCTCTATACTTTGGCTATAAATGGAAGTACAATACAAAATTAGTGCCACTCAAAGCGGTAGATTTGAGCCGAGAGAAATGATAAAATGAAAGCATGAAGAAAATCAAATTCTACCTGCTTCCCTTCCTTCTATTATTTATTTTTATGACTTTGACGGCTTGCGGAGTAAACACGAAGAAAAATACATGGCAAAAGATTGAAGAAAGCAAGACGATTACTATCGGTTATGAGGCAGACTTTGCGCCCCTAACTTCAAAGCAAGAGAGTGGAAAACCTGAAGGTTTCAATATAGCTCTAGCAGAGGCAATCTTTGCTTCTTATAATATAAAGATTGACTGGAAAGCATTGGACTGGTCAGCCAAAGAAAAAGCCTTGAAAGAAGGAGAGGTTGATCTGATTTGGGGGCCTTATACAGCAAATAAGACAAGGGAAAAAACCATTTTATTTAGTGAACCTTATCACACGGGAAATTTAGTGTTGCTTGTTCCTAAAGAAGCAGAAATTTATAATATTGGCGATATGCATAATCAAGCAGTAGGCGGGCAAAAAGCTTCAGCAGCTTATGATTTGTTTAGCGATTATCCGCAGATTTTAAAAAATATTGTCAAAGAAAATCTGATGTTTCTCTATAACCAACCGAGCGATGCAATCGCTACCTTGCAAGCAGGAAAAATTCAAGCTGCTCTTTTAGATAGGGACTATACTAAAACTTATCTTCGTAATCATCAGCTTGAAGGCTTATACAATATGCTGGATACTCCTTACCCACAAGTTGAATATGCTGTAGCAGCACGAAAGAATGATACTGAATTAATGGATAAAGTCAACCAAGGCTTGCAAGTCCTTCAGCATTCTAGTGAATTTAGCAAGCTCTCTAAGCAGTGGTTTCTATCTTAAGGTGTTAAAATAAAAAGAGCGAAAGCTCTTTTTATTTATAGTGAAGAGGAATAAAGATGAAATTTATTGCAATAGTAGGAACCAATGCCAGCTTTTCTTACAATAGAAAGTTGCTTTGGTATATGAAGAAACATTTTATTAATGAAGCTGAGATTGAAGTTATTGAGATTGCAGGCTTACCCTTGTTTTCGGAAGACAGTATGGACTTGCCTGAGAGAGTTCGCGAAATCGCTGAAGCCATTGAAGCCGCAGATGGTTTGATTATCTCTACTCCGGAGTACGATCATGCCATCACTGCAGCCTTGAAGTCTTTGCTAGAATGGCTCTCTTGGGGAGCTTTGCAACCCATTATCAATACGCCAGTTATGATTGTAGGCGCTTCTCTAGGAAAGCAGGGTTCCGTTTTTGCACAGGAAAATCTTAGACAAATCCTCCAATCACCAGGATTGGAAGCCTTCGTCTTACCGGCTAATCAATTTTTATTGAGTCATGCTGCTGATGCTTTTGATATTTCAGGCAATCTAATAGATAGACAAACAATTTCTTGGTTGGAACATTGCTTCAGAAACTTTTGTCGTTACAGTGCGCATTTGCAACCTCTACGAACATTGATAGAAACGGATGCCGATACTGGAGCTTCAGAGTATGAGTGATTTTTTGTCTAAAAAATATCGAGGTTTAGGCACATTTATTGAGCTGAGTTTACTTGATGTGGAGAAGTCAAAAACTACAGAAAAAATTGAGCAAGGCTATAGAAAAATTGCTCATTATGAAGATTTATTTACAGTCAACAGGGCGTTCTCGGAGTTAATAGCAGTCAACCAAGCTGCGGGTGTAAAAGCAGTTGCCTTGTCGGAAGAAGTCTATGCTTTAACGAAAAAAGCTGTACAGGTCAGTCAGGAGCATTTTGGTTTTAATGCAAGTATCGGACCCTTGGTTAGGCTTTGGCATATTGGTTTTGCTGATGCCCGTGTTCCTTCTGAGCAAGAAATTCAAAAAATGCTTGCTATGGTGAGTCCTGATGATATCGTTCTGGATGACCAGCAAAAGACCATTTTTCTCCCTCGAAAAGGAATGTCCTTAGACTTAGGAGGCATCGCCAAAGGTTATATTGCCGATAAAGTTGTAGAATTTTGGAAAGAAACAGGTTTTTCCACAGGCATTGTTAACCTTGGAGGGAATATTCGGTTTCTGGGCTTGCCCCTAAAAGGTTATTGGCGTGTCGGAATTCGTAATCCACTTACGCATGGGTCATCTTTGTTACTTCAAGTGCTTACCGCATCCACATCTGTCGTGACTTCTGGAATTGATCAGCGTTATTTAGAGCGCGACGGAAAGAGTTATCATCACATTCTCAATCCTGAAACAGGTTATCCTCATGTGAACAACTTAGCCAGCGTGACAATATTTTCTGAAAAGTCATTAGATGGGGAGATTGAGGCGAAGAGGCTGTTCTTTTCGAAAGAACCTGAAAAAGTCTTTGCGAAAAGACAAAACGTGATTCAAGCTGCAGTGCTTATTACCAAAGATAAGGAAATAAAAATCCTTGGACTTAAGCCCAAGGATGTACGTTTGATGGATAAACATTTTAAGATTATAAACTGAGCATTGCTCAGTTTTTTCTTTATTCAGGTCGTGCAAAGGAGGCAATCATTTGCTCTGCGCATTTAAGCCCATCAATGGCGGCGGATACAATCCCGCCAGCAAATCCTGCTCCTTCACCAGATGGATAAATACCTTGTGTAGAAATAGATTGGAAACTTTCTTCATCACGATTGATTCGAACAGGAGAAGAAGAACGTGATTCAACACCGGTCATAATCGCATCGTTCATGGCAAAACCTTGAATTTTTTTGTCGAATCCAAGAAGAGCCTCCTTCATAGAAGAAGTAATATATTCAGGGAAGAGCTGGCTTAAGTCTGTTGGAGTGACACCCAAAGCATAAGAAGGTTTAACTTCACCAATATCAGTAGATGGACGATCTGCAAGAAAATCTCCAACTAATTGCGCAGGGGCTTGATAAGTTTTACCACCGAGGACAAATGCTTTTTCTTCAAGTTTTCGTTGGAATTCAACCCCAGCAAGAGGATGATCTTGGCCAAAATCTTCCGGGAAGACTTGGACCAGTAAACCACTATTGGCATTTTCTTCAGAACGGGCGTGCTCACTCATGCCGTTGGTTACCAAGCGACCTTCTTCCGATGCAGCAGGCACGACAAGTCCTCCAGGGCACATACAGAACGTATAAACACCTCGTCCAGAACTGGCCTTGTGTGTCAAACGATATTCTGCTGCTCCTAAACGAGGATGCTCAGCAAATTCTTTATACTGTGCTTGATTAATCAAGCTCTGAGGATGTTCGATGCGCACTCCAACAGCAAAAGGCTTGGCGGTCATGTTAATTCCCTTGTCGTACAGCTCAGCAAAGGTATCGCGTGCGCTGTGTCCGATGGCTAAAACGGCATGATTGGAGAGGATTTCTTGACCATTTTTGAGAACAATACCTTGAAGTTTATTTTTGTCGATGATAAATGAAGCGACTTGACTGTCAAAAAGAACTTCTCCGCCCAAAGCAATAATCTGCTCACGAATATTCTTGACAATATCGCGAAGTAAATCTGTTCCTACGTGCGGATGTGCTTTGTAGAGGATATCTTCAGGTGCACCGGCTTTTACAAATTCTTCTAAAACTTTGCGTCCGCGCAAGTCGCGTACACGGGAAGTAAGTTTTCCATCTGAGAAAGTACCTGCACCGCCTTCACCAAACTGGACGTTTGAAGCAGGATTGAGTTTTCCTTTCTTCCAGAAATCATCAATGGATTTCACACGTTCTTCAACTTTTTGGCCACGTTCTAAAACGATAGGACGATAACCCATTTGTGCTAAGAGCAAAGCAGAAAACATGCCAGCAGGTCCAAAACCGATGACTAAAGGACGATGTTTCATGGTTTCTGTTCCGATTTGTGGTTCTTTATATTTCAAGTCTGGTGAGGGTGAAACATTTTTTATTTTTTTCTTGAGGAGCTTGGCTTCATTTTTGACTTGGGCATCAACTGTGTAGATAAAGTTGATTTCTCCCCGATGGCGCGCATCAATTGATTCCTTATAAATACGATAGTCAATCAAGTCGGACTCTTGAATTTTTAATTTTTTCAAAAGTAAACTTTTAACTTTTTCCACAGGCTCATCAATTGAAGTTTTTATTTGAGATATTCTTAACATAGTTTGTTCTCTTATCTAGATAAAGTGTTGCAGATAAAAGATATCGCACACTTCTTGATTGTAAAAACCCAGCCCTGAGAACTGGATTTTTGCTTTTATTTCATTGTTGGGAAGAGCAAGACGTCACGGATGGAAGTTGTACCAGTGAAGAGCATGACTAAGCGGTCGATACCGATACCCAGACCACCAGTTGGTGGCATACCGTGTTCCAATGCTTCAACATAATCGTAATCTACACCAGTGGCTTCATCATCACCGAGTTCTTTCGCTTTAGCTTGGGCTTCGAAACGTTCGAGCTGATCGATTGGATCATTTAACTCTGAGAAGGCATTGGCATATTCTTTACCATTGATGAAGAGTTCGAAACGGTCAGTAAAACGTGGATCTTCAGCATTCATCTTCGCAAGAGGAGAGATTTCTTTTGGATGTCCAAAAACAAATGTTGGTTGGATCAATGTATCTTCTACGTATTTCTCAAAGAATTCATTGATGATGTGGCCAACGCTTGTGAAGTGGTTTTCCACATAAATATCATGTTCTTTCGCCAAAGAAGCAGCTTCTTCAAAATCCATTTCTTTCCAGAAATCCACGCCTGTTTGCTCTTTAATCGCATCAACCATGTGGATGCGAGCGAACTTACCGCCCACATTGATTTCTTTACCATCGTATTCAACAACATCTTTGCCAAGGACAGAGTGTGCCACGTGTTGGAAAATTCCTTCAGTCAAATCCATGATATCGTCAAAATCAGCATAAGCTTCATAAGATTCCATAGTTGTAAACTCAGGATTGTGCGTCATATCCATTCCTTCGTTACGGAAGACACGGCCAAGTTCATAAACTTTTTCCATACCACCGACGATTAAGCGTTTCAAGTGCAATTCTGTTGCAATACGAAGGGCCATGTCGATGTCTAATGAGTTATGGTGTGTATAGAATGGACGTGCTGCTGCACCACCGGCTTCGTTGTTCAAAACAGGAGTTTCAACTTCGAGATATCCGCGGCCATCCATATAACGACGGATCTCGCTAATAATTTTAGAACGTGTCACGAAACGATTGAAGCTTTCTTTGTTTGAAATCAAATCCAAGTAACGTTTACGGTAACGTGTTTCAGTATCTGTCAGGCCGTGGAATTTTTCTGGCAATGGACGAAGTGCTTTAGACAAGAAAGTCAACTTGCTTGCTTTAATAGAAAGCTCGCCCATATCTGTCTTCATGATTTGTCCTTCAACACCAAGGAAATCACCTAGGTCAGCCTGTTTGAAAATTTGATAGTTTTCTTCGCCAACTTCGTCTTTACGCACGTAAATCTGAATTTGTCCTTCGCGGTCTTGGATGTGCGCAAAACCAACTTTACCTTTACCACGTTTTGTCATCAGACGTCCCGCGATTGTTGCATGCAAGTCTTTTTCGTGTAATTCTTCTTTAGTATTTTCATCGTATTCCGCATGTAATTCTGCAGAGTTGTGTGTACGAGTAAATTTATGTCCGAATGGATCAATGCCTGATTCACGCAGTGTTTCCATTTTTTCACGACGGACTTTCATTTGGTCATTAAGTTCTTCGATAATTTCAGCCAAAATGTTTTTCTCCTATAAAAAAGTTTATATCAACCATATTTTAGCATAATTTTACGGCTTTTGACAGCTTATAATCATGTTTTTGAAAAATCTTATGAAAGAAAAGTTGAACTTTATTTTTAGAAAAATGAAATGACATCATTTACTCTCGTGAAATATTACATTTAACACAAAAAAAGAGAAATATTGGCGAAATATGGAGCTCAGGAAAGCTTATTTTAAAAGACTTTCAAGCACTTTGTCTTTCTGTTGCATTTGTTACTGAAACCAAACATAAAAATACTACTAAAATTAATAAAAAAATGCTACAATAGTTGAGTTATCTTGGAGAGGCCTCTTTATGCTAGGAAAGTCAAGCCTAGACTGAATTAAGCCGGATAAATCCAACTTAAAGATTTTATGATACAGGAGTTACGTTTTGAAAAAAGTCAAAGAGCTTTTAATTGGTAAATCTTTAAAGTCAACAGTAGGAGATTCACACCTGCTGACTAAATTACAGGCCTTAGCCATGTTATCGTCAGATGCCTTGTCATCAATTGCTTATGGACCTGAACAAATTCTTTTGGTATTGGTTGCAGTAGGTGCGGGCGCTTCATGGTATTCGATACCTATTGCCTTAATTATTTTGGTTTTACTGTTTGCGCTGATTGGAAGTTATACACAGGTTATTCATGCCTATCCATCAGGAGGCGGAGCTTATCTGGTTTCAACAGAAAATCTCGGTACAATTCCAGGATTAATATCCGGTGGATCGCTTTTGGTCGACTATATGTTGACGGTTGCTGTATCTACAGCTTCAGGAGCTGATGCTATAACTTCAGCTTTACCTGAACTTCATCAGTACAATTTAGAAATCGCAGTTGCTCTTGCTTTACTGCTTATGCTGATGAATCTCCGAGGTTTGCGAGAATCAGCAGCCTTCCTCATGATTCCTGTCTATACATTTATTGTGACGACAGTTGCCCTCTTAGGTGTCGGGGTATTCCGTATTGTATCTGGAAGTTTACCCTACCAAGCGCCAGCTCATATCGGTACAACCGTAGGAGGAGTTTCACTTATCCTCTTGCTCAAAGCCTTTTCAACAGGTTCATCATCTCTGACAGGGGTAGAAGCCATTTCGAATGCTGTACCATTCTTTAAACAGCCGAAAGAAAAAAATGCAGCTAAGACTTTGGTAATGATGGGGATTATTTTAGCAGTGTTCTTCAGTGGTGTTATCTTCTTTGCTTATTGGCTTGGGTTAACACCACGCGGTGATGTGACCATTATCGCTCAAATGGCGCAACAGATTTTTGGAGACAGTGTCTTTGGGCACGCATTCTTCTTTATCTTCCAAATTGCTACAGCTCTCATTTTGGCAGTAGCAGCTAATACAGGTTATTCCGCCTTTCCAATGCTTGCTTTTAATATGGCGAAGAAGAAATACATGCCTCACTTGTTTACTGCTCGTGGGACACGTTTGAGTTATTCGAATGGGATTATCAGTTTGGCTATTGGTGCGGTCATTCTCTTGTTTATCTTTGATGGACAAACAGATCGCCTTATCCCCCTCTATGCTATTGGTGTCTTTACACCATTTACGTTGGCTCAAATCGGTATGGTTGTCCATTGGCGCAAGAAGCTGGGCAGTAAGTTCCTCTTACGTTCTATCCCTAATATTATTGGGGCAATCATTTCTTTTGTCGTGGTGATGATTTTGCTCATTTTCCGCACAGCTGAAATTTGGCCATTCTTTATTGTTTTACCTATTTTGATTTTCTGCTTTATCCGTATCCACAGTCATTATATGAATGTGGCGGAACAATTGCGCTTGCGCAAAGAAACTGCAGAGCATAAGTTTGATGGTAATACAGTTATCGTCTTGGTCGGAAATGTAACAAATGTCGATGTTGGGGCGATTAACTATGCCCGGTCTGTAGGAGACTATCTTATTGCACTTCACGTGTCTACAAAAGAAGATACGGAAAAAGAAGCCGAAATCGAACGTGATTTCAATGAAACCTTCCCAGATATTAAGTTGACCGTTGTACATACCAGCTATCGTAGTATCATCACGCCAGCTGTTCGCTTTATTAATCTCGCTGCAAAACAAGCAAAAGCGCACAACTATACAACTACTGTTTTGATTCCGACTTTCATTCCGTCGAAACCATGGCAAAATATCTTCCACAATCAGACCGGTTTACGCCTCCGTTATTACCTGAACGCTCATGAAGATATCATCCTTTCAAGCTACAACTATCATTTGAAAAAATAAATAATATAAAGTGTTCACCCTAGTAACTTTTGGCTAGTCGGAGCACTTTTTTCTTTGGAGTCAAGAGAATACTTAAAGAAACAGAGCAAGAAGAGAAGACCAAGGCAGACTGATGCTATATAACCATAATCATAGAAAAGCCAGAAAAATTCACTAAATCCTCGAAGTTGATGGGGCTGAACATGATTGTCAATGGCCATAACTAGGGGGAAGTATATAATGAAGTAACAAGCATATAAGATGAGACAAGCTAGAACTATGAAATGTGTCCCTCTTTCTTTTTTAAAGGAGAGAAAGAAAGCGAGGGATAGAAGTAGAAGGAGGGCAAGACCTACAGCCATTTCTTGATGAAAGAGCAGGTAAAAGAAATTTTCATATACTTGTTCCAAGCTTAAAGTTTCAGAAAACTTTACTCTGTTGAGTGTGCTTGGTAAAAACATGGAAGCAAACCAAGCGAGGAACAAGAAGATGAGGTGTCCAGGCTTTATTTTAATATTATTCATGGTTTATTCTCACTTTTTGGATTAATAGGCGCTGTTGATTGTAGAAAAGCTCCATGTTGAGTTTCCACGCCGTAAAGTTGCACTATAAGTTGCTCGGATTTGAGTGGAGCTAGACAAAATTTTCACATAAGAATAGTTTCGATTGACAGCCCAAGAACGGCTTGAACCAAGATTAGTCGTATTTATCTGTTGTATGAATCCACCTGTAGCTGCTCCTCTCGGCCCATTATTTGCAGTCATGACGCTAGAACGAGTGACTAAGGTTCTATTATCATAATTTGTATAACCGCCTGTAACTCGTGTAAGTCGAACATTCCCCCCTGAAACTACCCAAGTTATTGTCACATGAAATCTTACAGCCGCAGTTCGATCCCACATCACTCTATTTTGACTAGCGGCAGAGACTTTTTTGCCAAAAATATTTGGTAAAGTAGAGGTAAAGGAGAAGTTGTCTATTGACTGGCTTGTATCTTGTTCAGCTTTATTTAACTCTGAGGTATAAGTAGTGGTTCCTTCTGTGACCTCCTCATCATCATTAGTAATTTCAGATTCAACAACAACAGGTACAGTAAAAGTCTCTGCTTGATTTGTCTCTGCGCTTAGAGTAGCCCCTTTTTTAACTTCATATTTAACTTTATCACTTTCATTAGTGAATACTTTATCTGCATCCTTTGGAATAAAAAGATGAACATCACCATCTTTATCTAACTTTATATCTGGGGCGATAGTATTCTCTGCTTTAGTCCTCACGCCACAGCCAAGCAAGACTGAAAAGAATAAAATTATAATCATAAATTTAATGTTTTTCATTAGCAAAGCCTCTTTTCTCTATTTGTTTACTGATAATATTGGCTACTTTCTATGCAAGCCAATATTTAAAAGTGTGAAGGGAAACTATATAACTCCTTTCTTGTATATTTATAACTCTCTTAATTATAAAAGCCATAAGACGTTTAAGTCAAAATTTATGCTACACTATGTGTACTTTTGTTAAGGTTGAAACCATAATTAGAAAAATGTAGAAAGCTAATTTTTCCTTGTATAGACTACATAGATGGCTATTTTAAAAATAGATTATAAGTGTGCCAAATATGCCCAGCTCTCTTTTAGATGCAAATGAATACACAAATTAATTTTTGTTTTTTGTTATAATAGTTGTCATGCTAAATAAGAAGATCATGCCAGGTTTAGGGCTCAGTTTTGTAGTTGCCGTAGTCAGTTACTTTTTAAATCTCTATGTTTTTAAAGGGATGGGTGCAGCCACGATTGCTATTTTATTGGGAATTATTTTGGGGAATGTTTACTTTAAACAACCAGTCCTCTTTGCAGGTACGGCTTGGTCAGAAAAGAAACTTCTTGAATTTTCAGTAATGTTTTTAGGAGCGACAGTTACCTTTCAAACGATACAAAAGCTAGGCTGGAGTGGTATAAGTTTTATTCTTCTACAAATGGTGCTTACAATTGTTTTTGTCATGTTTATTGGAAAGAAACTTGGATTTTCCTCGAAAGTTAATGCGCTAATGGCGTCAGGAAACGCCGTTTGTGGTTCTTCCGCCATTGCGGCAGTTGAGCCAGTCATTGGAGCAGAAGACAAAGACAAGCGAACAGCGATAACTATGGTTAACCTGATGGGGACTGTGTTAATGCTTCTATTACCCATTTTAGGTACATGGTTCTTTGGAGCAAATGATTTCCTACGTGGTGCTTTGATTGGGGGAACCATTCAGTCTGTGGGACAGGTTGTCGCTTCAGCAACAATGGTGAATGCTGAAACAACAACAATGGCTACCTTGTTTAAAATCATGCGTATCATCATGCTTGTTTTTGTTGTCCTTTATTTTTCTTTCCAAACACGTCGCATAGAGAAAGCACCGACAGGGCAGGAAGGTCAGCTCAAGATCAAGCGCCAATCCTTTCTTCCTTGGTATGTATTAGGATTTATTATTCTGTGTAGTCTGGATACAGTCTTTCAATTTCCAAAAGTAATTACTGAAACGGCACGTTTTATCAGTAGTTGGTGCGAAATTATCGCTTTAGCCGCTATCGGTTTACGTCTTAATCTAGTAGAATTTGTCCGCGCGGGAAGAAAGTTAGCAATCTATGGCTTAGCTGTACTTGTTTTCCAAGTGGGGATTGCATTGGTTTTGATTCGTCTATTATTAACCTAGAAAAATAGCTAATGTGGTATAATAACCTGTACTGAAATTCTCTCAGGAATAAAAAGATAACCTTATATTAAGTAACAAAGGAAAATAAAATGACTATCGTATACGATGAAATTATGGTTCGCTATGGTGAACTTTCAACAAAAGGAAAAAATCGTGGCTTTTTTATCAATCGTTTGGCCAACAACATCAAAGAAGTTCTCGCTGATTTGACAGACTTGAAGATTACAGCGCAACGAGATCGCGCGCATATCCAGTTAAATGGTGCAGACTACGAAGAGGTTTCTCAACGTTTAACTAAAGTTTTTGGGATTCAAAATTTTTCAGCATCCATCAAAGTTGAAAAATCCATCGAAGGTCTAAAAGTAGCAGTTGTTGACTTGATGAAAGAAATTTACCATGAAGGAATGACTTTTAAAATTGCAACACGTCGGGCGGACCATAGCTTTGAACAAGATTCCACAGAGTTAAACATGACTTTAGGTGATGTTGTCTTTGACAATTTTGACTATGCCAAAGTACAAATGAAAAAGCCAGATATCACTCTCCGTGTTGAAATTCGTCTTGAAGGTGCTTATCTTAGTTTCGAAACACTTAAAGGTGCAGGAGGAATGCCTGTAGGAACAGCAGGCCGCGGTCACTTGATGCTTTCAGGTGGGATTGATTCTCCAGTTGCAGGTTACTTGGCTCTTAAACGAGGTGTAGAAATTGAGGCAGTTCACTTTGCTTCACCACCTTATACAAGCCCTGGTGCTTTGAAAAAAGCAAAAGATTTAACAGCAAAATTAACAGCGTTTGGCGGAACAATCACTTTTATTGAAGTTCCGTTTACTGAGATTCAAGAAGAAATCAAAGCCAAAGCGCCACAATCTTATTTGATGACTTTAACTCGCCGTTTTATGATGCGTGTAGTTGACCGCATTCGTGAAGATCGTGGGGGTAAAGTGATTATTAACGGTGAAAGTTTAGGGCAAGTCGCTTCGCAAACATTAGGTTCAATGTCTGTGATTAATGAAGTCACAAACACTCCTGTTATTCGCCCCGTAGTCACAATGGATAAGATCGAAATTATCGATATCGCCGAAAAGATTGATACCTTTAATCTTTCAATTCTACCATTTGAAGATTGCTGTACTGTATTTGCCCCTCCATCACCAAAAACAAATCCTAAACTAGAAAATGTTTTAGCCTATGAAAAACGTTTGGACGTTGAAGGTATGGTTGATCGTGCCGTTGAAGGTATTATGATTAGCCGCATCACGGGCGAAAACTGGGACAAAGCAGAAACCAATGAATTTGACGATTTACTTTGATTTTTGAAAACTGTATCATTAGATGCAGTTTTTAGTCTCTTTGTAGGTAAATAGAAAGTAAATAAATGAAAAATAGAACAAAAGTGCTGCTCACCATTGGTTTATTTACACTCATGTCAACTTTAGACGGCTCGATTGTAAATATTGCCTTACCAACAATGGCGCGTGAGCTAAATGTGTCAACTTCACAGATTACGTGGGTGGTCACAATTTATTTGATCGTTATCAGTGCAATCATCCTTATTTTTGGACGACTTGCGGATTTGATTGGGAAAACAACCGTAACAAGATGGGGCTGGACGATTTTTATTGTCGGTTCGTTATTGGCTGGGCTAAACATCGGCTTAGGCTTACCATTCCTACTCTTTGCACGTGTCGTACAAGCTATCGGAGCTTCCATGTTTATGGCAACAAGTTTTGGGATTGTGGCGCAGGTTTTTCCTGTTGAAAGTCGAGCGCGTGCGATGTCTATCACTTCCATGTTTGTATCTGTCGGCTCGATCGCAGGACCAGCTTTGGGCGGCTTAATTTTACAAGTTGCCTCTTGGAATTATATCTTTTGGATTAATGTTCCGATAGGGATATTGGCCTGGATTTTTGGAAGTCGGGCTTTACCAGAAGATGAAGGGCAAGGCTCTATAAAAGAAGTTGACTTGTCAGGTGGTTTACAAATGACTGCTGTGATCGTTCTTTTATTCATGGCTTTGAATTTTGGCCAAACTTTAGGATGGAATAATCCGCTCTTACTTCTCGGCGTGGCTCTTGGCTTTATACTTTTTGTTAGCTTTATTTTTACGGAGCGCCGAAAGGAAAAACCTTTACTTGACTTGGGGATTTTTAAAAACAGACTCTTTTCTTTGAGTCTGCTGATGTCACTTTTAAACTTCACTGTTGCGATGTTTGCTAGCATCTTGCTTCCTTTCTATCTGCAAGATTATCGTGATTATGCGCCTGGTGCGGCTGGCTTTATCATGATGGCCTATCCAGCTGCCATGCTTATTGTGAGCCCAATAGCAGGTGCACTCGCAGATAAAATAGATAAGGAAGTAATTACCTTTGTGGGGATTTCAGGGATTGTTCTTTCTCAGATTGGTTATCTTTTGATTCGAGCAGATTCGCCACAATGGTGGGTGATTGCGATTCTCTTACTCCAAGGTGCCTCAATGGGGGCTTTCCAAAGTCCTAATAATGCTTTAATCATGGAGACAGTAGAACGTAAGTATTTAGGAATAGCAGGCTCTGTGAATTCTTTGATTCGGAACATGGCTTTTGTTTTAGGAACTTCTGTAGCAACCATTATTTTGTTCCTTTCCATGTCCAGTCAACTTGGTTATACGGTAAGCACTTATTTGCCAGAACATCCAGATACCTTTTTACAGGGAATGCATATGGCTTTCGTATGCTCACTTGTCCTGACAAGTATTTCTTGGATCTTGGCGGGCGTTCGTCTTTTAGGGCGTAAAAAAATAAAAGAACACCTGAGCGAAGGATAAAGCTCGGTGTTTTTTATTTTCATTTATTTGTTGAAAGTTCATTGTTTGTTGTCTTTTGAACTTTTTTACGTCTCTTTTCAATAAAGTCGTAGAGTAAGGTATGATGATTACTTGCAAGGGAATAATCCTCTAAAGTATTTACATTTTGACGTAAGACTTTTGCCTCGCCGATCGTTAACTCACCACGGGATTCATACTCAAAGATGGTTTTGCGTTCAAGATAGTAAGCACGCATCATCTCTTTCAGATTATTAGGCTGCGCACGATGTAAAATACCAGTAATATAGCCACCGCGGGCAACAAACTCTGCAGAGCGTAAACGTTCTGCTTGTAGGTAATGGATTAAACGCTCATCGTAAACTGATTCCAGATTGTCCAAAGCTTGAAGGACTAACTCCGTATTAGAAAAGTAAAGCTCGGTAATTTCACGATGTGCTGTAGCATTATCTGGTCGTGTTTTACGGAAACTGAAATCTAGACGGATAATTCTTGAGAAGAAAAAATGAAGCACACGGATGGAAATGGCCGAAGCGAACTGGATACTTGAAACCAAATTATGCGCAACGGATTGTTCCATCGAATGAAGGTATCGCTGATAAGTCCGATAGGTGTACATGGAAATCTCATTTTGTCTCAAGGCATTTTCCAGTCCCTCAGCTTCAAGACGGACGATAAGCAATTGCAATTCATTAAAGTCAATCGAAGTATTTGAACTTTCTTGCTCGATGATGAGTTTTTGAATGCGGTCTTGATAGCTGTCGATAGCAATATTATAACCAAGGCGCGCTTTTTCTTTTGTAACTTGTTTTAGATCATTTTCCAATTCTCGAACGACATCGGCTAAGATAGAAATTTTTACCATGTTGTCAACTTTGACAACTTTTTTGGTAGCGATTAAAGGTAAAACAAATAGTCCAGTTAAAAAACTGAGCGCGGTAACTGCCGCACAGAGAAAGATGATTAAGCTATGCGGGATATCTACTGTCCGTGGCAACAAAAGGACAGTGGCAATGCTGACGGTACCTTTGGAGCCAGCAAAAGTCAGTAACAAGATATCGTTCCAGTAAGCAGAAAAGCTTTGATTGCGACGCAGAGATACATAACGATAATAAACAGCCAACAAGGAAAAGCGAAGGGCAAAAAGACCAATGGTTAAAAGTAAAACCATGAATAAAAGAGAAGTCGTAGAGTAAAGTGGATCAGCAATGAGCGGAAAAACAAGCTGATGTAACTCTATCCCGAGGAAAAGGAAGACTGTTGAATTTAAAACAAAGGTCAGCAAATTCCAGATAGTATTTTTCACTTTTGTGACTTGGGCATCAAAAAGCGTGGTCCTTTTAAGGCCGTTGGCTTGCATGACTCCAGCGACAACGACAGCGATGATTCCAGAAACTTCAAGCATATCAGCAATTAAAAATGCAGATAAAGGAAGCATAAGCTCCAAAATAAGGTAACCTGTAACATCTCGGGCATCGACATCCTCAAGAATTCTGAGAATAAAGGACTTCATCCAAACTAGAATGAAACCGACCAGTGCGCCCCCGATTGCAGAGACTACAAGGTCAGCAGAAGCATGAGTTAGGGAAAATTCGCCAGTGACCAGCGCAAGAACCGCAATCTGGAAGGAAATGATACCAGAAGCATCATTCAGCAGGCCTTCACCCGTAAGGATACTCATGACCCGCTTGGGGAAACTAAAGCGTTCAGATAAGGCAGCAACAGCGATTGCATCTGTTGGTGCTAATGAAGCCCCTAAGGCAAAACAAGCAGCCAAAGGTACAGATAAATAAAAGAAATGCGTTAAGTAGCCTAAACCAATAGTTGTAATGAAAACTAAGGGAAAGATAAGCATTAATATCGTTCGAGTATGTTTAAAGATATGTTTGACATCTGCCTCTTCACTCTCACGGAAAAGCAAAGGAGCAATGATGAAGCCCAAGAAGAATTCTGGGTCAACCTGCAAAAGTTTTGACGCACCTAAAAAGCCCAAACATAGCCCAATCACGACTTGAATCAGCGGGAGAGCCAACTTTGGGAAAACTTTATTGATGATATTTGAAATAACTAGAGCAAGAAGAAAAATGATGACATAAAAAATAGTATGGAGCACAAATTTTCCTTTCTTTTGTCTATTTTAGAGCAAGAAGCTGCATTAAAAGTACAGCATATTGGTTATAAGGCTAAAAGGTTACTTTATCTTTTTGAAAAGGTCCTTTTTTTGATTAATCTTCTGATCGATTTTGGCACAGCTCTTTTTACTTAAGAGAGCGCGACAGCGTTTGATCTCAAGCTCTGTTAATTGACGTTTAAGCTTCTCTTTTTTAGTGAAGTCTGATTCACCGCTGTCGATATATTCAAGCCTTTGCTGAAGAAGAGATTGTTTATACTTGATAGCCTCAATTTGATGTTTCAGCTTTGATATTTGTTCATAACTAGCATCTTGCTGATGGAAATCCTTAAGTTTTTGAGACAAGAAAAGTTTCTTCTCTTCGAGAAGATGAAGTGATTCAAGTATTTTGTGTCTTTTTTCCTCTTGTGAAACTGGAGTATAAATCTCACTTTTTTCAGAATCAGAGGTTTCTTCTGTAATTTCTTCTTTTTCTAAATACTGTTCACGTAAATCTCTCAGCATTTGTTCAAAATCTTTATCAGGCATGCTATTATCCTTATAATCTTGTTCTTAAACTCTATTATATCATGATTCAATTAGAAAAATAATGCGTTTGGATTAAAAAAGCAACAGAGAATTCCCTGTTGCTACTTAAATATTAGACTTTAACTTAATAAGTCAAGATGAAATTTTTCTTTTTACCACGGCGAACAACAGTAAGTTGATTGTCGATTTTATCTCCATCAGAGAAGGTGTAATCCAAATCTTGGATACGTTCACCATTGATGTAAATCGCACCGTTTGTTACATCTTCACGTGCTTGACGTTTTGAATTTTCGATTCCGGCAGAAATCAAGAGTTCAATAATATTGAGATTATCGTCTGCTTTCACTTGATATGTTGGTACATCTTTTAAGCCAGAAAGGATTGACTTGGCATCAAGATCTTTCAAATCACCGCCACCAAATAAAGTTTCCGTGATTTTTACAGCTTGCTCGTAAGCGGCTTGTCCATGAACAAGAGTTACAACTTCGCGTGCAAGTACTTTTTGTGCTAAGCGTTCGTGATGTGCAGCCTCAAATTTCTCACCGATTTCAGCAATTTCTTCAAGAGATAAGAAAGTGAAAATTTTGAGCATTTTTACAGCATCATCATCGTTAACATTCAGCCAAAATTGATACATTTCAAACGGAGACGTTTTATCTGCATCGAGCCAAATGGCATTTCCTTCAGATTTACCAAATTTTTTACCTGTTGAGTCTGTAATCAATGGAATAGTGATGACATGTCCAGTTTTTCCAGCCTTACGACGGAGCAGTTCTGTGCCGGCAGTCATATTGCCCCATTGGTCAGAACCACCGAGTTGTAATGTAATACCATGACGTTGGTTGAGCTCGTAGAAATCGTAACCTTGCATAATTTGGTAAGCAAACTCGGTGTAAGAGATACCTGATTCGATACGACTCTTCACTGAATCTTTACTCATCATGTAGTTAATCGTGTAATATTTACCGACATCACGAAGGAAATCAATAAAAGATAAATTTTCGAACCAATTGTAGTTGTTTTCCATCTGAGCTTTATTTTCGCCATTTTCAAAGTCAAGGAAACGTTCCAACTGAGCACGAATTTTATCAGCCCAAGCTACAACAGTATCTTTCGTTTGTAAGCCACGTTCGGCATCTTTAAAAGATGGATCGCCAACAAGTCCAGTAGCGCCCCCAACCAATGGATAAGGTTTGTGCCCAGCCATTTGTAGACGCTTCATTGTAAGAATTAAGACCAGATTACCAAGGTGTAAACTATCAGCAGTAGGATCGTAACCAACATAATAACTTACCATGCCCTCAGTTAAAGCTTCGCGAAGAGCTTTTTCATCAGTGGTTTGGAAAATCAGACCACGTTCTTTTAGTTCGTCAAAAATATTCATGTTACCTCCTAAATTTAGTTAATACTGACAGTTTTGTTATAGTTTCTCTCAGTAATTAGATTAACGTTCTCATTATATCAAAAAAAAAGGAAAAATAGGGGCGAAAAAAGAGCCTAAGTTTGGTATAATATGTATTATGAAAAAAGATCAAGAACAGTCGAAGGAACGTGCACAGGCACGTTTGCAGGCTAAAATGGAGAAAAAGCGTGCCAGCAAAACGCAGGAAAGTCGTAAAAATTCTCCGAAAAAGCCTCAAAAACCTAAAAAAGTTCAAGCAGATGTAGAAGAAGGGAAAACAACACTTCAGACTATTTTTTCAGTCGTGCGTGGAGTAGTTGTCATTTTTGGTGTGCTTTTTCTTTTAGTTGGTGTATTTGGCGCTGCGGCAGGTGTGGGATATTTTGCTCGCCTTGTTGAAAATACCAAAGTTCCAAGCAAGGAGCAACTTCTCGAGCAGGTTAATAATATTCACGGTGTTTCAGTCATGAAATACAGTAATGGTGAAAATATTTCTGATATTTCCAGTGATTTGGTAAGGATTAATGTAGCAAGCAACCAAATTTCAGAAAATGTGAAAAAAGCTCTGATTGCGACAGAAGATGAAACCTTTAAGACGAACAGTGGTGTTGTGCCCAAAGCAGTAATTCGAGGCGTTCTGGGTGCCGTAGGTGGCGGTACAAGCTCTGGTGGTTCAACGATTACGCAACAGTTGGTAAAACAGCAGTCTCTTGGAGACAGTGTCACTTTCCAACGCAAGGCCAGCGAGATTGTTTATGCACTGCAGCTTAATCAATATTTAAGTAAAGATGAAATTTTAACGGATTATCTCAATGTCTCACCATTTGGGCGAAATAATCAAGGGAAAAATATTGCGGGTGTCCAAGCCGCTGCCCAAGGGATTTTTGGTAAGTCTGCTAAAGATTTAACCGTGCCAGAAGCAGCTTTTATTGCTGGATTACCACAAAGTCCAATTGTTTACTCTCCTTATAATGTGGATGGTTCGCTCAAATCAAAAGAGCTACTCTCTTATGGCTTAGCTCGTCAACAAAATGTCCTGTTTAACATGTATCGTGCAGGATATTTGACTCAAAAAGATTACGAAAAATATAGTGCTGTGGATATCTCGCAAGCATTTCTGCCTTCACAACCACAAGATTCTGTAGCACATGGTTATCTTTATAATGTTGTGTACAGTGAAGCCCTTAATCACGTCTATGATTATCTGATTAAGAGGGACAAGGTTTCGGCAACAGAACAAGGAAATGATAGCACCAAGCAAAAATATCGTGAATTAGCCGCGCAAGCCTTACAAACTGGTGGTTATACTATCACAACAACAATTAATCGTGGTGTGTATGATGCCATGCAAAATGCTGTAGCGCAGTATGGCGGTATTTTACAGGACGGTACAGGTGAAGTTCAAGCCGGAAATGTACTCATGGATAATAAAACAGGAGCAGTACTTGGCTTTATTGGTGGTTTAGACTATGCAACCAATCAAAACAATCATGCCTTTGATACGAAGCGTAGTCCAGGTTCTTCGATTAAACCAATCTTAGCTTATGCACCAGCAATTGATTTGGGATTGATTGGGTCAGCAAGTATGCTGAGTAACTATCCAACAAGTTTCTCTGACGGTACTCCAATCTTGCACGTTGGCGAAACAGGAACCGGAATGGTAAGTCTTAATGAAGCTTTAGGCGTGTCATGGAATATCCCTGCGCATTGGACCTATCAAGCCATTCTTGATTCTGGCAATAGCGTGGAAACTTACATGAAGAAGATGGGCTATTATGTGCCAGACTACAGTGTGGAATCTCTTCCACTCGGTGGTGGTATTGAGCCAACTGTGGTGCAACATACCAATGGCTACCAAGCCTTAGCTAATGGCGGGGTTTATGAGCCACACTATGTTGTCCAAAGCATAAAAGACGACTCCGGTAAAGATATCTACGAACATAAGAGTCAAGCAGAGAGAGTCTTTTCACAAGCAACATCAACAATTACTGAGGATCTTTTACGTAATGTTTTGACCTATGATGTCAGTCGTCGTACAACAAACTTTTTACAAGATTTACAAGCCATTAATCCAACACTTGCAAGTAGCGTGGATTGGACAGGCAAGACAGGTACTTCCAATGATTATGTAGACGGTTGGCTCATGCTTTCAACGCCCAAAGTATCCCTTGGAGGTTGGATTGGTCATGATAATAATACGCCGATGGGCAGCAAGACAGCTGCGGTCAATAATGGTACATATATGGCAAACTTGGTCAATGCAATTGCAGCAGCGGATCCAAATGTATTTGGTCCTGGTGAAAAGTTCCCAGAACCAAGTAAAGATCCAGATGTAATTCAGAGCACTGTTCTTAAGTCGACCGGTCAAAAACCAGGCACTGTAACCGGAGGGAATCTTAAAAATGTTAAAGTCTCCGGTGAAACAACCACAAGTTATTGGGCTAAAAACGGAGCACCTGTGACACAATTCAAGTTTGGAATTGGTGGTACAGAGGCGAATTATAATGACGCGTGGAACAGAATTTTAGGAACTAGAAAATAGTAAAAAAGAGAGGGTATTCGCTCTCTTTTTTTGCTCTGAGGTAGTTTCTGGGTGAGAGAACTATGTTATAATAAGGACATGAAGAAGCGCCTCTATAAAAACTATATTGACACACCTATTGGTCAAATGATAAGTATCAGTGATGCGCAGTTTCTTCATCGCTTAGGCTTTACAGAGCATAAGAATTTACAGGCGAAGATTGCAAGATTGAATGCTATTATATTGGAACATCCAACTCCGATTTCATGTCAACTTGAAGAAGAGTTGCAAGAGTATTTTGCAAGAAAAAGAAAAAGTTTTAAATTCCCTTTAGCTGTGCAAGGTACAGAGTTTCAGCAAAAAGTCTGGAAAAAAGTTGAAGATATTCCGTTTGGGCAAACAAGAACCTATAAAGAAATCGCACAAGGACTCGCGCATCCGCAAGCCAGTATTGCAGTAGGGGCAGCAAATGCAGTCAACCCCTTTGCAATCGTGATTCCATGTCATCGATTGAAAAAAAGCTCCGGGCAGCTGGCAGGTTATGCTGGAGGACTATGGCGTAAAGAATGGCTGTTGGATTTTGAGGAGAATAATACCTATGTTGAATGAGAATATTTCACTCTCTGTAGAGCGCAATGCTAAGGGGGAGATTACCCAGGTTTTTTTCGATGACCAACATGAAAAGACGACTTACGAAGCACTTAATAAGAACCAGAACTTTATATTGACCACAGGAACAGCATTTCAACGAGCTGTTTGGTTAGAACTTCCCAAAATTCCAGCGGGAACGACTATAAGTTATCAGGAAATGGCTGCGCGTGTCGGAAGTCCTAAAGCACAACAAGCTGTGGGGCAGGCATTAGCACGTAATCCTTTGCCTGTCATTTTACCATGTCATCGTGTCACGCGTAAAGATGGCAGCTTGGGCGGTTTTATGGGTCAAGAAGCAGCAGTAGATATTAAGCAAAAGATACTCAACTATGAAAAAAAGCTTGACATATAGTCAAAGCTTTTTAGCTTTAATCAGCTTTTCTCACGCTTTTAGGTATATAAGGTTGAGGTTTTTCTGAGTTTTTATAATGAAGATAAGTTGGATAAGTGAGGCAGATGACTGAAAGCCCCCAAAGTAAGCCGCCTAAAGTATCCGAAGGATAATGTACCCCAAGAAGTACACGTGAAAACATTGTTAAAAAAATTAACCCCACAGCGACAAAACCAACTAATGTTTTGCTCCATACAGAAGAGAGATAGTGTAAGAGGATAAAAAAGAGACAGCCAAAGAGTACTACAGCAAAAGTTGTATGTCCACTGGCAAAACTTTTTCCTGGCTCATCTGTAAAGGCGGCAACACGATGAATGTCAGGGCGATCACGGCCGATAACTAATTTAATCAAGGTATTTCCCCCCACAGCAATTCCGGCTACAAGAGCTAACCATATTGCTGAAACCTTATCTTTGATAAAAATAATAGCAGCAATAACAAGACCAATTATAGCGCCCATTGTGTCGCCTAGAAATTTAGCAATTACACTTGAAATTTGAACCAAAAATTCATTGTTTTGAAGATGCCAAGCAACTGTCTGTAAATGCGAATCAATGCTTGGAATAGGTGCGTGTGTATAAGAAAGTTTTACAATGGCAGTCAGTGTGATAAAACTTACCAGAGTAAGTAAACCAGTAGTATAGTATAGTTTTTTATTCATAAATTTCCCTAAAATTCATATTTGGTGCTTTATGATTTTACTTTTTCTTTCTGAAATAAAACTGAATGACTAAAAAAAGAGGCTCAGGACCCCTTTTTTTAACTTTTTTATTAGTAGTTTTTAATAGCTGCTACTTTTTCTTGGTTTAGACTCGTAACGATAGCCCGGATAAAGTTTTGCGCTTCTGTGAAATCATCCATGTTGAAGATGGTTTGGTGACTATGGATATAACGGGCACACACACCAATAGTTGTTGAAGGTACGCCTTCGTTTTGCAAGTGTGCTGCACCAGCATCAGTTCCACCTTTTGAGATATAAGCTTGTGTTTTGATACCATTAACTTCTGCTGTATTGAGGAGGAAGTCCTTCATACCAGGCAGCATGATATGACCTGGGTCGTAATAACGAAGAAGCGAGCCTTCGCCAAGACGACCATTGTCGTTTCCAAAAGTATCCGTTGCAGGAGAGCAGTCAACAGCAAAGAAAACTTCAGGTTTAAATTTAGTTGTTGAAACATGGGCACCGCGAAGGCCAACTTCTTCCTGAACATTTGCACCGATAATCAAGGTTACTGGCAATTCTTTGTCTTTAAGGTAGTCCAGAAGTTCTAAGACCATAAGACACCCGTAGCGATTATCCCAAGCTTTACTGATGACATTTTTACCATTAGCAGTTAAAATTGTTTCAGATTCAGGAACGATGACGTCACCTTGACGAATCCCAAATTCTAAAACTTCTTCTTTGCTCATAAAACCACCGTCAAAGATGATATCTTCCACTTGTGGCATAGCAGGTGCGCCCGCTGCTCCACGTAAAAGATGTGGTGGTAGGCCACCAGTCACAACAGGTATTTTTTTACCATCACGTGTGAATAGCGTAAAGCGTTGTGCACTAACAACTAAAGGATTCCAACCACCCAGAGTGACTACACGTAAAGTACCATCTGCCTTAATTGACGACACCATGAAGCCGACTTCATCCATGTGAGCTGCAACCATAACACGAGGCGCATTTTCTGTTTTACTTTCTTTAGTGACAAAGATTCCGCCCAGACCATCAGTTTCAGGTGTGTAGCCGAGGTCCACCATACGGGCACGAAGATAGTCACGCATTGGTGCTTCGTAACCACTTGTTGCTTGAATTTCAGTTATTTCTTTAATTTTGTTAAATAGAGTCATCTCGTCTCCTTTGATTTTTTATACTCCCTTATTGTAGCATTTAAAAGCCGTATATAATAGTATTGTCCTAATGCTATTTAATAACTATAATTTTTAAAGACGGATAAGTTTTAGGGGATTTATAGAAAAGCGGAACTGATCTGAGGGGAAACAGTAATTATAAGTACTAATATACTCAAATTTATGTTAAAATTTTTTATATGAAAAAATATTTGAAAGTTGGTTTAGGGCTGCTGGCTGGTGTAGCAGGTGCGCGAGTGCTCTATCAGAGTTATAAGCACGTTGAAGAAAATTTGCGGGCAGAGGTTATTCAAGCAGTACGTGAAGCTTTTGCTGACCAAGATATTCAAACAGTATGGATCTTTGAGGAGGCAGATCGCGGAGCTATTTATAAAGGTGGCGTGATTGTTGGAGCAAACCAAAACATCAATTTTGAAATTGATGGAGAAACCTTAGAAATTACAGAATTAGGAGAGGAGTATTTATGATTATTCCAAAAAATTATGAGGAACTAGCTGAAATTGTAAAATCAGAAGGTAAACATGTCTTGTTTTTCACTGCAGGATGGTGCCCAGACTGTACTTTTATCAAACCAAAAATGCCAGAATTAGAAGCTGAATTTTCAGACTTTAACTTTGTAGAAGTTGACCGTGACGAATTCATGGACTTGGCTATTGAATGGGGAATCATGGGTATTCCTAGCTTTGTGACACTTGAAAATGGTAAAGAAACAGGACGCTTAGTGAATAAGCTACGTAAAACTAAAGAAGAAGTTAGTGAATTTTTGAAGGGTGTAGATAAATAAAATGATTGCAACGTATAATAAAAATGTTGGTGATGTCCTCATGCTGATTGTGGCAAACAATGAGGGAGCAGAAGTAACTTACGAACGTAAGGCGGATGTTGCGCGTATCTTCCGTGAAGATACAGGACAAACAGTGGGCTGGAACATTTTCGATATAAAAAAAGACTGGCCAGATTTGGCTCAAGGACAGAATGATTTATCTGAGCATCAAGTAACGGAACTTAATGTAAAACTTAAGGCAGCTGGCTTTGACGAGCAACTTACATATGATGGCCAACCTAAATTTGTAGTCGCTGAGATTTTAACGATGGAGGATCATGCAGACAGCGATCATTTACATGTGTGCCAAGTAGAAGTTGGTCTAGATGCACCAGTTCAAATCGTTTGTGGTGCTCCTAATGCCGTTGTTGGTATGAAAACAGTAGCGGCTTTACCTGGTGCAATGATGCCTTCTGGTTCTTTAATCTGGCCAGGCGCTTTGCGTGGCGTACCTTCTTATGGTATGCTGTGCTCGGCACGAGAGCTTGACTTACCAAATGCACCACAAGTTCGTGGTATTATCGAATTGAATGCAGATTTAGAAGCTGGATCAGCTTTTGATGCAACAAGCATGTGGCAAGCCTAAATATAAAATAATAAAGACCTTAGTGAAAGCTGAGGTCTTTTTTCGTACAAAAAGTAAGGAGGTGTCAAAATGAATAAAACGTTACTTGTTGGCCGACTCGTTGCAGATCCAGAACTCACTAAAACATCTAATGGGAAAAGCCTATTGAGGATAAATCTCGCTGTCAAACGACGCTATAAAAATGCTTCAGGTGAAAAAGATACAGACTTTGTCGCTTTGGTCTTTTGGGAGAAACAGGCGGAACACTGTACATCCTATGCTAAAAAAGGCGCCCTACTTGCTGTGGAAGGGGAGATACGAACCAGGAATTATGTGGACAAGCAGGAACAAAAGCGCTATGTAACAGAAGTGTTGGTAAAAACTTTTGACCTTTTGGAAAGTCGCGCGACAGTTGCCATGCGACAAGATTCTATAGAAAATAGTGCTCTTAATTTAAAAGAAGATGAATTACCGTTTTAAATTGAAAAAAGCGTTTTCTTTTGATAGGATGAGAACAGGAAAGTGAGGAGGGAAAAATGGTAAAGGCAAAAACGAAAAAAGAGTTGATTTCCTTTTCAGAAGAAAACTGGAAAAAGCTGTGTCATTTGGTTGACACACTACCTTTAGAAGCACAAACGGCAACTTTTGCCTTTGGCCAAGAGAAGGGAAAAGAGACACATTGGGGGCGAGATAAGAATATCCGTGATGTGTATGCCCATCTTTATGAGTGGCAAGTACTTTTACAAAATTTTGTAAAAAGTAATATTTCAGGAAACTTTCAAAGCTTTTTACCCACACCCTATACTTGGAAAAACTATGCGACAATGAATCAAGAAATCTGGGAAAAGCATCAAGCTACTCCTTATGAAGAAATAAAGGAAAAACTTGCTACAAGCCACCTAAGAACTATCCAGTTATTGCAACATTTTTCAGATGAAGAGCTTTATACGAAGCAATATTATCCTTGGACTGCGACAACATCCTTAGCGCAGTATTTTCAGTCATCATTGGCTTCACATTACGAGTGGGCCTTGAAGAAACTCAGGCTTCATAAGAAAACGATTTAAAAAAATAAAAAAAGAAGTTTTTTTCTTGACTAATTTTGACCTTCGCGGTAAAATAAGATATATAAATTAGCACTCCAACTTAAAGAGTGCTAAAATAACATAAAATGGAGGAATAACATGTTGAAACCCTTAGCGGATCGCGTTGTATTGCGTATAAAAGAGGAAGAAGAAAAATCTTTAGGTGGGATCGTCTTGGCCTCAGCAGCACAAGAGAAACCACAAGTTGCAGAAGTTGTGGCAGTAGGCCCAGGTAAAACAACTCCTCATGGTACAGTTATTACACCAACAGTGCAAGTTGGTGATGCAGTTCTCTTTGAAAAGTTTGCCGGTACAAATGTAAAATTTGAAGGCGAAGATTTCTTGATTATCAAAGAATCTGAAATTCTTGCGATTGTTTAAGGAAAATAAAGACAGGAGATAATAAAAAAATGGCAAAAGATATTAAATTTTCATCAGATGCTCGTTCAGCAATGGTTCGTGGTATTGATATTTTAGCAGATACAGTAAAAACAACACTTGGTCCTAAAGGTCGCAATGTTGTTCTGGAAAAATCATATGGTAGTCCACTTATCACGAATGATGGTGTAACCATCGCAAAAGAAATTGAATTAGAAGATCACTTTGAAAATATGGGGGCAAAATTAGTCAGTGAAGTGGCCTCAAAAACAAATGATGTTGCGGGTGATGGTACTACAACAGCGACTGTTTTAACACAAGCGATTGTTCGTGAAGGTTTGAAGAACGTAACTGCCGGAGCTAATCCAGTGGGCATTCGTCGTGGTATTGAGTTAGCAACTGAAACAGCAGTAAAAGCACTCAAGGAATTATCTATTCCAGTATCTGGTAAAGAAGCTATTGCACAAGTTGCCTCTGTTTCTTCTCGTTCAGAAAAGGTTGGAGAGTATATCTCAAATGCCATGGAAAAAGTTGGTAACGATGGTGTTATTACTATTGAAGAATCAAAAGGTATGCAAACTGAACTTGAAGTTGTAGAAGGTATGCAGTTTGACCGTGGTTACTTGTCACAATATATGGTGACAGACAATGAAAAAATGGTGGCCAACCTTGATAACCCATATATCTTGATCACAGATAAGAAGATTTCAAATATTCAAGAAATTTTACCATTACTTGAACAAATCTTGAAAACAAATCGTCCTTTACTTATTGTGGCAGATGATGTTGATGGTGAAGCATTACCAACCCTCGTGTTGAACAAAATCCGTGGTACTTTCAATGTTGTAGCGGTTAAGGCTCCAGGCTTTGGCGACCGCCGCAAGGCCCAACTTGAAGACTTAGCAATCCTCACAGGCGGTACAGTAATTACGGAAGAGCTTGGTTTAGAACTTAAAGATGCAAGCTTAGATGCACTTGGTCAAGCCAATAAAGTAACTGTTGATAAAGAACATACGACAATCGTTGAAGGTGCCGGTTCAGCAGATGCTATTGCTACTCGTGTAGCAACAATTAAAGCTCAAGTTGAACAAACTACTTCAGAATTTGATCGTGAAAAACTTCAAGAACGTTTAGCTAAACTTTCTGGTGGAGTCGCTGTGATTAAAGTCGGCGCCGCTACAGAAACTGAACTTAAAGCGCAAAAACTTTTGATTGAAGACGCACTTAATGCAACACGCGCAGCCGTTGAAGAAGGTATCGTTGCTGGTGGAGGTACTGCCCTTGTTACAGTTATCTCTGCCCTCGACAGTCTTGAAGAAGAAGGGGACGTGCAAACAGGTATCACAATTGTACGTCGCGCATTAGAAGAACCAGTACGTCAAATCGCGGCTAATGCAGGTTACGAAGGTTCAATCATTATTGATAAACTTAAATCAGCAGAAAAAGGTATTGGTTTCAATGCCGCAACTGGTGAATGGGTTGAAATGATTGAGACAGGTATTGTGGATCCGGCTAAAGTAACACGTTCAGCCCTCCAAAATGCGGCCTCAGTAGCAGGACTTATCTTGACGACTGAAGCAGTCGTTGCTGATAAACCAGAACCAGCAGCACCAGCAGCTCCAGCTATGGATCCATCAATGATGGGTGGCATGATGTAACAATAAAAAGACACGAATTCGTGTCTTTTTTTATTGCTATAAATACTGTCTAAATATCATAGAGTTTACTTGCATGCTCATGGCTAGTATCAATAATATGAACGTCACGTTTGGTATCAACATCATGTTGCGCTAGAAAACCGTCCATGGTCATATGTGCAAGCTCTTGAATATTGTTATTCAGGCTAAGGTGACCGAGGAAGATGCGTTTTGTTTTATTTCCTAAAACATTAAAAGCAGCTTCGGCACCATCTTCGTTAGATAAATGGCCTTGGTCGCTGAGAATACGTTGTTTTGTTTTCCAAGGGTAGCCCCCCATGCGGAGGATCTCAATATCGTGATTACTTTCCATAAGATAGCCGTCGGCATTTTCGATTGTACCCCGCATACGGTCACTTACATAACCTGTATCTGTAAGTAATACGAAGGATTTATTATCTTTCATAAAACGATAAAATTGGGGCGCGATAGCATCATGACTCACACCAAAACTTTCGACATCGATATCGCCAAAAGTTTTGGTTTTGCCCATTTCAAAGATATGTTTTTGCTCACTCGCAATTTTTCCTAGTGAGTTTTTACTTTCCAGTTCTTGCCAGGTTAATTCATTGGCGTAAAGCTGAATGCCGTGTTTTCGGGCAAGAACACCAATTCCTTTGATATGGTCGCTGTGCTCATGAGTAATCAGGAGTGTATCGACATCTTTGATGTCTCGGTCAATCTCTCCTAATAAACTCTCGATTTTTTTTCCAGATAATCCAGCATCTACCAGAATTTTCTTTTCAGGTGTTTCCAAATAAAAAGAATTTCCAGTACTTCCTGATGCTAAAATTGAATATTTAAATGCTGATTCAGTGCTCATTCAGCAAAATCCTCCCAGTCGTTATTTTCTTGATTAATTTCATCACTGTAAGGGAAAGACAGGGTGAAAGTTGAACCAGTTTTACCATCAGAAGTGACTACTATATCACCTTTGTGGAGTTTCATAATATCATAGGCAATAGATAAGCCTAAGCCTGTACCACCGATTTGGCTATTTCTTGAAGCATTATCGACACGATAAAAACGGTCAAAAACTTTGGCTAAAGCAGGTTTTGGGATTCCCATACCTTGGTCGGCAATAGAAGTAAATGCTTTGTTGCTTTCACACCAGACGCTTACGGTAATTGTTCCGCCTTTTGGAGAATACTTAAAGGCATTATTGATGATATTGTCAATAACCTGCGAAAGCTTATCGGTATCGATTTCAAGCCAAATCTCTTGTTGAGATATTTGACGAATAATTTTAAAGTTATTGTAATTTTTTTCGATAATTTGATCAAAACGATCCAGGATATAGTTGATAAAATCGACATAGTTGATAATTTCAGTATGAAGTTTAACTTTATCTTGGTCCATACGAGAGAGTTCTAAAAGCTCCCCAATCATCCGAATCATTCGGTCTGTTTCGTTAAGGGAAACATCCACGAAGTGACTAGCAACCTCGGGATCAGCTAGGGCCCCATCATTGAGCGCTTCTAAGTAAGCTTTGACAGAAGTCAAAGGGGTGCGCAACTCATGCGAGACATTGGACACAAAAAGTCGGCGATCTCTTTCTGTTTTTTCTTGTTCCGTTGTATCGTGAAGAACAGCAATAATCCCAGAAATGTACCCTAATTCGCTACGGAAGAGCATAAAGTTTACGCGGAGGATAACAGCTGCACCTTCACAATTGATGGCATTGAGTGTGAGTTCGGGCTCTTTTTGTAGTAAATCATGAAAAGAATATTTGTCGGAGATATTTAGAATATCAATCAAATCTTTACCAATGATTAACTCGTTTGACTGATCAAGAAGAGTCAGTGCTGCGTGATTAGCAAGATTAATCTTACCATGCCTATCTGTAGTGATGACACCATCGGCAAGGTAGGTTAAAATACTCTCCAGTTGGTTGCGCTGATTCTCTAAATGTTCTTGCCGATCTTCGATTTCATGTCCAAGTAATAACAATTTATTGTAAGCTACTGAGAGCTCATTATTTTCTTTAGAAATTTGGCGATTTTCATAGTTATCATGCAAAAAATTATCCACTTGATGAGATATTTTATTTGCCGTTTGCGCCAAGCGACTGAGATACCAAATAAGAAGACTTAAGGTGACCAGATAAAAGATGAAAAACTGTAAGAGTGCAGTAGTGTGTGTGAGGAAGTATGGACTATTTACTATCTCAAAAATGCCAAAAAGAAGTAGATGAATCACTACTCCTTTAAGTACTATTGAATTAAAAAATTTATTCATGAGGTTCGCTCATATAGTATCCAACGCCACGACGTGTAGATACGTATTGAGGACGGCTTGGAGTATCTTCAACTTTTTCGCGAAGGCGACGAACAGTTACGTCAACAGTACGAACATCACCGAAGTAATCGTAGCCCCAAACAGTTTCAAGCAAAGTTTCACGTGTGATAACTTCACCGAGATGTTGTGCAAGATAATAGAGTAATTCAAATTCGCGGTGTGTCAAGTCAAGCTGTGTTTCATTTTTATATGCGGCATAATGTGTTGGGTTGATACGTAAGTTACCAATTACCAATTCTTTTTTAGAATCTTTTGGTTGTTCAACAGGAACGTTTGTCATGCGGCGTAGGTTTGATTTAATACGAGCAAGTAGTTCACGGTTTGAAAATGGTTTTGTGATGTAATCATCTGCACCAAGTTCAAGGCCGATAACTTTATCAAACTCTGTATCTTTAGCAGAAACCATCAAAATAGGGACTTCAGAAGTTTTACGGATTTGACGTGTAACTTCAAGGCCATCAATTTTTGGAAGCATCAAATCAAGATAGATAAGATCGGGTTTTTCTGATTCAAAGAGTTCAAGAGCTTCTTCACCATCAAAAGCAGTGACTACTTCATACCCTTCTTTGACGAGATTAAATTTTACAATATCTGAAATTGGTTTTTCGTCGTCAACAACAAGAATTTTTTTCATGATAATCCTTTCGCTTAGATGTATATAATATTAATTGCTTTTCTCATTATACAATTATTACAGTAGTATAGCAAGGTAAAGCCTTCCATAATATAGAATTTTTACAAAAGTGAAATCATTTGTAAAATAAGAAACTTATATAGTAAACAATATTTATAAAAGAACATTTTTCCCATATTTTTTCTTTTTATTTTTGCTATAATATAAGATATGAATGGAATATTAATTAGTTTGGAAGGGCCAGATGGGGCCGGTAAAACAACCGTTTTACAAAATATTCTTCCCGAACTAGAAAAATCGTCTTATAAAGTCCTTCAGACACGTGAACCTGGAGGTGTACGTGTGGCAGAAGAGATTCGAAATATAATTTTAAGTACAGAAAATACAGAAATTGACAGTAAGACAGAGCTGATGCTGTTTGCTGCGGCACGTCGTCTACACATGCAAACCAAAATGCTTCCAGCGCTGGCTGCAGGCAAAATGGTAATTGTTGACCGTTTTATTGATTCATCGGTTGCTTATCAAGGTTACGGACGTGAACTTGGTGTTGAACCTGTAAACTGGCTTAATGAATTTGCAACAGATGGTCTTAAACCGGATTTGACATTATATTTCGATATTGATACAGATGTTGCACTTGAACGAATTATGAAAAATAGAGCAGATGAAGTCAATAGACTTGATCTCGAACGTGCTGAGATGCATCGTAAAGTCAGACAAGGTTACTTAGAAATTGTTAAGAATGAGCCTGAGCGCTTTGTCACGATTGATGCCAGTCAAGAACTTGACAAAGTTGTTGCAGACACGTTAACAGTCATCAAAAAGAAATTTTGTTTGTAATAAAATTTCAAACTAAGGAGTTTTCATGAAAATTGCAGATATTCAACCAGCACTTTTTGAACGCTTTAAGCATATCTTACGTGTGAATAAACTGAGCCATGCTTATCTCTTTAGTGGGGGGTTTGGTAGTTTGGATATGGCTATTTGGCTGAGTCAGGCTATTTTTTGTGAAAATTTACAGGACAATTTACCTTGTGAGAACTGTCGTCACTGTCGTTTAGTTGCTAGGGATGAATTTAGCGATTTACACATTATTCGTCCGGAAGGTCAAACTATAAAAACAGGACAAATTCGGGACTTGTCGGAAGTTTTTAGTCAGTCAGGATTTGAAGGCGCTCAGAAAGTGGTCATTATCACTGAAGCTGAAAAAATGCACAGCAATGCGGCAAATACTTTACTTAAGTCCATTGAAGAACCTGATAATGCAACACATGTTTTTTTGCTCACAGAAAATGATAATCTCATGTTACCCACCATTAAATCACGGACACAAGTTTTTAGTTTCCCCAAAAATAGTGCCTACATGCAAGAAACGTTGGAACAAAATGGTGTCTTAAAAACACAGGCAGAATTACTGAGTCGGGTTTGTAACTCGGTAGAAGAAGCCCAGGATTTAAGTGGAGCCACTTGGTTTAATGATACATTGAAGAAACTCCAACAATTGCTGAAATTAGTTAAGACGGATCGACGGGAAGCTTTTATTTATCTAACAAATGTCGCAGAAAATATTGAGGATAAGGAGAAACAAACTTTAGTCTTTTCTCTGCTCTTGGAGCTTTTTAATCAAGAAAAGATGTCCGAATGGGTTCAAAAAACCTTTCAAGCAGAAAAAATGTGGAAAAGTAATGTGCGCTTTGGAGCTTGTTTGGAATATATAGTGCTGAAATAGGAAGAAGATAATATGATTTACGAAGTAGAGTTTACACATGGAGAACAAAATACCTTTGTAAGTGGTCATGAAACATTTGCACCAAGAACGCAAGTCATTATTCAAAACGAAAAAGGCAAGACTTATGGCCGGGTAATGAAGCAACTCCCACAAGATAAAAATGTTGATACATCCGGAGAAATTGTTCGTGCAGCAACAGAAGCAGATGAAGAGTTGATTTATACGACAGAGCAGCTCTCGCAACAAGCCTGCACGAAGATTCGCCAAATTGTTGCAGATTGTGGGATTGACATGAAGGTTACAAATGCAGCTTATAATTTAAACCAAAGTCAGCTTTTTGTGTCCTTTACATCGGAAAATAGAGTGGATTTTCGAGCTTTACTTAAAGAATTAGCTGCGACTTTTCGTACGCGAATTGAGCTTCGTCAGATTGGAGCGCGTGATGCTGCAAAAATGTATGGCGGTGTTGGTCCTTGTGGACGACCGCTTTGTTGTTCGGAGTTTATTTACGAATTTCCGAATGTCTCTATTAAGATGGCAAAAAATCAGTCGCTCTCTTTAAAACAAAGCAAATTGAATGGTCTTTGTGGTCGTTTAATGTGCTGTTTGTCTTATGAAGATGAGTTTTATAGGGAAGCACGTAAAAATTTTCCTGATTTTGGTGAACATATTACGACTGTAGATGGTGAGGGGAAAGTTATTGGTCTTAATATTTTGAATAACAAAATTAAGCTTCGCTTAGAGCATACAATAAAAGAGTTTGATATTTCAGAGGTAAATCTTTAAGAAGAATTGACATAGAGGTAAGTTATGGGGGAAATGATGATCGATAAAAATGAGATTTATGTGCAACTGGGGCTGTTGGAGGAAAGTTTGGCTTATACACTGGGCCAAATTTCAACGGTGCGTGATGCACTGGATGAATCCTTAAAAGAAAATGCAACGATTCGCATGGAAAATGAAAAATTACGCGAACGTTTAGCGCATATTGAGAAAAAAGAAGAAAAAGCTAGCTCAAAGTCAAAAGATGAACCTAATCCAAATCTGATTCAAATTTTTAATGAAGGCTTTCATGTGTGTCATTTACATTATGCAGAGCGTTTGCAAGATGGTGAAAATTGCTTGGACTGCTTGGAGCTTTTGTACAGATGATAAATATACAACGAAGCTTTAAAGGTGAAAAAAGCGCAGGTAAGCTTTACTTAGTGCCAACACCTATCGGCAACATGCAGGATATGACACTACGTGCTTTGGAAACCCTAAGAACCGTGGATTTGGTAGCAAGTGAAGATACACGCAACACTCAAAAATTACTTAATCATTTTGAAATCAAGGTGGCTCAAGAGTCTTTTCATGAGCATAACTCCTTTGATAAAATTCCGAAGCTTTTAGATTTTCTTATGTCAGGAAAATCGCTAGCACAAGTCTCAGATGCAGGTATGCCTTCAATTTCTGATCCAGGTCATGATTTAGTTGTGGAAGCCATTAAGCGAAATATCGATGTAGTAGCCCTACCAGGCGCTTCAGCTGGAATAACAGGTCTTATCGCTTCTGGATTAGTCCCACAGCCTCATATTTTTTACGGCTTTTTACCTCGTAAAAAAGGTGAACAGAAGAAGTTTTTGGAAACTAAAATGACCTATCCTGAAACGCAGATTTTTTATGAGTCTCCTTATCGTGTCGCAGAGACTTTAGAAAATATGGCTCAGATCTATGGGGATCGAGACGTTACCTTAATACGCGAATTAACCAAAATTTATGAAGAATATCGTCGAGGTAAAATTTCAGAAGTTTTACTTTCTTTAAAAGAGCAACCGATTAAGGGAGAATGTTTAATTATCGTTGCTGGCTTCAATGGAGAAGTTGAGGATAATTCAGAGGATGAGACTACAGCATTAGAAGCTGTTCAACTTCTGGTTGCATCGGGAATAAAACCTAACGTAGCCATCAAGCAAGTGGCGAAAGAGCGTGAGCTGGTGCGACAGGATCTTTATGCACAGTATCATGATTTATAAAATAGAAAGAGCAACTTTAGGTTGTTTTTTTATTTTATCAATGTAGCACTTATTTATAAGCGTAGATAAATGGAAATTGTTTAGTTTATGTTAAAATCAAAACGTAAGTAAAAAGGAAGTGGAGATATAATGAAAAGAAATAAAGTTATAACCTTATTGGCTTTGAGTGCAGCTGGTGTTACTCTACTAGCAGCGTGCTCGAATTCGAATAAAAGTACAACCGCCGGTCAAGAAAAAACGACCACAGTCAATGGGGCAATCTCTGGATCATCAAATCCTTACGAGTATACGAAGGATGGGCAGCTGACAGGTTATGAATATGATATTCTCAAAAAAGCAGATGAAAATTTGCCTCAATATAAATTTGACTTTAAAACATACGATGACAGTGCTATTCTTGCAGCTCTAGATGCAGGACGTGCAGATATCGGTGTGAATATTTATGGTAAAACAAAGGCGCGTGAGGAAAAGTATCTCTTTAGTTTCCCCACAACGCAAGGCATTAATGCGATTTTCTCTAATGATAAAGATAAAATCACAACCATTGAAGGGCTTGTAGGGAAGAAAACCGAGATTCCAACAGGGACCAACTATGGTGACATTATGGATCAGTGGAATAGTGCACATCCTGATAAAAAAATTACCGTAGATTATTCAAAACGCGGGTTGGAAGAACGTTTACAAGCTCTTTCTGATGGACAAATGGACTTTATCTTTGCTTCAAAATCTGCTGCGGAAAATCTTGTTAAAGAACATGCTGTAACAGGTGTATCTGATACAGTACCTACAGATCTTGAAAAATATCCTGAATTCAAGACCTATACTTACTATATCCTTGACAATAGTCAAACCCAACTTCAAAAAGATCTTAACCAAGAGATTAAAAAAATGGCTGAAGATGGATATTTGAAAGAACTTTCTCAAAAATATTTTGGGGGAGATCAGGTACCCGGAATGGAGCAATACAAATAAAAAGTGCTAGAAGCACTTTTTATTTGTATTTAACAATGTCCATCAACATTTTCATTAACCCAATGTTGCTCTTGTTCATCAAAGATTCTTAGATGAGGATTTTCATGGATAAAATCAAGTATCACTTTTCTGCTTAACCCACTATATTTAACTGCAGCATCGACAGTGACAATATCCATTTTTTCAATTGCTTTGCGTAAATTGTCCATGTTTTTATTATAACTTTTTTGACACAATACCAGAAGAGAAAGGACAGATTTATCCTATTTATCTAGATATTATGGGCAAAAAAAGAATTGCTACTTGATTTTCACTCTCAAATTTTATAAAATTGTCAAGTACCTTTGCGTACTTTAATGGAGAATTTATAGTTATGACTACAAATAAAATGGGCACAGGAACCGCTCATTCCAAATTAATTTTGATTGGAGAGCATTCGGTTGTTTATGGGCAGCCTGCAATTGCGTTACCTGTTACTATTCTGAAGACAACCGTTACAATTTCTTCTATCAAATACGGACAATATATTGAAAATAATGAATCACGGCGCAGATTGGATGTGTTAGGAGACGAATTTGAGGGGGTACGCCAACTCATCCTACGTCTTTTAGAAAAATTCCATTCCGTCAAACTTCCATTTTCTCTGGAAATTGATTCGAATATTCCTTTGGGACGGGGATTGGGAGCATCAGCAGCTCTAGCAACAGCAATCACACGTGCCTTTTATGATTTTTTTGATGCAGAGCTAACAGATGAAATGCTCTTATCTTTTGCTAACTTCTCGGAGAATATTACACATGGCCGCTCATCAGGAATTGATGTCGCAACCGTTAATTCGGAGTTACCGCTTTGGTTTATTAAAGGTCAAACTGCCGAATCTTTTGATATCAATCTATCTGGTTATCTGGTTATTGGAGATTCAGGTGTACACGGCTTTACTAGTCAAGCGATTAGCATAGTCAGGGAAAAATTATCAGAGAATAAGGCCAAAGCACAAGGCCATATTGAAAAGTTAGGTCAACTCTCAAAAGCTTCAAAAGATTTTCTCATGACAAATAAATTAAAAGATTTGGGGCAAGTGATGAACCAAGCGCATGAAAATCTTTCTTCACTTGGAGTTTCACACCCGCGCTTAGATACCTTAGTAGACACAGCGCTGAGAAATGGTGCTCTGGGAGCTAAGCTTACAGGCTCAGGTCTAGGTGGGGTAATGGTCGCTCTAGCAGCTAATGAAAAAGATGCAATCCGCATTAGTCAAAAGCTTTTGAAAAATGGCGCCAAGAATACTTGGATTTACTCTGTTTAAAAATGAAGTATAAGGAAACCTTAAGTGTATAAGCCACTTAAGGTTTTTTGTTTTACGAAGTCATCTTTGACTGCTTATTTTTAATGCATGCTGCTTTTATTTATTATTAGAAAGCATTATAATATAGGCAAAGCAAGGAAGGAGAAATCTTGATGAATTACAAAAATATTTTGGTTCCCATTGACGGTTCAGACAACTCATACAAAGCACTCCGAGAGGCAATGGAAATCGCACGTTTAAACGATATAGAACTTTCGGTCCTAACGGTCCAAGATGACGGAAAATTATATGGTCATGCCCTGCCGATTCTTAAGTACAATTATACAAAAGCTTCCGAGATGATCTTGCAAGAAGCAGTAACTATTGTAAAAGACAATGTCAAAGTTCAAACCTTTGTGGTAGTAGGTATTCCTAAGAAGCAAATTGTTGAATTTGCAACGGAACAGAAGTGTGATCTCATCGTGATGGGGGCTACAGGTTCTAATTACTTTGAGCGTATGACTTTGGGTTCTACAACAGCCTATGTTGTAAACCATGCACCTTGTAATGTTACCGTTGTGAAGTAAGTAATGTATGGAGATTCTCTTTTCCTCTTTCAGGAAATATGTATAAAAATAACCACCTTTTCAGGTGGTTTTTTGTGAGACCTTTACGATATGGAGGAGTAAAATTCAAAAACGACAAATGGCTAAATTACGCCACCTTTGTTATAATAGGAGAGATTAATCGACAAGAGGAAAAAATATAAATGAATGAATTTACTGTTAGAGCACATACGAATATTGCCTTGATTAAATATTGGGGGAAGGCGGATGTGGCGCTGAATATTCCTACGACAAGTTCCTTATCAATGACTTTGGATCAATTTTATACAACGACGTCTGTTACTTTTAATGACCAGGATCAACTGATTTTAAATGGGGTGAACACCGATGCTACTCGTGTGCATCAATTTTTAGAAATGCTTCGTGCAAAGCATGGTTCTTTTCCAGGTGTTTTAGTCACTTCTGAAAATCATGTGCCAACTGCTGCCGGACTGGCTTCCTCAGCCTCAAGCTTTGCCGCATTGACAGGTGCCATGTTTGGACTCCTCGAATTACCAGCCGATTTGACAGAAATGTCAAGAATTGCACGGCGTGGCTCTGGTTCAGCTTCGCGTTCAGTCTTTGGTAATTTTGCTGTTTGGAACAAGGGTGAAGACGACGTTTCCTCTTATGCTGAGAGCTTTTATGATGAGGATATCCACTTGTCCATGATTGTTGCTGAAATATCAAGTGCCCAAAAGAAAATGTCTTCAACACGGGGGATGCAACTTGCTCAAACTGCTCCGACCTACAGCGCTTGGGTAGAAAAGTCAGCACGTCAGCTTGAAGAAATGAAAAGTGCGATTCGTCAGGCAGATATTGAAAAGATTGGTTTACTCGCAGAAAATAATGCTTTGGGTATGCATGAACAGAATCGCCTCTGTGTGGAACCTTTTGATTACTTTACTGAAGATACTCAACGGATTATTGCCTTTACGCAAGAATGCTATAAAGCAGGACTCTTGGCTTTTGTTACCATCGATGCTGGGCCAAACGTTAAAATTATTACAGACAGAGCGACGGAGAAAGTACTTCTAACAAAACTACGGGAAAATTTTCCAAATATTATTTTTGATATTGCACATGCGGGGGGCGGACTTGAGTACTTATAAAATAGATGTGCCTGCAAAACTTTTTATTGCAGGAGAATATGCGGTTACTCGTCTAGGAGGTTTAGCTCTGGTAACGAGTCTTGAGAGTGATTTCCAAGTGGTTATTTCAGAAGTAGAGGGCCACAGTCTTTTAGAAACGAATGTGGCAATGCCTGCTCATGCCTTCTCAGTAAAGGAAATTAAACCTGAGCAGAGCGGGCCTTGGAATTTTGTCATGACGGCTATCAAGTATATGAGTAAAGAAGTTGAATTGACCCGGGAATTTCACTTGGAAATCAAGAGTGGACTGGGTTTTGGCGAAAACAAGAAGGGTTATGGCTCATCAGCTTGTGTCGTTGTCGGCGTTGTGAATGCACTCAATCTTTTTTTTCAGCTCAATCTTCCCTTGAAAAAACGCTTTGAAATTGCGGCCCAAGCACATTATGATGTGCAAGGGAGCGGTTCTCGTGGCGATGTTGCTGCAATTATGTATGGTGGCAGTATTTTCTATGAAAATCATCAGCGAGTCCTTCCGCTAACGATTCCTTGGCAGCCTTATGTTGTCCAAACTGCTCAATCTGCGAAGACAGTAGAAAAATTGAAACATCAACTTTCTGAGGCATTTTATGTTAAAAGTGATGAACTTGTTATTGAAATAAGTACAGCTATTGATATGCAGGATTTCGCTCTTTTTAAAGAGAAACTCCTCGAAAATCAACTTTTACTTATTGAGCACCAAGCAAAAGGCTATATGACTGATCAACTGGCTTTAGCTCTGAATATTGTGAATAGCCAACCCGAATTTGCTGGAAAGATTTCAGGTGCGGGGTTTGGTGAAAATATTATTCTTTTTGCAGAGCGTGAAGACAAGATAGTCGAGTTAAGGAGCGCTCTTGAAGCAGAAGGAATGAAGCTTGAGAAAATAAGAATAGGAAAACAAAATGAGTAAAGAAATCCACGGACATCGGAAGGATGAACACTTATCACTTGGCTTAAAGTACTGGCGCGAAGGCCGAAATCGCTCAGAGTTTTCTGCTGCATTACGGGTTGTTCCCAATGGCTTGCCAGAAATTTCTACACAAGAAGTTGACTTATCGGTTACTCTTTTGGAACATAAGTTTGATTTTCCTTTTTACATAGAAGCGATGACTGGGGGATCTAAAAAAGGTGATAAGGTTAATTTAGAGTTAGCGGAGATTGCGGCCCACCATCATATAGCAATGGCCGTCGGCTCGCAGTCGATTGCTTTGAAATATCCCGAATTGGCGGAAGGTTTCCGTCAATTGCGTCAACATAATCCAAAGGGTTTCATTTTTGCAAATATGGGAGCAGGACACTCTTTAGAAAATGCACAAAAGGCTGTCGAAATGCTCTCTGCTGATGCTTTAGAAATTCATATTAATACCGGACAAGAGTTAGTCATGAAGGATAGTGAAGGGGATCGTTCTTTTTACTGGCTTGAAAATATTAATCGTATCGCTGAAAATTTAGATGTTCCTGTTGTAGTCAAAGAAGTCGGCTTTGGTATGAGTCAAAAAATGTTTAAACAGCTTAGCCAAACAGCCATCGCTGGCATTAATGTTGGCGGTAAAGGTGGCACAAATTTTGCATGGATTGAGAGTGGACGCGGGCACAGCACCTTAAACTTAAATGATTTTGGTTTGACAGGACCCGAGAGCCTCATTGAAGCTCAATTGGCGCAAAATACTAAACCTCTGATTGCTACGGGAGGTATTGCATCAGCTACAGATATCTTGCACGCTCAACTTTTGGGTGCGCCTTTAGCCAGCTCGGCTGGGCATGTTTTAACCATCCTACATACCCAAGGTTCTCAAGCCTTGGATGAAATGTTTAGCCACTGGAAAGATGATTTAACAAAGCTCTATACTTTGGTTGGTGCACGGGAGTATGATGATTTAACAGGGGTTGAATTTATCTATGACCGAGATTTGAAGTATTTTCGTGAAGAGCGAAAAGATAAGCAGATAATTTTGTAAACGGTTCTTATTTCTTTATAATAATAGTATATTAAAATTTAAGGAGAATACTATGGCTTATACACTTCCAGAATTACCTTATGCATATGACGCTTTGGAACCTTTCTTTGATGAAGAAACAATGCATTTGCACCATGATAAACATCACCAAACCTATGTAAATAATCTTAATGCAGCGATTGAAAAACACCCAGAATTCTTTGATAAAACTGTTGAAGAATTAGTGGCTTATTTGGACCGTTTGCCAGAAGATATCCGCGTTGCGGTACGTAACAACGGTGGCGGACATTTGAACCACACAATGTTCTGGGAATGGCTTGCTCCAAACGCAGGTGGTGCACCAACAGGTGACATCGCTGCAGCCATCGATGAAGCTTTTGGTTCATTTGACGACTTCAAAGCTGAGTTTAAAGCAGCTGCTACAGGACGTTTTGGTTCAGGTTGGGCTTGGTTAGTTCTCGATTACGGTAAACTTAAAGTTGTTTCTACAGCCAACCAAGATAACCCAATTTCTGATGGACAAATTCCAGTACTTGGTCTTGACGTTTGGGAACATGCTTATTATTTGAAATATCGCAATGTTCGTCCAGATTACATCGAAGCTTTCTTTAGCTTGATTAACTGGGATAAAGTAAACGAACTTTACGCTAAAGCTAAATAACATAAAAAAGAGCACCTTGGAGGTGCTTTTTTTGCTTTTCTGCTTTTTTCAATAAGAATTGGAATTAAAAAGGCGAACCCTGTTTTATAAATGCACTATTCATGCTATAATAGGAGCTATGAAATTTACAGAATTTAACTTTAAGAATTATATCAATGAAACGCTTGAGGCAATCAAGTTCGTTTCGCCAACCCCCGTTCAGGAAAAACTGATTCCTGTCGTATTATCAGGCCGTGATTTGGTAGGGGAATCAAAAACAGGTTCAGGAAAGACACATACTTTCTTGCTCCCTATTTTCCAACAATTGAACACAGAGCTTGATGAAGTCCAAGCCGTAATCACTGCACCATCTCGTGAACTTGCCACACAGATTTATCATGCAGCTCAAGAATTTGTTAAATTTAATGATGCAATCCGCGTGGTCAACTATGTGGGTGGAACAGATAAAGCGCGTCAAATTAAGAAACTTGAGTCTTCACAACCTCATATCGTGATTGGTACACCAGGGCGTATCCAAGATTTACTTAAATCGGGAGCTTTGATTATTCATACGGCATCCATTTTTGTTGTAGATGAAGCGGACATGACTTTGGATATGGGCTTCTTGACAGATGTGGATAAAATTGCAGCCAGCTTTGGTAAAAAAGTACAGATGCTGGTCTTCTCTGCAACTATTCCACAAAAGTTACAGCCTTTCCTTAAAAAATATTTGAATAATCCTGTGATGGAAAAAATTGCGAATAAGACTGTGATTTCAGACACGATTGAAAACTGGCTGATCTCAACTAAAGGCGCATCACATAACCAAATTTTACTGCAACTTTCGAAGGCAACCAATCCTTATATGGCAATGATTTTTGCCAATACAAAGGGACGCGTTGATGATATTCATCATTTCTTAGTCAACAATGGTGTCAAAGCAGCAAAAATTCATGGTGATATCCCACCACGTGAACGGAAACGTATCATGGCAAGCATCAAGAACTTAGATTATCAGTTTGTTGTAGCAACGGATATTGCAGCACGTGGGATTGATATCGAAGGTGTAAGTCATGTTATCAATGATGAACTTCCTCGTGATCTTTCCTTCTTTGTACACCGTGTAGGACGCTCAGGACGTAATGGTTTGTCGGGAACGGCGATTACACTTTACAGTCCTTCTGATGATTCAGCCATTCGTGAAATTGAAAAAATGGGTGTAACATTCCAACCTAAAGCTGTGAAAAATGGTGAGATTGTTGATTCTTATGATCGTGATCGCCGTGAAAAACGTACAGCCAAGACTGGAGAGTTGTCTAACAAAATGCGTGGTCAGTTGGCTAAGAGTAAGAAAAAAGTCAAACCAGGCTATAAACGTGCCTTGAAATGGGCGATTGAAGAAGAAAATACGAAAAAACGTCGTGCAGAGCACAATAAAAATGCACGTAAGCAACGTGAAGCCCGCAAACAAAAATTCTAATGAAAAAATTCTTTCGAGTTTTAGGGTTAATCTTTGCTTTGGGAACGGCCTATGGCCTTTTCTGTTTCTTTTTGATACGGAGTGATGTCGCTTATCAAGGAGATACAGCACAAGAATTTAAGACGATACTAGTTTTAGGCAGTAAGATTGAGCCAGATGGTCAGCCTGCATCTACTACGAAGAACCGTCTTGATACTGCTTTAACACTTGCTAAGAGCAATCCTCAAGCTAGAGTTATTGTTACAGGTTATCAAAGTTCCGCTTCTCCTGTATCTGAAGCTGAGGGAATGGCCACATATCTCAAAGCACATGGTTTAAACTCTAGCCGAATCATTGAAGAAAAGAAAGCGCGAAATACTGTCGAGAATTTCGCGCTTTCTCAAAAGTATGTGCAAGGGAAAACACTACTTGTGACGAGCGACTTTCATCTTTATCGTAGCCTTTATTTGGCTTCCAAATTAGGCTACAAAAACGTGCAAGGTTATGCAGCAGAAAGTAAGACCTCTGCTTTGCAGACTATGAGCAATTACGCTCGAGAGTGTTTAGCTCTGGGTTACTATTTGATCAAATATACACTATTTTAAGCTAGATAAAGGAGTTTTTATGTTTCAACCTGAACAAATAAGCAAGCTTAATGAGCTCGAAACCTTGGTCCTTGATTTTATCATCAAATCTCCAGATAAGGTTCAAAAAGCAACGATTCGGAGCTTAGCTAGCCAGCTTCATGTTTCTACTACAACAATCGTAAGAATGAGTACAAAGTTGGGCTTTAATGGTTGGGCAGAATTAAAATTTTTTCTAAAAAATCAAAGCAAACCTAAAACGGCGGAAGAGCAGCATTATGACAATATGCTAGAATTTGATATGTTTTTACGCCGTATGAATTCTGAAAGTTATCAAAAGCGACTGACTGAAGCTGCCAAGATGATTGCTAAAGCAGATTATACCGTTTTTATGGGAATTGGGAACTCAGGTTCTTTAGCTGATTATGCATGTAAATACTTTGTGAATGCAGGTTTACGTGCCTTTGTTATTAATGATCCTTTCCAAGCTATCCAAATCAATGGCACAGGTAATGTTATTGCATTGATTTTATCGGCCTCAGGAGAAACGATTCAAATCATTAATAAGGAGTTGGAATTCAAACAAGAAGGTGCACAAATTATTTCATTGACAAATAATGAAGACAGTACAGTTGGCCGGCTGGCTGACTTGCAACTCTTTTACAATCTCACGCCGGAATGGTCTAAACTTTATCCGCTAGGAAATTTAACGACACAACTTCCTGTTGTTGCAGTTCTTGAAGTTCTGGCTCATAAAACGCTCCATTTTTTAGAGGAATAGTGTTCGATTTGTTCCAAAATGCGAAACATGTTTTAAAAAACTTGCAATTTTTGCAAGTTTTTTTGTATTTATTGCAAAAAATTAAGCCATAAATCCTTAATTTAAGCCATTTTCTCTTTGTTTCAATACAGGAAAGGTGTTTCATATTATCGTTTGAAAGCCTTTTCAGAAAACGCTATAATATTCTTGAGCTCAAAAGAATAAGGAGAAAAAATGGCAGAAAAGGTTATTGCACTGGCATGTGCAGCAGGTATGTCAACATCATTGCTGGTAACGAAGATGCAACAAGCAGCAAAAGAAGCTGGAAAAGATTATGAAATTTTTGCTAAGTCAGTAGCAGAGATCGATAATATGTTAGCAGGCTCTGGTTCGAACAAACCAGATGTGCTCTTATTAGGTCCTCAAGTTTCTTATATGAAAGCAGAAGTTACTAAGAAAGCGAATGCCGCAGGAGTTCCTTGTGATGTGATTAAGATGCAAGACTATGGCATGATGAATGGCAAAAATGTAGTTGCAGCTGCAGATGCCCTAATGAATTAAAAATAAAATTTTTGGAGTAAAAATATGAATAAATTTATCAACGAGAAATTAATGCCTCCGATGATGAAATTTTTGAACACAAAAGCCGTTACAGCAATTAAAAACGGTATGTTGTATCCAATACCTTTCATTATTATTGGAGCAATCTTCCTCATCTTAGCAAACTTCCCTCAACAAAATGTTGCGGACTGGATTGCACAAATTGGTTGGGCCCCTATTTTTAATCAAGCCTATGCTGCTTCATTTGGTATTATGGCCCTCTTTGCAGCTTTTGGTATTGCTTATTCTTGGGTGAAGAGCGAAGGATATGAAGGCGCCTCTGCTGGTTTGACTTCTATTATTGTCATGGTTATGCTTCAACCAAGTACTATTTCAACGGTGACTAAAATTGCTGATGGTTCTGCTGTCGTGGGAGAGTATCAAGTAAGTGGTGTTATTGATGCAGCTTGGCTTGGCGGTAAAGGAATGATTCTCGCCATGCTTGCTGGTTTATTGGTCGGTTGGTCTTACTCATGGTTCATGAAAAAAGATATCCGTATCAAACTTCCTGAACAAGTGCCTGCAAATGTATCAGATTCCTTTGGTGCTCTAGTGCCAGCTTTCGTTATTACTTTTGTAGCAATGCTTATCTATGCCCTATCTGTATTGACAACGGATCAAACACCGATTGAATGGATTTATACTTTAATTCAAACACCTTTGCAACATGCTACAGACGGCCCACTTGGTGTCTTCTTAATTGCATTCTTACCTGTATTTATCTGGTGGTTTGGGGTACATGGTGCCACAGTTATTGGCGGTATCATGACACCGTTGCTCTTGGCTAACAATGCCGATAACCTCAAATTGTTCCAAGAGGGTAACTTATCACTTGATCATGGGGCACATATTGTTACGCAAGCCTTTATGGATCAGTTTATTACGGTTACAGGTTCAGGAATGACTTTCGGTTTCGTTATCTTTATGATTTACCGTGCGCGTTCTGTTCAAATGAAAACCATTGGTAAATTAACATTAGCACCAGCCTTCTTCAATATCAATGAGCCTGTACTCTTTGGTATGCCGATTGTCTTAAACCCAATCTTGGCTTTCCCATTCTTGATTGCCCCTCTCGTTTCAGGATTTGGAACTTATGCAGCTATTGCGCTGGGAATTATCCCACCGTTTAATGGTATCTTCGTCCCATGGACAACACCGCCAATCCTTTCAGGTTTGATTGTCGGAGGTTGGCAAGGTGCAGCATGGCAAGCCTTGATGATTTTTGTGACAGGTGCCATATACTGGCCATTTGCTAAAAAATATGATGCGATTCTTGTACAACAAGAAAAAGAAGCATATGAAGCAGAGCAAGCTGAACAAGCATAATAGTGAGATGAGATTAAGCATTGACTTAATCTCTCTTCTATAAATGTAAACTCATCAAGAGCTGGGAGAGTTTACATTTATAGAGGGGAACTGAGCGTCTAAAAAAGGGGAGGATGTTAAGAACTGAAGTATACGCAAGTTCAAACCTTGTAAAAGATTTAAAGTTAAATCAACAGAATTAGAGGAAAGAGAGAAGAAAAATGACTTTAAGAAAAGATTTCCTATGGGGCGGTGCAGTTGCTGCTCATCAACTTGAAGGCGGCTGGAATGCAGGAGGCAAAGGGGTTTCTGTGGCCGACGTTATGACTGCTGGAGCAAATGGTGTTGAGCGCCGGATTACAGATGGTGTCTTACCCGGTGAAAATTATCCAAACCATGAAGCCATTGACTTCTACCATCGCTATAAAGATGATGTCAGACTTTTTGCAGAGTTAGGTGTGAACTGTTTCCGTACATCCATTGCTTGGACACGTATTTTTCCAAATGGAGATGAAAGTGAGCCTAATGAAGAAGGTCTTCAATTTTACGATGATTTATTTGATGAATGTTTGAAAAACGGTATTGAGCCAGTCATCACGCTTTCCCACTTTGAAATGCCTTATCACTTGGTTACCGAGTATGGTGGCTGGCGTAATCGCCGCTTGATTGACTTTTTTGTAAGATTTGCTGAAGTAGTAATGACCCGCTATAAAGATAAAGTTAAATACTGGATGACATTTAACGAGATAAATAATCAAGCAAATTTTGATCTGGATTTTGCACCATTCACTAACTCTGGTTTGAAGTTCGTGGAAGGCGAGAACCGTGAAAAGATTATGTACCAAGCAGCCCACTATGAATTAGTGGCTTCTGCTAAAGTTGTAGATCTAGGACATAAGATTAACCCTGATTTCCAAATTGGTTGCATGATTGCGATGTGTCCTATTTATCCTGCAACATGTAAACCCGAAGATATGATGGCAGCACAGGTTGCCATGCAACGGCGTTTATGGTTTACCGATGTCCATGCGCGTGGACACTATCCAAGCTATATGCTCAAATATTTTGAACGTAAAGCCTTTGATTTGGACATTACTCCGGAAGATATTGAAGATTTATCCAAAGGCGAAGTAGATTATATCGGCTTTAGTTATTATATGAGTTTTGCTATTAAAGATCAGGCTGAAAAGATTGATCCAAGTCTTAAGCTAAATTATATGCCAAGTACAGCTGAAAAAATGGAGAATCAAGAGAATCTGGGAGCGCCAACCTTTGATTATATCGAAAACCGAGATTTGGTAAAAAATCAATATGTCGAAGCATCAGAATGGGGTTGGCAAATTGATCCATTAGGTCTGCGTTATAGCATGAATTGGTTCAATGAGCGTTATGAAAAACCACTCTTTATTGTAGAAAATGGTTTTGGTGCTGTGGATAAAGTAGAAGAAGATGGCAGTATTCATGATCCATACCGTGTGGAATATCTAAAAGCACACATTGAAGCGATGAAAGATGCTGTCGAGTACGATGGCGTAGACTTAATGGGTTATACACCATGGGGCTTTATTGATCTTGTTTCTGCAGGAACTGGAGAGATGAAAAAACGCTATGGTTTTATCTATGTAGATAAAGACAATGAAGGAAATGGCAGCTTGGAACGCTCGAAGAAAGATTCCTTTGAGTGGTACAGTCAAGTCATAGCCTCAAATGGAGAAAAATTATAATGGAACATACAAAACTAAAAGCTTTCCCCGATAACTTTTTATGGGGCTCGGCCTCGGCAGCTTATCAGGTTGAAGGTGCGCATGACGAAGACGGAAAAGGTCCATCAGTTTGGGATAATTTTGTCCGCATACCAGGAAAAACTTTTAAGGAGACAACAGGAGACATTGCTGTTGATCACTACCATCGCTACAAAGAAGATGTAGCACTTATGGCTGAAATGGGGTTAAAATCCTATCGTTTTTCAATTGCTTGGACACGTATTTTTCCTGAAGGTCGGGGCGAAATTAATCAACAAGGCTTACAATTTTATATGGATTTGGTTGATGAATTGATTGCTAATCATATCGAACCGGTAGTTACGCTCTATCACTGGGATTTACCGCAAGCTCTTGAAGAAGAATATCAAGGTTGGGAAAATCGCCAGATTATTGAGGATTTTGTGCATTATGCGCAAACACTATTTACAGCTTTTAAAGGAAAAGTGAAGTATTGGGTATCCTTGAATGAACAAAACATCTTTACACAACATGGTTGGATATTGGCAACGCACCCACCTGGAAAGGTAGATATGAAGCTGTTTTATCAAGTCAATCATCATGCAAATTTGGCTAATGCAGCTGTAATCAATGCTTTTCATGAAATGGATATGCCCGGTCAAATCGGTCCTTCCTTTGCTTATACACCAAACTACGCGCTCGATTCTAATCCCCTTAATATCTTGGCAGCTGAAAATGCAGAAGAAATGTTTGCTCATTTTTGGATGGATGTCTATTGCTATGGCGAATATCCTATTGTGGCTTTGAATTATCTTAAAGAAAATGATCTGATGTTTGAAACCGAGGAGGGTGATTTTGAACTCTTAAAATCAGCCCGACCAGACTTTTTAGGGATTAATTATTATCAAACTGCTGCCAATGCTTGGAATCCGCGCGAAGGTGGAGTCACACTTGGTAAAATGAATACTACCGGAGTTAAGGGCTCAGGAGGCGACCAAGGCATTCCGGGCTTGTACAAACGTGTAACTAATCCTGCTGTTGAACGTACAAACTGGGATTGGGAAATTGATCCAATGGGATTGCGTATCGCCTTACGTCGAATTACCAGTCGCTACCGCATACCTGTGATGATTACAGAAAATGGTTTAGGAGAGTATGACAAGCTTGAGGCAGGGCAAATTCATGATGATTACCGCATTAGATATCTGGAAAGTCATGTTAAAGCTATAAAAGAAGCCTTAACCGATGGTGTTCAAGTGATTGGCTATCATACATGGTCTTACACTGACTTACTCAGTTGGTTGAACGGTTATCAGAAACGCTATGGCTTTGTCTATGTGGATCAGGACGAAAGTATGGAAGGTAGTCTCAAGCGAATACCCAAGGATTCTTACTATTGGTATCAAGCGCTCATTAAAGAGAATGGGGACAGTATCTAAAGTCATACTCTGTCATTATGAAAACACTTGCAAAAAATCAATGAAAGCGGTATACTTAAGACTATAAAAAGAAAAAGAAGGAAAAATAATTATGGCTGATAAAATAATCGCTTTAGCTTGCGCAGCAGGCATGTCAACATCACTTTTAGTTTCTAAAATGCAAAAAGCAGCAGCAGATAAAGGATTGGACTACGAAATTTTCGCAAAATCAACAGCAGATATCGATAACATGCTTGCTGCTACCCCTAAACCTGATGTCCTTCTCTTAGGACCTCAAGTAGGCTTCATGAAAGCAGAGGTACAAAAGAAAGCACAAGCTGCTGATGTACCAATGGATGTGATCAAAATGCAAGACTACGGTATGATGCGTGGCGATAAAGTCCTTGAAGCAGCAGAAGCTTTAATGAAGTAAAAGAACTCAAGACGACGAAATAAAAGGGGATGTAATGAACGAAGAAAGAATGGAAATTGTGATGGGAATCATCATGCATGGTGGAAATGCCAAAGGCTTAGCCTTTCAAGCAATCCAACAAGCAAAAGAAGGAGATTTTGAAGCAGCAGAAAAATCACTTCAGGAGTCGAACCAAGAGTTGCTCCAAGCCCATGATGTTCAAACAGATATGCTGACAAAAGAAGCACAAGGTATTCATACAGAAATCGATCTCTATATGGTACATGCGCAAGACCATCTGATGAACTCAATTACCTTCAAAGATTTGGCTACAGAAATTATTAGCCAGGAAAAACGTATTCAAGCTTTAGAAAAAGCGGCAAATTAATATCGATAACACTTTGAGAAAAAAGAAAAGTTCTAAGAGAAATTGCTTAGGGCTTTTTCTTAACCCTTGAGGGGTGAAATTTGAGAAGCTGTAAAAGTTCTTGCTTTTATCCTTAAATTTCGATATAATGATTAATGTTGTGGCGGCATAGCCAAGTGGTAAGGCATGGCTCTGCAAAAGCTTGATCGTCGGTTCAAATCCGTCTGCCGCCTTTCGCAATAGATTGTATAATATAAAAAACTGCTGAATTCAGCAGTTTTTTTGTTTTTACCTGAAACAATTTAAAATTAGGGCTTACAATTATAAATGTGATCGGCAATAAAGCAAAACTTGGTCGCCATCTTCAAGCAGAAAAATTAGCTTTATAGAGGTTGGTTTTCCAATCTGGAATAAATGAAAATTCGGTCATATAATTAAATCAGGCTTCAAAATGGCAAGTCTATAAGAGACGGTTGGTTCGATTCCAACTTGAAGTCATTCCTAAAAAATGCAGCTGTATGTTAGGTAGAACAATCGGTAAGTCGACGGGTTTATTAGAATTGTATAAAAAAAGGAGGAAAATAAACTGGGACAACAAGAAACAGCAAAACAAATCTGGGACTATCTTACGTCACGCGGATGGACAAAACAGTCAGTATCTGCTCTCCTAGGTAATATGCAGAGTGAGAGCGGTATTATTGCCGATCGCTGGGAAAGTGATAGAGTTGGTAATATGAATGGTGGTTATGGCCTTGTTCAATGGACACCAGCGACAAAATATATTGACTGGGCAAAATCAAAAGGTTTAGCTTATCAAGATGTTTTCTCTCAATGCAAGCGTATTGAGTGGGAAGTTGCAAACAATCAACAGTTTTATCACCCAAGTATGACTTTTGCACAATTTACTAAGAGTACGGCATCTCCTGAAACATTGGCGGATATTTTTATTCGATATTATGAACGGCCGTTAAATCCAAATCAACCTGCTCGAGGTACACAGGCACGTTATTGGTATAACCTTTTCCAAGGTTCAACTTCAAGTAATCGTAGAAAAGTAGTTGATTGGTTCAATACACATCGTAATCAAATCACCTACTCCATGACAGGCTCTCGTATTGGTACAGATGGAACAGCAGACTGTTCAGGTAGTATTGTTATAGCCCTTAAAGAAGCGACAGGAGTTGCTTATGATTATGTTTATAATACCGTAACCTTAGGTGGTTATCTCTCAAAATGTGGCTATACGAGAATTCTAACAGGAAATATGTCAGGTTCTAATCTGAATCAAATGCAGGATGAAGATATTATTCTACTATCTGCTGGAAATTCAATGGCAGAATCAGGAGGCGCAGGAGGCCATACAGGTGTAATTACTGGAGGTGGCAAAATTATTACCTCGACTTGCTATTATACTAATGGTCAAGCTAATACAGCAATACAAGATTTACCAATTAATAGTACATATTTAAGTAGCAACAGTTTTAAGTACTATGAAGTATGGCGCAAAGCCGGTGAATCAGAAACAGATGAAGGAGAAGAAGACGAAATGATTTTATATAAAGTAAACGACAAAAATTCTAAAATGAATGGGTCAATCTGGATGTTCAATGGTGAACAACTCACACGCTTAGATGGTGTATCAGCAGCGAAATTTGCAAAAAACTTTAAAACTACAGATGTCAATCAAGCCGAAATGAGTTCATTTAAAAATATTGGATTCCGTACTGTAGGTGAATTTAAATATTAAAAATTATTCCAACCTTATGGGTTGGTCTTTTATCCCAAAATAATTAGTTTTATTGTTGACAAAACTAATTAAAAGTTTTATAATCAATTTTGTTAGTTTTACGAAAATAAAAACTAAGTAATTGAAGGAGATAAAAATGGAAAAAGAAATAAAAGCCAATAAAATAAAAAGTAAGGATTTTTTGAAACTCATTGCCAAGAGTAAACCAAAATACTCCTATTTTGCCATTGGGATGTTGTCAGGGATTGTGGGAGCGGTATTACAGCTCATTGTACCTCAAATGATACAGCCACTTATTTCAGGATTTGCACAAGGGATTAATTATGGTCTTTTAGGAAATGTAGTTCTTGTTTACATCCTTTCGGCCTTACTTGGTGCAATTGGTGCCTCAGTGCTTGGATTTTTTGGAGAAAATGTAGTAAAAAGATTACGTTTAACAGTGTGGAATAAGATGGTTCACCTGCCTGTAAAGTACTTTGATGAAGTCAAAACAGGAGAAATTGGAAGCCGCTTGGTCAATGATACAACCCAAGTGAAAGATCTTTTAGCTAATACTGTACCTCAAACCTTAACAAGCCTTTTGCTTCTTGTGGGTTCAATTTTTATGATGTTTCGTATGGATTGGCAGATGACTGTAGCAATGGTGATAGCTGTTCCTATTGCGACATTGATTATTATGCCCTTGGCCACTTTTGGCCGAAAATTTGGAATCCAGCGTCAAGATGCTCTTGCAGGATTTTCTGGCACAGCAAGTGAAGTGCTTAGCGAAATTCGTTTGGTCAAGTCTTCCAATGCGGAGGTACAAGCGACACATTCAGCTGAAAAAAACATCAATAAGCTTTATAAAATCGGGCTTCGTGAAGCAATTTTTGATGGTTCCATGCAACCAATTATGATGTTGTTAATGATGTCAACAATCTTTGGATTGCTGCTTTATGGAATTCATCGTGTTGCCGTAGGAGCAATGACGATGGCCACTTTGATGAGCTTCTTGATGTATCTTATGAACATGATTGGTTCTGTTCCTACTCTAGCGCTTTTCTTTACCGCAAGTTCTAAAGCCTCAGGAGCCACAGCCCGTCTGAATGAAGTTTTAGAAGAAGAACAAGAGCAGTTAAGTCTTGGAGAAAACCTAGATATTGAAGGCCAAGTTTTACGTGCAGAAAATATTAGTTTTTCATATGATGACTCTGAAGAAATATTGAAAAATATTACTTTCGAAGCGAAACCAAATACTATTGTTGCCTTTGCAGGTCCTTCTGGAGGCGGAAAATCAACTATTTTCTCTATTTTGGAACGCTTCTACAAACCAACAGGAGGAAAACTAACAATGGGGAATCATGATATTGAAAACTTAGCCCTCAAAGATTGGCGTAGCCAAATTGGGTTTGTTTCACAAGATTCAGCGATTATGGCAGGAACAATTCGTGACAACTTGACTTATGGTTTAGACGGTACATACAGTGATGCACAATTATGGGAAGTGCTAGACTTAGCCTTTGCACGCGGTTTTGTCGAAAATATGCCCGACAAATTGGATACACAAGTAGGGGAACGTGGAGTGAAGATATCAGGTGGGCAACGTCAGCGTTTAGCTATTGCACGTGCCTTCTTGCGTAATCCGAAAATTCTCATGCTCGATGAAGCCACAGCTAGTCTAGATTCAGAGTCAGAAGCAATGGTTCAAAAAGCTTTGGATAGCCTGATGAAAGGTAGAACAACATTAGTCATTGCTCATCGTTTATCCACAATTGTTGATGCAGATAACATTTACTTTATTGAAAAGGGAGCAATTACAGGAGCAGGTAAACACAGTGATCTTGTAAAATCACACCCACTTTATGCACAGTATGTTCAAGAACAACTGACCGTTGCATCATAAATAAAAAAGCTGCTTGCAAGCAGCTTTTTTATTATAAAGAACTTAGTTCTTAGCACCATATACGGAGTCAGCATCTAAGAGCTTGTCTTGACGGTGCATTTGATAAAATTCTTCTAAACCGGGAGTAACACTTGGAGCAACAGCATCAAAGGCTTTAGCTTGCTGGATAGCTTGGGTCGTTGGTGGCTCAGTGAGCTGGGGCAGCTCTGGTAAGAGAGGTTCATGGGACATCGCTGTGCCTGAGTAACTAAATGGCGGCACATTTCTGCCTTGATTCATATATCTGATGGTGTTGTTCAAAAGATAGACACGCATATTGTTTTCTTGTTCAATAGGCGCAGCTGGCACATAATATTTTCCACTCATATCTGGGCTTCCGACCCATACAGCGGTTGAAACACCTGTAGAGGTAGCAGCCATCCAAGCATCAGGAGCACCTTGACTACGGGCCGGTTCTGTGGCAGTATCGGGGAAATTAGAGAGCCCGGACTTAGTGGCGAAAGCATTCGGCCATTGCGGCTGAGCAGCTAAAGGCTCGGAACCATTAGGTTGTGTAACATTTTGCATGAGATTAACAAGCGAACGAGCTGTTGAAGAACTCATGGCGCGTTGTGATTCAGGCTGAGTAAGTGGCAGTTCTTGACCATTTACCGTGACAGAAGCCACAGCAGTAGGGGTAACGCGAACGCCATCATTACCAATCGCAGAATATGCAGATGCAGACTGTAAAGGAGACAAATTATAGTCAATAGACATGGATTCTTGGTCATATTTGACAGAAGCAATACCAAGTGGCTGCATAATACTGTTTTTTTGCTCATTATTGGTCATGTTAAAGGTTTGCAGGGCTGCAGAGTTCAAAGAGTTACCAAGGGCAAAACCGACAGGAACAGGGCCATAATTATTCCCACCGTAATTCATCAGCGGTGTGCCATCAGCGTAAGTTGTAGCATTACCATTCAAGGTACTGTTTTCATTGATATAGCCATATTCAAGAGCGGGCGCATAATCGAGTAATGGTTTAATCGTTGAACCTGAAGAACGGCCAGAGGAAATTGGCAATTGTGGATTGTCCGAATTTGTATTTAAAGCTAAGATATGACCTGTTTGGGTATCAACCACAGATATTGCAGTTAAAGTACCTTCTGGCAGATTATTACGTGGAATATTTGAGACATCAGGTGCGGTATGATTTGCAACGCTCTCTAGATAATCCAAGTGTGCTTTCGTAGCATATGTTTTGACAACAACCTTAGCGTTTCTTGGTAAAGCAATCTGGCCAAGCTCTTTTTGTACTTGTGCAATATAGGCTTGATAAGCATGGGGGATGCCTTGTGTATAACTTGGCTTAAGTGCGAGTTCTTTTTTCACAGCTTCGGCGCTGTCTTTGTATTCTTGGTCAGAGATAATTTTGTTGGACTTCATCACCGAAAGAACAGTCAAGGCGCGTTGTTTCCCTGCGCCTTCAAAATCTTGAACATAGGTTGAAGGTGCTTGACCCAGCCCCGCTAAATAAGCAATTTGAGCAATATAGAGTGGTGTTTTCTCTGAGGTAATCATCGGTGTAGAGAAAAGATTGTTCCAAGCAGCCCCAGGGCCAATGGTTTCAGGTGTCAAACGCAAGGTGTCGAGATAACTGGTGAGAATTTCTTCTCGAGAATAGCGTTCAGCAAGGCTATGCGCATCAATCAATTCGACGATTTTGCGGGACAATGATTTATCGGCAGTAAAACCTCCATGCGCAAGATTTTTTGCTAATTGTTGATCAAGGGTTGAGCCACCACGTGCACCGTTTGCGAGATGTAATTTCGTAAGTACTTCTGATAAGACGGCATTAGTTACCCCTTTGATAGAATAACCTTTAGTTTTACGGGAATAGAAGTCACTATCCTCAACTGCGACTAAAGCTTTTGTGTATAGTTCAGGAATATTTTTATCTTTGCCTGAGAGCTGTGCTGGAATGTACTTATAGATATTTGAGGAATCCTGAAGTGCTTTTCCATTAATATCCGTAATAGTAAAGGATTGGGAGATGGCTTGTGGGGAAGGCTTAAGCTCGATCGTATGTGCTTGGTGTGATTCTTTATCCAGGAGATAGACGGCACCAACAGCACCAACAGCGCCTACAAACAAGAAGAGCAGAAAAAGAACGGCAAGGGTGCGGAGAATTATTTTTTTAGCCATTATTCATCTCCTTTCTTTTTAGCTTTAGTGTCCTCTTTTTTGGAGGCTTCTGTTTTTTCTTTGTCTTTTTTAGCAGAAACAGAAGAAGTTTTCTTTTCTTCAACTTTTTTCTGTGTTTGAACCGTAATTGTTTGACCTTTTAGAATACGAGTATACTGAGAGGGCTCAGGTTTTTGTTGAGTTACAATCGCTGTATCTTTGTCCTCATAGTTTGGCTCCACTTCAATTTTATAATCGAAGCCTGCTTGTTTTCTTATGGCCGCAAGTGTTTGACCTTTGAGATTAGGCATTTCTATGCTTGAACTTTTTAACTGTTCTGATTTTTCGACTTTTTGTTGGAAATCTGTTAACTCTTTGATACGAGCTTCTACGGTTTCCTTCTGGCTGAGATAAGCATTTACCTTGTTAAATACAGGGAGAAAGTCTGCCATGAGTGAATTATTTGTAGAAATTTTATCAAATTGAAGTTGTGTGATAGCTGTGTAATTATTGGTATAGTTTACAAACTGTGTAAAGTTACTAAGGAGAGAGTTTGCATCATTGAGGGCTTGAACCGAAACAGAAATCGTCGATTTAGAAACAGCATTATTATCTTCAATATAAGATTGAATACTCTTCTCAGTCTGTTGTGCCAATTGGTTTGCATCTTGAATAAACTGAGACAACTGCTCAGCTTTTAAAGTTTTTGTTTCTGCTTGGAGCTGATCAATGGAACGATTAAGGCGGGCATTCTCATAAGTTTGAGCAAGTTGCGTCATTTGCTCATCGCTTGCGCCCAGCGCTTGTTGTAATTCGTCCTGATTTTGTGAAAACTGTTGTTCGGGAAGTTCGCCATTGACAATACTGTTGACGCGTTTTTCGTTCTCCTCTAACTTTTCCGCGAGTTCACTGGAAGCATTACTCAGATAGACGTCAAGCGCATTATTTTTTAATTTTTTGATATAGTCGTTATCCTCAGGTAGGATATTCGTTGCTTCGACAATCTCTTTTTGGGACATTGACTGGAAAACAGGATAATCACGAAAAAGTATCTGTCGACCAAGAATACCAGCTGTTATGATGATGATACTGAGCAAGGCCGCCAGTATAATCACAATCTTATTAAAAATCTTTTTCTTCATTAAAAACCTCATAAAAATTAAGCTTAACATAAGCTATTGAACTTCTCCATTATAACAACTTTCTTACTCCGAGGAAACCGAAAAATATGATAAAATTATTAGTATGAATATCGAGTCAAAGATCAAAGATTTAACGGAGTTATTAAATAAGTACGCTCACGAATACTATACCTTGGATATGCCATCGGTTGAAGATGCGGAGTATGATCGCCTTTATCGTGAGTTAGAAACTCTAGAACACGATAACCCACATTTGATACGCGCTGATTCACCGACCCATCGTACAGGCGATGTTGTGCTATCAGGATTTGAAAAATATACTCATGAATACAATCTCTACAGCCTAGCAGATGCTTTTTCACGTGAAGAGCTGGAAGACTTTGATGAACGTGTACGTAAAATCATTCCAAAGCCTGAATACATTTGTGAGTTAAAAATTGATGGTCTCTCACTTTCTCTTAAATATACAGCAGGTAAACTTGTCGTAGCTGCGACACGTGGAGATGGCAGTGTAGGGGAAAACATTACAGAAAATGTTAAACGCATCAAAGACGTCCCACTGGTATTAAAAGAACCTATTGACATTGTGGTGCGAGGTGAAGCTTATTTGCCACGCAAAAATTTCGTCAAACTCAATAAGGAACGCGAACTTGAAGGTAAACCTTCCTTTGCCAACCCGCGTAATGCAGCAGCCGGAACTTTACGACAGTTAGATACGAAAGAGGTGACCAAGCGTGGCTTGGCAACCTTCCTTTATCAAGAAGCGAGTCCTGCGACAAATGACACTCAAGAAGAAGTTTTGGAGTACTTAGAAAAGCTTGGACTTGTCGTCAACAAAGAACGTGTTTTTGCGCGAAATATTGATGAAGTCTGGGCCTTCATTGAGCGCGTGGCTTCTCTTCGGGATGACTTAGACTATGATATTGATGGTGTTGTCATCAAAGTTAATAATCTAGCTGAACAAGAAGAGTTAGGCTTTACAGTCAAGGCTCCACGTTGGGCCATCGCTTATAAATTTCCAGCTGAGCTGGCAGAAACGGAAATTCTGTCTGTGGATTGGACAGTAGGGCGTACAGGGGTCGTTACACCAACAGCAAATATGGTTCCTGTGACCTTAGCGCAGACGACAGTATCACGCGCCACACTGCATAATGTTGACTACATTAAGGAGAAGGATATCCGTCTTAAAGACAAAGTCATGATCTATAAGGCAGGGGATATCATTCCAGCAGTTCAACGTGTTTTGTTTGAGAAACGTCCAGCAGATTCTGTAGAAATGGCAATCCCTCAATATTGTCCGGAATGTTCATCTGAACTTTTGCATTTCGAAGATGAAGTAGCCTTACGCTGTATCAATCCGCTTTGTCCAGCACAAAATCGTGAAAAACTTATTCACTTTGCCAGTCGTGGTGCAATGAATATTTCTGGTTTGGGGCAATCGATAGTTACGCAACTTTTCAAAAATAACTTAATCAAAGATGTGGCAGATATCTATAAGTTGCAGCTTGACGAATTAGTGGCACTGGATAAGATTCAAGAAAAATCAGCAACCAAGTTATTAAATGCCATTGAAGCCTCAAAAGAAAACTCCGCAGAAAAGCTCCTTTTTGGCTTGGGTATTCGTCATGTAGGATCGAAAGCTGCCAAACTATTAATGGAGCGTTTTGGTAATCTTCGGGCCTTGTCGCAAGCAAGCTTAGAAGAAATTGCTGAAATTCCAAGCTTAGGTTCAGTTATTGCCAAAGCTGTAACCAGCTACTTTGCCACAGAAGGTGCGCAAGTCTTGCTTCAAGAATTGGCAGAAGCGGGAGTCAACTTCGACTATCTTGGTCTTAAGCCCAAGACAGACAGTGTGTTATCAGGGAAAACCGTTGTTTTAACAGGGAAATTAACAGCTATGACACGAACTGAGGTAAAAGAAAAATTAGAAGCTTTAGGTGCAAATGTCTCAGGCTCAGTTTCTAAAAAGACAGATTTAGTTATAGCTGGAGCAGATGCTGGGTCAAAACTGGCTAAAGCACAGGATTTGGGCATTGAAGTTTGGTCAGAAGAGGAGTTGCTGAAATTATGAAAGCAAGATTGATTTACAACCCAAGTAGTGGGCAAGAAATCATTAAAAAAAATGTCGCGGATATTTTGGATAAGTTAGAAAGTTTCGGCTATGAAGCCTCTGCTTTTCAGACAACACCAGAACCACAGTCTGCCCAAAAAGAAGCTGCACGTGCTACTGAAGCAGGGTTTGATCTTATTGTAGCAGCTGGCGGTGATGGCACTATCAACGAAATAGTAAGTGGAATGTCTCCATTTGATAAAAGGCCGAAGTTAGCCATTATCCCCACAGGGACAACTAATGATTTTGCGCGTGCACTTAAAATCCCACGCAATAAGCCCTTAGCAGCTGTTGAAATGATTGGTAAAAATCAGACCTTGAATATTGATGTGGGTCAAGTGAATGATGCTGAGTATTTTATCAATATTGCTGCTGGTGGAAGCTTAACAGAGCTGACTTATAGTGTACCAAGCCGTTTGAAAACAGCTTTTGGCTACTTGGCTTATCTTGCCAAAGGTGTTGATTTACTGCCCCAAATTCGTAAACGCAAAGTCAAGGTTACGCATGATGATGGCGTGTTTGAAGGTGAGATTTCCATGTTTTTTGCGGCCTTAACCAACTCTGTTGGAGGATTTGAAAAAATCGCACCAGATGCCAAACTAGATGACGGTCTGTTTACTCTTATCTTGGTGAAGACAGATAATTTATTCGAGTTACTGGCTTTGATTTCCATGGTGATTAAAGGCAGTCACGTGGATGATGTCAATATTGAATACCTAAAATCAAGCCAAATCAAAGTCGAGCCCCTCACAGATAAAAAAATGATGATTAATGTGGATGGCGAGTATGGAGGCGATGCACCAGTAACTTTCAGAAATCTCCATGGTCACATCGAAATTTTTGTCAACCTTGATGAAATCAATAATGACCATTATCTGGGAGATGAGGAAGAAGAAGATCTCGAAGCCGTTGCTCAGAAATTTGCTGAGGAAGCCGAACAACTCAAAGAAGAAGTAAAATAAATGCTAGAACATCTCTAAAGTTCTAAAATCGTAAAAATACCTCTATTGGATAACAGCCAATAGAGGTATTTTTATAATGTGGATATTACTTTGAAATGAATAAGAAAAATATTACAATATAGTTAAATAAATTACTTGAAGTTAACAAAAAACTTGAAGAAGGAGCACCTATGTTGTATAATCCTTTAGCAGAGCAGAGCAGAATTTTCTGTGTTCTAAGTTTCCTATGTCTTAAGGGGGTGAGTCACAGATGAGCCCAGAAAAGAAACGTAAACTGCGGAATATTGCGCTCTTAGCCATTCTTGGTTTAATCGGAGGCACATTCGCCTTTACAGCATTCAACCAACAAGCCATCAATGACCGAGAATTCGAAAACCGTGCTGACGTTGGCGGACGTGTACATGACTATTTTGATGGTGATGAAAATAAAGATGTCTTTGTCGAAAACTTTGGTCAAAAACCTATCCTTGTAAGGCTTCAACTTTCTGAGTTCGGGGAGTTTCAAGAGCGTGGAAGTGATGTTTGGCAACCGATAATATCTGGGGAACGTGAAGAGTTAGACAGCTGGACGACCTACATTCCAGAAGCAACCGATGTTTCACAGCGTAGAAGTGACAGTCTTTCAGCTGCCTTTAATGAGCTATCTAACCTAACATTTGGTTATAGCCGTGGAGACGTCAGCCCACCATGGTACTTACCAACTTTTAATACAGCATATAATAGTCCTATTACCGCAGCAGCAGGACACGCCCGTGACCTGAGCTATCGAGGAGAGGATGGAGAACTCTATCAAAGAGCGACGCATCCCGGAGCCGGTACTACTAATTACTGGAGTCAAGGTGATACTTATACTAACACTGGCCAATGGCCGGGACAAACCATCACGCGTGAAACAGCGCAAAACCTGTATCAAGACCGGGCACCGATAACACTCCATCAGTGGAATGAACGTTATACTGCTTTTCGAGAGGGAAACTCTGATGGTGATGATTTACTTGGCAATTACTGGGTGATGGATGAAGCGAACGGATGGGCCTACTATGCACGAGCCCTTCAAGCAGGGGAAGCTACATCTTATCTCCTAGATGCCTCTCATATGACAGAGGTCGTCCATAACTTTCAAGGTTCTTATTATTATGGTGTGCATGTGAAGAGTGAGTTGATTGGTATGCCGCCACCTATGGAACAGGTGAATACTCTAAGCCCTGATATACCACGTTTTCAGGATGAACCAGCATACATTGGTTTTAGTGATGTATTAGGAGACTTCCTTCATCTTATCAGAGGAGGAGAAGTTTTGGATCCTGATGCAAACATTCCTGACTCTGAACTTGATAGCCTCTTACCCTCATTAAGACCAGGTAATCGCTTCACAACAGCGGGGGAGCAATTCCTCTATCTTGGAGAAGTAGGAGACCATGAACATATGATTATCCGTAATCGCACAATTAAAGGCCCTTCATGGAATGAGCAACCTACGGTATTAGCGAGTTGGTATGCAGGGCTAAATCTTGACTTTAAAGAGCGTGTTCAGCCAGTAGTCATACCTGCACGAGATGATGTACCAGTGACTGTGGCTCCGAATTATATTGAATGGGGAGGGATTGAAGGTTGGGCTCCGCGTAATCTTGAGGGTCCAGTAGCCCAAGATTTGACGCGTGTTAATCCACAGGGAATACCGCAAGCCTTTGCCTTATCTATGGCGGATGTGCTATACTTTTCAGCACAGAGTCCAGGAGGGGGTGGAAATGTACCATTCCGAACTTGGCAAAATCGTGTAGCTGGTGATGGGGAGTGGTGGTTTACACGTACAGGTGCTGAAAATGTACCCCAATGGCACCCTTGGCATGAGCTTGGGCCTACGGCTTGGGGGATACATAGGGAGACCACCGAGGATGGCATTCCTTTGGGAGCCCTTTTGCCTGGCCCGCGTGCCGAATCGGGGACTACCGGTGGTGTGCGCCCTGCTCTTATCGTTCAAGCTGGGGTTGTAAAAATGCGCTGAAAGGTTAATAGTTTGAGCCTCATAACAAAGAAATAAAGCTGTGCATTTTGTACAGTTTTTTTGTGCATCTTAGATATTGTTTAAAGGAAGCGTTTGCATTAGAATGAAGATAGCTTAAATACAACAAGATGAAGGAGAAGCAATGACAACACTTAAATTAGACAAGGTTTATAAAAAATATCCGAATGCTACACAATATTCGGTGGAAGATTTTAATTTAGATGTCAAAGATAAAGAATTTATCGTCTTTGTTGGACCATCAGGTTGTGGGAAATCAACAACTTTGCGTATGATTGCAGGTCTAGAAGATATTACAGAAGGCGAATTTACTATCGATGGTAAACTGATGAATGACGTTGCACCTAAAGATCGTGATATAGCCATGGTTTTCCAAAACTATGCCCTATATCCTCATATGACGGTTTTTGACAATATGGCTTTTGGACTTAAACTGCGTAAGCATAAAAAAGATGATATCAAGCAACGTGTAGAAAATGCAGCGAAGATTCTTGGACTGACTGATCTACTTGATCGTAAACCTGCCGATATGTCTGGTGGACAACGTCAACGTGTAGCTATGGGACGTGCCATTGTTCGTGATGCTAAAGTTTTCCTTATGGATGAGCCTTTGTCAAACTTGGATGCCAAGCTTCGTGTTTCTATGCGTACAGAAATCGCTAAAATTCACCGTCGCATTGGAGCTACAACCATTTATGTCACTCATGACCAAACTGAAGCGATGACTCTCGCAGATCGTATTGTCATTATGAGTTCAACACCGAACGCGGACAAATCAGGTACTGTCGGACGCATTGAGCAGATCGGCACACCTCAAGAACTTTATAATGAACCAGCGACAAAATTCGTTGCTGGCTTCATCGGTAGCCCAGCGATGAACTTCTTAAGTCTCAAAATTGAAGGCAACAAACTCATCGGTGAAGGCATCAGCTTAACGCTTCCAGAAGGCCAACACAAGCTCCTTAAAGAAAAAGGATATTCTTCAAAAGAAGTCATCATGGGGATACGTCCAGAAGATATCTCCGCCTCAATTCTTGCAGAGGAAGCTTATCCTGAAGCACAAATTGAAGCTGAAGTCACTGTCTCAGAACTTTTGGGTGCTGAAACAATGCTCTATCTGAAGGCAGGAGATGCAGAACTCGTGTCTCGTGTAGAAGCAAGAGACTTCCGTCAGCCTGGCGAAAAAATCACTGTCACACTTAATCTTAATAAAGCACATTTCTTTGATAAAGATACCGAAGTACGTATTAAGGAAGGTTAAATCAAATTCTGATAATATTAAATATTATATCTATAAAAGCAGAGATTTATAATAAGTTTCTGTTTTTTTTATATTTTTTGTCAAAAGTGTTTGACACTCATCACTCATGGAGCCTATAATTAAAAGTGCTAAAATAGAAGTAGTCAAAAATTTAAGCGTAAGAGCTCTTGGATTTTCAGGAATATTTCCACAGAAAAAACAAATGACACCGTTTTTTCTGATGAAAAACCAAATAAATGCTTTTACATAAGGACTTTATCATGAAAAAAACTATGGATGGGAATATGGCAGCCGCACATGTTGCGTATGCTTTCTCTGAAATTGCAATGATTTACCCCATTACGCCAAGTTCACCAATGGCTGATTATACAGATGCTTGGTCGATTTCGGGCCGCAAAAATATTTGGGGACAACCTGTTAAACTGAGCGAGATGCAATCAGAAGCAGGTGCTGCTGGAGCTTTGCATGGTGCCATAAAAGCTGGAGCTCTAGCAACAACATTTACCTCGTCTCAGGGGCTTTTACTGATGTTGCCCAATATGTATAAGATGGCAGGCGAACTTCTTCCTGGGGTTATCCACGTGGCAGCACGTGCTATTGCAACAGGTGCACTGAATATCTCAGGCGATCATTCGGATGTTATGGCAGCGCGTTCCACAGGTTTTGCCATGTTAGCAGCATCTAGCGTCCAAGAAGTTATGGACTTGTCAGCTGTATCCCACCTGACAACAATTGAAGCATCGGTGCCCTTTTTAAACTTCTTTGATGGTTTTCGCACCTCACATGAAATCCAAAAAATTGATGTTCTGGATTACGAAGACCTAGCAAAATTGATTAATCAAGAGAAATTAAGTGCTTTCCGTCAACGTGCGATGAATCCAGACCATCCAACTGTGTCAGGAACCAATCAGAATGCTGATATCTATTTCCAACAGCGTGAAACGGTCAATCCATATTATGAGGAACTTCCTCAACTCGTGCAAAAATACATGCGGGAAATAAATCACTTGCGTGGGACGGACTATGATCTGGTAGATTACTATGGAGCACCAGATGCCGAAGAAGTTATTGTAAGTATGGGATCTGTTGCCGGAACAGTTAAACAAACTGTTGATTACCTGAATCATCAAGGGCGCAAAGTAGGCTTTTTGAATATCCATCTTTACCGTCCATTTCCCTCAGAAAACTTTCTTGAAAAATTACCTAAAACGGTGACTTCACTTGCCGTACTTGACCGGACAAAAGAAGCAGGAAGTAATGCTGAGCCTCTTTTACTCGATATTAAAGATTTGCTGTTTGAGCAAAATATTTCTGTTATTGGTGGACGTTACGGTATAGGTGGTAAAGATACGCGACCAGAGCACATCGTGGCAGTTTTCGAGCAGCTGAAAAATAAATCTGTGAAGAAAAGCTTTACTATCGGTATAGATGATGATCAGACTCATCTTTCCTTACCGCTTACAGGGAACTTGGATCTCACTTCAGCAGATACTTATCAAGCAAAATTCTGGGGCTTTGGTTCAGATGGGACCGTGGGTGCGAATAAAGCTGCTATTAAAATCATCGGTGACCATACGGACAAATATGTTCAAGGTGCCTTTGAGTACGATTCGAAAAAATCAGGTGGACTGACCGTAAGTCATTTGCGCTTTGGTGACAGTCCTATTCAGTCGGAGTATATGATTTCGCATCCTGACTTTGTAGCCTGCCATAATACAACTTATGTGCGCCAATATGATTTAACAAAAGGCTTGCGCCCTGGCGGGATTTTCCTCCTCAATACAAGCTGGACAGATGAACAACTTGATCGAAATTTACCTGCCCAGCTTAAAAAGTATATTGCGAAAAATGCGATTCGTTTCTACACAATCGATGCTGCTAAGATTGCACAAACCACTGGTTTGGGGCGACGCATTAATACCATCATGCAAGTTGCTTTCTTTAAGTTGACCAACATTATGCCCTTTGATAAGGTCTATGCGATTCTTAAAGAGGATGCACAGAAGTATGCCCGTAAATCGCCAAAGATTGTAGAGCAAAATTTACAAGCTATGGAAGCAGCCCTGCATCATTTACATGAAGTAAAAGTACCTACCTCATGGGCTGACACAGAAGAAAAAGTTACCAAAGCCGCTCCGGCAGATACAGCCCGTAAACGCTATGTTTTCAACTTTTTAGATAAGGTCAATGCCTTTGAAGGTGATCAATTAACTGTTCAGGATGTGGCTACCAATGTAGCAGCAGGAAGTAGTCCGCTAGGGATTTCTGCCTTTGAAAAACGAGGCATTGCTTTGGAAGTTCCAGAATGGAACGGCGCTGCATGTACGCAATGTAATGAATGTTCTTTTGTCTGTCCACATGCTGCCATTCGTCCTTTCCTCGCAGATGAAGATGAATGGAATGTGGCGCCAGAAGGCTTCAGTGTGATGGATTACCGTGGCAAAGACGGTCTGAAGTACCGGATTCAAGTTTCCGTAGAGGATTGTACAGGCTGTGGACTCTGCGTGGAAGCTTGTCCGAAAAAAGGGCAAGCCCTAAAAATGGTACCTTATGAAAGTCAAAAAACTCAAGCCATCAACTGGGCTTTTGGGATGACACTTAAGCAAAAAGAAAATCCAGCACGCTCTGGTACAGTCGCTGCTACACAGTTTAACCAACCACTCTTTGAGTTTTCTGGTGCGTGTTCTGGCTGTGGGGAAACGCCTTATATCAAACTGCTTACACAGATGTTTGGTGATCGTATGATGATCTCCAATGCCACAGGATGTTCTTCTATTTATGGGGGGACACAGGCTGCCCCTTATGCCACAAATAATGTTGGGCAAGGTCCAGCATGGTCAAATTCGCTCTTTGAAGATAATGCTGAATACGGTTATGGCATGTGGTTTGCAAGTCAAACAAGACGGCAAAAACTTGCAGCACAAGTTAAGGTAGCCCTACCTGAAATGTCGGCTACCTTAGCACAGTTAGCTGAGGATTGGCTGGAGCACCTGGAAGATTCTGAAGGTACAAGAGCACGTGCTGAAAAGTTCAAAGCCGTGCTTAAAGAGGAAAAAGAAAATTCAGCTCTGCTACAAGAAATATATAATGAAAAAGACCAATTTGTAAAACCTACACAGTGGATTTTTGGTGGCGATGGCTGGGCCTATGATATTGGATTTGGTGGATTGGATCACGTTATTGCCAGCGGTGCAGATGTAAATATCCTCGTTATGGATAACGAAGTTTATGCCAATACAGGTGGACAGGTTTCCAAAGGTACACCGGCAAGTGCGATTGCGCAGTTTGCTTCTGGCGGAAAGGTTGCTGCGAAGAAAGATCTTGGCTTTATGGCTATGACTTACGGCAATGTTTATGTCGCTCAAATCGCAAGTGGTGCAAACATGATGCAAACAATCAAAGCCTTTGATGAAGCGGAAAAACATAAGGGCCCTTCTCTAATTATTGCCTATACACCATGTATTACACATGGAAACTATGAGGGAATGAGCAAGGTGCTTGATGAAGCAAAAGCTGCAGTAAACAGTGGATATTGGCAACTTTACCGCTACAATCCAGCACTTGAAGAAGTTGGAAAAAATCCTCTGACATTAGATTTTAAACGTCCAGATTTTGGACAAGTAAGAGAATTGTTGGTGAAACAGTCTCGCTTTGCCAATCTTATGAAGGTCAATGCAGAGCAAGCAGAATTGCTTTATGCAAAAGCTGCGGCAGATGCGAAGAAAAAATTCTTACGGTATGCCCGAATGTCAGGGGATTACGAAAAATTTATTGCTCGTGAAGCAAAAGCTTCGGATAAAAAAGCTGCGCAGCCAGTTCGTGAAAAAAGAGAAAGAAAAGAACGCCCAGTAGATCCTGAGCGTGAGGCAAGACGAGCTGCACGAAAAGCTGCACGTCAAGCAAAATAAAAAAGAGAAAAGCGGCAACTTAGTGTAAGTCGCTTTTTCTTTATGTGGGAGATAACATAAAGAAATGTATTTTTGGTATAATAGTAAAGAATAAGTCAGTGAGGAGGGCAGTATGTGAGTGATTTTAGTCAAATTTTTAATCTTGACTTCTGGCAAAAAATATTGGAGTTAAACCAATCGCCTTGGCGTGTGTTCATTTCAATCATCGATATCGCTATTGTAAGCTTTTTTCTTTATTTAGCTATGCGTTTTGTACAAGGCACAAAGCTGGTCAGCTTAGTACGTGGTGTTATTATTTTTGTTCTCATAAGAATAGTTGCTGGTTTGATCGGTTTGACCACTTTAGAGTGGCTACTCAATCAAGTAATTACCTATGGTGCGATTGCCGGTGTTATTATCTTTCAACCAGAAATACGTAGAGCTTTGGAAGGATTAGGTCGGACGACCAATCGGTTATCCGGTGGACGCAACCGGTCTATCAATAGCTATATTGAGGCATATGAAAAATCTTTTGCCTATATGTCTGAGCGTAAAATTGGAGCACTCATTGCTATTGAGCGAACACAAACTCTGAGTGAGTATGCTTCCACAGGGATAAGGTTAGATGCAGATATCTCCAGTGAATTAATCATCAATATCTTTATCCCGAATACGCCTTTACATGATGGGGCAGTGATTATTCAAGATGATAAAATTGCTGTAACCAGTGCCTACCTTCCTTTAACTGAGAAAACGGGAATATCCAAAGAGTTTGGGACACGACATCGTGCAGCTATAGGTTTATCAGAATCTTCAGATGCTTTAGTTCTTGTTGTTTCGGAAGAAACAGGAGGAATATCTATCGCTTATAATGGTGAGTTGTACGCGGATATTTCAAAAGAAGTGTTCCATGAAAAACTTATCGCTATTTTGGGACCAGAAGAAACAGGAGGCAAAAAATAATGAGAAATAATTTTTTCGCTTCAAAACTTTTTACAATCTTAGCTTCCATTTTCTTTGCAGTAATTTTATTCTTTAATGCAAGCTCTGCTGCGTTGAGAAATCAAGGTAACTCAACAACTGGAGAAGTTTATACGACAACTATTTCCAATGTACCAATTGAAATTAAGTATAATTCAGATGAATATTTTGCCAGTGGTTATAATAATACTGCTAATGTCTACCTGACAAGTTACAATCGCGTTCAGATTAATACAGAAGAAAACCCGGATTCTCGGAACTTTTATCTTGTGGTGGATTTATCCAATGCAAAAGAAGGAACAGTGACGATGCCCGTACGTATCCAACAACTTCCTAATGGCATAAATGCACAAATTGAACCTACAACCTTGACCGTTCGCTTAGAAAAGAAAGCCAGTGCTGAATTTAATGTAACACCCTTGATTGAACAAGCGCAGCTACCAGATGGTTTCAAAGTTAATGACATCAAGCTGAGTCAAGAAAAAGTCAAAGTAACAGCAGGGGAAACAAGCATCAAACAAATCCATGCCATCCAAGCGGCCTTACCAAGTGATGCATACTTAAATGATGATTACTCTGGTACGGTTACCTTGCATGCAGTTGATGCTGACGGAAAATTACTTCCCGCACAAATCAGTCCGGCGACAGTGCAAATGAAAGTGAGCGTAGAAAAGCCGTCAAAAACAGTCCCAGTTAATGTGAAGAAAACGGGAACACTTGACCAAAGTCTTTCAGACATGAAGACGTCTCTCTCTCAGAAGACAGTCACCATTTCAGGAGAACAAAGTGCTCTAGATAAGATTAATAGTGTTGATGCGACGGTAAACATATCTAATATTACGGAAAAAGAGACTGTAAATGTCGATATACAGGCAGATGGAGCAAGTGTGAAACCTAGTCAAGTAGAAGTAACAATGACTCCAGTAAAAAAATAAATAAGTAAAAAAAGAAAAGAGAAGAATAAAATGGGTAAATATTTTGGAACAGATGGCGTTCGTGGAGAGGCAAATGTAGAGTTAACGCCAGAAATGGCCTTTAAACTTGGGCGCTTTGGTGGCTATGTTCTTAGCCAACATGAAATCGGAACACCAAAAGTGTATGTAGCACGTGATCCACGTATTTCGGGTCAGATGCTTTCAACAAGCCTTATTTCAGGTCTGTTATCAGTAGGGATTGAGGTTTATGACTTGGGTGTTATTGCTACACCAGGAGTGGCTTATTTGGTCCGTAAAGAAGAAGCCTCTGCAGGGGTTATGATTTCTGCCAGCCATAATCCAGCCTTGGATAACGGAATTAAGTTCTTCGGAGCAGATGGTTTTAAACTTGACGATGATAAAGAGTTAGAAATCGAAGCTTTGATTGATGCTGAAGAAGATAAATTACCACGACCTTCTGCTGAAGGTTTGGGAATTTTACACGATTATAATGAAGCTGTACGTAAATATCAAGCATTTTTGAAAACAACAGCTGAAGGCGATTTTGAAGGTTACAAAATTGTACTCGATACAGCTAATGGTGCTTCATATACATCTGCGCGTGCTGTGTTTGCTGATTTAAATGCCGAACTCACAGTGATTGGTGAAAATCCAAATGGACTTAATATTAATGACGGTGTTGGTTCAACACACCCAGAGAAAACAGCAGATACGGTTGTAGAAACTGGAAGCGACATTGGTCTGGCTTTCGATGGTGATGCGGATCGTCTTATCGCAGTAGATGAAAATGGCAATATCGTTGATGGTGACAAAATTATGTTCATCGTTGGGAAGTATCTCCTTGAGCAAGGGAAATTAGCAAAAGATACCGTAGTTACAACTGTAATGTCTAATCTTGGTTTTCATTTAGCATTGGAAGAAGCAGGTATGAATTCCGTAGTAACGGCTGTAGGTGACCGCTATGTTGTGGAAGAAATGCGTAAAAATAATTACAATTTTGGCGGTGAACAGTCAGGTCATATGGTCTTCTTGGACTACAATACGACCGGTGATGGACAACTCTCAGCTATCCAACTTGTAAAAGTCATGCGTGAAACAGGTAAAAAATTATCAGAACTAGCAGCTGAAGTCACAATTTATCCTCAAAAACTTGTAAATGTTCGTGTAGCAAATAACGCTGCTAAAGAAGGGGCAATGGATATTCCAGCTATACGTGAAGTTATTACGGCCATGGAAGAAAAAATGAACGGCAAAGGCCGCATTCTTGTCCGCCCAAGTGGAACAGAACCACTTCTCCGTGTTATGGCTGAAGCACCAACAGATGAAGAAGTAAATGAAGTTGTTGACACAATAGTTGACGTAGTCAAAGAAGAAATTGGCGTAAAACTATAAAAGAAAAAGATTCGTAAGGAATCTTTTTTTGTTCCCAGACATACTGCATGAAAGAGGAAAGGAGTCAATGGCCAAAGACAAGACTCCTTTAGACTTTGCTAGAGTCACACAAGACTTAGCGAAAAACAATCACTTCCGTTTTCCGGGATTTAATTACTAAATTTCACGTGTTGAGTTGTGCTATAATAAGGCTATGAAATTAAAAGTTAATGAAGAAAAGATGCTCGCATTTGCAGAGCGTTTAGGTGGCCTTCTTCAGGCACAAGATATTATTGTTTTGACAGGAGAGCTTGGTGCAGGTAAAACAACCTTTGTGAAGGGTTTAGCTGTGGGCTTAGGAATTTCGCAGATGATTAAGAGCCCAACTTACACCATTGTACGAGAATACGAGGAAGGAAAGCTCCCTTTATATCATATGGATGTTTACCGTGCAGGAGATGATCCTGACAGCTTTGACCTTGACGATTATCTTTTTGGTGAAGGCATATCTGTTATTGAATGGGGCGAGCTACTGGGAGAAAGTCTACCTGAATCCTACTTAGAAGTGAAATTTGATAAATACGCAGACGGCTTTGCAACGGATGCTGAACGTGTCTTAGAACTTCTTCCACATGGACAACGCTATGAGGCACTACTAGGAGAATTATGAGCACAGAGTTACTGATTCGTGAAGCAACTCCTGAAGATAGCATAAAGCTTATTGCTTTTCTTAATCAGGTAGGAAAAGAAAGTCATTTTCTGACTTTAGATGAGGCGGGAATTCTTATGTCGCCCACGCAGATGCAAGATTACTTGACACAGATTCTTACGAAGGACAATAACGCTTATTTTCTAGCCTTTATTGGTCAAGAAATTGCTGGCGTTCTACATATTACGGCAGATTTTCACTATCGCATACGCCATATTGGGGATATTTTTATTGCTGTAAGTTCACAATTTCAAGGTTATGGTATTGCTTCTTTTTTATTTGAGGATGCCCTTGAATGGATTGAGGAGATGGACGTGATAAAGCGACTTGAATTAACTGTTCAAAAACGCAACAAAGCAGCTATCCATTTATATGAAAAGTTTGGTTTTGAGCTTGAAACAGTCCAAAAATATGGCGCACGCGATGAACATGGACAATTGATAGATGTGTATCAAATGGTCAAATTTTTCTAAGTGAAATAAGAGTGATCAGATAGGAAAAAAGAAGCCTATCTGGTTGCTTTTTTCATTTCCTGTTGTTTATTTGTAGAAATTTGATATAATTTTACTATGAAACTTTGGAAAAAATCGCTGTTGATGATCGTTGGGATCATCGCCTTAACGGCTGGAGCAGCCACTGTCTATGTTTCGACAGTTTTAGATAGCACAACAAAAGCATTTTCGAAAACCTATGCGGAAGTTGGAAGCACAGATGCGGGAAAAATTATCAAAGCGACTGAGCCATTAACAATTTTACTCATGGGTGTCGATACTGGAGGAGCTGACCGCGGAGGATCAACCAGCTGGGATGGTAACTCTGACTCACAGATCGTTATGACCCTTAATCCCAAAACGAATACAACAACGATGGTTTCTCTTGAGCGAGATGTCATGTCAAACATTTTGGATAATAAAGGTAATACTGTTTCGACACAGAAGATGAATGCCGCTTATCCGATGGGGTATAATGCAGGAGGGCTGGAAACAGGTGTCCAATATGCCATGAAGACAATCGGAGAACAGGCTGGTATTAATGTTGATAACTTCCTCATGATTAACTTTGATGGCTTGGTCAACTTGGTCAATGATGTGGGCGGTATTGATATTGACAATACAACTGGGCAGACTCTTTATATCTCTGACACAGAGCCGGAGTACACTGCGAAAGTTCCACCAGGTAAACAACACATTAATGGAGACCAAGCGCTGGTTTATTCGCGTGATCGCCATCACTTACCTAATGGAGACTATGGTCGTGCAGCACACCAGCGTGAAGTTATTTCAGCAGTTGTGACGAAGCTCTTGGCATTGAACAATATCACTCAATATCAAAAATTCTTGGACGATATTAGTGAAGACATCAAAACAAATATTCCAATCAATGGCTCAACTTTAACTTCTTTATTAGGTTATAGAGATTGTTTTAATAAAGTAGTTTCGATTCAATATCAAGGGATTGATTATATGAATCCAGGAGATGGTGGTTCTTATCAGCTGTTATCTACAAATACGACTTTAGCCGTTCAAAACGCTTTACGAAACTCTCTGAAAAAAGAGACAGGCAATAGTTTAAGTAATAATTTAATTACATACGAAACATTAACTGGTAATATACCTGATGCCTATTTCATGCCTTCAGCAACAGTAACAGAAAATGGCAAGTCAACTGTTTATGGTATTGATGTCAATGGTTCTTTTGTAAATCTTGACAGCAGCAATTCTGCTACCTATGTTGCGACAGATGGTAGCGCAGCGACAAGTGATAAGCCAACTTCATCGGATAAAACAAAATCTTCTGAAGAAAGTCAGGCTGATGCAACTACCCCAGATCCTTATGGGGCTTCTGTAGACGATGGCGCAGCATATGGAACAACTGACCCAGGAATGGGAGGTGCGAGTGCAGATGGTACAACCACTTATGTTGATCCTTATACAGGACAATAATTGCTTCAATTAGAAAAATATGATAGACTAGACAAGTAGTGTAAAAATCTACTTGTCTATTTTGGTCCGATAGCTCAGCTGGATAGAGCATTCGCCTTCTAAGCGAACGGTCGAGGGTTCGAATCCCCCTCGGATCATGGTGCCAAACCTCGCTCCGCCTTCGTGGCGGGGCATTTTTTGTTCTAAAAGTAAAGCTTAAAAGATGGCTTTTTAAATTAAAAAAATAAAGCACTTCATGGGAAGTGCTTTATTTTATACTATATATCGAAAGGCGTACTCCGCATTAGTTCAAAGTTAGCACGCGTAATCCAACTTTAAAATCTTTTTAAAAATTTCGACGGCAGCATCATAATCCTCATAAGGCAAATTATAGGCTTCAAGAAATTGATAAGTATTGATTTGCTCAACAACATCAAAGTGTGAGATGTAGTCAATCACACATTCTTTGAGCGACATCGTGCTAAAATCTTTCGTTCGGCTGTCTGATTTGTTTAATGCGTGTATCACTTCCTCGTTCACTTTACAGAGTAGCGCAAAAGAAGTGTCACATGGACAACCAGAAATTTCGATAAATTTTTGGAAGAGTTCAAAATTTCCGCCTTCGGACACAAAGATATCCCAGAGGAAGAGGATAGCTTCTTTATTTGTTCGTTTCTCCTGAGGGCTGGTTGTATCACATTCTCCAAGACGATAGCGATCATTATTCTTAATGTGCATTAACTCATGGCACAACTTAAAGGCCTTGACCGTTTTCGGATTAAAAATAGTAATCTTTTTTCTGTTATGTGTGACAGCATCCAATGGAAAATAGTTGTCCCCGATAACTTCAATTCCATATTTTTCTATCTCAAGGATTATACGCTCTATTAGTTCCTGTTCGTTCATAGAGCCCCCATTTAGTCTTCAAGACGCTTACCTAAAATAAGTTTTAATGCCGTTTTTACTTCATCAGTAAGTGGTTTGCCATCAAAAGACACCCATTCATCCCAGTCAACCTTACTCTCGTCTACTAAAGGAGCAAGGTCGATAGGTTCTTGATGATTGCTTTTTTCTTGGTGTCCAAGGAGATAATCAACACTGACATTAAAGTATTTGGCGACTGCTGTTACTTTATCAACACCAGGTGTTTGTTTACTCCAGCGGCGTATTGTTCCATTACCATACCCCAGATGTTCTTCAATTTGTCTGATGGATACATGCTTTTGGGCCGCTAACTTTTTTATTTTTTCGTATAAATCCAAATTTATTAACCTTTCAGAATAGCTTTATCTGTTTGTAGCATATTAGTATATTTTTCGTTTGACATTTTATACCAATATGCTATAATGTTTCTTGTAAAGAAGATTTGCAACTTTTATAAAGAAGTCCTATAAGGTATGTGTGAGTGAGAATATACACACCAATCAATAGGTTTTTCATTCTACATTAATTGTAGCTTATTAGTATACAAAAGTCAAATTGAGATAGACAAAAGTTCTATAAAAGATGTGAGTTGAAAAAAGGTATAGAAAGGAAGAAGATATGACAATAATCCAGACAAAAGTCTCTAGGGCTAAAGAAAGAGTTAAAATATCGCAAAGGAAAAGCAAGCAGGAAGAATTAGCCTTTGAGGAGGAACTGCTCAAGCTAGAAATAGAGCGACGCAAGCATGAAAGTAAGGAGAAACGTAGAATGCGGCGCAAGATGCAAAGAGAAAAAATGCTTGCCAACTTGCATCAAAATGATTAAGGAGGAAGACGATGAAAAAGTTATATGCGGTTTATAGAGGAGAAGCATTTTTAGATTGTGGAACAGCCAGTGAACTTGCAGCGCGTTTTGATACTAATCTAGAAAATGTCTATTCAAAAGTTAGTAAAGAACGCAAAGCAAGAAGTAGGGGCCAGTCTTTTTCAGACAATACCTTGCATTGGTATAGTTTTGATGATGGTAATGATGAGAACATCTGGCTTTCTTAGCAAAAGGTTCCTTTGGGTGACTCCAAAACGTATGTGGGCATTTTTGGCTTCTATATTGACACATAACATAGTTGTGTAAAAGAGCTTCTAACCTAAATAATGCAAGGTTGGTCGCATTAAAGGGTTTTCAAAATAGAGTAGAAAGTTTGCAGAATAAGGGAAACTCTAAATTAGGTTAGACAAATCTATACTTGATTTTGCTATAATATAAACATGACTAGATATATGGCAACGATTGCTTATGATGGCACAAATTTTGCAGGTTTTCAAACCCAAAATAATCAACGGACTGTACAAGAAGAGATTGAAAAAGTTTTGACAAAATTAAATTCTCACCAGACTGTGATATTGCATGGCTCAGGACGTACAGATTCGGGAGTGCATGCGCATGCTCAACGTATTCATTTTGACTTACAAGGGCAGCGAGATGAGGAACGTTTACGTTTCGCTTTGGACACGCAAACCCCATCAGATATTGCCTTTCGTGAAGTCATACAAGTTGAAGAGGATTTTCATGTTCGCTTTAACAAGCATGAAAAGATTTATGAGTATTTTCTGGAAAACAGTAAAGTTCGGAGTCCTTTTCACCGTTTGTATCGTGCACATTTTCGCTATCAACTTGATGAAGATTTGATGCGACAAGCTCTAGCAGATTTGGTTGGTACACATGACTTTACTGGCTTTACAGCAGCTGGTGCTACAGTTGAAGATAAGATACGAACGATAACTCAAGCTGAGCTTGTAAAACTAGACGATGAAAACTATAAATTTATTTTTCGGGGCAATGGGTTTCTTTATAAACAAGTTCGTAATATGATGGGAACTGTGATTAAAATAGGAAATGGGCGGATGCCTGTCTCGCAAATTAAAAAGATTTTAGAAAGTAAAAATCGCGACCTAGCAGGTCCGACTGCTGCCCCAGAAGGGCTCTATCTCAAGGAGGTAATTTATTTTGACTAAAAATATTGTTGCTGTACATGACATTTCTTGCGTAGGTCGTTGTTCCTCAACAGTGGCGCTTCCGATTATTAGTGCTTACGGCATAGAGTGTCGACTATTGCCCACAGCGCTTTTATCAACACATACAGGTGGTTTTACCAACTTTACTTATCTTGACCTTACAGATGAAATGCGCAACATTATTCAAGCCTGGCAAGAATTAAATCTCCATATGGATGGAATTTATAGTGGCTTTATGGCTTCTGCGGAACAAATTGACGTGCTCAAAGACTTGATTGACATATATAAAGATGCGAACAATCTGGCTATTATTGATCCAGTCATGGCTGATCATGGGGAACTTTATAGTGTTTTCGATATGCACTTTGTAGAAAAAATGGGTGAACTTTTGCCTTATGCAGATGTTCTTTTGCCTAATATCACAGAAGCGTGCCTTTTAACAGGAACACCTTACCAAGAAGGTGTGCAGTCAGAAGCATTTATTGAAATGCTCATTGAAAAATTACAAGCACGTGGGGCAAAAAATGTTGTTTTGACGGGTGTTATGCTTGATGAAAAATATATTGGAGCCGCGGCTGCAAGAAGTACCGGACAGATTGACTATGTTTTGGCAGAAAAATTGCCAGGTGCATATCATGGCACTGGAGATATCTTCGGTTCTGTTTTATCTGCAGAGTTAACTAATGGTAAAACTTTAGCCGCAGCAACACGAGAAGCTGTTGACTTTGTAGTTAAATCAATAAAAAATACACCAAAGTCTGCTGACAAACGTTATGGAGTAGAATTCGAGCAAACTTTGAAAAGTAAAAGAAAGCAGGAGCAATGAAGTACTCAACTAAAAAATTAACCCTGTTGGCTTTGTTAGCTGCCTTGACATTTGTCTTAGGCTATTTCACCAAAATACCTATTCCTGGTGGTTATTTTACCTTGCTTGATGCGGGTATTTTCACGACAGCAATGCTTCTTGGAAAACGTGAAGGTCTAATTGTTGGTGCACTAGCAGGATTTCTCAATGATTTTATTGCAGGATATGCGGCATACATGTTTTTTACTTTAGTCATTCATGGACTCCAAGGTTATTTAGGTGTTATAACAAAAAATAAAGCACTTAATTACGTGTTGGCTACTGTGGTTATGGTCGGCGGTTATTTTATAGCAGATATGTTTATTGTTGGAAGTTTAGCCGTGGCATTACCAGACATGGCAATCAATGCCGTGCAAACCAGTGTCGGTTTTGTCGTTGCTTTGCTTCTTACAGAAATTCTTAAGAAATCAGGTGCTCTTCATGGACTTAAAACAAATTAAAGAAGAAACAAAAACAATTATTGAAGATGTTATTGCAAAAACAGAGATAAAAGCTGGACAGATTTTTGTCTTGGGCCTATCTAGTTCCGAAGTCAATGGCGGTACAATTGGTAAGAACTCCTCAGCTGAGATCGGCGAAGTGATTGTCGGAACGATTTACGAAGCACTCAAGGCGCGGGATATTTATTTAGCTGTCCAGGCTTGTGAACACCTTAACCGTGCTTTACTTGTAGAGCAAGAATTGGCGGACAAAAAAGATTTGGAAATCGTTTCTGTTGTTCCACAGCTTCATGCAGGAGGGAGTGGACAAGTCGCAGCTTATAAGCTATTTAAGGCACCAGTAGAAGTTGAGCATATCACGGCATATGCTGGACTCGATATTGGCGATACAGCTATTGGAATGCACGTAAAGCATGTCCAAATCCCTGTGCGACCTCTCTTGAAAGAACTTGGCGGAGCGCATGTCACAGCTCTCAAATCACGTCCTAAGCTTATTGGTGGGGAACGTGCAAGTTATGAGTAAGTAAAAGTCTGGATAAGTACCTCACTGGAAATTTTGCATATCAGTTGGTAATAAGGACAAAGTGTGAGAAAATGTTTTTTAACAATAAAGAGGGAGGTGCAGATGACATTTAAAGTCGAAGTAGATGACCTCAGAGGGAAACCAGTTGCTCGCGAGTCCTACTGATATTCACTAATTTCTAAAAGGAGGATAGATGTTCTTATCCTCTTTTTTACTCCAGATAAAATCTAGGACCTTGACAAAAAAATCAAAATCATATAGAATAATATTCGGGCACCGCTTTTTGCGGTAAAGTCAGAAGCTCCCTTACAAAAGGGAGCTTATTTTTTTGTTTCGCTACCAACATTTGTGGCTAAAACCACTAATTGATGGATGGCAAGCTCTACGGAGCTTTGCCTAAGCGCCTCATTAGGAAAAATAAAAAAGCAACTATTTTTCCATTATATTTTCCCAGGCTTAATATAGAAAACAGAGGAGATTTCGCATTGGCAACTAAGTATATTTTCGTCACAGGTGGTGGTACATCATCAATGGGTAAGGGTATTGTTGCAGCGTCTTTGGGACGTTTGCTCAAAAACCGTGGCCTTAAAGTAACTGTACAAAAATTTGATCCGTATCTTAATATTGACCCAGGGACAATGAGTCCTTATCAACACGGTGAGGTTTTTGTTACAGACGATGGTGCTGAAACAGACCTTGACCTTGGACACTACGAGCGTTTTATTGATATCAATCTTAATAAATACTCAAATGTAACTTCAGGTAAAGTTTACTCTGAAATTTTACGCAAAGAGCGTAAAGGGGAGTACCTTGGAGCCACAGTTCAAATGGTACCTCACGTTACGGATACATTAAAAGAAAAAATTAAGCGTGCAGCAACTATGACTGATGCGGATGTTATCATCACTGAGGTGGGTGGTACAGTAGGTGATATGGAATCCCTTCCGTTTATTGAGGCTCTACGTCAAATGAAAGCCGAAGTTGGTTCAGATAATGTGATGTACATTCACACTGTGCCAATCCTCCACTTGCGTGCAGCTGGGGAGTTGAAAACAAAAATTGCACAAAATGCAACAAAAACATTACGTGAGTATGGTATCCAAGCGAATATGTTGGTGCTTCGTACAGAAGTTCCAATCACACGGGAAATGCGTGATAAAGTAGCTATGTACTGTGACGTTGATCCTGAAGCAGTTATCCAGTCTCTAGATGTGGAACATCTTTACCAAATTCCGTTAAACTTGCAAGAGCAAAACATGGATCAAATCGTTTGTGATCACTTGAAACTTGATGCACCTGCAGCTGATATGACAGAGTGGGCAGCAATGGTTAACCATGTGATGAACCTCAAGAAAAAAGTCAAGATTGCCTTGGTTGGGAAATACGTAGAATTACCAGATGCATATATCTCAGTGACAGAAGCATTGAAACATGCCGGATACCCAGCAGACAGCGATATCGAATTGGACTGGGTAAATGCCAATGACTTGGACGATAGCAATGCTGCTGCACGTTTGAAAGATGCACATGGTATTATCGTTCCTGGTGGGTTTGGTGAACGTGGATCAGAAGGTAAAATTTCGGCTATCCGTTATGCACGTGAAAACGACGTTCCAATGTTGGGGATCTGTCTGGGTATGCAAATGACATGCGTGGAGTTTGCGCGCAATGTTCTCGGCATGGAAGGGGCACATTCTTACGAATTAAACCCAGAAACACCATATCCAATTATCGATATCATGCGTGACCAAGTTGATGTTGAAGACATGGGAGGAACCTTGCGCTTAGGACTCTACCCATCAAAACTAAAAGCAAACACTAAAGCACGTGCGGCATATAACGATGCGGATGTCGTTCAACGTCGTCACCGTCACCGCTATGAATTTAATAATAAATATCGTGAACAATTTGAAGCGGCAGGCTTTACATTCTCTGGTGTTTCCCCAGACAACCGTTTGGTCGAAATCGTTGAGTTAACCGATAAGAAATTCTTCGTTGCTTGTCAATATCACCCAGAATTACAATCACGTCCAAACCGTCCAGAAGAGCTTTATCAAGCCTTTGTTAAAGCTGCAGTGGAAAACATGTAAAAATAAAAATCCCTACTTAAGTTGGGGATTTTTTTAGTGCTTACTTTTTAATATTTTTTCCTATCATAATTTGATATACTGGATGCAATATTGAGAGGAGAAGCCATGTCAGAGTATCAACGTATGATTTCAGGACAACTTTATAGAGCATCTAAGATTGAAAAAGAGTATGATCCACAACCAGGAAGAGTACTTGCCCAAAAGATAAATCAAACCAGCCTAATGGATCAAAAAGAAATTATTGCTTTAGAGAAACAATTGTTTGGGAGTACAGGAAAATCTATTTATGTGAATCCGCCACTTCAAGTCGATTATGGTTTTAACACACACATTGGTGAAAATTTTTATGCCAATGTGGATTGTATTTTTTTGGATGTTGCACCAATCACTATTGGAGACGATGTGATGTTTGGACCTCGCGTAAGCCTGATTACACCATTGCATCCTATCGATGCAGCTGTTCGGGTTCGAGGGCTTGAATATGCAAAACCAATCGCTATTGGCGATCGTGTATGGCTCGGTGCAGGTGTTATTGTGAATCCAGGTGTTAGTATTGGCGAAGGAACGATTGTAGGGTCAGGAGCAGTAGTTACTAAAGATCTGCCCGCACATGTCATCGCTGTGGGAAATCCGGCACGTATTTTAAGAGAAATTAGTGAGACAGATCAAGAGTATTGGGAGCTACAAGAAAAGGATTATTATGACACAAAAAAAGCAGATTAAAAACCTGCTTTTTTTGATCGGTCTTTGAAAGAGAGATTAATGCTTTGGTTCCACAACTCCGACTTTACTAATGAGTAAAACAAAAAGTCCGAATACCAGTGAGACAACCAAAGTGCTAAACGGCTTGTCAGCTACCCCAGCGAGTGCGGTCATGATGTAACCTACAACTTCGCCGATAACGGCTGACCAGAAAAGAGTTACAAGTACTTTCATAATAATTCTTCTTTCGATTTTTCTTCAAAATAAAGTATAATACTATTAGAGCTAAAATTCAAGAATTATGCGAAAAAAGTATAAAAACAAAGGAGAAAGGAGCCAAATGTTTGCACAACTCAACACCAAAACAGAGTACAGTTTTTTAGATAGTGTTGTCCGAGTAGATGATTATCTGAATGTGGCAGAAAAAATGGGCTATAAACAGCTTGGCATTTGTGATGTCGGAAATTTACATGGTGCTTATCACTTTGCGATTGAAGCACAAAAGAGAAACATACAGCCCATTATTGGGGTTGAGCTTGTTTTTGAGCTGGACAGTTTACCTGTATCCTTTAGTTTTATTGCTAAAAATACTGAGGGGTATAAAAATCTTTTAAAAATCTCTTCCAGTCATAATTACGGTCGTCACCGTTTTTCTGATATTGAGAGTTTTTTAAATGATGTCGTTTTAGTGGTACCAGAGTCTTATGCGAATCTCTCAGCCCTTTCACAGATTCAAGCAGAAGTATATATTGGCATCTTGCCTACAGGTGTCGGAGGAACTTCGCTTCAGTTTCCGTACCTTCCTTTTCAGCCTGTGCGCTACTTGTCACAGGTCGATAATGAAAGCCTTGAAGTTCTACATGCGATTCGTGATTTAATACCTTACAATCAAGAGTTGACTTTGTCAAATGACCAACTTTTGCAGAGACCAGAAATTTACGAAAAATTATATGCTAAGAATTATCCTCAAGCCTTAGATAATCTTGAAAACTTAGTTGCAAATATTGCGTATGACTTTAGTGAGAAGTTAGGCTTGCCTCAGTTTGATAAACAAAGAAATGCAGCAGAGCTTCTTCGTGAAAGAGCAGAAGTCAATCTGCCTACAGGAGAAGACTATCGTGCACGTCTCAATCATGAACTATCGGTCATCCATCAAATGGGCTTCGATGACTATTTCCTTATCGTTGCCGACTTATTACGCTATGCAAGTGAAAACGACATCTATTGCGGCATGGGGCGTGGCTCTGCTGCTGGTTCATTGGTGGCTTATACCTTAGGTATCACTCATGTTGATCCGGTGGCAAATAATCTCTTCTTTGAACGTTTCCTTAATCCGGAACGTGTAGCAATGCCCGATATCGATATTGATATGCCTGATACCAAACGGTCCGAGTTGCTTGCTTATATGAAGCGGCGTTATGGTAGCGACCATGTGGCGCAGATCGTGACTTTCTCGACCTTAGGTAAACGACAAGCTTTACGTGATGTCGGAAAGGCTTTTGGGATGAACGAAGCTGAGCTTTCTTCTCTCACACGCATGTTGAGACAACGGTTTGGTTCGCTTCGTGATGAGTACGAGGAAAATCCTAAACTTAAGGCTGAAATATTACGCGACAGTCGATTGCAGAAGGTGTATGAGATAGCTACTCGTATTGAAGGCTTACCGCGTCAAACATCGACACACGCTTCGGGCGTGGTGTTAAGCCAAGAATCCTTGGTCAATTACGTGCCTCTAAAACCATCCGATGATTTGGCCTTGACACAATATGAGGCACCGGATGTTGAAGCAATTGGTCTGTTGAAAATCGACTTTTTGGGTTTACGAAATTTAACGATAATTGAGCGATTATGTGAATTAGTACAAAAACGAAAAAATGTTCACATCGATCCTTTGCACATAGATTTAGAAGATGACAAAACGTTAGCACTTTTCCGTGCTGGAAATACTCTAGGTATTTTTCAATTTGAGAATCCACAGATGAGACGTTTTTTGCGTAATTTAGCTCCAACAAAGTTTGAGGATATTGTTGATGCGACATCTATTTTCCGTCCAGGCCCTTCACAGTTTATTCCCCAATTCGTTGCCCGCCGACATGGACAGGAAAAAGTAGAAGTCATTGACGAGACACTGACAGAAATATTAGCGCCAACCTATGGTATTATGATTTATCAGGAACAGATCATGCAAGTTGCACAACGCTTTGCCGGTTTCTCTTTGGGTAAGGCTGACTTGCTCCGCCGTGCAATCTCAAAGAAAAAAGGAAAAGAATTTGAAGAACTCCAAGCCGAATTTTTAGCAGGAAGCTTAAAGTTGGGGCACACTGAAGCACAAGCGATGGAGATATATCGTCTGATTGAACGTTTTGCTAATTATGGTTTTAATCGTTCTCATGCCTATGCTTATGCTGCTCTAGCTTTTCAAATCGCTTATTTCAAGGCGAATTATCCCGATGAATTTTATGAGGTTCAGCTTCGAGACCGTAAAAGAGAGAGCATGATTCAAGATGCTTTGGGTAATGATTTTCAAATGGAGCAACCTTCCATCAATCGGATGCCTTATCATGACAGAGTAGAAAATGGTAAAATCGCCTTGGGCTTAGCAAATGTACGGAGCATTCCACGAGATATGGCATTTTGGATTGTTGAACATAGGCCCTTTAGTGATTTAGCAGATTTGGTGAAAAGTTTACCTCAAAATTTCCAGAAAGAAGATTATTTGCTACCACTTGTACAGATTGGAGCTTTTGATGACCAAGACATGAACAGAGGGAAGCTGGCTCAAAACTTATCAACTCTCATTGATTATAGTCAAAATATTCAACTGGATCTCTTCGGTGCATCTGCCTTAAAATTCTCTTTTCAAGATGCAGAAGATTATCTGCAATACGAGAAATACGAGTATGAAAAGCAGTTTTTAGGTGTAGGGATTACGCCACACCCCTTGCAAACTTTAGCACTTAAACTGAAAACAAATTTTACAGCACTGACTGATTTGCAAAAAAATAAGCGAGCGACTGTTTTAGTCGAGCTGCTTGCTGTGCGTACCCATCGTACAAAGACAGGAGAGACAATGGCTTTCCTATCAACAACTGACAGTAAGGAAAATTTTGACATTACACTTTTCCCAGAAAATTATCGGCGGTTTATGGCAAATCTCGAAAAAGGAAAATTTTATTTAATTTCTGGCAAAGTTTCTGAAAGAAATGATGCTTTACAGATGCTAGCTGATCGTGTCATCGAAGTAGAAGAGACAGACCGTAAACTTTGGTTGAATCTTGAAGATGCAAGTCATAATACGCATATTTCTCGAATTTTACGGGAGTTTCCTGGAGGAATACAAGTCATTTTGCATTTTGCTGACACAAAAAAAACCACACAGACTCAAGTCTATGTGGAAGAAAATGATTTACTTTTGAACAAGTTGAAAACCTATGTCTTAAACGCTGTTTATAAATAGCGTTTTTTCTTATGATCCCACATAACCATAGATGGAGAACCACATCAGCATTGCAGCACCAAGAACAAAAAGATGCCAGACCACGTGAGCGAAAGGGAATTTATAACGGTATATAATTGCTCCGACAGAGTAAATTACGCCTCCTCCGACGAGAAACCAGAAGCCATAGGCAGGCAGAAGCTGCCAGAGAGGGTAAATGGCAAAGAGGATGACCCATCCCATAACAATATAAAGGACAGTTGAACCTCTAGGCACGGTATTCCATCGTGGGAGGTAGATAGCTGTAACGACTATTCCCAAGATCGCACAAAGCCAAACAAGTGCTAACATTCCCCAGCCTAGCCAATTTCCTAATGTAACGAGGCAATAAGGGGTATAAGTTCCTGCGATGAGTAAAAAGATACCGCTATGATCAAAAACTTGAAAAACTTTTTGAGCGCGTGTAAAGTGTAGGCTGTGTGCCAAAGTTGAAAAGAGAAAAAGTAGTACAAGAGAGGCTCCATAAATTGAGAAAGCAACAATCTGTATCGGTGAATGATTGGCTACTCCTTTAAGTATGAGTAAAACAAGTCCTGTAATAGCAAGACCAGTTCCGACTCCGTGTGTGATGGCATTAAAGACCTGGTCGACAATTTGATAAGCGCGAGAAGCTGGCTTTTCCATTGATCTCCTTCTTTCCATAATAATTTCGCTTTCTAAAATCAAAATATTTATAAATTTGAAAAAGAGGATTAGCGAAATTGCAGTTCATTTGGTATAATATTAATATATATTAACATAGATTGTTTAGAAAAGAAATCGAAGTCTTTTTATTTTGATTTGGAGAAAATATGACAATTAAAATTGTGACAGATTCATCAATAACTATTGAACCAGAATTAGTAGAAGAACTTGATATTACTGTAGTTCCATTGTCGGTAACTATTGACGGGACAACTTACCTTGATTCAGACTTACCCTTGGACTCATTTATGGAAAAAATGAAGGCTTCTAAGGCATTGCCTAAAACAAGCCAACCTCCTGTAGGGGTCTTTGCAGAAAAATATGAAGAAATTGCCAGTGAAGAAGATGCGATTATTTCCATCCACATCACTGAAAGTTTAAGCGGTACAGTACAAGCAGCACGTCAAGGGGCAATGCTATCTGGCCGTGATGTAACAGTTCTTGATAGTGATTTTACGGACCAAGGTTTGAAATTCCAAGTAGTGGAAGCCGCACGATTGGCTAAAGAAGGTCTTGGAAAAGAAGAAATCTTGAAGAGAATTAATCACGTACGTGAAAATACAGAACTGTTTATTGGGATTTCGACGCTCGAAAACCTGGTTAAAGGCGGACGTATCAGTCGTACAACCGGAATCGTGGGAAGTCTCTTGCATGTACGTATCGTGATGGAACTAAAAAACCGTGAGCTAGGTGTAATGACACGAGGACGTGGGAATAAGACATTTACCAAATGGTTAGATGAAACGGTAGAACACATCGCAAACTCTGGACGTAAAATTCGTGAGATTGGCATTTCACATGTAGAAGGACTTGATTTTTCTAATAAAGCGAAGGAAGCTTTGCAAAAATTTGTTGAAAAACCAATTTCTATCCTCGATACTAACTCTACTATTGCTACTCATACAGGACCGGGTGCTTGGGCTGTAATGATTGATTATGAATAAAAAACTGAAAATTATTCTTGAACTTGCTGGCTTTTTGCTAGCAAGTTTACTTGTATTCTGTTTGCTTTCCTTGATGAGTACTCCAGCTGGCAACCGTTTAAAAGAAGAAGTACAGGATCAAGATAAAATCGTGAATTACGTGGCATTGGGAGACTCATTAACAGAAGGTGTTGGTGATGCAACAGGCCAAGGTGGCTTCGTCCCTCTTTTAGCAAAAGAGGTAGAAAACCAAACCACAGGAAAAGTAGAGTCACAAAACTTTGGTCATGCAGGTGATACAAGTACCCAAATCTATGAAAAAATGCAGGACAGAGAAATCCAAACTGCTATAAAAAATGCAGATTTTATCACTTTGACTGTTGGTGGGAATGATGTTATGAAAGTTATCCGAGATAATGCTGCTCGTCTTTCAAAACTTAAAGAAAAAGACTTTGAACAACCTGCGCGTAATTATCAAAATGAGCTGAAAAAAATCTTTGAGACTATTCGGCTAAATAATCCTAAGGCTCATGTCTATGTTTTAGGGATTTATAATCCTTTCTATATGAATTTTCCTAATATAACAGCCTTGCAAACAATCATTAATAATTGGAATATCGCAACAGAGGAGACGGTAAAAGAAGAAAAAAATACGAGTTTTATTGCCATTAACGATTTGCTTTACAAAGGAATCGGAGGGGAGAAAGGGATTTCTGAAAGTCAGTCTCAAATCAATGATCTCCTTTACACAGCAGATAGTTTCCACCCCAACAATATTGGCTATCAAATCATGGCTGATGCAGTATTTAAAGAATATCAGGTGATCAATGAAAAATAAAAAAACAATCTGGAAATGGCTCTTTCTTGCTCTATTAGCAATTAATCTTGGAACTTTTGCTTTTATTTCGAGTCGCGTATTTAATGTGCGGGACCAACAATCTTTGAGACAAGTAAGTAAGCCTAAAGAGACGACAGAAGTCGCTAAAATAACGACTAATCGGGACCAGTTAAACCAGCTTATTAATACTTATCTGCAAGATTTTCAGACTTCAGACATGAGTTATAAATTCTATCTATCAAATAGTCAAGCTGTTTTAGAAGCTTCTTACCAACTTTTTGGACAAAAAATTCCACTCTATATTTACTTTGAGCCTTTGGCTTTAAATGATGGTTCTGTTGCACTTCAGGTGAAGAGTGTTTCGGCAGGGTCGTTGAACTTACCAACAAGTGCTGTTCTTGCTTATGTGAAGTCAAGCATTAAGCTTCCAGCCTTTGTAGAAGTCTTACCGACGAAGGATCAAGTCATATTACATCTGCCACAACTTACTTTAGCAGATAATTTATATTTAAAAGCAAATCAGCTAGATTTAGTCAGTGGAAACTTTACTTTTAATTTGATGATTCAACCTTAAAATCAGCTAAAAACCGCAGAAAAACGCTGTTTAGGCTTGCAAAGGTTCACAACATTTGATAAAATGAAAAGTGCCTAATAAGAACAGGTAAAACAAAATATGGAGGACATTTTTAAAATGGCTAACAAACAAGATCTTATTGCTGAAGTTGCAGCAAAAGCTGGATTGACTAAAAAAGATGCTGAAAAAGCAGTTAACGCTTTCGGTGAATCAGTAACTGAATTCCTCGCAAAAGGAGAAAAAGTTCAACTTATCGGTTTCGGTACTTTCGAAACTCGTGAACGTGCAGCTCGCGAAGGACGCAACCCACAAACTGGTGCAGCTATCCAAATCGCAGCAACTACAGTTCCTGCATTTAAAGCTGGTAAAGCTTTGAAAGACGCTGTTAAATAATCTAGCGTAGAAATACTGATACCGTGGTTAACCATGGTATTTTTTATTGTCTTTGATTATAAAAATTTGTAGCTCTTGCATGTTTACTTGCAGTAAAACAGAATGAAGATAACAGTTGAGTATATAATGATTTTCAAGCTGTAAAAAGCGAGAAAAAAGTGATAGAATGTAAGGATGAAAAAATGCTTCCGCTGCTTAAGCTAAGGAAGCTGCTAAATGTTATTCAGAAATGGGGAAACTAAAATCATTTACTTTGATAATTCAGCCACTACCGCTATAAATCCAGAAGTTTTACGCACATATACAGATGTAGCCACTAAAATTATGGGAAATCCCTCGAGCTTGCACAGTTTAGGAACAACTGCAACACGTCTTTTGGAGGCTTCACGCCGTCAAATCGCGGATCTACTTCATGTTAATACAGAGGAAATTTACTTCACAAGTGGTGGAACAGAAGGCGATAACTGGGTCTTAAAAGGTGTGGCATATGAAAAAGAAAGATTTGGGAAGCACATCATTATCTCAGCCATAGAACATCCTGCAGTTAAAAATACTGCAGCATGGTTAGCTACGCAAGGATTTGAAATTGATGAAGCACCTGTTGATGAACGGGGATTTGTTAAAGTTTCAGAACTTGAGGCATTAATCCGCGAAGATACAATTTTGGTATCTGTCATGGCCGTAAATAACGAGATAGGCTCTATTCAACCGATCAAAGAAATCGCTAAACTCTTGGAAAATCGTCCTACCATTTCTTTCCACATTGATGCTGTCCAAGCCATTGGTAAAATAGCTGTTGAGGACTTTATGTTGGAACGTGTGGACTTTGCAACATTTTCAGCACACAAATTCCACGGGCCACGTGGTGTCGGTTTTCTTTATATTAAATCAGGGAAACGCTTAGCCCCTCTTTTACATGGCGGTGGTCAGGAAAATAACAAGCGTTCGACGACTGAAAATGTTGCTGGTATCGCTGCTACAGCTAAGGCTCTTCGTCTTGCACTATCTGATTTTGATCATAAAGTTGAGAAAATTCGTCAAATGAAAGCAATCATCTTTGAGGAACTCTCTAAGCAAGAAAAAATTATCCTTTTTTCAGAAATGGATGACTTTGCTCCCAATATATTGACCTTTGGAATTCGTGGAGTTAGAGGAGAAGTTGTTGTTCATGCTTTTGAAAAACATGAGATTTTCATCTCAACAACATCTGCATGTTCTTCGAAGAAAAATGCTGCTGCCGGCACACTCATGGCTATGCATGTCAAACCTGATCTTGCAACCAGCGCTGTACGTGTTAGTCTGGACCATACAAATAATATGTTAGAGATTGAAGCCTTTCTTACAATCTTCCGCAATATTTATCAAGAAATGCTTAAAGTAGCGAATTGATAAAAGAATAAAAGCCCCGATTAAGTGTCGGAGCTTTTTTATCTGTTGTTTAAGTAAAGAGGTGGCTAAAATAAAACTATTGATGTTTCTCTTAAGTTAAGAGTTTAAGAATTAAAAATCATAGAGTTCTGTAGAGAGGTAGCGCTCGCCATTGTCAGCAGACAAGGTCAATACTTTCTTTCCTTTACCTAATTTTTTCGCAACTTCAAGAGCAGCCCAAATCGCTGCACCACTTGAAATCCCTACAAGGAAGCCCTGGCTAAAACCAATTTCGCGAGCAGTAGTAAAAGCTTCTTCCACAGGGACATCAATTACTCCATCATAAGAAGAAGTGTCCAAAGCTTTAGGGATAAAAGGAACACCAATTCCTTGAAGTTTATGGGGCTGTGGTTGCCCGCCTGTTAAGACAGGAGAACTTGCAGGTTCTACCGCATAACTTTTGAGCTTAGGATTCGCTTTTTTCAGTACATGAGAAACCCCAGAAATAGTTCCACCGGTTCCCGCACCAGCCACAAAAGCATCCAAACCTGTTTCACCAAAAACGTCCAGTATTTCTACAGCTGTTGTGGCTTCGTGAGCAGCTGGGTTAGCCGGGTTGTCAAACTGAAGTGGAAGGAACCATCCTTTTTCTTCTGCAAGATGCTCTGCTGTAGCAATAGCTTCATTCATTCCTCCAGCAGCTGGAGTTAAAATAAGTTCAGCACCGTAAGCTTGAATTAATTTACGGCGTTCAAGTGAGAAGGTTTCAGGCATGACAATCACAACTTTGTAGCCTAAAGCAGCTCCGACAAAAGCAAGTCCGATTCCAGTATTTCCAGAAGTTGGTTCAATAATAGTCCCACCTTCTTTTAGTAGTCCATCCCGCTCTGCTTGCCGAATCATATTGAGGGCAATACGGTCTTTTACTGATCCTCCAGGATTAAATGCCTCAAGTTTAACGTAAACCTCAGCACTGTCTTCAGGAAGATTGCGAAGCTTGATAATGGGTGTTTGCCCAATGAGTTCAGTAATGTTTTCATAAATTTTAGACATAGAGTTCTCCTTTTATCTTTGATGATCCTGCTTCTTATTATAAAACCTACTTTATCAGTTTTACATAAAAAAAGCGAATAAGCGCTATAAAAATATAATATCAAGGATTATATAGTTTTACATTAGATAATAAATAGTATATACTTAGAAATAATGAATATTTTATTTATGGAGTTTTTATAAGATGAATACAAAACACAAATTTTTATTTGGCGCAGCTGCTGTAGCCCTTACAAGTCTTGGGGCTGTGAAAGCACAAGCAATGTCAGTACAAGAGTTGGCTGAAGCAGCAACTCCAGTCGCAAACGAATATGGTCTTTACCCCTCTGTTATGATTGCCCAAGGTATTTTGGAAAGCAGTGCTGGACAAAGTGCACTAGCTGTAAATTATAATAATATTTTCGGTGTGAAATACACTTCAGGAAATCCAGTTTATTTGCCTACACAAGAATTTCTTGACGGACAAATGCATAATGTCGTGGAACCTTTCCAAGCTTATGCTTCAGTTGCAGAGGCTTGTGCTGCACAAGCACGTTTATTACGTGGCTCTTTCTTGTATTCAGGTGTTTGGCGTGAAAATACAAGCTCTTATCAAGATGCAACCGCTTGGTTGCAAGGACGCTATGCTACAGATCCAAATTATGCCTCAAAATTAAATGCTGTTATCGCGCAATATGGTTTAACAGCTTATGATGGCGGAGAAGTCGCTACAACTTCAACAACAAGCTATGTGACAACTACAACTTCTACAGATACAAGTTCATACGGTACACAAACTTATACTGTTCAAGAAGGTGATACAGTCTATGATATTGCAGCACACTATGGTGTATCAATGGATGCAATTCTTTCCCAAAATGGTCTCTCAGCTACAGATCACATCATGCAAGGTCAAGTTCTACAGATACCAACAGCTGGGACTAGTGCAACGACGACAACTTCAACTACAAGTGCTTCAACGATGGCAACAAGCACCGTTTCTAGTTCTTATACTGTTCAATCAGGTGATACTTTAACATCAATTGCCTCTGTTTATGGAAGAACAGCAGATGAACTTGCCGCAATGAACGGTATTACAGGAAATATCTATCCTGGCCAAACATTATCTGTATAATAAAAACATCTCTATATTAATATAGAGATGTTTTTTTGAGGGAAATTCTGAAAGCTTACTAAGCTGAATATAAAAAAGCCCAATGGGGCTTTTTATATTAGAAAAATGGATTATAAAGTTTTTCATTTCCAATCGTTGTGCTTGGACCGTGCCCTGGATAAACCGTATAATCGTCGGGAAGGCTAAAAAGTTCTGCCTCAATGGACTGTAGTAATTGTGTGTGATTCCCACTTGGAAGATCTGTTCTTCCAATCGCACCAGCAAAAAGTGCATCACCGGAAAAAATAAGCTCCTCTTCTTCGAAAACAAGACTAATTCCTCCAATAGAATGCCCGGGTGTGTGGCGTACGTGGAATTTTAGCCCAGAGAGATTATAAGGAGTATCACAGACATAATATTCATCTATATTAGTCTTACAAGTGACAGGAAAGGGGAGCATTAAAGCTGAAGCATTAAGCTCGGGGTTTTTGAGCCACTCTTTTTCATTTTCATGTAGATAAACTTGAGCATTAGGATAGGCTTGCTTGAGGGTATCAAGCCCCATGATATGGTCAAAATGTGCATGAGTCAAGAGAATAGCAGTTAAAGGCTTGTCAATCTCTTGAAGTTTTGCAATAATTTTTTCTGGTTGACTGCCAGGATCAATAAGTATACTAAAAGCAGAATTGCTCAGGATATAAGCATTTTCCTGAGCAATTTCACTAACGATTTTCTCGATTATCATAAATTAATTTCCTGTTACACTAAGGTCAGAACCTTGTTTTACGACATCGCTTGGCATTTGCCAGTCTGCAACAGATGTTGGATCAGGATATAAATCTGTCATCATTGCTTTGAAAACTTTAGCAGCGATATACATATTTTCGCCATAGACAGGTTGTAGTCTATTTTTATAACCGGTCCATACAGCCATAGAATATTGTGGTGTGTAACCAACAAAGTTTTCGTCTGGTGCCATTGAACCACCTTGGAGCTGAGCTTGCGTGATTCCAGCTGTTTCAAGAGCTTTAGGATATTCAGCATCATCGTAGTTGGAAGTTCCTGTTTTCCCTGCTTCAGGAAGGCCAGGAGTTTGTGCATAAAGACCTGTAGAAAGAGCAGGTATTGTGCCGTCATTTCCTTTGATAACATCTTTGAGGATATCAGTAATAAGATAAGCAGTTGAAGACTTCATCGCACGCGTGCGCTCTGGCTCATAAGTTTTTGTCGAGCCGTCAGGCATTACAATTTTCGAAACATAGTAAGGTTTTGTGTAGATACCATCGTTCGAAAAAGCAGCATAGGCAGCAGCCATACGTTCAGAACTTGCACCATATTGAGAATCTGTGCTGATTGAATTACTAGAAATACCATTTGAGAAGACCATATTTCCGGGCTCATAGATGGCTCTTCCTTCGCTATCGGTACCAGTTTGTACAGGGTACTTAAAGCCAAGTTTATTGGCAAAAGCAGTCGCATTATCTAATCCTACAGCAGCTAAAGTTTTAATAGCCGGGATATTACGTGAAAGAGCTAAAGCTTGTCGTACGGAGATGTTTCCTAGATACTGATTGTCCCAGTTGTTCAGTTGAATATTTTGAGCATCGGGATAGAAGTAAGGACCTGAGTCGGAAATGGTTTGGGCAGTGCTTGTATAAATGCCATTTTCAAAGGCAGGTGCGTAGTCGATGAGTGGCTTCATCGTTGAGCCCCAGTCACGAGTGGGTTCTGTAGCTTGATTTGAGCCAAAAGGAACGATTTCTTGCTTACGTCCACCGATTTGGGCAGCAACGCCACCTGTCTGTGTATCAATCAAAGTTGAAGCAACTTGAAGTTCGTCATCAGTGAATGGTACAGAATCATTGGTATTGACAATGTTGAATAGATTTTCCTGCGCTTTGCTGTCAAGCGTAGTATAAATCTTTAAGCCAGCATTTGGCGCATCTGTTCCTGTTTCTCGATTGGCTTGCTTGATGGCTTCATTGATGAAGTCATTGGCATATTCAGGAATGTTCACACCGCTCTTCAAGTCTTGAAGACCATCATCGATTGGTGTATTGATGGCTTCATCTCTTTGTTTCTCAGTGATTTTACCATTGCGGTACATCGCATTGATTACCAAATCGCGACGATATTTCGCAGCTTCTGGGTTTTTATAAGGATTATAAGTATTTGGTGCTTGTGGCATACCCGCAAGTAGGGCTAACTGTGCGATAGACAAGTCTGTTAACGGTTTATTATAGTAAGCTTGAGAAGCTGTCCCCATACCGTAATAACCATTCGCCATATTGACTTTATTGACATAAGCAGTAAAGATTTGCTCTTTTGACCATTTTTGGTCCAGCTGTAAGGCAAGCCAAGCTTCTTGAATTTTGACTTTCATGTTTTGGTCAGCTGAGTCAGTAGAGAAGAAAGACAGTTTAATCAACTGCATATCTAAGGTAGAACCACCTTGCATATGTCCACCACGTAAGTTATTGACTAAAGAACCAGCAATACGTATTGGGTCAACACCACGTGTATTGAAAAAGCGGCGGTCCTCAATCGAGGTTACAGCATTAACAAGCATGACAGGTATATTATCAGTCTGTACTAAATCACGTTGTTCCGCACCAAGAGTAGCAATTACTTTCTCATCCTTGTCATAAACGACCGTTGATGGGGGTGACTCTAATTTGCTCATATCTAATTTCGGCGCATCTTTTGCGTAATAAATAAAGAGCGCACCAGCAGCAACAAAAGTCAGAATAATTGTTGAAAAAATCAGAATTAAAGCCCATTTCAATGTTGAAATGAGAGATCTTTTAACTGCAGTGTTTTTATTTCGATTCATTTTTGATTTTTTTCGTTTGTTAGTAGGAATTTTAATTCACCTCGCAAAGTTGATTAACGATATCCAAGTAAGGGATTCTAGGAATCTGATTTGATGGGATTTGATAAGCATGTTGCTTAATATAATCAAGAGGAATAGACTTTAAGCCTTTTTTTTCTTGATAAAAACGAATCAAATTCTCAGATGGCAAGTAGTAAGTTTCGTCCAAAGAGGCAAAGTGTAAGAGCACAAAGGCAATGCCTTTTTGTTCAAGGACTTTGGACATATGGACGATTTGATGCTCATGAAAATTTTTCAGAGGAAAACTTGTCTTCTGATGGGTTTCCTTAGCTTCAAAATCAATATATCTTCCCTGATAGACGCCAGAATAATCTGTAGTTGAAGCCTGTCTAAAGTAGGCTTCGGTAATTTTAGCACGGCTACGTTGGGGATAGTCAACCTTTACAATTTGGATAGGAGTGGGTTTTTTATGAATCACAGCGATATCATGTGCAAGATAATAATCATTAGTCGCATTGATCTCTGCTTCAAAGTTCATACCACGTTTACCAAATTTTACTGCCGATTTAGATTTTACCATATTCGGAGTACTTTTCGCAGCGTTATGCACCACTTTTTTCTCTGTTTGTTTTCCTGAAAAATTTTTTATTTGTTTATTTAATCCTTGAGGATATTTTAGCATGTGTGTTTTTCCATATATTAAATTGTTACTTCTATTGTATAATGTAATTATAGCAAAATATTTGTTTTTTGATTATTATTATTGGGTTTAGATTATTATTAAATAAAAACTAACCAAGCAATTAAAATGTGTGTAATAAAATTTATAAAATAAAGACCGTAAAATAATAATTTTGCGGTTTTTATTTTTAAGTCGTGTATATTTGCAATAGCTAAAATTTTTATCCATTAAATGCAGTTAACAAGGTTAGTTCTAAAAACATAAGTAAATGATATAATGAAGTTAGTTATTATTTTTGAGAAGGAGTTTTATAATGCTTGAAGAGTTTATGGAGCGTCCTCATGAAAATGAGAAAGATAGAGCACTATTCTATATATCTCAACTTTTAGAGGAAGCAAGAAGTGATAAAGAGAATCGAGGAGAGGATATTAGAAGTTTGGAAGAGGTCCAGCGCCTTTTACACGCCAAAAAATATGGTTTGGTCTGGGAAGAACATGCTGAAAAAGTTGAAGAAGAGATGAAAACTAAAATTCCCGTTTTTATTGAAGAAAAGAGTAAAAAGATTAATGATAATCCGAATTCAGAAGATTTTAACTTTATTTTAGAGGGAGATAATCTTCATAGTCTACATCTATTGGAAAAAACACATACAAATAGAATTGATGTTATTTATATTGATCCGCCTTATAATACAGGAAATAGAGATTTTAAGTATAATGATGCTTTTGTTGATAAAAATGATTTGTTTTCACACTCGAAGTGGCTTTCATTTATGGAGCGGAGATTATCAATTGCAAAACGACTTCTAGCAGAAGATGGGGTGATACTTATTAGTATAGATGAGAATGAGTATAGTCATTTAAAACTACTGATGGATGAAATTTTTGGAGAATATAATTTTATCACTAACTTTATTTGGCAATCTACTCCGGGATCAAATACAGGGAATGAAATCAAAACAGTAACAGAAAGTATTCTAGTCTATTCTAAAGTGAAATCAAAAAGAAAAATTGGTTCTAGACCAGTAGTAGATAATTCTAAGTATAAATTTCAGGATGAATATGTTGAGAAAAGAGGAAAATATCTATTAAATAAGCTTGATCGTCGTATGACGGGTTCCCATTATTCAGAAGCACTAAATTATCCAATAACTATGCCAAATGGAGAAAAACTTTACCCGGGTAATTCAACTGAGAAACAACATTTTTGGAATTGGCGGTGGTCACAAACAAAATTACAATGGGGGATAGATAATGGTTTTATTGAGATAAAAAAAGGGAAAAATGGTTGGGCTGTTTATTTTAAACAATACCAATTTGTTAATAATAAAGATGAGAAAATTGAACGATCTTTACCGTTTCAAAATTTAATAAATGACCAGGATGGGCTAAGTTCTGCAACAGGTACTAGGGAAGTTATGAATATATTTGGTGAAAAGAAATTTGACTACCCCAAACCAATAAATTTAATAAAATACATCTTGCCTGTGCATCCAGACAAAAATGGAATAGTTCTTGATTTTTTTGCGGGATCTGGTACAACAGGTCAAGCAGTAGTAGAACTTAATGCTGAGTATGGTGGCAATAGAAAATTTATCCTCGCTACAAATAATGAAAATAAAATTGCAGAAGAAATTACATTTGAGCGACTAAAGCGAGTTTCTTCAGGTACGGATAAATATATTGCACATCCAATGAACCTAAAATATTTAAAAACAGATTTTATTGAAAAAAATGATTCGGATTTGGAATTTAGTTTGTTAGAAAATGTTAGGGCATTAATAGAACTTACTTATGGATTAGATTTATCCAGTTCAGAAATTGCAATTATTACTAAAAGGACGGAGCTTAAAAGTTTAGACTTATCAAATTTATCGATAATTTATATGAGAAGTCAAACTCATAAAATGTTGGATAGGATGCAGCGTTCTTTATTAAAAGATATTAAAATTATTGATATCCCAGAAACATTTTTTCCTAAAGAATTAAGAGAGGCAGGATTATGATAGGTATAGAACTTAAGGATTTTCAAGAGATTGCAGTGGCTAATCTTAGAGAACATTTTTTCCATAGTGATAATCAAACAATAGTTTTTTCGGCCCCAACAGGGAGTGGGAAAACAGTTATGCTCATTGCTTTGATGGATTCCATCATTGAAAATAATCCTTTAGATTACGATTTCGCATTTGTTTGGCTAACTCCTGGTAACGGTGAACTAGAAGAGCAATCTTATAAGAGTACATTAGATAAAGCAAGCCTTGTAAGACCACAAATGCTACAAGATGCATTAACTTCTGGATTTGCCCCTAATTCTGTAACTTTTATTAACTGGGAGCAGGTAACAAAAAAAGGAAATATTGCAACCCGTAATGGAGAGGTCCGAAATATTTCAGATAGAATAGAAGAAGCAAAAGAAAGCAATATTCATTTTATTATAATTGTTGACGAAGAACACCGTAATAAAACAATAAAAACAGATAGTTTTATTGATGGATTTAATGCAAGCAGAATCATTCGTACATCTGCAACACCACAATCAAGTGGAACAGCGTATAATCTTGTACAAGTAAATGAAGATGATGTAATTCGCCAAGGAATGATTACACGTAATGTTGTTCTTAACCTTGGAGTAAGTGAAGGGGACATAATCTCTGATCCTGTGACCTATTTTTTGGATTTAGCAGATGAAAAGCGTAGAGAAATAAAAAATGCATACCAGGAACTTGATAAGAATATTAATCCACTTGTTTTGATTCAGTTACCCGACGAGAAAACAGGAAAAGTTAATAAAGATTATATGCTAGCACGAGGAGAGTTAATTTCATCTATTGAGGATTATTTAAAAGAACTTGGGCAACAAGAAAACCAAGTGGCTAGGTGGCTTTCTGGGGATCACTTTAATATAGAAGCAATTGAGAAAAATGATTCGGATGTTAATTATTTGTTGATGAAACAAGCCGTATCTACTGGATGGGATGTACCACGAGCTAAAATTTTAGTAACTTTACGAGTTAATATGGAAGTGAATTTTACATTGCAGACGATTGGGCGTGTTCGTCGTATGCCTGAGCAAAAACATTATGAAAATTATAGTCTTGATAATTCTTTTATATTCTCAAATGATGTCAATTATATCAATGAGGTATTAGATAAAGGAGAAGGGGTACGTATTGCTCAATATACTCTAAATTCAGATGTAACAGATTTTAATCTTATTTCTTTAAAACCTAATGAATTTGCTCGACCAACAATCGAAGAAATTACAAAAATGTATTGGTCAAAATTCAAAGACAAATATCAAATCTCTCAAGATAAGAATAATTTTGAAAAATTGAATATTGAAAAATTAAAAGCTGGAGGATATGATTTTTCAACAGAAATTAAGCAAAAAGTACCAGTATCTGACAGATTACTGCTTGATGTAGAAACAGAAAGTTTACGAACAGTTACTACAAGAGAAACAGTAAGTCCTAGAAAAAATAGATTAACATTGTTGGATAGAGAGCAAGATATCCAAAAATATTTGCATGTTAGCTCAACCTCTGATACTCATTCAATTTTAGTAGAACTTTTTAGTGAAAGAGGTGAGGGAATCTTTGTACCACCAATTTTGAGGCTTAAAAATCTTGAATTGACTGCATTTATAATTAATAACTATAAAAAGCTGCGTGATGACGCAAAAGAGATGGATACAAATAATTTAAATCTTTTTGATTCAGCTTCTGATATGATTGATCACGTGAAGTTTATGTTCCCTAAATTTGAATCATATAGAGTGAAAACAGATACGATACTTCAGAGTAAAATAATGAAAAAAAATGTTTATGAAGGATATTCTGAAGCAAATTGGGTGGGACAATCAACTCCTGAAAAATTATTTGAACAATGGTTAGAAAAATCTGAGAAAGTAAAATGGTGGTATCGCAATTTTGACCGAGGTGAGAGGTACTTTTCTGTAGCTTTTGGTGCAAAAAAAGAAGGTTTTTTTCCCGATTACCTAGTGCAAGATATAAACGGAAAAGTATATATTTGTGAAACTAAAGGTGGAAAAAACGCAGATATCGATGATTATTCAGAAATAAAATTTTATGCATTGAAAGATTATGTAGAAAGTTTTGCTAAAGATAAAACTTTTGCTTTTGTTCGTCCAGATAGAGGTCGTCTACTTTATAGTAATACGGAGTATGATAAAGACTTAAATAATCCCGATATTTGGAAAGCAATAGAAAATCTATTTGAATAATGAAATAAGACTTTATCATATAATAAAGATTTACTCTAAAACTAACCAAGAATTTAAAATGTATAATAAAATTTATAAAATAAAGAGCCGTTAGAAATTTCTAACGACTTTTTGCTTTGCAAGTTTGTTAATGTATTATTTATTGTTCATTTAGATTAAAGTTAATATGTAAATTTTGTTCCTCAATTTCAATTAATTGACAACGGGACACTACGAACTTTTTAAATATATTATCATATTTCTCATCAAGATGATATATAAATTTAGAAATTAGATAAATAAAATCCCAAGGATATAGTTTCTCGGCAACAGGTATTCGAAATTCATTTCTTAAGTCTTCTTTATCTTTTTCGTCATGATAGGATAAACCGATATGTAAATGCTGTAGTTCATGCAGTACTTTTTGAAAACCTTGGGGATCATAATCCAGCCTCATGTAATCAAGCATACCAAAGTCAAAATTGGTTCCACTATTATCAGTATCAAGGGTAGCATCCATATCAATTGAAGGAATAAATGATAAATTATATCTTTCTATCTCTCCATCTTTTGAAAATTTATAATATAGGGAAATAAAAGATTCATCTTGAAAGGAAATTTGATATCGACTATTGTCAAGAGTATCTATATACATTTCAGGATAGTTGTTTTTTGTGAATTTACCAGTAACTTCTCCAATATAATCTTTACCGAATTTAGGTTGTTTACATTCTAATATTAAGGGTATGCTTTGAATTTCCCAGAGTTTATTAATAAAAAATTCACGGATAATTTCTTGATCAGACATACTTTATCCTTTGCCCAAATGTTTTGATACTAAATTTTTAATAACTTCTTCAGGTAAAGTTTTTAGCATTTCTTCAAGCGATGCAGCTTTATTATCAATAAGCTCCTCACTTGCTCCTAACATTTTTATCGTTTGTCTTTCTTCAGAAGTAGGAGATGTAAACATCAGTTTATAATCTACATCGCTAACTGAATCAATCTCAGATTTAAAATTATTTACATTTTTTCCATAAAGCCATACTTTCCACTTGGATCTAGTCATTGCTGTAAACAATTTATTTCTATTTAAGCTGTTTCTTGATGATAAAGGCACAGAATTACAATTTACTAAAATTACAAGGTTAGCTTCATTTCCTTTAGCTCTATAAACGGAGGTATAAACTAGAGAATCTGCTGTGGCAATCCTGTCAGGAGTTTTACTATTCATAAGCCTTACACGGATGTCTTGTGTGATATTATCTCTTGATGAAAATTGTGAATAAAAAATATCAGTAAATCTACCATGATCTCGTGTAAGGTAACTATCATCTAAATCAATAATCATAATATCACTTGGTAATACATCTTCTTTTTCAATTAGATCCAAGATCATGTTGGAAACAGCTGTATATTGATCATCTTCATCATCAAATCCTATAGGTTCGGGTATTGGAACTCCCGATTTTTCTTCAGTCCGATAAAGCGAGACAGGTTCCCCTGGAGCAAATGAATCATATTCATTCTTATAACCCATATCAATAAAATTTTGTTCGTTAACATAATTCACTAGGGGATGTTCGTCGCTTTCAACCTCTCTATATATTCCAAGTCCAATAGCATGTGCAGTTGTTAGTATTTCAACTGTAGCTCTATAGCTAGTAGTGAGATTTATATCTTTGCAATCCATTGGACCAAAGATTTCACTTTTAGAGGGGATTTTTACTTCATCTCTTAAAGACTGTAGCTCATCATATGCATAAATTAAGAAACCTGAAGTTTCACCTGTAAGAATTGACTCTTCTTGCTTTTTCAATGCAGTAAGGCATAATTTGTAAAAGTTTATTCCGAAATCTTGCGCTTCATCAATAAAGATATAGTCATATGTGCCAGAATAATCAGATTTATTAAGATTATCTCTTAATTCGGAGCAGACAAATTCAAATGGTTCTTTACCAAAAGGAGCTTGAGATTTTGCCTCTCCAAAATTTTTAAATTCATTATTTGTTTTTTCGCATAAATCAGAATAAAATCCCTTTCGTTTTCCGCCCCATCCGTGGAAAATATTGACTTTACTCATATCAGGTTTACCATATCGGTCATAATCTCTATAAAAAGCTTCAAACTGTTTTAACATGCTTGATTTTAATGAAGTAGTATAGAAAACAAAAGCAAGATTTAATTTGGGGTTATTATAATGTAAAAATGCTAATTTTTTTAACATTAATATAGTTTTCCCACTCCCGGCAAGACCTCTTATTCTTTGGTGAGATCTAATTGGAGAATGAACCATATTAAATTGAGTAGAATCATAGCTACCTATATATGAATTTCTTTTCTTCAACTCAGCTCCTAATGTTGTTTGTGAAGAAAGTATTCGGTCATCTTTACTGGTCAAATTGTAAGCTTTTTGAATAGCACGATTAATCTTTAAAATATCTGTATCGTCAAATACTTTTTGTGTATTGATTAGATCTTTAAATTGGGGGAAATTTCCCTGCATGATATTAAAAGATTTAATATATCTATTATAATCTCTGCTTATTTTAAATAAGCTACTATCAGTGGATAGATGATTTAATAGACAAGAGGCAAAAACATCCTCTTCTTCTGAATGTTCAAATAATATAATTATTCCCTTTTGAGTGATGATAAATCCCTTAACATAATCTTTATGATCTTGTTCGTCAATTATGGGATAACCATAATAGATATCGAAAGGTATATCATCACTCTCCATGTGGTTTATAAGATTCTGGATATTATGTGAGACAGGTTGGCTAAGATAATCTAAGCTACCAAATTTGTTATATCGAGTTTTTTTCATATTAATCCTTACTAAATAGAATGAAAATGCTGTTTTTTTTTTAGTTGCATCAGAAAATAAGGCAATAACATTCTGATGCTTTAGACTGTATCTTATAACTTTTTGTAGTACTCTTCCATTACTAATTGCTCAAGTAAATTATTTTTAGAAAAGTGGGCATATTCCAGCTCTATAATTAATTCCTTTATATTTTGCTTTTTTAAAATATTTTGGCACTCTACTTGATTTAATATTAATCCATTACTCATTTTGTGGAAAATATCTTTATGAAAAGTATCATGTCTATTCATAGAAACAATTCTTTTAATCTCATGTGATGCTTTGCTTTCACCTTTTTTTAGTCTTAAGACATAGTCCAATGCATGCTTATAATTCATGTTCAGGACATGGTGAAAATAGTTGAGTAATCGATTATGCATAGCTGATTTACTCATACCGGTTTGAGAGCATATGGAGTTAAAAGTTGATTTTTGAAGGAGGAACGCTTCGAGTTGTTCTGTTGAACAAAAGAGTAGTGAAGCAATAACATTAGCTTCATCTTCAAAGGGTATCATTTCTGATGGGTATACTCCAGAAAATTTTGAAGCAAAAATTAAGTGTTTCTTTTGATTGGTATTATGAAAGTGTAAGTGAACTAATTCATGTAAGATTGTAAAAATTATTCGTTGTTTAGGCATGACTTGATTAAGCATAATTATAATTTTATTGTTATGCTTATTCGGTATAGTTACACCAGATATTTTACTTGCTAGATCATCGTCAAGAAATTTAAATTTTTCATTACTTACTAAGTCTTTATGCTTAATTAAATCAGTCGAGGGAATAATTTTATTGTTCTTCTTTACTTCAAAGAAAGTAAAAAGAATATCGTATGTATTTTCAAAATAAGAAATAATATCAGAGTAAATAATACATTTCTTCTTTTTGTTTGAATAGCTTGCAATATCATCTAATAATATTGAAGCCATCTCCATATACTCTTTGTATGATGAAACACTAACTTTTCTGTACTCAATACTTGCCATATGAAAAATGTCTTCTATTTTTTCCAGTTAGAATTGTCATCAAACAATTCTCTCGCAATTTTCATCATATTTTTGACAGATTGATTAAATTTAGCTTGTTCTTCTTTAGTCATATCTTCGCTTTCCATACGAAAAGCAGCAAGAAGTTCACTTTCTTCTTCAGTTAAATCATTCTCGGTTTTATTTTCTTCACGTCCAAGGAGATAGTCGGTGCTTACATTAAAGTATTTAGCAATTTCTGATAGTCTTTTTGCAGAAGGATTTGAACGTTTATAACTTTGAAGGGTATTTCGAGGATAGTTTAATTCAGTTTCAATTTGATTCATTGATTTTCCTGTTTCTTCAATCAATTTTGTGAGCCGTTCGTATAGCATACTATCTCCTTTAAAATAAAAATAATTTTTTTGATTTATTTCTTGACTTTTGTAGAATTGAATGCTACAATAATAAATGTAGAAGCTGGTTCTACAAAACGAATAAGCAAATAGCCCCAATAAATGGAGCATTTGCAACATTATAAATAACTCAATTAAGTAAAACAAAAAAGTTAAACCTAATTGTGCTACTAATAGTACATGAACACTACTATTATAGCATGAAGAAGTATTTGCTTCAAGTGTGATTAATTGACTGATGGTGGGTACGCAACAGTAAAGTGAGATAATGTGTACAATCTGCAGGTGAATGAAAGATACGACTGAGCGGAGCAACTTCAGAGAGATAGGAGAGCCTAGAAAATCTGAAGGAGTATAAAGGTGGCAGAAAACTGCCCTTTGGGATATAGGATTCATGCTAGCATTATGCAATAGCAGAAGAACTCGTGTGAATCGGAAACCAAACCAACTTTCATTGTGTTTGTTATCCTAAAAGTCCGTGCCTTTCTTGCTCTTGGTGACAAGGGGTTAACAAGTCACTCAAACAAAAAACTAATAAGACTGCTGAGTTTCAGGGTATAATATCCACGCTTTCTCAGCTAAAACAAAAATATTTAAAGAAATAGTGATAATGTTGAACGATTGATTACATTATCTGGATATTGAGTTTCAGGGTATCTTCCACGCTTTCTCAATTCAATCAAAAATATCTAAAGAAAAGAAAGAATATCTGACCTTCTGAAATAATAGATAGGGCTTGTTCTGAAAAACAGTAAAAATTTAAGTCAATGAACAACTAAATAGATTGTGTTTGTTCTTTTTATTTATAAAGAGAAACTTAAGTCAATGAGTTGCTCCTAGAGTAATGTTTGTTTTACTGGCAGTGATGTATGATGAAGATATTTTATAAGTACATGTTTATAAATTTTATGACCTGAGTAAGTCATTAAAAACTACTTGTGGTATAAGAGAGAGTTCCAATTATTTTTGGATGAAAGAAAAGATTGATTGATAAATTGAATCTGAGAACATCAAAATATCTGATTCATGAGCATTAATAATTAGACTTATTAATGCTACGGTGGTTACGGACAGAATATATTTTACAGTAGTAAAAATTCTATTTAAAATCCAGTAATAAAAATTTGGTAATGGTTCAATACAGTCGACAAAAAACTCTTTAAATTCTTCAAAAATATTCATAGTAATTCTCTTCTCGTTTTAATTTAATATAATCTCAATTTTTTATTCATGGTGGAACAAAAAGACCGACTTGGGAGCTATTTGACCCAAGCAGGAGTTATGAGATTATATTTTTATCATTATATCACAAAAAAGCAATGCTTTCTGCTCTATGAGCAGTTTTTATAATGACTGTTGGTTTAATGTAAAACATCTTTGGTTTTCATCAGAGTACCAAAGAAAATATAGGTTCGATTCCTGTACGGTCAATAGTGAATGCTTAAAGGCTTCGCTGCTCTCTTTCTTCTTGGTCGTTGAAAGAGCTTTTTTTGTTTTTCAAACCTTGAACTATTTGCTAGTACGGCAGACGGAGGGCGGTAGTCGATAAGCAATGAAAATCAAAAGTATAACGCAAAGATAAAATCTAAAAGAAAGTAGGACAGTTTATAGAGTTATAAAGCTATGGTATAATCAAAGTAGAAAAAGTAAAGGAGATAAGTTATGGCTATGCTGAATATATCACGTGAGGAAATGGTTACCATTTCTAAAAGAGAATATGATGATATGCAGAATGAACTGCGAAAACTCCGTAATCAAGTTATCCTAGATGGCAAACTTATGGAGGGCTTATCTTCTGCGTACAGAGAAGGGACAGTAGATGCTGATGAAGCATTGGGAAGATTAAAGGTTAAAGATGAACAACGTACGTTTATCGACTAAAGCAGCTCGTGACCTAGAACGCTTAAGGGATTTCCTTTATCATCAAACAAGGTCAAGACAAGTTTTAAGAAAATTTGATAGAGAGTTTGAAAATGCTAAGGATAGTATTTCAAAGAATCCATCAGGTTATCCTTTACTTGAACACAATAAGAAAATACGGAAAAAATACCAATGGAAATATTGGTATTTTTTTATTGATTATTCAGATGAAGTCGTCATTCAAAGGATTTTTCATGAGAGTGAGAACTGGTTGAATAATTTAGAATAAGAGAGGAAACTATTTGACAGAAATAGAGCGACGTTGCAATTTGATATATGATAATTTTCATATGGACTGTTGTTTACGTTATGACCAAAGAACAGTCTTGCAACTGTCGTATAAAAAAGCGGTAGATCAGCTACAAAAAATAAAAGCTTCCAGTAATGACTGGGGCTTTTTGAATGCAGAACGAACTTTAACACGTGTTAAAGCAACATATAAAAAATTTGTGTCCTAACTTTGTCTGCTATGACATTAACTAGCAAAAAAATTAATCTTAAGGAGAAAAAATGATTAAATTTCCAATTAAAGCCAAAAAATTACTCGGTGAGAAAATCATCGTAGATAAAAATGTTACAGTTGAAGCAAAACGTGGTGTTGAGCAAGGTTATACTCGTTACCATGCTTCAAGTAAAGAACAGCCAGAAGGTTTTGAAATTCGTGTAGAAGGTTCTAATGCTGCAAAACCTACACGCCGTCAAGAAGTTGTTTTGACAGATGTTAAGCTGGCACAAGTTCGTAACCGTACCCAAAAAGGTAAATTTGTTTATGAATATGTTGTTTACGCTGAATCATTGAAATTAGTTTAAAAAGGGGAAATATATATGACATTGAAATTAAGTACAGTATTTGAAAAACAAAATGTATTGACTGAAGAAATCGCAGATTTTGACAAAGGGCTTGGAAAACTTACTTTCCAAACTGCTGTGCCACAAATGGTTTATGAAGATTATGAAGCTGAAGAAGGTGAAATTAAACGCCGTCCAACCAATGTCGTTGACTATTATGAAGTGAAACTTTATTCTGAAGCACTTGGTGAACAAATTGAAGTTAAAATGCCTGAATCCACAAAATTTGATGGTATTGAATTTGAAGATGAAGTCAAACTCGGCAATCGTTCTGCTTTCTTCTGGAATGATAAAGAAGTGACGACTTACAATGGTCAAACACGTACAAATTACTATGATGGTGTGAAGTTCCGTGCTGATAGTATTGAAAAAGCAAGCAAAGTTAATCACTCCAATCAAACTGCTGCTCCAAAAACTGAAAATAAATCAGAAAATAAAGCTGCAGACCAAAAATAATAGCCTATGGGACAAAAAAATGTGTCTAAGGGTTCTCGTTTAAGACTGTCTGATAAATATGACCGTCAAAGTTTTGTAGGCATTGTAGGGCTTATTTTGAGTAGTCCTAGTGCAGCTTTTTATAAAGATTTTCAAGCAATGGATTCTAAAATGCTCGCTCTTATTTTGACAGGCGTTTTTTTTGTTGCTTTTTCTTTGGGATTTGGATTGCTTGTATTCACGTATGGTCATTTTAGAAGTTTTTCTATGAAAAATTATAAAAGGCTTTTATTGAATTATCTTGTGCAACACAATCTTATTGAGAAAGTGACGGTTAAAACAGATAAAGGAACAAGGGAACGGCATAAACTTGCTCGAATCTATGTAAAACAGCCCAATTCTTATGAATTACATACTTATTTTCCAATTGATGGAGGTACACATCAAGAAAAATTCTTATCTCTTTCTGCAGAATTAGAAACAACCTTCTTTGCGGACTTTCAAGAACAAAATTTTATTGATGAAAATAGGATTTTGGCTAAAAGGTCTTATGTAGAATATGTGTTTGCGATTGATGGAGAACGAAACAGAATTGGTGTTGATGATGTTGTTATCGATAAGAAATTAGGTTTGAAACTCATGAATGGAGTGTACTGGAATTATGAATCAGACCCACATTTACTGATTGCAGGCGGTACAGGGGGAGGTAAGACAGTACTCTTAATGTCCTTACTCTCAGCCTTGGCTCGTGTAGGTAGAGTGAGTATCTGTGACCCTAAGCGTTCAGATTTTGTTGGTTTAATGGATGTTCCAGTTTTTAAAGACCGTGTTTTCATCGATAAAGAAAGTATGATGAATTGCTTAAGGCAAGCAGTTGAATTTATGGATCAGCGCTATGATACCATGACCAGTCATCCAGAATATAAGTCAGGCAAACGCTATTCAGATTATGGATTGCCTCCTGACTTTATTCTTTTTGATGAATGGGCAGCCTTCATTGCAAGTTTATCTTATCAAGAATATGATGAAGTGATTCAATGGGTCACTCAAATTGTTTTAAAAGGTCGTGCTTCAGGTGTATTTCTTATCTTGGCTATGCAACGCCCTGATGGGGAATATCTTAAAACAGCGCTACGTGATAACTTCATGAAACGTTTGGCGGTTGGTCGTTTAACGGCTTCCGGTTATCGTATGATTTTTGGGGATGAAAACGAAAAGAAAACCTTTAAATATATTAAAGGGAAAATCGGTCGTGGTTATGTTTCAAATAATGGTGAATTGGCACGTGAATTTTATAGTCCACTTGTGCCGATTGCGGAAGGGTATGATTTTATCTCAGAACTTGCAAAACTTCCTGTGTTGGAAGAAGTTCAACCTGTTCAGCTAGAAGCACCTCCTATCTCAAATATTGAGCAAGAACGTGCAGAAGCAGGACAATTAGAAGAAAAAACTTATACCATCACATCTTTAAGCCGCAAATTGGAACAGCCAAATAAAACTGTAAAAACAGTGATTGAGCGTTTAGCTGCAGGGGGATTTTCTATTCGAGAGGAAGCTCCTTATACTGAAGATGATTACTATGCCATTCAATCTGTCTTTTCTGCCAAAGAAGCAGGAGAGTTGACCTTGAATGCGGCTATTGATGAAATCTTGGCGGATGAAGCGGAGTACAAAAAAGATTTTGAGAATTTTAATAAGCCTACGGCTTAGATTTATTCAAAAAAATTGATAAAACCTGCAGTCGGCGGTGCGTAAATTATAGGACTTGTCCGTCTGTCCGAAGGACGACTTGCCAAAGGCAAGCAATTTTCCACGGTCGTACTGCCCTCACAAACGGTAGTGCGTGACAGCAGTTTCCACTTATTAAGGAGCTGTTCTTCTCTATTTGGATTTAATGCGTGCAGTAGCGTAAGCATAGCTCCGTGCGAAGCGTAAGGAGTGAGCGTGCGAATGCACGGAGTGGTGGCGTAAGCCGCCACTCGATAAACCCCCAGAGTGCTAATGAGGGGGGTAAGAAGTGACACTACCTTAACAATCCCAGTAAACAAGCGAGTTTAGCAGGTGTCACCTGTTAAGTTATGAGGAGGTTTAATGTTTGAAGAAATTCTTAAAGAATTGAGAAACAATCGAGGTTTAACTCAAATTGAAGTAGCTAAAGGTTTGGGGGTTACACAACCTACTTATCAGCAATGGGAAACTGGCAAACGTTCACCTACTAGCGAAACGTTATCAAAACTTACAAACTACTTTGGAGTTACAACTGATAGTTTATTAGGTAGGACAGGCTATGATTTTCTAAAACTTAAAGATTTTCTTAATGTACTTACACCAAGAAATGAAAATCTTGATGTGAAAATTTATTGTTTTGACCCTAATATTGAAATTAGCCCCTTAACGTTTAAAGATGGTAAATTATTGTTCAGTTCCTTTGACCTTTGCTTAAAAGATAATTATTGGTTTGGATTTAAAAACCTAAAAGATGATATTATATCCAAAACTGAAGAATGGCATAATCGTGAAGTTGTTCTTGTAGATACATATCCTCGTAACCGTGTGAATGGTGATTGGTGGCTAATTGCAATTAGATAGTGATTAAATAAATTTTATTAGAAGGAGGTCGACAAAAATTGATGTAAAATCTGTAAGGAAAGGCGCTCATGTTACACAACAATTTATGTCGGATGTTCTTGGTATTTCTCTAAGTTATTATAGAAAAATTGAGAAAGGGATTAAACCTCTTACTCCTGAATTAAAGGAAAAGATAAAAATGGCTTTCTTTAAAAGATTTGATAGTCACTACAAAATTATTGCAACGATTGACTATGTGAATATTCGATTCCAAACTTTAAATGTCAATGAAGTGATAAAAGAAGTTTTGGGTTTAAAAATCGAAAACTTTCACTTGAATGATATGAAACGTTACAATTATCCCTTCTTTCTTAATTATGGGCATATCAATGTTTACTATCATGATAAAGACCCTAAAGCAGGTGTCTTGATTGAAATGAGTGGTCAAGCGTGCCGTGAATTAGAATATGAGTTCGAAAATCACCAGAATAAGAAAACATGGTATGACTTTTTTTCAAATGCTATTGATTATGGGTTAAGAAAAGCGCCTGAAAATGAAAATTTTGTAAAAGTAACACGTTTTGACTTGGCACTTGATGAACAGTATAACGAAAAAGAAGGAAACTTCGATTTGTTTAGCTTATTGAGTGCCGCACGTGATGGACGGTGGAATGGTCGTAAAAAAAGTTATGCGGCTATTTTGGGAGGAAGAAGAACTGCAGAGGGATTAGTCAATGATGGCTTATCTCTTTATTTTGGTTCAAAACGTACACACTTATTTTTTCGTTTCTATGAAAAAGATTATGAACGTGCAGAACAAGAAAAAGTTTCAGTCGAATCTGTTCGAGATCTCTACGGTTTAAAAAATCGTTATGAAATAGTCATGCGTAAAGAAATTTCTAATGCTTTTGTAGAGCGTTTCGTCAATGAGAATTTTAATTTTGCGGAAGAAGGGGTCAAGTTGATTAATGATAACTTGACCTTTTATGATAAAGAAGGAAATTTGGATATGGACTGGTATAAGTTGATGGGAACAATGAATGCTTATCACTTTACTGTGCAGCCTGAAGAACCTGATGTCAATAGTATGTTTCATTGGTTTGAAAATGGTGGACCTGCTTCAACATATTTATTATTGAGTAAATATGATGAAATGATGGGAGATAGTCGTTTACAAGAAATCATTGAATCTGCGGAAATAACAGAAAGAAATGAAAAAATATTGGAACAGCTCGAACTTATCAAAGGAGGTTAGCCATAGAAACTAATTTGAAACACTTTCACAAAATGCAGGAAAAGCGGCTTTCAAATCATGCAAGATTGTTGAAGATAACTTTAAGCAGTTATACGTTCAATAAAGAAAAGTATGATAATAAAGTTTTTGATTCTTTGTACTTTCAACTTATTGATGAAGAATCGGCTTTAAAGACTTTAGATGAAGTAGGCTTAATGTTTCCTCATGAAGCGCAACTCTCCAGAAAAAGTTATTATGAAAAACACAAAAACCAAAAAATAGGAATATTGCCCTATGGTTATAAATTAGCTGTGTATTTCTTAATTGACAATGGTTATGCGGAAGCTGTTTTGTAGTCAAAATATAGAGGAGAAAAATATTGAATATAAGTTTATTAAATTTAAAAGATTTGTACCTTAAACTTTCAGGAGAAGATTTTAAAAATGTTTTTTCTGTTATAAGTATGATGTTGAAGGAAAATATTAATTTGGCGGGGTGGGAATTGGTAGAAATCCCTTCAGAACAAACATATTGTTTTTATAATGATCAAACAGAAAATGCCTTTGATTTTGAGGAGAATAGCGATGGTAATTTATGTCCACATTATTATAAACATGTCATGGTAAACAATATAAATAAAATTCCTACAGGAACTATAATAGATGCAATTTTAAAGTATGAAATATAGCATAGGTAAATTTGATAAAACGCTTACAAAATAGTATAATTATTATAAACAGAAGATAACTATTTAATGAATGATATTAGTATTATTTTTTGTTGAATACTATTAAAAAGAGGTGATTTTTATTAAGTTTGAGGAAGCATTATTATTAACGGAAAAAGAGAACGTTATAATCAGTTTGGAAGAGATTTCAAGAAGAAGAGACTTATCTGAAATTCTTCAGAGTTTTTATTGTCCGGATGAAAACTGTAATGCCAGATTGACTTATAACAGAAGAACTAGAGGCGCTTATTTAAGTAAACATAAATCAGCGACACATTCTTCGGAGTGTTTGCTATTTTCTGAAGAAATTAAGCGTCAAAAAGAAATGGCAGAATACGAAGAAGTAAAGGGGAGAGTATCTGAAGGGGGGCTCAAACGAAGAAAAAGAGATACTAGTCAAATGATTAGAAATTTCTTGAATCCACCAGAAAAAATTGAGAAAAAAACGAAAAGGAGGAGACCCACACCTCGTACTAAAGTAGATGAAGATACTGTACAACAAATTACCACTAAGGTAATATATGATTCTGATTCAGATGTAATTAAAAAAGAAGGTGAAGGAAAAGTAAGAGAACCTAGCTTTTATAAAATATATCTCCATCAGTTATCTAAGACTGATAACTGGAAGAATATCACGACATTTGCATATATAGATAAAGTTTCAGTGGGAACGTTAGAAAAACCATATGCAGAAATATCAGGATATTTTGAAGATCAAAAGGTTACTTTTGTGTTACCAGAGGTATTCTTCGTAAGTAATAAACGAGCACTTAGTATACAACAATTATTAGAGCATTTAACAGTTCTAAAAGGGTACATAGAGAATAATTCGGGAAATCTTTTAATAGGTACGCTCTGTCAATCTGAAGAAATACAATTGGATAATTTACTTCTTTATATTCCAGAACCTGATTTTATAGAATTTGTAACTAAAACAGGTAGTGTGCTTCCGTCATTGTCTGATGTAGTAGCAGCAATTGCTTCTGAAAGAATTTAAATATCATTTTATGAAAAGGACATATTAATGTTCTTTTTTATATAAAAGCTGTTAAATAATGTATTCAGCTTTTCAAAACAAAAAAATAACATTAAAGCTAAGGGATATGAATTCTCTATTTTTTATTTAGAACGGAGGTCAAAGTGTTATTTTATCAGAGAAAGAATATACGGAATTAATGGAAAAAATTCAAGCTGGAGAAGAATTGACTGATCGAGAATATCGTTTAATATTTTCTAGCTTGGATAAACGCCTAGGTTACAATGCAGACGGTACAAGCCGTATTATAGAAGTTTTTGCGGAACGTTGGACTGCTGAAATTTTTGGATAAACATTTTTTATTGAATAATTTCAGATGTGTGAAGGCAAAATCAGAGGATGGAAAAAATAGAAAGAATAGGAAAACAATATGCCAACACTATCACAAGAAATTAAATCACTTCAAGCAGAAGTAAACGACATTGAAGCACTCTTTGCTGCAGGAAACGCTTTTCAAGAAGCAGCTCAAAAGCTTAAAGGAAAAGGTAAAGTTTTACGAACAGTTGAAAATGACACAACAATTTTGGACGATACAATTGAAATTATTGCAAATCGCACAAATGATGTTATTAAAAACTTGGTTAAAGCTTCATCATCTTACAATTTTTCAAAAAAATCTTTCAATGAATTGAAAGCAAAACTTGAAGATGTACAAGCGCAAGCTCGCCGTAGCGCAAAATAAAAAAACAGCGAAAATAGTATAAAAAATGGGTGGGATTTTGCTTTCACACATTTGAAATTATATTAAAAAAAGTACCGTTAAACCCTGTATTTACAAGGGAAAAATGGTATAATAGTTATATAAATAAAGCCGAGCAATAATAGCTTCTCGAAGGTGTGGATTTGGGCAAAAACACCGTTTATTTTCAATAAAAAATGAAAATGGAGAAACTCTGATGAAATTAAACAAAAAACAAACTATTGTAGGTGTTAGCTTGGCAATTCTTTTGCTTGGTGGTGCTGCAGGCGCTACATATTCTCATAATGTTAAAGCTGAAAAGGCTAAACAAGTCCAACAGGAGAAAGAGAAAAAACAAGCGATTGAAAATGCAAAACAAGCAGATAAAGAATTATTGATAAAAGCTAAAGCAAGTCTTGCTGAAGCACAAAAAAATCCTAGTGCTAATAATTTAGAACTTGCTAAAAAAGCTATCTCTCAGGTAAAAGATGATAAAGCAGCTCAACAATTAACGAAAGAATTAGACGGTATCAAAAATCGTGTGAAACTTGAAACTGAAGCTAAAAAAGCAGTCGCAGATTATCAAAAGGATGCTACAAATGCAGATAAATTGAAAAAAGCACAAACTGCTGTATCAAAATTGACTTCTGATTATAGCAAGACTTTAAAAGCAAAATTGACAAAAGATATTGCAGCTTCAAAAGCACAGGCAGATAAGGCTAAAAAAGCAGAAGCAGCTAAGGTTGCAGCTTCTGATGTAAAATCAGTCGATAATTCTAACAAGGCAACAAAAAATAATAATTCAGAAGTAAATCAATCACAAGCTGAAAATTCAGTTGTGACTGATCCTGCTCCTGTAAATAATGATACAGCTACAAATGATAATGTTAATGCCTATCAACCTACACCTCAAACTCCACAAGCTCCTGCAGGTGGTGACAATTCAGGAAGTGGAAACACTTCAAATCCTAATCCACCAAGCACAGGTGGCGGTAATACAGTAACACCTCCAACAGGAGGAGGTAACTCAGGCGGTAATGGCAATACAGGTGGAAATAATGGGGGTGGAACTGTAACTCCTCCTCCTGCGGAAACATTTACTGGATGGGTAAGAAGAAATGGTGTCATCGTCTGGTCACAAGGTGGTTTTAGCTCTTTAGCAGAAGCAGGTCGTGCAGCTGCAGCTTGGGCTAATGCACATATGGATTTTGATGGTGATTGGTCATCAGGTGCTTATTAATTAATATAAAAAAGAAAGCGGTAGTTTCTTATGAAACTGCCGTTTTTTATATTCAGCCCTCAATCAAGGCATAAAAAGGATTTTAGAATGGGGGGAGATAGTAATTTAATAACTAATATAAAGCGTGAAAAGCACGCTTTTTTGTTTTGCTCAGAATTAAAAAGAAAAATAGGAGAAAATGATGTCGAAATTCAAAAAGAAAAAATTACAAAAAGCTCTCACAGAAGAAAAAAACACACGTTTCCGCATGCATAAAAAAGGAAAGCATATGGTCACAATGTCTATGCTCGTACTTACTGTAGGAGGTTCTCTCGCAGGTCTTGCACAGGCAGATGTTTTAAATATCAGTCCATTTTCAAGCCCTGCACGTTCGATTTCACTTCCTGATAAAGGGCCGGTCAACTATAAGTTTTCAGGTACTGGTACGGTTAAATGGTCGAATGGGCATGAAGCTTCCGCAAACTTTATGGAAGTTAATGGTGCGACAACGTTCTGTTTAGAGCCTTTTGTGGATGTCTTTAATGGTGCTTATGCAACTAAAGCAGGTCAAAGTGAAGCCGTCTATAAGTTATGGAATGAGATGACAGAGTATCAACGTAATCTCATTAATAACATCACTTATATTGGTGAAGTGAATAATGCAGAAGCAGATAAAAACATTAACCTTGCGACACAGTTTGCTATGTGGCTCGTTGAAGCAGGACAAAATGAGGTTTCAGGGTTGCTTCCTAAAGTTTCAGAAGTTGACACTTCAAAATTGAATAACGTTGTTGGTGGACATAAAATTACAGGCTTAGAGTCTACTGGTGCGGATATTAATAAGGTCATTGGACATGCGACAGTTATTCTTAAGCAAGCAGTCGCAAGTTCTAAAAATCCAGATTTTAACCCTAATCCTTTGACAGTTGTTGCAGGTTCGAGTGCAACTGCCACAGATAAGGCAGAAGTTATTGCAGGAAATGCAGGTGGCTATGGTACACCTTTTGATATGATACAAGCTTCAAAAGGACTTACGGCTAAACGAAATGGAAATTCTTTGGAAGTTTCTGCTACTCCTAGTGCGATTGGAGATAATGGTTCAGTTAAAGTTAGAAACTACATTAACGAAAATTTTCAACCTAGCTATATTTACGGTACAATCAATCCAGACAGTACCGTAGGACAAACACTTTTTGCAACTTCTGACCCTGCCAATCTGAAAGGGGAATTGAAAGTTAAAACTATTGGTCTTGGTAAGTCAACCCTTCTGAAACAAGACGCCGATACAGGCTCTACTGAAACACAAGGTGCTGCACATCTTGAAAACTCTGAGTGGGGTTATTTTTATAAGTCAGACGACAAACCTGTAACTTGGAAAGATGGTTATGAAGGCTATCCTATTACTGCAGTCGCAGGCGAAAAAGTCGCAGGTGATAATGTCGTCCTTCGTATGACGGATGTTTCTAAAGGAATTAGTGTTAAAAACTTGAAATTCCCAGATAAAGTTTACATCAAGGAAACGAAAGCACCAGAAGGTTATGAGCTTTCAACGAAAAAATATGATGTTGAATTTGATGAAAATGATAAGTTCGATAAAGATACTAAAAATTACATTGAAGAAGCCACAGCCAAAGATCGTGTAGGGAAGTTTGGAGTGGTTTGGTCAAAAGCACAAGATGTCAACGGTTCACTTACTGGATTGAATGGTGCAGTCTTTGAAGCCAAACCAATTAATGGCACAAAAGGTGAGCCTGTAAGAGTGACTTCTAAAGCAGTCACTGACCCTAGCACAGGGATTACAACTAATGGTGTTGTAGATTTCAAAGATTTACTTACTTTTGGGGATCATGAGTTTACAGAAGTTGAAACACCAGATGGCTTACAACCTATCAATCCATTTACAGTTACACACACAACGAATCGTGATAAGGACGGCAACATTACAAGTTATACGTTCGTCTTTAAAGATACAGTCACAGGTCAAATTATCTCTACAAATGATGTTGATGTGTCACACATGACAGATAACAATATCATGTTCAACTTGAACCTTGGTACATTTACAGACAAGCCAGAAGAAAAACCAACACCAACCATTACCACTACTGCTAAGGATAAAGCAGATGGCGATAAGACCCTTGGTGTAGGTCAGGCACAAGTGACAGATATGGCTCAAATGTCAAACCTTCCTGCTTCTAAAGAACTCAACCTCAAAGGTAAAGTCGTTTACAAAGACTCAGGTAAAGAAGTAAAAGATGATAAAGGTAAAGCTATTACTGCCGAAAAGAAATTTACAACGGACGAAAACGGTAGTGCCACAGTTCAGTTGGATTTCCCAGTCATTAACACGGTGAAAGACCAAAACAAAGACTATACTGTTACCGAACTTGTCACAGATGAAGAAGGAAACAAAGTCGTTGAAGAAAACAACTACAAAGACAATCCTTCTCAAACGGTTAAGGTAGATGAAGCAGACGGTCACACAGAAGTTCAGGATAAGGAAATTACACCTGAAACAACGACTGTGACCGACAAATTCTTCTATGAAGGCCTGGTTAAAGGCGATACTTACACTGTTAAAATCACACAAGCTTATGACCATAACTTGAAAAAAGTAATTGATGTAAACGGTAGTTTGACATTCAAAGCCGAAGATACTTCAGGTACTGTGGAAGTTCCTGTTAAAGTAGATGCGAAGAAATATGCAGGGCATAAGATTACCTTCTATGAGGACGCATGGCATGGTGAGAAACCAAATGAAGAAGAGCCACCACTGATCTCTCACCATAACAAAGATGATGAAAAGGAAACATTTACAGTGAAGAAAACTGAAACACCTAAAAAAGAAACACCAAAAGCTCCGGATACTCCAAAGAATATTCTCCCTTCAACAGGTGAAGAAAAAGCTGTTTGGAGCTTAGTAGGTATTGGTGCAATCCTTGTAGCATTGGGAGTAGCTCGTCGTGATAAAATTAAAGCCTTCTTTAACAAAGATAAAAAATAATAAATATTGACCGTAAGAATCGGTGAAGTGGTGGGATGGTGGAGTAAAAAAAATATGGAGGTAACATTTGAAAATTTATGAATTGGCAAGAGAATTGGGCGTGGATAGAGAAGCGCTCCTTTTTTTTGCTCAAAATCAAAAAATTGAAGTCAAAAGTATCGCTGCAGAGTTAACATCTGAAGAAAAAGATTTGCTACTTTTGGCTTTTGATGAAGCAGGAGGAAAATTAGAGCCTGTGATACCTGAAGAACTGATAACAACTGGTGCGACAGGTAAAGAAGAAGGGGCAGGGAAACAAAGTATTTTTAAGGGATTTTTCTCTGGTTTAAAAAAATATGAGAAAAAGCCCAAGGAACCTGAAATTCCTAAAACTAAAACAGTAAAGGAAGGGAAGGCACTGCGTATTTACCGTCTTGTTGTTATCTTGATTATTGGTTTATTTGTAGGATTAGGTTATTCCGCTTACAATGCCAATGTTCAGGTTACTGATTTAACACAAAAAGTTAATGAAACCACTCAAACCTTAGGTGAAAATCAAAAAACCTTATCAAAGGAAAACGAAAAGTTACTAGAGCGTGTGAAAGTTTTAGAAAATGGAAATAAAAAGTCAGAATACACTTCAAAAAGTACGGAGAAGAAGACTTCAACTCCTAAAGCTAAAACACAACCCTCTCAAAATAAAAAATAGAAAGTTGGATTAAAATATGAGTTTTGATGATATTAAAGCAGGATTTGTTGTTCTACTTGCTGTAATTGCAGGGATTATGATTTTTAAACATTGGAAAAATGGTGCATGGGTGGAAATCATCTCTGTTCTTGCTATTGGTGGTATTATGTGGGCGTTGTTCACAGGGAAGGATATATTTGCCATTATGTGGGACTTTATCACAGCTATCCTAAAAGTCTTTGGCGTAAATATTGCGTGATTGCCTATGGAAAAACAACATTATGATTATGCGATAGGTTTAGAAACACCTTATTGGATTCAGGAAATCAGACTGCGAGGCAAAGTCTATTGGACTTTCCAAACACCCTTATCTGTGCCTTTTTTAGGAGTTACAGCTTTGAGCGCAGTTGCGGTTTTTCTTTTTATCCATCCGCTACTTCCAATTCTTAGATACGTTCCTTTTGTACCTGTTGCTTTGTGTACAATATTACCTTGGTTTATAGGTAAATCTTATGTAGAAAAAGAGCCTGACGGTAAAAAAATGCACTACTATATTTATGGTGTGTTTCGCTTTATTAAAAATTTTGGTTTTGATAAACGTTGTATTTATGCTGAGGAACGGAGGGAAGAAGTGCAAGAAAAGATTGTATTTGAAAAAGTTATGCTTTAAATAGAGCTAGAAAGAGGAATATGAAACTTAGTTACCCAATTGAACAATATAAGGAGAATTTAGTCTTAACCAAAGAAAGAGAAGTAATGGCTTTTTACACGATCCCTTACTTTTCTTCTTCTCCGATTAATTTCAAGAAAAAGAAAGAAACAAAGGAAACAATAGAAAAAGCGGTAAGAAAACTTCTACCGAATTCCTATTTTGAACTTTCTTTAGTATCACGTGATTTTCTTTTGGAAGAAAAAATGTCAGACCTTGCAAAAACTTTTGTATCTGAAAATAAAAAATCTGGAGAAGTTTATCTTAAAGAAGTAACGGAACGTTATACAAAAGAGATGGAAATCCCTTATAAGTATTTTTGGTTGCTAGGGGTCTATATCTCTAAAGAAATGAAAGACATGTCTTTCAAAGAACTTGTGAAAAATGCAATCACAAAACAAACTGCAGCGTTGATGAATGCTTTTGGAAGATACGTTCAGGTGGGAGAAGATTGGGCAGAAAATTGGTATCATGCAGAAATGGAATTGAGACAAACTCTTTCACCATTGAAACCTGTACCTTTATCTGATGACCAAACCTACTATTATCAAAAGCTGCAGTTCCTGCCTTACATTCCACATTTGTATAAGGATGTTTTAGAATCACGTACGATTAACAATATTACAGATACCATGATTTATGCGAATAATATGGGGGAGTTACAGTTTGTAAGTCCTTATGGTACAAGCTATCTCACTATATTACCTATTGGAAAGTCAAATGGACTTTTGAGCAATAATCATATTGGTGAAGTTGTGCAGTCTTTCAACTTCCCTATTGGCTTAAAAATAAAAGCTCATTTTCCTGATATGAAAAGCTCATTCGGTTATAAATCCAAAATGAGCCAAAGTTTAGTGCGTTCCAAAACGATTATGCGTGAAACTGCAAATACTGGGAACGTTATGCACGACCGTATTATTATTGGACGACAAGGTCTAAACGATATGGCAAAAAAAGTTCAAGCAAAAGAGCCTATTATTGAATATGGGGCTTTTTTATTTATCGCAGCTTCAAGCCGTGAACAATTAAGAAGTCGTGTAAAAACAGCTATCAGTGCGTTTGAAAATAAATTTGTATTGGAAAGAGCACGTATGGATCAAGCCTATCTTTTCCAATCGTTACTTTATGGCGCAAAATTAGACCGTACGACACGTTTTTGGTATCACTCTTCAGATTCTGCAGGTTTTTCTCAACACTTGCCTTTTACGACAACAAAAAGTGGTTCGGATTCAGGTTTTCCTTTAGGTCGAGTAGATACAAATTATCACAAGTGGGAAGATTTAAACCAAGCCATTCATGCTTCAAGAAATATTGTCCTCTATAACCCTATGCTTGCCAATAAAGAGGGGATTGCAGGAAAGGTGACTAAAAATCTTTTAACGACAATCACAGGTATGACAGGTTCTGGGAAGACAATTCTTGCACAAAATCAATTTTTACAAAATGTACACTCTAAAATTAAGACACTTTATATTGACCCTAAGCACAACATCAGGGCACAATGGCTGAGTGTATCGCAAAATCCAGTATGGCGTAAGAAAAATCCAGAACTGGCAGCGGTAATTGATAGCATTAACTTTGTAACACTTGATTATCAAAAACCAGAAAATGAAGGTGTTCTTGACCCTATCGTATTTTTGAATCCAGAAGATGCTTTGACAGTGGCTAAAACCATGCTTAAGTATTTAGGAGAGGGTACGTGGAAGAAAGAAGAAACAACAGCTATTTCTAAGGCTGTAAAGGCAGTTGTGAAACGTAAAATTGAAGGTGAAACAGTCGGTTTTATGCACGTGATTGATATTTTGAGAGATTCAAAAAATGAAGCTGTACAAGCTGCAGGGGAATATCTTTTTGAAGCAGTCGAAGGTTCTATTTTATCTTTAGCTTTTTCTTACGGTGATGTTGAAGGTATTTCTTTTGAAGAACATGCCACACTTTTAGAAATTGCGGACTTAGAACTTCCTGAATCAGATTCAGACGATGAACTTTCCGAAGAAGAACGTAATTCTGTTGCTTTGATGATGGCTTTAGGTACATTCTGTAAACGATTTGGTTCAATGAATGACCAAGAAGAAACGGTTGAGTTTATGGATGAAGTTTGGGTGATTATGACTTCAAAAGAAGGAAAACGAATCATCAAGTCCATGAAACGTGTCGGTCGTTCCCAGAATAATAAGCTCGTTCTTATTTCACAGTCGGTCAACGATGTGAAAGATTCGAATGATACCACAGGTGCAGGTGAGCGTTTTTGTTTCTATGAGGATGGAGAAGAAGAACAAATTCTACGTACCTTGAAACTAGAAGTTAATGAAACCAATATCCAATGGATTCGGAATATGAACCAAGGACAATGTGTATATTTAGATGTCTTTGGCAATATCAACCGTATTTCAATTGAAATCCCTGAAGCGTGGTTAGAATTATTTGCGCCTAATAATGATTCAGAACAATCTCAGTTAGAAAAACAATATCAAAAACGTTAGGAGGTGAAATTATGAATTTTAGTGTCTTATATAAAAGCATAATGAACTATGGGATTTATCATGAAACTGTACATGGTAAAATTGTTGAACCTGTTCCTATGTTTTGGAATTTCATCTCAGGTATAATCATTGGTATGCCGTTTCAGCTTTTCCAAATTCAGGCGCTTATTGTTAGCTTTCTTACAAATCTTCTTAACATTTCGGGATCCTTGAAATCTGTTCAAGTCACCATGATGAACAATGCTAAAACAATCTTTCTAGGGTTTATTGGTGGTTCAAATGGAACAATAGCACAGGCTTCAGGAGCAGGGATGTTACTTGCGATTACAGGTTTTTATCTGTTTTACCAATACACTAATGGTAAGGGCAATTTTATGCGGTCGTTCATTCATCTGATGGCAGTTGTTGCGACTATGTTTTTCTTTTTTGGAAATTTTACAGTAAGAACACCAAACGGACAGTTCAAAACTGAAATGGGAGGACAAATCCTATTTGACACAGTTACCAATGTTGCGGATACTGCCAAAAAAGAGATTAACAATGGTATGACTGGATTTTCGAATGCGGAACAGTCAGGTGATTTTATTGAGAATTATGTGGTTAAACCGACCGCAAACTTTATTAACACAGGTAATCCTGCCGGTGTAGTCGATTCTGAAACAGGAAAAACATTTGACTATGATAAAGCAAAAGGCAGCGGAGGCCAAGCATATGTAGATGACCTTGCAAAGGGCTCAAAAGGTAATCCTTACCTTAAAAATGATGGCAAACAGCTTGGCTTTCAAATTGCTGCAGGCGTTATGGGTGGTATGAATTTATGGATATATTCTGTTCCTATAATTGCAGTGAATTCAACTATATCTGCACTTTCACTCTTGGTATGTGTGTTTATCATTCTTATCCCTTTGAGCGCTCTATTGAGTTTTATTCCGTGGTTTAGAAATGCCTTCTTTACGACAATAAAAACAACGCTTGGTTTATTGGTTGCACCGTCTATTTTAAGCGTTATGCTTGGTTTTCTCTTTTTCTTAATGACACAAATTGATTATGGTGTTTTAAGTATGATTATTGGAAAACCTCAAACCAATTTAGAAGCTGCAGTATCAGGGTTGGGTAGTATTGAGTTCCTTATATTTTTACCAGTAGTTTTTATCTTGAAAATAGTATTCATGATTGTATTATGGAAAAATCGTTCAGGTATTTCTCAAAAGATTTCAGGTACAAATATGGCTGCAGGAAATGCGGAGCTTTCCCATATGAAGATGGAGTGGGAAAATCTTAAAAATGGAATTAAAGAAAAAGCAGAAGGTGGTGCTAAGGTTGCGGTAGGAGCTGCGACAGAAAATCCAGCACTTATCGCTGATGGGGCTTCAATGGTTGCACCTAATATGACGAATGGCTTTAATCGTTTCCAAGATATGAAAGAGCAACGTTCTGAAGAAGTACCAGAACCAGAAGTTGAAGAAAACAAAGAAGAAACTTCAGAAAATATGCAAGTGGATGAAATCCCTTCAGAAGAAAGTCAAGAGATTGAAGTACCGTCTGAAGTAGAGGTGTTCCAAGATGAAGTGGATAGTTTAGAACCAGAGCATACAGAAAACTTTATTTCTGAAGAAAATCAAACCATTGAAACGCTTGAAACAGAAGAAACAGATGAACCAGTGGATGTTCAGAATTTACAAGATGATTCCCTTGTTGAAACATCATTTGCGATGGAAGAAACACCTGTTAATGATGAAGCAGTGATTGATGAAAAAGATTTAATCAGTTGGGAAGAAGCGAGCCATGATCTCCAAGAAGTGAGGGTATAGCATGAAGAAAATAGGGTTACTTATTGCAGGAGTTCTTACTTCTGCACTTATTTTCTTTGGATTGATACTGGTATTGTTTAGTTCAATGTTAAGTATTGGAAGTCAAGAAGAGCTACCTGATATTTCTGGAAATGGTACACCACCAGTCACAGGTCAAGCCCTTGAAGTGGCGACAAAAACGTATCAGCACTTGATGAAAGAACACAAGTTTACTTCGGCAGGTGCTTCAGGGGCGCTTGCGGTAGGTCAGCGTGAAAGTATGTTTGACCCACAAGCCATCAATCCTGCGGGAGGTGTTGCAGGACTTTTCCAATGGTCTGGATGGGGGAGCTTTATTAATGGCGACCGAATTCATTCAGAAGGTTCGATTCAAGGCATGGACTTGTCTACTCTGACACTGGATAATGAGTTTAAACTAATGGATAAAGAGTTAAATGGTTCTTATTCAAAAGTAAAAACATTATTAAGCAAATCCAAAGACCCTGTACAGGCAGCCAAAGATTGGTCGCTTTACTATGAAGGTGTGAGCCTATCAGATGGGCAAACAAATTTGGAGATGATTTCTCAGTTAGCGAATCAATGGTACGCCTACTTTAACGGTTCAGCTTCTTCAGGAGGAGATATAAAGCTCCTTAACGATGTACTTGGTCAAAAGGTAGGTACAGGACAATGTTATGCTTTATCGGATTACTATGTGAATAGTATTAGCGGTTTTCATCTTCAAGGGTTGTGTGCCTTTAATATTGGTTCAGACAATTTTAGTGCATTTACTTCTCACGGTTGGAAGGTTATTATGAAACCAAAAGCGAGTGAGCTTGTAGCAGGTGCAGTTGTCAATTGGGGCTTTGGACCAGTCGCAGGTTCGGCAAGTGAGAATCCTTACGGTCATACTGGTGTCATCAGTACAGTAAAAGGAAATAGTTTTACCACCTATGAGCAAAATGTAGGGGGTGTACAAATTGTTCAGAAAATGGATAGAACATGGGATGACAGTATTACAAGCATTGCCATACCACCACAAGGAGATAAAAAGTGAAAAAAGTAAATTTATTAATATTTGGAGTTTCCTCATTATTGTTACTTTCATCTTGTGGCAATAATGAAATTGTTAAGCCAGATAAAGTAGAAGTTTCATCTTCGCAACAAATAAAAAAATCATCTTCAGATGAAAAGGTGGAATCGAATAAACCTTCTAAAAGTACATCAACTTCTGAAGATAAATTTGAAGCAGCAAAAGCAAAAGATGTAGTCGGAGAATTTCTTGGCAGTTATTACAATTATGATTCAGAAAACAAGCGTAATGAATTGACGAAAGCTTTTTGTACTTCAGAGGTTCAGAAGAAGCTGCACTTAGTCAAAGTGGATAAAGAAATAAAAATGGAATCATCCATTATTTCTTCAGATATTTATGAAGGAGAAGAAGGACAATACTTGGCTTTGATTACCTATTCGCTTAATGGCAATCAGGTGACACCACAGGTATTAAAAATAAATGTGGGGCAAAAAAATAATCATTATTTAATCTCTAGTGTTGATTTTCCATTAATGAATTGAGGAGGATATTTTGAGTACAAATAGAATAAGAGATGAATCATGAGGTTCACTTCATACAAAAATTAAGAAGTAAAGACTTGTCGTGGAACAAGTCTTTTTTGTTTTAAAGGAGAAGATATGGAAACACCAAAAATATATATTGTAAACTTAAATAGCTACAATAATGGTAATACAAGGGGCAAGTGGTACGAACTGCCAGTTGATATGGGTAGAGTTGAACGAGAATTGCAGCTTGATCCAGAGCATGGGGAAGAATATGCAATTCATGATTTCGAAAATTTTTATGGATTTTCAGTAGGCGAATATTCTTCCATTAGTGAACTTAATGATTATGCGGAAAAACTAGAAGAAATCTCAGATTTAGACCATATCAAAGAATTTCTGGAAATATATTCAATAGATGATATTATTTCTTGTAAAGATGACTTGGAATTTGTAGAAGCTGAAGATGATGAAGATTTAGCAGCAGAATTGGTTGCACAAATGGGAGGAGTAGAAACTCTAAACCAAGCAACTTTAGAACAGTATTTCAACTATGCAGCTTATGGTCGTGACTTAGCAATAAGTGATTATTCTCAAACCTCACATGGCTATGTACGTAACATTTAGGAAATTAGTTTAGGCAGTGATAATTGCTGTCGTATAAAAATAAAATCGGTGAATATTAAGGACGAGAGAAATCTTGTCCTTCTTTTTTT